>JACCDI011135321.1_pt1 | contig 19655 bp, 20 predicted proteins | sample 7442791 | NCBI WGS metagenome assembly JACCDI01 (sample SAMN15323434, study PRJNA562643) | freshwater metagenome | isolation source: river surface water | place: USA:Blue River Watershed | collected 2017-08-15
GCCAGTTTGCTGGTGGAGGAGACTGGATTCGAACCAGTGTAGGCGTAAGCCAACAGATTTACAGTCTGCCCCCTTTAGCCACTCGGGCACCCCTCCAGAAGCGAGTCTTAGATTATGCCATCTTTTTGCGGGACCCTGCAAGATCCCCTGCAAGTTTTCACCATGCGATGGGTTTTGCACCGGATTCAAGCAGGAAACGATTGGCACTTGCGAAGTGGTGGCAACCCAAAAAAGGCACGGGAGGGCGTAAAGCAGACAAGGGTGAGGGGTGGTTGGCCTCCAAAATCAGGTGCCTTGGCGTGCCACAGGCGGCATGGATCACCTTCTTTTTTGATTGTGCGTGCCCGCCCCACAGCATGAACACCACGCGCTGGGGGCTTTGGGCCACGGCCAGCACCAAGGCGTCGGTCAAGGCCTCCCACCCCCAACCGGCGTGGCTGGCCGCCTGCCCGGCTTCGACCGTCAAACAGGTGTTGAGCAAAAGAACGCCCTGCTGCGCCCATCGCACCAAGGAGCCATCCGTGGGACTGGGAATGGCCAGACTTTGATGCAACTCCTTGAATATATTGCGCAAACTGGGCGGCAGGCGCACCCCGGGGGCGACCGAAAAGGCCAGGCCTTCGGCTTGACCTGGCCCGTGATAGGGGTCTTGGCCCAAAATCACCACACGCACATGACTCAGGGGGGTCAAGGTGAGCGCTTTGAATGGCGCAGCGGGGTACACGGTTTTCCCTGCCCTCAATGCGTCTGCCAATCGCACAGACAGAGCCTGCCCCGCCGCAGAGGCCAAGAATTCTTGCACCAGGGGGGCCCAACCCTCATCCAGATCCCGTAAATCCGGTGGCCACTGCCTCAAACCGTCGGCCTCCAAGGGGGCATCCCCAAAGCCCAAAGTCTGCTGAGCACCGGCGCTGGACATCAGGCAAAAAGCTTCGCCAGTGCCTCGCCCGGCTCGTCGGCGCGCATGAAAGCCTCGCCGACCAAGAAGGCATTGACGTGCGCTTCACGCATGCGCTTGACATCGTCAGCAGACAAAATGCCGCTTTCGGTCACCAGCAAACGGTCGGCAGGCACGTGCGGCAACAAATCCAATGTGGTTTGCAAAGACACTTCAAAAGTCTTCAGGTTGCGGTTGTTGACGCCCACCAGTCGGGTTTTCAGTTTCAGGGCGCGATCCAACTCGGCCCGGTCGTGCACCTCCACCAACACCGCCATGTCCAAACGGTGGGCCACAGCCTCCATGTCGGCCATCTGCGCATCGTCCAGGCAAGCGGCGATCAGCAAAATGGCATCCGCACCCATGGCGCGCGCTTCGTAGATTTGGTAGGGGTCGACCATGAAATCCTTGCGCAGCACCGGCAAATCACAACTGGCGCGGGCTTGCTTGAGGAAATCCACACTGCCCTGAAAGAACTGTTTGTCTGTCAAGACCGACAAACAGGCCGCGCCGTGCTCGGCATAGCTTTGGGCGATGTCGGCCGGGATGAAGTCAGCCCGCAGCACACCTTTGGAGGGGCTGGCCTTTTTGATTTCGGCGATGACTGCCGCCTGACCTGCCGCCAACTTGGCACGCATGGCACCTTCAAAGTCACGCGTGAGCACACGGCTTTCGGCATCGGCCCGCATCACGTCCATGGGCTTTCTGACCATAGCGGCAGCGACCTCTTCACGTTTGACGGCGACGATTTTGTCGAGGATGTCACTCATGGTTTTCTTTCGTGTAAGGGCTCAGCGGCACCGTTTTTCAAAATTCAAGCAAAAAGGACGGCGCCAAGCTCAACCCGCCGACTGGCCAAACGCCACAAACTGCGCCAACTTGGCTTTGGCCGCACCCGACTCGATGGCCTCTCGCGCACGCGCCAGGCCATCCGCAATGCTGCTGGCCACATTGGCCGCATACAGGGCAGCGCCCGCGTTGATCATGACGATGTCGCGCGCTGCGCCGGGCTGATTGTCCAACACGCCACGCAACATGGCCATGGACTCCTCGGGCGTGTCCACTTTCAAGGCGCGGTTGCTGGCCATGGTCAGGCCAAAGTCTTCCGGGTGGATTTCGTATTCGCTGATCTGGCCGTTTTTGAGCTCGCCCACCAAAGTGGCAGCGCCCAAGCTGATCTCGTCCATGCCATCGCGGCCATAAACCACCACCGCGTGTTCTGCACCCAAGCGCTGCAAGGCACGCACCTGGATGCCCACCAGGTCGGAGTGGAACACACCCATCAGGATGTTGGGCGCGCTGGCCGGGTTGGTCAAGGGCCCGAGGATGTTGAAAATCGTGCGCACGCCCAGCTCCTTGCGCACCGGGGCCACGTTTTTCATGGCCGGATGGTGGTTGGGCGCAAACATGAAGCCAATGCCCACTTCCTCGATCGAGCGGGCAATCTGCTCTGGCTTGAGGTTGATGTTGCCGCCTAGGGCCTCAACCACATCGGCGCTGCCGGACTTGCTGCTGACGCTGCGCCCGCCATGTTTGGCGGTTTTGGCCCCAGCTGCCGCAGCCACAAACATCGCGCAAGTGGAGATGTTGAAGGTGTGCGCACCATCCCCCCCCGTGCCCACGATGTCCACCAAGTGGGTGGCGTCGGCCACATGCACCTTGGTTGAAAACTCGCGCATGACTTGCGCGGCGGCGGTGATCTCACCAATGGTTTCCTTTTTCACGCGCAAGCCCGTGATGAGCGCCGCCGTCATGACAGGCGACAGCTCGCCATTCATGATCATGCGCATGATCTTGAGCATCTCATCGTGAAAAATTTCGCGGTGTTCAATGGTGCGCTGCAACGCTTCCTGGGGAGTGATGGGCATGGCTGTGTCCTCGGTATAAACAGTGAATCAAAAAAGGCTGCGCATCATGGCAGGAGGGCCATCAGTACACGCCCAAAGGCGTGGTGCCTTGCGCCGAATTCGGCGCATGGCTGGCCATGAAACGGCGAATGCATTCAACCGCTTGGTCTATGCCGGCCGGGTCGACATGCAAGTGCGTCACAAAACGCAGACCGATCAGGCCTGTGGCCAAAACGCCCTGCGCTTTCATGGCTTCCAGGAGTGCCGGGCCTCGGCCATCGGCCACGTCCACAAACACGATGTTGGTCTGCGCCGAACGCACGCTCAAACCAGGAACGCCTTGCAGGCCTTGCGCCAGACGCTGTGCCAAAGCATGGTCATCGGCCAGCCGATCGACATGGTGGTCCAGTGCATACACAGCCGCTGCCGCCAACACGCCGGATTGACGCAGGCCACCGCCCAGCACTTTGCGCCAACGCAAGGCTTTGGCGATCAGCTCACGCGAGCCGCACAGGGCCGAGCCCACGGGCGCGCCCAAACCCTTGCTGAAACACACGGACACGCTGTCGAAATGGTCGGTGATCCGCCGAACACTCTCGGCCACCGGGCCACCATGGGCTTGGGCCACGGCGGCATTGAACAAGCGCGCGCCGTCCAGGTGCGTGGCCAAGCCATGCCGTCTGGCCAGACCCGTGGCTTGTGCCAGGTAGTCTTGCGACATGGGGTGGCCGTTCCAGGTGTTTTCCAGCGCCAGCAGACGGGTGCGGGCAAAGTGGCAATCGATGGGTTTGATGGCTGCGGCGATCTCGGTCAACGCCATTTCACCCACGGCGTTTTGCGCCAGGGGCTGCGGCTGGATGCTGCCCAGCACGGCTGCGCCGCCGCCTTCGTAGCGGTATGTGTGGGCGTTTTGGCCCACGATGTACTCGTCACCCCGCTCGCAATGCGCCATCAAGGCGCACAAGTTGCTCTGTGTGCCCGATGGCATGAACAGCGCCGCTTCTTTGCCGGTGATCTGCGCGATGCGTTCTTGCAGGGCGTTGACCGTGGGGTCATCGCCAAACACATCGTCCCCCAAGGGCGCGCGCAACATGGCCTCGCGCATGGCCGCGGTGGGCTGCGTGACAGTGTCGCTGCGCAAATCAATCATGGCCGCTCCAGAAAGTTTTTGAGCATGGCATGACCGTGCTCGGTGAGGATGGATTCGGGGTGGAACTGCACGCCCTCGATGTCGAGCTCGGTGTGGCGCACGCCCATGATCTCGCCATCGTCGGTCCACGCGGTGACTTTCAGGCACGGCGGACATGTGGCCCGCTCAATCGCCAGCGAGTGGTAGCGGTTGACGGTGAATTTTTCGGGCAAACCTGCGAACACGCCTTCTTGCGTGGTGGTGATGACACTGGTCTTGCCGTGCATCAACTCTTGCGCCCGAACGATCTTGCCGCCAAAGGCCGCGCCAATGCTCTGGTGCCCCAGGCACACGCCCAGAATGGGCAACTTGCCCGCGAAGTGCTGGATGGCCGCCACCGAGATGCCCGCCTCGGCTGGCGAACAGGGGCCGGGCGAGATCACCAAGCGATCGGGTTGGCGCGCTCCAATGCCTTCCAGGGTGATTTCGTCGTTGCGAAACACCTCAACTTCTGCCCCCAACTCGCCAAAGTACTGCACGATGTTGTAGGTGAAGGAGTCGTAGTTGTCGACCATCAGGAGTTTGATTTTTTTCGCCATGATCACTCCAAGCCTTCTTCGACCAATTCACTGGCCCGCAGCAAGGCACGCGCCTTGTGCTCGGTTTCGCGCCACTCCATCTCGGGCACCGAATCGGCCACCACCCCGGCAGCGGCTTGCACGTACAGGGTCTGGTCTTTGATGACCGCGGTGCGAATCGCAATGGCCACGTCCATGTCGCCCGCATAACTGATGTAGCCGCAGGCCCCACCGTAAATGCCGCGCTTGACGGGCTCGAACTGGTCGATCAACTCCATCGCATGCACCTTGGGCGCACCCGTCAAGGTGCCCGCCGGGAAGGTGGCTTTGAGCACGTCCATATTGCTCATGCCCTCGTTCAATACACCTTCGACGTTGCTCACGATGTGCATGACATGGCTGTAGCGCTCGACCACAAAAGCCTCGGTCACCTTGACCGAGCCGATCTGGGCGATGCGGCCAATGTCGTTGCGTGCCAAGTCGATCAGCATCACATGCTCGGCGCGCTCTTTCGGGTCGTTGATCAAGTCCTGCTCGGCGGCCTTGTCCTTTTCGGGCGTCGCGCCGCGCGGGCGTGTGCCCGCCAAGGGGCGGATGATGACTTTGGCGCCCTCTTCGGTAAGTTCCTGGCGCACCAGAATCTCTGGGCTGGCCCCAACGACATGGAAGTCGCCGAAGTTGTAGAAATACATGTAGGGGCTGGGGTTGAGCGAACGCAGCGCCCGGTACAGCGAGAGTGGGCTCTCGGTGTAACGCTTCTTGATGCGCTGGCCCACTTGCACCTGCATGAAGTCGCCACCGGCGATCAGTTCCTTGGCTTTTTCCACCGCCGCGATGTAATCGGCTTTGGCAAAGTCCCGCTCAGCCGGATACGACTGGCTGGCCTTGACCACAGGCGCGCTGACCGAGTACTTGAGCTGCTCTTTGAGGTCGCGCAAACGTTTTTTGGCGCTGACATAGGCCTCTGGCGTGGCCGGGTCGGCGTACACCATCAGATAAAGCTTGCCCGACAGGTTGTCGATCACCGCCAGTTCTTCGCACTGCAGCAGCAAGATGTCGGGTGTGCCCAGGGTGTCGGGCGGGCAGGTTTTTTCGAGTTTTTTCTCGATGTAACGCACGGCGTCGTAGCCGAAATAGCCTGCCAGACCACCGCAAAAACGCGGTAAACCGGGGCGCAAGGCGACCTTGAATCGCTTTTGGTATTGCTCGATGAAGTCCAGCGGGTTGCCCGTGGCCGTTTCGATGACCGCGCCATCGTGCACCACTTCGGTCTTGGCTTCAGCGCCAAAGCCGCTGGCGCGCAGCAAGGTACGGGCTGGCAAGCCGATGAAGCTGTAGCGACCAAAACGCTCGCCACCCACCACCGATTCAAGCAAGAAGCTGTACTTGCCGTTGTCCTTGGTGTGGGCCAGTTTCAGGTAAAGCGACAGGGGGGTTTCCAGGTCCGCAAAGGCCTCCAGCATGAGGGGAATGCGGTTGTAGCCTTGGCTGGCCAGGCTTTTGAATTCAAGTTCGGTGATCACAGGCTAGAGCCTCCAAAGCGCTCAGCGACCTCGTTCGAGGTGCTTTCCATTCATCCAAGTGCCCGGTCATGGTGAGCATGACTGCGGGCGCGGGGGGCGGGCAAGGCCGCACGTGGGTGGGGTCAGGCTGGCTGACGCCAGGGCCAGGCTCCCCGGCCTTCCGCTGGGGAATGGCTCGGCAGGCAGGCTGCGCAGGAGTGGCTTGGGATGAACATGATGGGCCAAGTGTAGCAAAGCCCTGACCTGGGGTCTGGTCCGACGTGATCGACCACCGACTCAGCCTGCCACATGGTTCATGCCAAACGGATCGGCAGATCGGCCAAGGTGTCCAACCAAGCCGCCGCGGGCGTGTCTTGCACGGGTTGCCCGTGGTTATAGCCATAGGTGACCAGCACCACAGGACAACCCGCAGCATGCGCCGCCTGAGCGTCATTGCTGGAATCGCCCACCATCAAGGTGCGTGTGACGGCCGTCCCCAGCGCTTCGCAGGTTTTCAGAATGGGCAAAGGGTCCGGTTTTTTGCGCTCGAAACTGTCCCCGCCAAAAACCCGTGCAAAAAAATGGGTCAAGGACTTTTCTTTCAACAAGGCTTGGGCAAAACCAAGGGGTTTGTTGGTCAGGCAGGCCATGGGCACCCCTTGGCTCGCCAAGCCATGCAGCGCCTCCAACACACCCGGATACACATCAGCAAATTGCCCGTTGATGGCCATGTAGTGGTGTTGGTAGCGTTGCCATGCACGGTCAAACAAGGCATCGACCGACAAAGCAGGACAGGCCTGGCCAACCCCCTTGACCTCTGGCCTGGCGACTTGATAAGCCAGCAGACTGCGTATCAGGTGTTCCGACCCTTTGCCAATGGTTTGCTCGATCAGCGCATCCGGCACCGAGGGCAAATTCAAATCGGCCATGGTGCGATGCAAAGCCACCTGAAAATCACCCAAGGTGTTGACCATGGTGCCATCCAGGTCAAAAATGACCGCTTCGATCTGCTTCAAGTCATGGGCATGGACCGTCATGTCAGCCCAACGCCACGCGCATCTGGTCGATCACGGCCTTGTAGTCGGGTTTGCCAAAAATGGCACTGCCCGCCACAAAGGTGTCGGCCCCTGCATCGGCCACTCGGCGGATGTTGTCGGCCTTGATGCCGCCGTCCACTTCCAGGCGAATGTCGCGGCCACTGGCATCGATGAGCTTGCGCACATGCTCTATCTTGCGCAAGGCCGAATCGATGAAGCTTTGCCCCCCAAAGCCCGGGTTGACGCTCATGATCAGGATCAGGTCGATCTCATCGATCGTCCACTCCAGCACATCCAGCGGCTCAGCCGGGTTGAACACCAAGCCCGCCTTGACACCCTTGCTTTTAATGGCCTGAATGCTGCGGTGCACATGGGCGCTGGCATCCGGATGAAAACTGATCAGGTCAGCCCCCGCCTCGGCAAATGAGGCTGCCAACGCATCCACGGGCGAAATCATCAAATGCACATCGATCGGCACAGCCACGCCTGCAGCGGTTTTGGCGTGCGGCTTGAGCGCCTGGCAAATCATGGGGCCGAAAGTGAGGTTGGGCACGTAATGGTTGTCCATCACGTCAAAGTGGATCCAGTCGGCTCCGGCGTCGATGACGCTTTTGACTTCCTCGCCCAAGCGGGCGAAATCAGCCGATAGGATGGAAGGGGCAATTCTGAAGGTCTTGGTCATCTGCGAATTGTCGCAGTTAACATCGCCGAATGTCTGCCTACAACGTTCTCATCGAGGTCATGCCCCATTACGTGGCCGACCAAAGTCATCCTCTTCAAGAGGTTTTCGCTTTTGCATACACCGTCACCGTGACCAACACAGGGCAGGTGCCCGTGCAACTGATCTCGCGTCACTGGGTGATTCAAGACGAACGCGGGCACAAGGAAGAGGTCAAAGGCTTGGGTGTGGTTGGGCAGCAGCCGCTGCTGCGCCCCGGAGAATCATTCCAGTACAGCAGTGGCTGTCGCTTGCGTGCGCCCAGTGGCACCATGGGCGGGAGTTACTTTTTTGTGGCCGAAGACGGACACCGGTTTGATGCCAGCATCGCCACATTTGTTTTGGATTCTTCCACCGCCCTGCCCACAGGGCGCACCCTGCACTGAACCGCAGACCTGGCTTGACTTGCGGTTAAGCTCACAGGCATGGGTGAATTTGAGCTGATTGAACGTTTTTTCAAGCGACCGGCACGAAACGCCGTTGTCGGTGTGGGCGACGATTGCGCCATCTGGACGCCCCAACCGGGTCAGCAACTGGCTTTGTCGTCGGACATGCTGGTGGAAGGCCGTCATTTCCTGTCCACTGTGAACCCCCGTCATTTGGGTCACAAAGCCCTGGCCGTGAACCTGAGCGATCTGGCCGCCTGCGGCGCTGTGCCACGCGCTTTTTTGCTGTCCTTGTCCTTACCCCGGGTCGATGAAGATTGGTTGTCAGACTTTTCGCAAGGCTTGTTTGCGCTGGCCGATGCGCACGATTGCGAGTTGATCGGTGGCGACACCACCCAAGGGCCCTTGAACATCAGCATCACCGTGATGGGAGAAGTCCCGGTGGGGCAAGCCATCTTGCGCAGCGGGGCTCAGGTGGGCGATGACATCTATGTGAGTGGCCATCTGGGAGATGCCCGCTTGGCCCTGGAGGCGTTTCGAGGCCATTTGAGCCTGCCGCAAAACATTTTTGAACTGGCCAGGTCCCGCCTGGAAAGCCCCACACCTCGCAACACTTTGGGGGTGTCGCTGCGCGGTCTGGCTCACGCCATGGCCGATGTCAGCGATGGCCTGCTGGGCGACCTGGGGCATATCCTGAAAGCCAGTGGAGCCGGGGCTGTTTTGTCCTTACCGGCCCTTTCGGGCTTGATGATGAGCCGACCTCTTTGGACCTGCCCGCAGGAATGGCTGTTGCGGTGTGTACTGTCTGGCGGTGACGACTATGAACTGGTGTTCACGGCCCCAGCCTCATCACGCCAAGCGCTTGAATCTGCGGCATCCGACTGCGGCACGCAGATTACCCACATTGGCCACATCAGCGCCGAACCCTCCGTGCGTTTGGTCGATGAAAAAGGCACTGTTCAGCCCGCCTCATACCCCTCATTTGATCACTTCGCATGACCACGAGTTGGCCACACCCTGAAGCGCGCCCCCCCGACGCACCAGGCCCCCTGCGGCCGACGGCCGCCTTCATGCTCAAGCACCCTGCCCATCTGATCGCTTTAGGCTTGGGCTCTGGTTTGTCACCCAAAGCGCCGGGAACCGTCGGCAGCTTGTGGGGCTGGGTGTCTTGGTTGCTGATTCAGCACCATCTGTCCACCCCCATGCAAGCCATGGTGATTGTGGTGGGTCTCTTGTTGGGCTGGTGGGCATGCACCGTCACAGCCCGACATCTGCGCGTGTGCGATCCGGGTGCCATTGTTTGGGATGAAATTGTGGCCATGTGGCTGATCTTCTTCCTGGTCATGCCCACCGACTTCATGGGACAACTGGCTGCTTTTGCGCTGTTCCGGTTTTTTGATGCGGTCAAACCGGGCCCGGTGGCTTGGGCTGATGGATTGTTCAAGGGTTTTGGCTGGCGCGGCGGTTTCGGAATCGTTCTGGATGACCTGGTCGCCGCTTTTTGTACCCTGCTCGTGATTGCTTTGTGGAGGTATGCCACATGACCGATTTGACTACCCGTCTGGCTTCCCGGTTGACCGCCTTGAACTGGATGATGGCCACCGCCGAAAGCTGCACAGGTGGCTTGATTGCCGCCCATTGCACCGACCTGCCGGGCTCCAGCAAATGGTTTGAGCGGGGGTTTGTGACCTACTCGAACGCGGCCAAGACCGAGTTGCTGGGCGTCCCACCGGATGTGATCGCCGCCGAGGGCGCAGTCAGCGAGTCAGTCGCCCGCGCCATGGCGCTGGGCGCTTATTACCGAACCCCCGCCAGGGTTTCGGTGGCCGTCACCGGTGTCGCAGGCCCCGATGGGGGCAGCACCGACAAACCCGTGGGCACCGTCTGGCTGGCTTGGTGCATCGATGGCCAGGTGCACGCCGAGCGCCAGCAGTTTGAGGGCCAGCGCCATACCATCCGCGAAGCCACCGTGGCCCACAGTCTGCAAGGCTTGCTGCAACGACTGCCGCATGCACCCACCTGAGTACGGCCAAGGCTCAAGGGGCAAAACCATCAAAAAACCCGCTGAAAAGCGGGTTTTTTGATGTGACGAGGCCCTGCATCAGGGCCTGCCGACAGGTGTCAGGCTGCGGCGAGCCAGTACCCTGCGTTGAAAGGGCTGCTCATGCGCAGCGCCAGGGGAGAAACGTCCACCAACTTGTCGGTGGGCATTTTTTCACCTTCTTCGATCGATTCGGCCATGGTGGCGTCTTCGGTTTGTGCCTCATTCGCCCGTCCTGCTTGGCTGTTTTGCGCAGAACGGGCTACAGAAAAGAATAGAAGCATCGGAAGGGTACCTTCCTGTCTCCCCAGTAATCGGCGGTGTCGCGGAAGATGTCCAGCAATTGCTCGCGGGCTTCCTTGTCAAATTTGACGTGCGCCGGAATCTGCTCCAAAACCACAATGAAACCTGGCTGTGGGCCCGATTTGTGCAAAGGGTCCGTCATGCAGTCGTACAAAGCATCAAAGTTCTTGCCGAAATGCGATGGCAATGTGAATTGCGCACCGATCAAATCCAGCACGTCCTGTTTGCTTTGGGCTTCGGCCAAATTGGCATACAAAAAGTGGTGGCCCAAGCCTTGGGCGGCTTCCTGCAAATCGCTCACGCGGTAGGCGCGAATCGACTGCACGATGTTAGACCTCACGCCCTTCAGGGGCGCCTCTTGGTCATGGCGTGTCAGCGTGTCCATCTCCGTGGTCTTTCTCAAACAAGAATCAAGATCCTTCGACCATCAAGCGAAAACTCGCATAGTGGTCTTGGGTGTAATAACAGGCTTTCGGCTGTGTCGGCACTTGGCCACCGCAAACAATGCGGCGAGCCCCTCGATGGCCAACGCCTGGCGTCCTGACGGTGTATTCGCGGTAAAAACCACGCTCATGTCGGGGCAAAAGCCGCTCACGATTGCCAAAAACCGTACCGTCCTTGTCGTAAGGAAAGGGGCCACCCTTCCGAATGGCCGCATAGGTCTCTTGTGCTTCGCGGGGCAACTCTGACAACCTGACGGTGGCCAAAGACGTCGCCTCTTGAGGTGCCTGGGCATGCACCAAAATTGTGCAAGCCATCAAAATAAAACCCATCAGCAGGGTGAACCAAGTCTGACGGGTCAAGGCGTGTTGCAGCACCCTCATGAATAAACCTTTCAGGAGCATCCGGGTTTACCCGAAAACTCGAAGGCGCTAGTGTGCGACAAATGCGATAAAAATGCAAGCGAATGCCCAATAAACAGGCAAAGGTATTTTGAACATTTTCATGTCAAGTGAGCGCACACCCTCATTCACGCGCTTATCTCGCTGCGTTGGCATCGGCCACGGTCAAGGCCGTCATGTTGACAATCCGGCGCACCGTGGTGCTGGGCGTCAAGATATGAACAGGCTTGGCGGCGCCCAGCAAAACCGGACCCACGGCAATGTTGCCGCCGGCTGCCGTCTTGAGCAGGTTGTAGGCAATGTTGGCAGCATCAATATTTGGCAAAACCAGTAAATTGGCATCGCCGATCAAGGTGCTGTTGGGCATGATGGCGTGCCGAGCGGCGGCATCGAGCGCGACGTCACCGTGCATTTCGCCATCCACCTCCAGCCAAGGGGCCTTGTCGCGCAGCAAGTTCAGCACGTCGCGCATCTTGACCGCACTGGGCTGGTTGGAGGATCCAAAATTGGAGTGCGACAACAAGGCCGCCTTGGGCTGGATACCAAAACGGCGCATTTCTTCTGCCGCCATCACGGTGAATTCGGCCAATTGCTCGGCGCTGGGGTCGTAGTTGACGTGGGTGTCGACCATGAAGACTTGGCGTCCTGGCAGCATCAAACCATTCATGCAGGCAAACGTGTTGACGCCGGCTCGCTTGCCAATCACCTGGTCAATGTAGTTCAGGTGCATCGGGTTGGTGCCCCAGGTGCCGCAAATCATGCCGTCCACATCACCTTTGTGCAGCAACATCGCTCCAATGAGGGAGAGGCGCCGACGCATTTCGATTTTGGCCATTTGCTGGGTGATGCCCTTGCGCTCGGTCATGCGGTGGTAGGTCTGCCAAAAATCTCGGTAGCGGTGGTCGTCTTCCACGTTGACGACGTCGTAATCGAGTTCCTCCCTGAGCCGCAAACCGAACTTTTCAATGCGCTCGGCGATCACGGCAGGTCGGCCAATCAGGGTGGGGCGCGCAATGCCTTCGTCCACCACAATCTGGGCGGCGCGCAGCACGCGCTCTTCTTCACCTTCGCTGTAGGCAATGCGTTTTTTCAGTGCACGCTTGGCCGCCGTGAAAATCGGCTTCATCATCGTGCCCGATGCGTACACAAAGCCCTGCAAGCTCTCGCGATAGGCGTCCATGTCCTTGATGGGTCTCAAGGCCACACCACTGTCTGCCGCCGCTTGGGCCACTGCGGGCGCAATTTTGATCATCAAGCGGGGGTCAAACGGCTTGGGAATCAAATACTCAGGCCCAAATGCCAGAGGCTCTCCGGCATAGGCCGCAGCCACGACCTCGCTTTGCTCGGCTTGGGCCAATTCGGCGATGGCATGCACCGCGGCGATTTCCATCTCCAGCGTGATGGTGGTCGCGCCACTGTCGAGTGCACCGCGGAAGATGTAGGGGAAGCACAGGACGTTGTTGACCTGATTGGGGTAGTCGGTGCGGCCCGTGGCCATGATGGCGTCGTCGCGCACGGCCTTGACGTCTTCGGGGTTGATTTCGGGGTTGGGGTTGGCCAAAGCAAAGATCAAGGGCTTGGCTGCCATTTTCTTGACCATGTCTTGCTTGAGCACGCCGCCTGCCGACAGCCCCAGGAACACGTCGGCGCCTTCGATGACCTGGGACAAGGTGCGCAGGTCGGTTTTTTGCACAAACTGGATCTTGTCCTCGTCCATCAGCTCGGTGCGGCCTTCATAGACCACACCGGCCAAGTCGGTGACCCAAATGTTCTCGCGCGGAATGCCCAACTTGACCAAAAGGCCCAGGCAGGCCAGGGCGGCTGCGCCCGCACCCGAAGTCACGAGTTTGATTTTTTGGGGGTCTTTGCCCACGACCTTCAGTCCGTTCAAGATGGCCGCGCCCACAACAATCGCCGTGCCGTGCTGGTCGTCATGAAAGACCGGGATCTTCATGCGTTCGCGCAGCTTGCGCTCGATGTAGAAACAGTCGGGGGCTTTGATGTCTTCGAGGTTGATGCCCCCGAAGGTGGGCTCGAGCGAGGCGATGATCTCGACGAGTTTGTCAGGGTCTTTTTCGTTGATCTCGATGTCGAACACGTCAATGCCCGAGAACTTCTTGAACAGAACGCCTTTGCCCTCCATCACCGGCTTGGAGGCCAAAGGGCCGATGTCGCCCAAGCCCAGCACGGCCGTGCCGTTGGTGACCACCCCCACCAAATTGCCCCGGCTGGTGTAGCGGAAGGCGGCGTTGGGGTCCTTCACAATTTCTTCACAAGGTGCGGCCACCCCGGGCGAATAGGCCAGCGCCAAATCGTGCTGGTTCACCAGCTGCTTGGTGGCGGCGATCGCCACCTTGCCGGGGGTCGGAAACTCATGGTATTCGAGCGCCGCTTTGCGCAATTGAGCGCGTTTTTCTTCGGCTTGAACCTTGTTGGTCATGGATGTGCTCCGCTGTAAGTTTTTCCAGTGGGCTGCTGGGGTTCAGCAGCCTTCTTGTATGCATTCGAACACATGGGTGGGCGTGTCGAAACGGTGGTCGTTTCATTGTAGGCCCCGGATTAGGGGATCAACACTGCGTAAATCTGCGTAGCAAGTGAGTTAGCTTTTGACTTTTTGGCACAAATGAGGCCCCTCAGGGCGGCTGTTCAGCGCAAATGCTTCCAGGCTTTGTGCTGCAAAGCCTGTGCCACGCAGACCGACCGTTGCCCTGGAATGACTTGAAAAGACGCACCGGCTTGCAAACGACCCGTCTGGTCCACCGCCAGGTAAAAGCCACAACGCCCGCTTTGCACCATGTCTTTGGCGGCCAAGTCATAGCCCATGACGGCATTGAACTTGTCGCAGGGCTCGCGCGGCTGGGTCACGCGCAGGACCACCTCGCCAAAATCCAAGCGGTCGCCCACGAAGAGGTCTTGTTCCAGCACACCTTGCAGGCTCAGGTTCTCCCCCAAATAGCCCGGTGCCAAAGCTTCTTCAAACATCGTCGCGCCCCGCACTTGGCGCTGCGCCTGCCACCAGGCCAGATGCTCGGATGGCAAGGCGTAGACCGCTTTGCTCAGGCCGCCATGCACCGACAAATCAGCTTGCTCGTCACCGGCCAGCCCCAGCACCCCGACCTCGATGGGGCCAGAGACTGTGGTTTTGCCAATGGCCGACACCAGCTTGCGGCCGCCCACCCTCAAGGGGCGCACTTGGCCGGTCTGGATGGCGAGCAGCGTGCCCGACGAACCGCGCTGCAAAGTCGGCTGCACATTGGGCGGCATGGGCCCTTCAGCCCCGCATCAGGGCTTCGATCTCATCGGCCTTGACCGGCACGCCCCGGGTGATCAGCTCACAACCGGTGGCGGTCACGATGGCGTCGTCCTCGATGCGGATGCCGATGTGGTGAAACTTCTCGGGCACACCCGGTGCAGGGCGCACATACAGCCCCGGCTCGATGGTCAGCACCATGCCCGGTTGCAAGATGCGGCTGGGGCGGTCCTTGATGAGTTCGCCGCTGAGCGGGTCCTTGCGTTCGCTGCTTTGGCCCACTTGCGAGGGCTCGACATAGCTGCCGCAATCGTGCACGTCCATGCCCAACCAGTGACCGGTGCGGTGCATGTAAAACTGAAAGTAGCTGCGGTTGGCGATCACGTCCTGTGCGTTGCCCACTTTGTTCTTGTCGAGCAAGCCCACATCGAGCAAGCCCTGCGCCAAAACGGCCACAGTGGCTTCGTGCGGGTCCACAAAACGCGCACCCGCCTTGGTGGCGGCCACGGCCGCGTCTTGCGAGGCCAGCACCAGGTCATACAGGGCACGTTGCGGCCCGGTGAACTTTCCATTGGCCGGGAAGGTGCGGGTGATGTCGCTGGCGTAACCGTCCAGCTCGCACCCCGCGTCGATGAGCACCAAGTCGCCATCCCGGATCAAGGCGGTGTCGGCACGGTAATGCAGCACGCAGGCATTGGCCCCGCCCGCCACGATCGAGCCATAGGCCGGGTACTGCGAGCCGTGCTGACGGAACTCGTGCAGCAGCTCGGCATCCAAATGGTATTCGCGCACCTCTTGGCCCGCACGCAGCATGCTGGCGCTGCGCTGCATGGCGCGAATGTGGGCGCGGGCGCTGATGGCCGAGGCGCGGCGCATGATGCCCTGCTCATGCGCGTCTTTGACCAAGCGCATCTCGTCGAGCAAGCTGCACAGGTCGCGCTGCTGGTCGGGGCACAAAGCGCCGTAGCGCACCCGCGCACGCACCGACTGCAGCCAAGCATCCACGCGGCCCTCCAAGCCCGAATGGATGGCAAACGGGTACCAGACGGTGCTGCGGTTTTCCAGCAGCTTGGGCATCTGTGCGGCCAACTCGGCCGACGACAGGGCCCGGCTCACACCCAAAGCGGCGGGCGCAGCTTCTGGCCCCAAACGGATGCCGTCCCAGATTTCGCGCTCCAGGTCTTTGGGTTGGCAAAACAGCGTGGTCTCGCCCTCGGCCGTGATCACCAGCGTGGCCTGCGGCTCGGTGAAACCCGTCAGGTAATAAAAATAGCTGTCGTGCCGGTACAGGTAATCGCTGTCGCGGTTGCGCTGGCGCTCGGGTGCGGTGGGGATGATGGCAATGCCGCCCGCGCCCAATTGGGCGGCCAGGCGGGCACGGCGGTCGGCGTACAGGGTGTTGTTCATGCGCGTGACGTCATGTGAAAAAGGTCACCCATTATGGGCGAGCCGATACCCCGCAAGGGGTCTCGGCTTTGACTGCTTTGGGGGGCGACGCCGCGCGCTCCCATTGAATTCATGCGTTCAGTTGCGCCAGCCGCTCGGGGGTGCCCACATCGGTCCAAGCGCCGGCGTACACCTCGCCCGTGACCTGCCCCCGGTCCATCGCAGCGCGCAGCAAGGGGGCCAGCGCCAGCGCGACGCCCTCCGGGTTACCCGGCGGCAGGCCACAAGCTGCAAAGAAAGCCTTTTTGTACAGAGCCATGGTGCTGAAGGTGTATTGGCAAGCCTCAGCGCCTTTGGGCAAGTTGAGCACGTGCCCCGTGGCCGACAGGCCAAAGTCCCCCCCCGGGTTGTGCGCCGGGTTGGGCACCAGCCACAGGTGCGCCAGGGCGGGGCTGGCTTCAAAGCGCTGGACAACCTGCGCAGTGAACACGAAATCGGGGGCAAACACATCGCCCGCCACCACCCAAAACACCTCGGCCAGATGGGGCAAGGCGCGCACGATGCCGCCTGCGGTTTCCAGGGCGTGGCCAAAATCCTGGCCCTCGTGCGAATACGTCACATCCACCACCGGCAGGTCTGGCCAGCGGACCTGATCGCCAAAATGCTCCGATATGCTCGACCCCAGCCAGGCGGTGTTGACCAGCTGGCGCGTGAAGCCGCCCCGGGCCAGCGCCTGCATGGGCCACTGCATCAGGGCTTGGCCGCGCACGGGCAGCAAGGGTTTGGGCGTGCTGTCGGTCAGGGGGCGCATGCGCTCACCGCGCCCGGCGGCCAACACCATGGCCTGAGAATCAAGAGTGAAAGACATGCCCCGGATATTGCCATGGCTGGAGGCGCTCACGAGACAGCGCCCGCTGGCCCGGGAGCCCTAAACTCATTTTTCAACGCCCGACCCGCACACTGGTCTGCTGGCCAAGAAAGAGCACCGCCATGACACGCCCCCTGCCCGCCGTGATTGCCGCCGTACAAAACGCCTCTCAGCGCATGGCCGACCGCCACACCCCTTTTGTCATGAACGAGTGGTATGTGGCGGCATTCGGCGAAGAAATCCAACACCGCTTGCTGGCCCGCACCTTGCTCGGCAAACGCCTGGTGCTCTTTCGCAGCACCCAGGGGCAAGTGGTGGCGCTGGAAGACCGCTGCCCGCACCGTTCCATGCCCTTGTCGGCCGGGACCTTGGAGCAAGACACCATCGTGTGCGGCTACCATGGCCTGCGGTTCAACAGCGCAGGCGACTGCATCGAAGTGCCCTCGCAAGCGAACTGCCCGCACAACATGGGCATCCGCGCTTACCGCACCCACGAACGCGGCGCGGTGGTCTGGATCTGGATGGGTGAGGAGAGCCAAGCCGACCTCGGCAAACTGCCCGCGCAAGACTGGATGGAGAGCCCCGAGTGGGAACGCTCTCAAGGCTATCTGAGCTTGCAAGCGAGCTATGTGCGCCTGCACGAGAACCTGCTGGACTTGACGCATTTGAGCTTTTTACACGCCAAAAGTTTCGGCACGCCCGATTACGCCAAGGCCGCGTTCGAGACCGACATCGGCGACGGCCAATTCGCCTTGCTGCGCCAGGTGGTGCCGACCACGCTGCCCCCGGTGTGGGGTGTGCCCACTGGCCTGACAGGTCAGGGCCAGGCCGCCCGCATCGTGCGCTCCGAGTTCCGCAGTCTCGGGCTGCACGAGGTGTCGGTGCTGTTTTACGACTGCCACCTGCCCGAAACTGACCGCCCGCAGTTCCGCATCCGCACCGCGCACATGCCCACGCCCGAGACCGCCACCAGCACGCACTACTTCATCGTGCATGGGCGGGACTTTGCGCTGGACGATCCCTGCACCACGCGCTTCATGCACGATCAACTTTTTGTGGCTTTTCAGGAAGACGTGGACGGCCTGGCGCTGCAAGAACAGGCCCTGGCCAGTACGCCCGCCGAGGACTTGTACGAATTTTCGGTGGCCGCCGATGCGCCGGCCGTGGCCATGCGCCGCTATGTGCTGGCCCGGCAACAAAAAGAAGCCCAGTCCTGATCACTTCTTGCGGGGCCTCAGGCTGGACTGCGAGAGCCGGGTCAGCCGATGGACAACCGCTAAAATCACGGGTTTTCCAGAACCCCATCCCCGGAGCTGCCCACATGGCAAACCAGCAACAAATGGCCAACGCCATCCGCGCCCTTTCTATGGACGCTGTTCAACAAGCCAATTCGGGGCACCCCGGCGCACCCATGGGCATGGCCGACATGGCCGTGGCGCTGTGGGGCGATCACCTGCAGCACAACCCCAGCAACCCGCATTGGGCCAACCGCGACCGCTTTGTGCTGTCCAACGGCCACGGCTCGATGCTGATCTATTCGGTGCTGCACCTGACCGGCTACAAGCTGCCGATCGAAGAACTGAAGAACTTCCGTCAACTCCACAGCAAGACTGCGGGTCACCCCGAAGTGGGCATCACCCCCGGCGTGGAAACCACCACCGGCCCGCTGGGTCAGGGCATCACCAACGCCGTGGGCATGGCGCTGGCCGAAAAGATGCTGGCGGCTGAGTTCAACAAAGCCGACCACAAAATTGTCAATCACCACACCTACGTGTTCCTGGGTGATGGTTGCCTGATGGAAGGCATCAGCCACGAGGCCGTGGCCCTGGCCGGCGCCTGGAAGCTGAACAAACTGATTGCCCTGTACGACGACAACGGCATCTCGATCGACGGTCAGGTCGCCCCTTGGTTCATCGACAACACCCCCCAGCGCTTTGTCGCCTGCGGCTGGAACGTGATCGATGCCGTAGATGGCCACGACGCTGCGGCTGTCTCCAAAGCCATCGCTGCTGCCAAGCACAGCGCCGACAAACCCACCCTGATCGTCTGCAAGACCGCCATCGGCAAGGGCTCGCCCAACCGTGCAGGCACCTCCAAGGCCCACGGCGAACCCCTGGGCGCCGAAGAAATCAAACTCACCCGCGAAGCCCTGGGCTGGACGGCCGAGCCCTTCAAGATCCCCAAAGCGGTCTATGCCGACTGGGACGCCAAGGCCGCAGGCAAAGCCCGCGAAGCGCAGTGGAACAAGGCCTTTGCCGCTTACAAATCCGCCCACCCCGCCCTGGCCAAAGAGTTTGTGCGCCGCATGAAGGGCGACTTGCCCAAGAACTTCAACCAAGTGGCGTTCGACGCCGTGGTGGCTGCCCACACCAAGGGCGAGACCGTGGCCAGCCGCAAGGCCAGCCAGCTGGCGCTCGAAGCCTTCACCGCCGCCCTGCCCGAAATGCTGGGCGGCTCGGCCGACCTCACGGGCTCCAACCTCACCAACACCAAGAGCACGCCCGCCTTCCGCGTGGACCTGGCCGGTGACGTGGTCAAGACGGAAGACGGCTCGGCTACCGGAGGGGCCTCCCGTATTGGCCGCCACATCAACTACGGTGTGCGCGAATTCGGCATGGCCGCCATCATGAACGGCGTGGCCCTGCACGGTGGCTACATCCCTTACGGTGGCACTTTCCTGACTTTCTCTGACTACTCACGCAACGCCATCCGCATGGCCGCGCTGATGAAGCAGCGCGTGATCCACGTCTTCACCCACGACTCCATCGGTGTGGGCGAAGACGGCCCGACCCACCCGTCGAACGCGCATGTGGCGAGCCTGCGGCTGATCC
>JACCDI011023486.1_pt1 | contig 19654 bp, 20 predicted proteins | sample 7442791 | NCBI WGS metagenome assembly JACCDI01 (sample SAMN15323434, study PRJNA562643) | freshwater metagenome | isolation source: river surface water | place: USA:Blue River Watershed | collected 2017-08-15
ATTTGTTGTATTTAATATATAACTACTTAATGTTACATATACTTGTTTATTACCCATATTAGTATCTAAAAATCGTGCAAAATATCCTACATAATTTGTATTAATTACTCCAGATAACGATACATATGCTATATTATTACCATCAAATGTTTTATTATCTAGATTTACTATTAATGTTTTTGGTATTATATTTGCTGTTGTTGTTGGTGTTATTAAATTGTAGTTTCCACTATCTGGTCCACTTATTAATTCTATTATAGTTATTATTTTATTAGTTCCAACTAATGCATCACTAAATTCTGCATTTGGACTTGTTACTATATCATTATTAATTATACCAGATAATGTTACTGTTGCTATATTAGTTCCATCATATATTTTATTATCACCTATTGCTATTATATTTAATTGACTAATTGTTGCTGTTGTTGTTGTTGTTGTTAAGTTATAGTTTCCACTATCAACACCACCTAATGAACTTGTTATAGTTACTGTTTTATTAGTTCCAACTAATTTATCATCAAATTCTGCATTTGGACTTGTTACTATATCATTATTAATTATACCGGATAATGTTACTGTTGCTATATTAGTTCCATCATATATTTTATTATCACCTATTGCTATTATATTTAATTGACTAACAATTAAAGTATATGATATAATTGTATCAGTAGAATTAAGTGTATATATAATATCAAAATTATATGTATTAACATTGATTGGATTTGTAAAAGTAAGAATACCCGTACTTGTATCTATTGTAATATTATTAATATTTTGACTTAAAGTAAATACTCCTCCTGAATTTATAATTGTAGGTGTTACTGAATTTGAACTCTCGCCATAAGTAATATTTTTAAGAGTTTCAGAGTATGTTACATCCATTATATACTTATATATTTAAAATATTTTTAAGTAAAAAATTTAAAAATATTTATGATAACTTAACTTAATTATTTTATAAAGTAATAAATTTCAATTATTTATTTAGATATATATATGCATATTTTAATTCAACCTCTCTTTTTTTATAATTTATACAACAAAATTTTTCTTCAAATGGAAAAAATGCGTCATGACAGCAAGCATCTTGATCTTTTCACATTTAATCTCTGATTTATGCCATAATGGTAATTTTAATGTTTTTGTTATTGTATCAGTTATTGTATTTATTTTTTTAAACATAATATTTGATAAAAAATAAGATATTCATATTATATTATAAACTATAATTCTATAATAAAATTATAATATATAAAGGATTTAGCATATTATTTCACAAAAATTATCATCACTTTAATTGGATCTAATAAAATAATAATGAAAAATTACATTATAGTGTTCATTTATAAAATATAAATTAATATCATAATCATAAAATTCATCTCATAATAATTTTTGTATATATTTTAATTATAAAAATTGAATTAACAAATTATAAAAAATGATTTATTTAAAATATGGAAAATTATAATTGTAAAGATTTAATTGATAAATTCCTACTTTCTTCAAATGAAATGTTAATAATAAAATATAAACATTTAAGAAAAGTAAATCTAAACAATGCAAGTGGAATATATAATAATATTACATGTGAATTTAATAATAACGATCTAGATTATTTAAGTAATAATAGTGAGCGTTATAAAATGAAAACATATTATGATACAATTTCAAAACGTCTAGTTCCTTCAAAATCTATTTATGTAAGTAAATAATTTTGTTATAAAAAATTGAATAAATAAATTATTGAAAATTTGTTATTTTATATATGTCATTAAAACCAAATTTACATAACGAATATATTGAATCAGGAGATATTAGATGTATACTAGATCTATTATCAAAATATACATATGATATTGATGAAATTAATCAAATTATTAATTTTTATGAAGAGTATGATGATTTACCTGAAATAGAACATATATGTGTATTATTACAATTATATCCAAATTGTACAATCAGTGATAAAACATCTAAAATGATTAAACAACAATGGAGTCATGCAACTGATTTAATAGATAAATTAAAATAAGTTTTGAACATTTATAAAAATCGTTGTTTTATATGATGCAAAAATACTTTTTTAAGTTCACTTTTATTATCTAAATTCAATTCTTGTAAAATATCTTGACACATTAATTCATAAATCTCATATTTATAATCTTCTAATGGTCCGATCTTAGATATAGCACTATTTAATCTATTTTCTGTTATCATTTTTAGTCCAATAGTTTTTTTATCATTAATATTTACACTGTTATTAGAATATTCTGATTCACAAAATTCTGGAATTTTCCTTTTAACAATAAATCTATTTGTCATACTTCTAATTATAATACCTTCTGCTTTATTTATTGGTAATTCAGTTAATCCTAATTTTTTTGGTATTACCGTATTAAAACCTAGTTTATAATTACATGCTTTTTCATATTTATTAAATATTTCTAATGGTTCTGTATACATTAAATTTACTTGTTTAAAATAATCAATTGATTTTTCAAAATCTAAATATGCATCATTAACATAAATATCAAATGCAATAAAATGAATTGATGGTGAATAATATATACCTTTTTGTATAGGCGTAAAACCACATTTTTCACCTACAGGATAAATACCTCCAAATAATTCACCAAAAATAATTATTTTATTTACATTTTGATTATTATTTAATACTAAATTAATAATATTTCTTATTTTTGGTTCAGTACTTGGTAATATACTAGAATAACCAAAAAAAGAATCATTAGATTGAATGATACCAGATCTTTTAGCATATTGAATTGTATTTGTATCTTTTGACCAAATAAAAGAAAAGTTCGCACCGTGAATTTTTTCACAAACTGCCCATGATTTTATTTTTTTATAATCAGGAGACCATTTATTTGTATCTAATTCTATTTTATCATAAGATTTATAACTCATTATACAATTTATAAATAGTATGTTTTTATATATTATTCACTATCAGACAGTAAAAGTATATTAAACTATATTAAAATTACTTAAACAATTAATTTTAATATAATTATTATGAAAGCAAAAGAGGTTTTAAAATTATTAGATATTTCAAGAGCAACGTTATATAATTATACTAAAGATGGTAAAATTAAAGTTACGCAATTAGACAATGGTTACTATGATTATGATGAGGATAGTGTTTATAAACTTATTAAAAAAGATCCTCGTGTTAATGTTATTTATGCTAGAGTTTCTACATATAAACAAAAAACTGATTTACAAAATCAAATTACTAAAATTTCAAATTATTGTTTAAACAATAATATTACTATTGACAAAATATATTCAGATATACATTCAGGTTTAGATTTAGATAGACTTCAATTTAACAAACTATTAGATGATGTTATTGAACATAATATCAAAACTATTTATATTTCAAATAAAGATCGTTTGACACGTTTATCATTTAAAACTATTCGTCAATTATTTCAAAAATATGGAACTACTATTGTTGAAATTAATAATGAAGAAAATAATACCAACGATAATGAAGTTTTTGAAGAATTAATTAACTTAATGCATATATTTTCAACTACAATGTATTCTAATAGAAGAAAAAATAAAATTAATATTTATAAAAATGACATTGAAAATTTTATTTCTTCTGATTAATATTTAAAGATTTATTATTATATTATATTACATAATGGATAATAATAAACCTACTGTTAAATTAAAAACTATTCAGCTTGAATATAAAGGTAATCAAACAAATATTCTTAATAATATGATGCTTATATCTAAAAATATTTATAATTGTTGTATATATACAAACAATATTTTTAGTTTATTTAAGAATGAAGTATTTAAACATATTTATAATGATGTTCTTAATATTAAAAATAAATATAAAAAGACATACAAAAAGAAAATTAAAAATTATGATGTTATGGAACAATTTACAAAACTATTTGATAACTATTACGTATTATATACAAACAATAAACAACTAATAAAAAATAATAATTATTTACTTTTTAATTTTATTAAAAATAAAATTAATTCTAACAATATTGTTTTAAATAATAATAACGTTAAACAATTTATTATTGATATTACTAATGACACCTTAAATTTAGAATTTAATAATGAAAATAAATTTATTGTTTTTGATAGTTTAATTATTAAAATAGTTAAATATTTTTATGATAAATTTTATATAACAACTAAAAATGAATTGATTAATCATAAACCATTAACATATAATAATAATGAACTAATAAATGATGTTAAAAATAACAATTATTATTTTATTGATACAACTATAAATTATAAAATAAAACTAATAGATGAATTTGAATTTAAATTAGATAGTGACCAGCATATATTTAAAAATACTCTTTATGATTATTATTTAGGTGATAATAAACAAAAATTACCAGCAGATATAACACTTAATATTATTAATAAATATTATGAAGCGATTAAAAGTTATTATGCTAAAATACAAATTGGTATGAAATCAAACAAACCGAAATATTTAGATAAAAATTCTAAATTTGGATTATTTTATTATCCATCATCCTTTAAAAATATAAATAAATTTTTAGTAAGATTAACAACTGGAGAATATCATGCTGACAATTTTAATAATTTTCAAAATAAAAAATTAAATAAAATTACTAATCGTAAATATTATAACAATAATAATATTATTAAAACAAAGAAACATTTAAAAAAAAATCAAAAGAAAAATTTTATAAAAGTTGAAGATGGATATATAAATAAAAAACAAATAATTGATGCTTATTATATTTATTTTAAATTACCTCCAATACTAAGAAAAAATAAAAATAAAATCAACCTTATACAACTAAAATCTTATGGAAATAAAATATTTATTAATATAACTTATGAAGAACTTATTGAAATACCAAAAATAAAAGGAACAATGACATTTAAAAATTCAATATCTATAGATCCAGGAATTAAAAATTTATTAACTATTTATAATCCAACAGGAACTCAACATATAATAAAAGGAACTATTATAAAATCAATAAATGAATTTTATAATAAAAAGATATCAGAATTACAATCCATAAATAAAAAATTACATAATAAGAATACATTTAATAGATTATATTCATTATTAAATGAACGAAATAGAAAAATAAATGCAGAAATAAATAGCTTAATTAAGTTATTAATAGAAACTTATCCTGATAAAAAATATTTCATAATTGGTTACAATGAAAAATGGAAAAATACTGTAAGTCTAGGAAAAAAAACTAATAGAATATTCTATGGTATACCTTATAGAAGAATAATAGAAAAATTAAAAATAAAATTATCTAATATAGGTAAAACGTTAATAATCAAAGAGGAAAGTTATACATCGAAATGTGATAGTTTAAGTTTAGAAGAACTAAGTAAACAAGAAGAATATAGTGGAAATCGTATAAAAAGAGGTTTATTTTTATCAGGAACTGGAAAAGCAATAAATGCAGATTTAAATGGAGCAATAAACATAATGCGTAAAGTAATAAACTTAAAAAAAATAACTGGCGAGGGAATTTTTAATCCAACAATAATACATCGTACATAATTAACGAGTCGCAAGATAGTTAATAAGAGTACTGTAATACAAATTAAAAAATAATTCATTATTTTTTAATAAAATAAATGGAAAAGTTATTAATATAGTTTAATATACTTTTTCTGACTAGACATTAAACTGTCATTCGTTTCTAATGTACTTACACTTACATTATCATCATAATTATCTGTTAGTTTAGACCATGTATCTAACACTATATCTTTTTTATTATATGATATTTGATTTATGTTTTTTTTATAACAATTTTTATAAACTTTATCAGTAAAAAAATTATCTTTTAAATGATCTATTTTTTTATCTAAATGTTTTTTATATTTATCTTTTAATGTTTCTTTGAATCCATCATCTAATTCTAGCATTAGTGATAATTGATCTATTTTTTCAAATGAATTATTCAATACCTTATCATAAAATTCATTTTTATTTATTTTTTCTATTTTATTTTTATCAGTGTTTAATACTGACACATAATTACCTTCTAATGAAGTATTACAAAATGAATGATTCTCAGGATATTTTTCATTAAAATTTAAAAGACCAATTATATCAATTAATGGATTATTATTTTTTATTAATTTTTTTATTTCATTTGGCGTTAGTTTATCTAATGTCTCTTTACCAAAAGCATTTATTATAATATTATTTATGATACCATTATTATTATTTGTTGTATTATGAGAATTAGTATTATTTGTAGTTATTTGCTGCTGAAGAGTTTGTTGGTTAACAGGGACTGGTGGTTGTTGAACTAAAGTGTACAGTGTATCTAATAATGGTTTATGTTTTAATTCTTCTATTTCTTTTTTTAATTTAATATTTTCGTCTAATATATTTTTTTTACTTTGACATTTTTTTTCATGACGCCAACGATTACTGCGGTTTTGAAAAATTTTTTTACAATATGAACACATATTGCTATTTTTTGATGAAGATACAGGTAAGACAACATCATGACCTACAATTTTTGGTGGAGTTGGTTCTATGACAACATTGTGATTTTTTTTGTTGTCCAGTTTATGACTACTTTGTGATACTGTGTTATTATGAAATTTACTGTTGTGATTCCATAGACTACTTGCACTAGAATATGTTTTATTACATATCTTACAACTATACTTATCAAGATGAAGATTCATTTATTATATAATAGAAAATATATCCTTAAATGATTTTTTAATCTTCACTTAATGAACTTCATCAAGTGAAGATTTTTTTTTTCCGGACTCCAAATCAGATAGTTTTAGTGGAAAAACAAATTGTTTCCATTTAGATGGTATCATCAAATAATAACATTATCTTTTTCAATAAATTCAACTGATTGATCAATAATATCAATAAATAAATTTATATCCTTATCAATCGGTAAAACGAATCTATCTCTATTAGCCTGTTCTTTGTAAGCCTTTAATTTGTTCAATACCATATTTTCAACAATAGCCATATTTTCCTCGTTGGTACAACATCTATAATAAACTACTTCGTGCTTTTCAGTTTTATTATAACCACATAATCTATTTTTAAGATTTTTGGCTTTTCCAACAATATATATTCTTTTATTTTTATTACTTTTAGATGTAATTAGATATACCATATTAGAACCTTTAAAATCTTTACGTTTTTGCTTTTTATTGTAAGTATTTTCTAAAAGTTTAATTTTTTCATCTTTTAAGTTATTTTCATTGATATATGTTGTTCTAATCAAATTATTGATTTGAAATCCAAATAATGGTGATATTCAGTATGCTAATTTAATAACTAAATCAATATGTACAAAATACTCATCATTTATTAGTTTTACCAATTCAATATTTAAAATTTCTTCTATTAAAGATATCATAAGTTTTGTTTCTTCTAAAGAAAACCAGTCATTGAAATTTACATTTTCATTATTACATAATTTTGTTCCATTAATATATTAATCCAATATATAATATTACACCTTTTTCACTGAAAATAGGGACACTTAATTATTTAGTTTTTTCTTCATATTTATAAAATCAATGGCTTGTATAAATAATTAATTTTCTAATTGTTGTTTAGTTACTTTGTTTTTAATTATACTATAAAATATTACATTTTAATTAATTATTTTCTACAAATAGGACATTTTCTTAAATTTTCCTCATTCTTATATTTTTCATCTTTCATATCTAACCACAAATCATAATCTTCATTATATTTTTTTATCAATGGATATTCGTTTATCCATTTTTCATTATCACTATTATCAAAATATTCATCTTCTATTTCAGGATATGGAAAAATAGGCATTAATTCTAACATTTCATCACCATAATAACATCTCTTGAAACATTTTATACATAATTTATGATTACAAAAAGCTTGTTCTATACAATCGTTGATTTCTAAACAAATAGGACATTCCATATTATTATTAATTTCTAATACTCCTTTTCCACCAATCCATTCTCCAAACATACAATCACAATTAGTACAAATATAATGACCTTTACAATCATACCACCAATTAGGTAAAACTGCTTCACATATAATATAATTTTTACATTTAATACCATCGCCATTAGGATTTTGTTCATCATAACCAATATTATTTTTTTCATATTCTAAATCACGCATTTATAATATATATATTATTAAATATAAAAAAAAGATATTTTAGTAAAAGATTTTTTAAGCAAGAAACATATGATAAAAAATGTGTAATATGTTTAATTTATTATCACAAAAAATAAAAAATAAATTAAATATTAAAAATATAATAACAATTTGATCCACAAAATAATACAAATTATATGATAACTAATTCTTGAGTAAAAACTATAAAATTATTAGTGATTTTAGGTTTTGATAATATTGAAGATTTTGTTAGATCTCTCTATGATTTTATTTAAAAATTATTAATTTTTAAATAAACCACCCTTTAAAATAGTTCTTTATCCTAGTTACTAAAATAATATTTACAAATTATATTTGAAATTAGTGTCGCATTTTCTGGAGGCATTTGATAGTATTTTTGATATTCATTATCTAATTTATTATAACAATTTTGACAAATGCTTGGATCAATCAATTCATTATCATTATCTCTGTTAAAATTCCATCTAGTATCAATATATAAATCATAAAAATCATAAGATTTATAACATGAACCACATGTTTGATATTCTAAACATGGTGCATAATTTAAAATTTTATCAGTAAAAAAATCTAAACTTCTAATTACATCATCGTGTATAATTATGTCAGTTTTTTTTAATGTATCTTGAATAAATAATTGTTTTTCATTTTGTGACATATTGTCATAATTTGTAAAATGGCTACCATTATCATCAAATAAAAAATGAAGAAAATCCAATTCATTTATATTATAATTTTTGTCATTAATAAATGATTTTGATACATATTGATCACATAAATTATCTAAAATATATTGAATAGAATTTTGATATAATTCATGTGATTCAAAATAATAGATATGACTTCTTTGTGTTTCACAAATAAAAGTTGGTATACCACATGTATACACAAAAATTAATTTAAAATTATAGTTTTTATTAATAAATTTATAATGAAGTTCGCAACAATCGTCTAAAACATTAATTATCATATAATATTATAGTAGTATTAATTTTAAATAAAATTTAATACATATGTTTTATAAACTAATAATATATGTTTTATATACTAATAATATATCTATTAATAAAATTATTACCAAACATATATTCATTAAATGTAAAACCCTAATTTATATTTTTAATAAATAAAATATACTACCTAAAAATATACCATTAGTAGATAAAAATACAACACATGTAATCCATAAATTTACTATTGTACTATCATTAAAACATTTTTTGGTATTATATTTATTATACCAAATAATTTTTTTACTAATTGTATATTTTTTTGCTTCATTAGTTGCTCATGATTTTGATTTTGGTGCCATCAATAATAGTATTATGACAAGTTTTATTATTTATAGCATATAAATTTGTACCATGATCAGTGTTTATTATTCTAATATAAACCCTTTAATTCATTAACTAGATTTTCAACACTAGAAATATAATTTTTTTTCATAGCATATTCTTTACTTGAAGAAGTAATTACTAAACCTTTAATATATGCATCCGGTTTTTTACAATCTTCTAAATAAGTTTCTAAAATATGTAAATTAATATTTGATCCTAATTTAATATCATTTTCTGCAATATCTGCACAAACATCTTTAATTAATGTAGTAATATAATAATCATGTATTTCCATTTGTTCTCTTTTAGATAATAATTCTAATAAATTGTTTAAAATGTCAGTGTAATTTGTCATTATATTTGACATAATACACTTTTGCATATTTTTTGCAATTTTTTAATATTTATTTAAACATTTAGTGCGTTGAAAACTTTAATTAAAAATACACACGTTTTACTTTTTATAAAAATAAAAAGCTTCAAAATTCTAAAATTACTAGGCTTACTTTATGTATAAAATATAATAATTATTAGTGGAAATCAACTAATATATACAATTTCGCACCACTCGCGAATCAATAGTATCGAACAATGGTTTAGTCAACTTAAAATGCACACCTCTCTAATTAATAATATTCAAGAAATTAATAATATTCAAGAAATTAATAATATTCAAGAAATTTAAAAATGTTAAGATTGAGTCATAATAATATTACTAAAATAAAAAAATTAGATAATTTAGAAACATGTTTAAATTGTTGGTATTGATTATATATTACACTAATTCGAAATAATAACTATTATTATTAATAAAAATAAACAAGTTAAAGATAATAATACAAATACAAGTCCAATTATCCATAAATCTGTTATTGTACCATTAATAAAATATTCATTAGTGTTATTTCTTTTATACCAACTAATTTTTTCACCAATATTATATTTATTTGCTTCATCAATTGCTAATTTGTATGTTTTAGTTTCATCACATGCTACATTATAACAAATGTGATTTTTATTATTTATAATACGTTGTTGAAGTACGATTTTCAGTAGTAGTTGTTGTAGAATATGTTCTTTATTATATATATTATATTTTGGACAATAATTGGTTACTGAATGATTATATCTTGTAATAAATATTGGTAATCCTGTAATAAATGTTGGTAATCCAATAATACATGTTATGAAACTTGATAGTAATATATATTGATTCATAATAAATTAAATATAGAATTAATATATAATTTGCTCATTTTTTTTTTTAGTTTTTTGTACCATAATATATACCACTTTTTTTTTGTTCATTGTCTAGTCTTGAATTATATTTATTTATTCTTGGTCTATTATGTGTTGATAATCTCATTGTAATATTTAATTGTTGTAAAAATGTATTAATACCACTATTAAAATTCATAGGTTCTGATACAATACAAACTTTATTATTATCAGTTTCTGATTCTTTGGAAACTAAAATTATTTTACTATTTTGTTCTTGTGCAAATGAAACTGACATCATTATATCATGCTCAATAATAAAACAGCATTTTTTATTATTAATTATAAATTTTTTAATTGCTTTTATAACATTTAATCTATTTTCAATATCTAAATTTGCAGATGGTTCATCAAGTAGATAAATACTTGCTTTTTTACCTAAACAAGAAACAATTAAAACTTTTTGTAATTCGCCACCAGATAATTCAATCATTTTCCTATTTAATATTTTATTTATATTCAATGGTTTAACTACATCTGTTTGAAACGATGGTTCAACTAATTTAATACCAATAATATTTTGTAAATATGTCTCAACTGTTAAATTTTTAAATTGTGAAATATCAGGTGTTTGTTCTTTTATACTAATACCTATTTCTAAATTTTGAGTTAACCAATTTATAAATGTTGTTTTACCAGTTCCATTTTCACCCAAAATAACATTTATTGATTCAAGATTTATTATACCAGATGGAATTTTTAACTCAAACTGATGATATTTTATTTTAGTAGATGAAAAGTTAATTGAATTTGTAGTAATTATATTTTCAGTATTTGGTATATCATTTACTGGTTTCAAATTAAATTCTTCTTCTCTAAATCTTATATTTTCTGTTGGTATATAACCATTCAAATACATGTTAATTCCTTCTAAAGGTGTTAATGGTACAGAAACAATACCATATGCACTTGGTTTACCATAAATAATGTATAATTCATCTGCTATATAATCTAACATTGATAAATCATGTTCAATAACTAAAACATATTTATTATTATCTTTTAATGATGTAATCAATTTTGAAATTTCTAATCTTTGTTTAATATCAAGAAAATTAGAAGGTTCATCAAAAATATAAACATCCGCTTTTATAGATGCAGTTTTCCAACAAATTAAACGTTGTAGTTCACCACCAGATAAAATATGTAAATGTTTTTCCAATATTTTATTTATTTCTAAAGAATAAAAAGAATCATTTATTGGAATATTTTTAATAAATTCAGAAACTGTAATATTTTGAATATATTTTTTTATTTTCTGTTGTTTTATAGAAAAAGTTAATTTTTTTTTATATAAATTATTGAAATAATCTTGTAATGAAGTTCCTCTAAATTTAGAAACAATTTCTTTATCCGATAGAATATTTGTAAAATTCTCAAAGTTTGGTCTAATTGTGTTAGATAATATATCAATTAAGGTTGTTTTACCTACACCATTTTCACCAATTATACCTATAATTATATTTTGTTTTATTGTTGGTAATTTATATAGTCTAAATCCATTTTTATTATATCTATGAATAATATCTGATGGTATCTCATCTGGTAAATTAATTATTTTAATTGCATTAAATGGACATCTTTTAACACATATATTACAACCAATACATAAATCTTCAACTATTTTAGCTATTTGTTTTTTATCTTTTGGTAAATTATTTATTTGTAATTTTCCTATATCTTCTATTTCAATAACATGTTTACCAGATTTTTGTGGTGGACATCCGTGTATACATTCTTTAGAACATTTGTCAGGTTTGCATTTATTTTCATCTACAATCGCAATTCGTGGCATTAGTATTATATGGCTGTAGTTCTTTAACTAATTTATTTTCAATTTTATAAAAATAATTAATTTAATTCAAATGTATAAAAATTTTTATTAGTATCATATACCTTTGATTCTATTTCACTGGTATATTGAATAATTTTTGTTTTATATATGTCATCATTTAATGGATCATTAATTAAAGAAATAAATGTATTAAGTTCTCTTGGTTTTTTTGTTTTATTTTTTATTAAACCAATAATACAACCAAATAATTTATTTTTTAACCAATTATTTTTTGATTTTTCTGCATTAATAATTTCTTGTTCGAACATTTGATCAATAACTGAATAAGCTGATTTTAAAATTATAATTTGGGTAAATGCTTTATTTTTACATGAATATAATTCATTTATTTTATTTGTAACTGTTTGATGTTCTAATTCTAATTTATGCATTACATTAATATCAGATTTTGTATAATATGCAATTTTTGAAGCAATACGTTGTTTAATATTATCCAACCAAATAATTTCATTTTTAACATCAAGTAATAATGTAATTGCTCTTTTTTTATGATCTTCTATTTTTTTTATAATAGCAAAAATATTTGTATTATATATTGTAGAATATCTATTTCTAATAGTTCTAGGTATAGGAAACTGGTTTGTTTCTTTTATTTCTGCTATATTTTTTTCAACTTCTAATAATTTATCATTCACTTCTTTTTGAATTTTATTAATAATATTATTATATTTTGTTTCTGTTGTTAAATCGTCTATTTTTATTTGATCTTCTATATTATCATCATCAATATTTTTATTACTATATACATCAATATCTGGGTCTCTAAATAAAAATAATGTTCCTGATTTAAATTCAACACTACTTTGTAATTTATCATAACGATGAGCAGATATTTTATGCGCTTCTGATTTTGCATCTAATTTAAAATAGTTTACTAGTGTTAATAAAAAAGCTATTGCACCATTAACACTTGCTATTAATAAATTACCCCATGAATAATTTGTAATAAATGATGCAAGTACTGTTGCTGTAGTAGATAATAATATTGATGGTCCCATTAAACAGTGTAAAAAATAATCACAATAATCTTTTGATTCAATATAAATAATTTTTTGTCCTTTTAAATAACTTGCTAATATATCTAATGCATTCGAATATTTATCATTTATATTAAAATAATCTCTATCAATAATTTTTTCAATTTGATCATATTTTAAATATTGTGGTGCAGTTATTTTCTCATTAATTTCAACAATTTTTGAATAATCTATTTTTTTTGTTATTAATTCTATTGTATTTTTTAAATCATAAAACATTTTTTGTAGCTCATCTTGTTTTACTATATTTTTATCTAATTTTTTTAATATTGTATCTAAATTTTCATTTTCATCATCTGAAAAATTATCATATACGGGTTCTTTCATTATTATATTTAGTTTACTTATCTTTATATTTAATTAAAATATATTTATAGAATAAAAATATATTATAACAATAAATGAGTTTTATAAATGGAAACTTAATTATAAATGAATTTGGAAATGGTTTTGTTAATTCAAATAATCAAACAATTTATATAAATAAAAAAGATATTGGTTTTGCTTATAATGGTGCATATGTTAATGTTGAAATTGTTAAAAAAGATAATAATTTATTATATGGTAAAATTATTAATTTTTCTTTAATTGATAAAAAATTTACATGTTATGTACATCATTATTATAAAAATGATACTTATTTATTATGTCCAAAATTAACAAAATCAAATTTAATTATTATTTCTGATAATAAACTGAATGATAATAAATGGTATAATGTAATAGTTACTAAAATTGAAAATAATAAAATATATGGTAATGTTATAACAGAAATTGAAAATAGTATTGATAATATTATTGAATCTTATTTTAATTTAACTAATAATAATTTTAATATAAATATAAATAATGATAATCATATTGATCAAACTAATTTAGATACATTTACAATTGATCCAGAAAATTCACTTGATTGTGACGATGCTTTTAGTATTCTACATACAAATAACGAGACTTTTATATATGTTCATATTAGTGATGTAGCTCATTATATAAATCCTACTATTAAAGATTTTGATGAAATAATAAAAAGAGGTACTACTATTTATGGTTGTACTAAAAATTGGCCAATGATCCCAACCAATTATGCAAATAATATTTGTTCAATTTTACCATGTAAAGAAACATTAGTATATACACATGAATTTATATATAAAGATAATCAAATAACATTTATAAATTCTTATTATTCTAAAATTATGTCAAAAAATAAATTTTCATATTTAAATATTAATGATAAATTTAAAATTTTATATAATACTGCAATGATAATTAAAAAGGATTTTGATGAAATTAATATAATAAATGAAAGTATGACTCATGAAATGGTCAAAATATGGATGATTAAAATAAATATTATAATGAGTGAAAAAATAAATAAATTATTTAGATGTCATTCTATTTCTAAAAAACAAAATTTAAATATTATTGAATTATATACCAAACAAAAAATTAATAATAGAAATGATTTAATAAATATTATTAAACATAATAATGATAAATTATTACAATATTTAGTTAAAACATCATTATCAAAAGCATATTATGATGTTAATAATATTGGTCATTATGGTATTGGTGTAAATAATTATACACACTGGACATCACCAATTAGAAGATCATGTGATTTATTAAATCATTGTTTAATAAAAGGTTATAATATAGATATTACTAAATATTTGTCATTATTAAATGATTCTGAACACCTACAAAATTCAATAGAACAATTTATTGAATCATATAATATTATAAATAAAATTAAAAATAATGAAAATAAATATAATGGCATTATTATTAATATTACAAATAATGGTATTTCTGTTTATATAAATGAGTTTGATACAAAATATTCTATTCATATTTCAAAATTATCAACAGATAAACTATATATTAATGAAGAACTAACAGAATTATCAAATAAAAATTACTCTTATAAATTATTTGATAATATTAAACTAAAAATTAATAACTATGACTTTAATAATATTGATTTTATTTTATTGTAAAACAATCATAAATGTTATTTTATTGTAAAATATTTATTATTGTTTCAAGAACAATAAAATTTTTAATTAAATTTTGTAATTGTAATTGTTTATAAACATCAGACAATTTCATGTTTAATAATCTATTCATCATAATATCATATGAATTTGTACTAAAAGTTAATAAAATACCATTTTCTCTTAGTGTATTTTCAACTAAACTTTTTTCTTGAATATAATGATCTACAGTTTTACCCTTAAATGTTTTAACTGGATAGTTATTATAATATAGATTAAATTTATTTAAAAATTCATTTCTTAAAAATGTTTTATTTACTATATCAAATGCTGTATCAAAATCATTATAATTACTTGTTGTTAGAATTGGTTGTATAGGGTTATAATTATTGGGGGTTAATGCAGTAATTGGTACAAATGATGTATTACTTGGTACAAATGATGTATTACTTGGTACAAATGTTGGTTTACTTGGTACAAATGTTGGTTTACTTGAAATCATTGTTGGTTGAGTTACACTTACAATTCTAGGTGGTAAAAAAATATTAGGACTAGATGATGGACTTAATGATAATAATGGAATAATAGGACTTGTTCTTGGACTTAATAATGAATTATTTACTAACCCGGAATTACCACTAGTATTTACAAAAATAGAACTTTTTTTTTTTTGATCAACTAAATCAAGATATCTTTTTTTATATTTTAAATATTTTAAATAATAATTTTTATTATTATCTTTTGACATTATTATAAAGTTAGAAAAAATATATTAGAAATTATCTTAATATTTTAGGATGATTACATATTATTTTTTATGATGTATGTAGTTAAAGCATATAAAAGGCCACCCCATATAATATCAACATAAATAATATAAGAGTTCCATTTATTAAATATAGCCATATTTGTAAACTCATAAATTCCATATGTACAAAATCCTAATAAAAATGCATCAGTTACACTTTTATTTTCTTTTATAATAAAATGATAAATCATAAATACAATGCAAATATAACAAAGTATAGCACCATAAATATTAATTTCAAGTTTAGATCCTTGTATATCTTTTACTAAATCCATAAAATAATTAGAAATTAAATTAAGATAAATACTATCTAATAATAAAACAATAAAAATAATTTTAATAATTGTTAACATATAATGATATTAGATAATTTATTTTTATGATCAATATTAGTAAACTTATAAATAATATAGAATAAAATAAAAATTGATTATAAAATATATAAACACACATAATTTATATATTTTAATATGAATATATTTTTACATCATAGAGATTTAAGAATAATTGATAATACTACATTAATTGATCAAATTAAAAATGAAGGCAATGTGATACCAATATTTATTTTTCCACCAGAACAAATTAATCCAAAAAAAAATAAATATTTTAATAATGCATCAGTACAATTTATGATTGAATCATTACACGAATTATCAAATGAAATTAAAAATAAAAAAGGAGAAATGTATTTTTTTAATGGTGAAAATTTAAAAGTTTTAAAAAAAATCCATAAAACAATTGGTATAAATTCTATTGGATATAATATTGATTATTCACCATATGCTAAAAAACGTGATATAGAAATTAAAAATTGGTGTATTAAAAATAATATAAAAGTATATGAAAAAGAAGATTATGTATTATATGATATATTAAATGGTCAAACATTAAAAAAAGATAAAACACCATATCAAGTATTTACACCATTTAAAAATTTTTGTTTAGAAAATTTAATTGTTAGAGAAGTTGATAAATTTAATAAATTTAAATTTAGTAAAAACTCTGAATTAAAAGAAAATAAATATTATATAGATGAAAAAAATATTGATAATTTTTATATTGAAAATACAAATATTAATGTACATGGTGGAAGATCAAATGGATTAAAAATATTAAATAATATAGATAAATTTAAAGATTACCAAAAAAATCGTGATAAATTGACATATAACACAACTTTTTTAGGTGCACATAATCATTTTACTACTGTATCAATTAGAGAAGTATACTATAAAATGCTTCATACATTAGGTAAATCAAGTGGTTTAATCACAGAATTACATTGGAGAGATTTTTACATTAATATATCACATTATTTTCCACATATATTAAATGGACAGGTTGGGAAAAAAAATAAATCATTTAGAGAAAAATATGATGATATTAAATGGTCATTAAATAAAAATAATTGGGAAAAATTCATTAATGGTCAAACAGGATTTCCTATTATTGATGCTGGTATTAAACAATTATTAATAAAAAATTTTGTACATAATAGAGTTAGAATGATACATGGTAATTTTGTTACTAAAGATTTACATATAGATTGGAGAGAAGGAGAAAAATTTTATGCTACACATTTAGTTGATTATGATGCAATGGTAAATAATAATTCATGGCAGTGGTGTGCAGGTAGTGGAACTGATGCACAACCATATTTTAGAATTTTTAATCCATGGACTCAACTTAAAACTTATGATCCTAATTTAGAATATGTTAAAGAATATATACCTGAATTAAAAAATGTTCCAAATAAAGATATACTTAATTGGTGGAAACCAGAAATTCATGAAAAATGGTTAAAAGATGGTATTAAATACTTTAAACCAATGTTAGATCATTCTAACGAAGCTAAAAATGCAATATCAATTTATAAAGAAGCATTATGATATACTTTTTAATTTATTATTTAATAAAAATGAAATCTTAATAGTATTAAATCAAGAGATTACTTATGGATTATGTATGTGTTTACTAGTAGAATGACACGTTTATTAAATGTTCTAGTTGGTTTCTATGATGATATAGAATTACAAATTTCTGATAGTGAGCAAATTACTAACATTATTACAAGTTTAAAAAATAATTATGATGGTGAAATCCAATTAAAAAGACACTATAGTGAAGCAAAAATAAATTAAATATATATAAAAAATTGATTTATTTTATTATTGAAATTATATTGTAATTATTATGTCTATATTAGTAATTAGTAATAATAATATAGATGCTTTTATTAATTGCAATCCAGTAAAAATAACCTATTTAGAAATATTTGTACCTACAAATATTGAGTTTATATTAAATAATTTACATAAATTTGTTAATTTACAAACATTATATTTAAATAATAATCAAATAACAGAAATAAAAGGACTTGATAATTTAGTTAATTTACACACAATAACATTAAGTAATAATCAAATAACAGAAATAAAAGGACTTGATAATTTAGTTAATTTACAAAAATTATATTTAGGTTATAATCAAATAACTGAAATAAAAGGACTTGATAATTTAGTTAATTTACAAATATTAGATTTAGGTTATAATCAAATAACAGAAATAAAAGGACTTGATAATTTAGTTAATTTACAAGATTTACATTTACGTGATAATAAAATAAAAGAATTACCATTAAATTTATGTTATATTAGAAATATTATTTATTTCACTTATTATAATAATCCAATAGAATATATATCTTTACCAGTTCAAAGATGGTTAAATAAAAATAAAAATAAAAATATATATATTGATAAACAAAATGTTCATAATCATACTATACAAACTAGTTTTAGAAATTCATTAACTAATTTACTAAAAGATAAACCTACTATAAAATTAGAAACGGTTAAAGATGAAATTATTAGTAATGAAATATTAACCGAACAAACTAAACGTGAAATACTTAACTATTGCGATGATACAACTGAACATTCTACTTATTTAATTACTTATAGTGATTTACTGATTTATGTATGGTCTCGTATTAGAAATAAAGATGAAATATTAAAAGTACTGAATCAAGAGATAACTGATGGATTATGTATGTGTTTTACTGGTAGAATGACACGTTTATTAAATGTACTAGTCGGGTTTTATGATGATATAGAATTAC
>JACCDI011227984.1_pt1 | contig 19647 bp, 22 predicted proteins | sample 7442791 | NCBI WGS metagenome assembly JACCDI01 (sample SAMN15323434, study PRJNA562643) | freshwater metagenome | isolation source: river surface water | place: USA:Blue River Watershed | collected 2017-08-15
TCATTATCTTGCATCTAACCGATACGGTTGCAAAGGTACCAATTAATTGCATTGACATGTCTACAAACGAAACTTCTATTTTTAATATGACCCCTGGATTCAGGATGGTTTTATTCATTGCCATGACGGGACTGAGTATGATTTTAGGGGGGCTAATCACATTTTCCATTGTATCTGCTGTATTGCATGTACCCTTAACGGAAATCCAGTCTATTTTAATGCGTCCGGAATACACCAGTATGACCCAAACTGCCAATGCTTTTGCCTCTATCATTGGTTTTGGTTTGCCGGTGTTGGTGGTCGCTTATTTTACACCTGGAAACATGGGCCCCAACCTAGGCTTTAAAACCATCACTAGCGAAAAACAAGTGTTGATTGTAGTATTGCTGGCCATTACTGGACTTTTATTAAGTGGCGCTCTGGGAGACCTAACAGATAAACTAACTTTTTCTACTACGGTTCGTAATTGGGCTACGAATTTGGAGTCGCAATATAAAAAAGCCTTGATGGCCATGACCCAAATGCGTTCTATCTGGGATTTATTGTTTGCTATTGTAGCCATTGCGGTGGTGCCAGCGATAGTAGAGGAATTGTATTTTAGAGCGAGTCTTCAAAAAATAATCATGGACTGGTCGGGCAAGCCAATTGTTGCGATTGTGGTGACGGCCATTTTATTTAGTGCTTTTCATTTTTCCTATTTTGGATTTTTATCTAGAATGTCCTTAGGGATTGTATTGGGCTTGATCTATTATTATACAAAAACAATTTGGTTGCCTATATTGATGCATTTTATCAATAACGCCATAGGGGTGTCTGCATTGTATATGGTAAGAAATAACCCAAAGCAAATAGACAAAGTATTGGATTCAAACCTAGCCTATTATTGGTTATTGTTAGGTTTGCTGATGTTGGTGCTCTTATTTAAGCAACTTAAAGCAACTATAAAACCAGGTGCATCAGAAAAGGATTTTATTTCCTAATTAGATCTATCCACTAGATCACTTATTTTTAATCTTCATTAAAACAAAATTCATGGCGTTTAATTTTTCTGTTTTTAAAGTGAGGGCATTGTCTGCCATTGTATTTGTGGCAATTATGTTAGTTGGTTTGTTATTTAATAGCTGGTCTTATTTTACTTTATTTTTAATCATCCAAGTGGGTTGTTTGTTTGAATACCAAAAATTAATGCGTGCTATTTTCCCTAGTTATGAGCAAATTTCAAAAATGCATCAATGGGGTGTATTGGTGGTAGGTGTGTTGATGATGACAAGCTTGGCCCCAACAGATACCGCATTGCCTACATTTATTTTACAAAAATTACCGGTTGCATATCAAGGCATTGGGTTAAGATGGATTGGCTTAAAAGCTATGCCGGTAGCATTGGTATTGATGATGATAGCCGATGTATTTGCAAGAAAAGCAGCAATTAAAAATTTAGCGATTAGTTTTTTTGGCTTAAGCTATATCACCATCAGTCTTTCATTGTTCTATGCCATGAGGGGGATGTTTTTGAATTCACCTTTATCCATGTTCTTCCCGAATGTGGAATTGATGGTGCCTATTTTAGTGATTGTTACGGTATGGGTCAACGACACCATGGCCTATCTAGTTGGTTCCTTTATTGGTCGTACACCCATTTCGCCCATCTCCCCTAAAAAAACTTGGGAAGGAACGATTGCAGGTGTGATTTTATCAGTGGTGATTTTATCCATTGTTGCAGGTCAATACATTCCTATAGCTGCTAAGTATTTATATTTAATCACTTTTGTCGCTTCTGTAATGGGTAATTTAGGCGATCTTTTTGAAAGCAAATTAAAGCGATTGGCTGGCGTGAAAGACAGTGGTAGCATGATGCCTGGACATGGTGGCTTCTTAGATCGATTTGATTCTGTCTTATTTGCTGGACCATTTGTTTGGTTATTGCTTCAATTTATCTTTTAGATGAATTACCTTTGCTCAAATTGCTTTTTATGACCATACATAGAGAAGGTACAGCTACGATTGCATTGGTTGCTTTTGTGGTAGGTATTTTAAACCTAATTAATTTTTCTTATTTATTTCCAATAAGTGCTTTACTGGCTTGGGCTGTTTTTGTGCTCCTATTAGCCTTCTTTTTATTCATCGTTTCTTTCTTTAGAATGCCCAATCGTGTATTGACCAATGACGCTTCTGCGATTGTGTCTCCTGCAGATGGCAAGGTAGTGGTGATTGAAGAAGTGATGCCAGATGAATTTTACAAAGAGCCAAGAATACAATTAAGTGTTTTTATGAGCCCAGCCAATGTGCACGTGAATCGTTTGCCTGTTGCTGGTAATATTATTTACAATCAATACCATCCTGGAAAATTCTTAGTAGCATGGCATCCAAAATCATCTACCGATAACGAGAGATGGTCTGTGGTGGTGGAAAATGAGAAAGGAACGATTTTGTTAAAACAAATCGCTGGCGCACTTGCCAGAAGAATTTGTAATTACGCTGCTGTGGGCTCTAAATTCAATCAGTGTGATGAATATGGTTTTATCAAATTCGGAAGCAGGGTAGATTTATTGTTACCAATTGGCACAGAGATCACTTGTAAGATTGGTGATACCGTGAAAGGCGGTGTGACTGTTCTAGCAAAATGGTAAGTCTATAGTGGGATCTGCTATAAGATCGTTTCCAATTCCTTTAAATGGGTGATGGTGTAAGTGGCTGGTACCGTTGGTATAGCCTGAATATGGTTCACAAAAATCGTATCCATCCCTATATTAATGCCCCCTTGAATATCTGCAGACTCATTGTCTCCAATCATGATACTTTCTGCGACTGTTGCATTGGCATTTTTTAAAGCATATTCAAAAATATCTTTGTGTGGCTTCAAGCTATTGCTTGCTTCTGAAGTAATCACTTCAATAAAATAGTCCGCTATACCTGAATTTTTAATTTTTTTAAATTGCACCGATTCAAATCCGTTGGTGATTAAGTGCATCTTGTATTCCTTGTTCTTTAGATAATCCAATATCTCAATCGTATAGGGAAACAAGTGTGTTTTATTAGGTAAAATCTCTAAATAAGTTTGCGACATTTCCTTCGCTAATTTTTCGTTCGCTACTTTAAAGTCTAGTAAACTTAAGTACACCCTTTTCCATCTCAATTCTTCCTGCTTGATAAAGCCCTTGGTATAGCGATCCCATAATCGATGGTTATGGGCGGAATAAGTACTGTAAAACCCATCGAAATCTACAATGCCCAATCCTGCCAGATCATGTGTGGTATACAATTCTTGAATGGTTTCCTTAGAGTTGGTTTCGAAATCCCAAAGGGTATGATCTAGGTCAAAAAACAGGTCTTTATAAGCCATTTGTAGGGTATGAATTGATAATTGAACTGCAAAATTACCATTTTGCATGGTATCTTTATCGAGTAAATTATGAATTTATGAATATCATTGTCACAGGCGCTTCTAAGGGGATCGGTTTTGCAATCGCAAAAGCATTTGCTGCAGCGGGTCACCATTTGTTTTTAACCAGTAAGACACCTGCCGATTTAGCGAATGCTGCGGCTGAATTACAACAGGCCTATCCATCAGTTCAAATTGAATACGTACATGCAGACTTATCCATCAAAGGGCAAGTGCATTGTTTTTCTGAGTGGGTATTGGCAAGAACAGTGCCTGATGTATTGGTGAATAATGCTGGTTATTTTTTACCCGGTCAATTACAAGACGAAGCAGATGGACAGTTAGAAGCACAATTGAATGCGAACTTATTTTCTGCCTATCATTTAACAAGAGACCTATTGCCTGCTATGCTTAAAGTAAAGCAAGGCCATATTTTTAATATTTGTTCCATCGCTTCCTTACAAGCCTATCCAAATGGCGGGTCCTATAGTATTTCTAAATATGCATTGTTAGGTTTTTCTGCCAACCTGAGATTGGAATTGAAAGACAAAGGCATTAAAGTGACATCGGTTTGTCCTGGTGCTACTTTTACCAATAGCTGGAAAGGATCTGGTGTGTCTGAGGAAAGAATTATGGAAGCGGATGATATTGCAAAGATGATTTATGCTGCAACGCAATTAAGTCCGCAGGCGGTAGTAGAGGATATTGTATTGCGTCCTCAGTTAGGAGATTTATAAGTGTACAAAATAGGATTACTACAAATTGTAAAGCAGGACTTTGTTTTAAAGTCGTTCTAAATCATCTTCAGTAGTGCTATTATTTTCTGATGAAGATTGACTTATTTTATTTGTAGCAAAACTTGCTCTAGCTGCTTTGGTGGCAGCCAATCTTTCAATCATCACTGCAGCGATTAATCTTGCAGCATCTTCATTAGGATGGGATTGTAAAATTGTTTTCAGCTTTTGTTCAGATACATCTATTCGGTAAAGCAATTGCACCAATTTATTAAAATCATGATTGATACAATCATTGATATAAGCAATTAAATCACTGGGAGACAATTGTTCAATTTCGTACAATGCTTTTTCCATGGGTGGAATTGTTTATCTGATTTTTTCTGTGACGCCTAAACTAAATAATGCAAAGTCATATTTCGCAGGGTCCTTAGGATCTAAAGTTCGGCAATAATTGGTTAATTCTAAAGCAGTTTGCCAATCTATTTGTGCACGAGATATAAGTCCAAAACTTTTCGATACCCTTGCCACATGGACGTCTATTGGGATAATTAATTCCGATGGAGGAATGGCTTTCCATAAGCCAAAGTCAACTCCCTGTTGGTCCTTACGCACCATCCACCTGAGAAACATGTTCAATCTTTTACAGGTAGATCCGTTTTCTGGAGAAGCGATATGTTTTTTGGTACGATGCGGCGCTTCATCCAATGAAAAAAAATAATGTTTAAAATGCACTAATCCAGCTTCTACGGTGGTGATCTTTTTTCCTGAGACTTGATTTTTAAAAAATGCAGTCTCTAAACTATTATATGATGCAAAATGCATTTTAAAAAAGGCAATACAATAGCGTAGGTCGGTATCATTAAATGTTCGGTGCGTAAATCCCGAGAGTTTTTTGAGGTCCTTGTCTTCGTGCTGTGTACAGAATTCAAATGGCGCATTGTCCATCCGCTCGAGTAGTTCCTTGCTCTTTTGTATAATCGTAGTACGATTGCCCCAGGCAAAGATAGCGGCAAAAAAAGCAGCAAGTTCTATGTCTTGCTGCTTTGTAAATAAATGGGGTATACTGATTGGATCTTTTTCAATAAAATCAATATGATTGTATTGTTTTACTTTTTGATCTAGTAATTGTTTTAGTGCTTGGTTCATTATCCAATGGCCTGTGCTAAATCTGCAATGATATCTTCTGCATCTTCAATGCCCACACTTAAGCGAATCAATCCGTCCGCTAAACCATTGGCGATTCTTTGTTCACGTGGGATAGATGCATGGGTCATACTTGCAGGGTGATTGATCAATGATTCAACACCGCCTAGGCTTTCTGCCAATGAAAATATTTTAGTGCTTGACAATACTTTTGTGGCTGCTGCGATACTATCGTCTTTTAATGTGAAGCTCATCATGCCGCCAAATCCACGCATTTGCTTTTTAGCAATATCGTGGTTAGGATGGTCTGTAAACCCACACCAGTAGACCCTTGCTACTTTTGGATGCTGGCGTAAATAAGCGGCCACTTTTTCGCCGTTCTCACAATGACGTTGCATTCTTACGTGTAAGGTTTTGATCCCTCTTAACACCAAGAAACAATCCTGTGGTCCTGGAACAGCGCCTGTGCTTTTTTGAATAAAATACAATTGATCTCTTAAGGCTTCGTCATTCATGACCAAGCATCCTTGAATCACATCACTATGGCCACCTAAATATTTTGTTGCGGAGTGCATCACAATGGTGGCACCTTGGTCCAATGGATTTTGTAAATAAGGAGAAGCAAAAGTATTGTCTACACAAACAATGCAATTGTGTTTTTTACCAATTGCTGATACCGCTTCGATATCTGTAATATTCATCAATGGATTGGTAGGCGTCTCTACCCAAATTAATTTGGTTTTTGCAGTCATCGCTGCAGCCACATTGTCTGCATTGGATGTGTCAACATAAATAAATTTGATCCCCATCTTCTCGTGTACTTTAGAGAATAAACGGAAAGACCCCCCATACATATCATGGGCAGCTACTACTTCGTCCCCTGGTACCAATAAACGCATCACTGCATCTGTTGCAGCGACCCCACTTGCAAATGCCAATCCAAATTTCCCATTTTCAATGACTGCAAATGCTTCTTCTAAGGCAAAACGTGTTGGGTTTTGGCTTCTTGCGTATTCATATCCCTGATGCACTCCAGGAGCGGATTGTACGTAAGTAGAAGTTTGATAAATGGGGGTCATGATGGCACCTGTACTTGGATCAGGATGTGCGCCAGCATGGATGAATTTAGTACCTAAGTGTTGTGTATTGCTCATGATTGTTTTTCTAATGAATTATTTTAATTGAATCTTCTTGCTACTATTTTATTTTGTATTGGGTTGATTGCCTCTTTTAAATAAGCGATAGGAAAATATAGAGGGGATGATGACCATCACTGCAGTTGCGGTCATAAAACAAATAAAACCGAATTTCATGGGCAATATAAAAGTGGATACTGCTTGAAACAAGCCTCCGTAAATCCAAAACTTTCCTGCAACCTTATGTGTTTCATTCCAATTGGTTTCATTCTCTAATGTCCAAGGCAATTTAAATCCAACAAAATAATTTTGTTTGAACTTAGGCATATACCAACCTAATCCTGCAAAGGATAAGCCAAGCAATGGCAATATTAATTTACCTACATTGATTTGATCTGCATGTGTAGAGGAATAAATAATGATGGAACTTAATACACTTAAAAATGCAACCGTGATTAAAGCAAAATTGCCATAAAGGGTGTCATTTTTGTCATCGTATTTTTTAGGATCAAAGGATTTTAAATTCGTCATTAACACATAAATAAAAATACTCACTGCCCCCATAATCCCAGGGCCAATAAAAATACTCTCAGTTCCACCCCAAGCATCTGGCTTCCCCTCGATATTAAAATGGGTAGGTATTCGGCTAGGCAACTGAGGATAAATCAAGGCACTATATATAAATGGAGCAAGGATCAATAAAGCCACCAGCCAAGGTCCGTATTTCTTTGTGTTCATATAGTCCAATTTGATCCTACAAGGTACAAAATTTTGCCTTTTGGCGCGTTTTACATGAATTGGGCAGATCTGCTAAAAAAAATTACTTTTGCATCAAATCAATCGACATGAGTAAAGGACCCATTTCACAGTTTATAGAGCACCATTATCGACATTTTAATGCTGCCGCCTTAGTAGATGCTGCTAAAGGTTACGAAACCCATTTATTAGAGGGTGGAAAAATGTTAGTGAGTTTGGCTGGTGCAATGAGTACGGCCGAGTTAGGAATTAGCTTAGCGGAGATGATCCGTCAAGATAAAATTGCCATCATCAGCTGTACGGGTGCCAATTTAGAAGAAGATGTGATGAATCTTGTAGCGCACAGCCACTACAAGCGTGTCCCTAATTATAGAGATTTAACGCCACAGGATGAGTGGGATTTATTAGAGAACCATTACAATCGTGTAACAGATACTTGCATCCCAGAAGAGGAAGCATTTAGAAGATTACAAAAGCATATCGTGAAGTTCTGGAAAGAAGCAGAAGCAAAAGGCGAGCGTTATTTCCCGCATGAATTCTTATACCAAGTGGTATTGAGTGGTGAGTTAGAGCAGTATTATGAAATTGATCCTAAGGATAGCTGGATTGTAGCTGCTGCTAAAAAGAATATTCCTATCGTTGTACCAGGATGGGAGGATAGCACGACTGGTAATATCTTCGCTAGCTATGTGATTAAAAATGAATTGAAAGCATCTACTGTTAAAAACGGTATCGAATACATGATCTATTTAACAGAATGGTATAGAGCGAATAGTGGTGGTAAGGGTGTAGGCTTCTTCCAAGTGGGTGGAGGTATCGCTGGTGATTTCCCTATCTGTGTAGTACCTATGATGTACCAAGACCTTGAATGGCATGATGTGCCTTTCTGGAGCTATTTCTGTCAAATCAGTGATAGTACCACTTCTTACGGGTCTTACTCTGGGGCCGTACCGAACGAAAAAATTACCTGGGGTAAATTAGATATCAATACACCTAAGTTTATTGTAGAAAGTGATGCCACGATTGTCGTGCCATTGATCTTCTCTTATATTTTAGGAGAGTAATCCACTAATTTAAGCGTTTGAAAAAATACATAATTCTCTCTCTCGGCTCGCAGAAGAATTTACGGGCTTCCATCAGACGCTCTCGCGTCTTCTCGTTCGATAGAATTAGTATTTCTTTCAAACTTTAAATAATTATAGAAATTGAATTGTCCCTCTTCATAAACGAGAGTGATGTATACCTTTACAAAAAATGCCCCTTATTGCTAAGGGGCATTTTTTGTAAAGGTATAGTTGATTCGACTATCTTGTGGCAGGCATGTTTAAAGGCATGTCGCGTTTTAACATGTCTTCTCTTGTCGCCATTTCCCAAGCAGTTTCAAAAATGATTCTTGCTCTTTTTTCCATTAGGTCAAAATTGATTTTCTCTACTCTGTCTGTTGGTTTATGGTAGTCTGCATGTGTTCCGTTGAAGTAAAAAATTACTGGAACGCCTTTTGCAGCAAAATTGTAATGGTCGCTTCTGTAATAAAAACGGTTTGGATCTTTAGGATCGTTGTATCTTCTGTCCAATTCCATATTGTAGCTTTTATTTACCTTATCTGTGATAGGTTGTAAATCGCTACTTAATTTATCTTCTCCAATTACATAGACATAGTTCATTGAATCTCCTTTGTAAGTTGGATCGATACGGCCAATCATGTCAATGTTTAAATCGGCTGTCGTTTTTTCCATTGGGAAGATAGGGTGTTCGCCATAATACTTAGAGCCTAATAATCCCTTTTCCTCACCAGATACGTTCATGAAAACAATATTTCTTTTAGGGCTAAAGCCTTTCTTTTTTGCTTTAGCAAATGCTTCAGCAATCGCTAAAACACCTGTTGTACCTGATCCATCATCATCTGCACCATAGTAGATGACACCATTCTTAATGCCTTCGTGGTCGTAGTGACTAGTGATGAATAAGTACTCGTCTGATTTTTCCTTACTTGGCATATACGCAATCACATTTGCACTTGGTATCGTAACACTTGTTCTGTCAGAGGTCCATTCAATTGCAGCATTGTATTTTCCGATAGGTAGTTCCGCAAATTCTGTATCACTGAATTCTTTTGTACCGCCTAATAAAGCTGCACCCACAGTTTTATTCACTGTCATGCTTACAAAAGTATTGGTGTTTGCAGCAAAAGCCAATCTGCCACTTAAACTACTAGGCATGGTTGGGTTTGTTTTTGCAACATGTATGATACCAATTGCGCCCAATTTTTGTGCAGCCATAGTCTCCATCATGGTCCTTTCTTTACCTTCTGTGCTAATCAATAATTTACCTCTTACATCTAAAGTAGACTTGTCTGTAAAATCTGCACCTACATAAAATAGTTCGTTGCTAGCAAATGGTTTTTGTGGAGCTGCTGATACACTGATCCAAAAATCTTTATCTATTGTATAGCTTGCGCCATTTACTTTTAAGCTAGTGCTAGTCATTTTATCTTGAAACAAACTAAAAGGCATTCTATAGGAACCTGCATTGCCTGGAGTTAGGTTCAATTGCTTATACTGGCCCACTAAATAGGCAGCCGCTTTTCTTTCTCCTTCTGTTCCAGTCTCTCTGCCTTGCATTTCTGCACTAGCAATGATGCTTAAGTGTTTTTTTAATCCAGCTGCAGTGATATGTTTTGCAGCAGTGCTTGCATCTATGGTTTGTGCATTCACAAATCCAACGCTCAAACTTAGAAGTACAATGAAAATTTTACGCATGTTTTTTTATTTAAAATGAAAATTTTGATTCAATGTTTTTGTAATCAACTAGGTTGAATTTGAAAAGATTATGAACAAGTTATTTTATCAACTCTTCCTTGGTGTCTTCCACCTTCAAAATCGGTTGTCATGAATGCGTCGATCATTTCGATTGCGGATTCTATGCTCACAAATCTTGCAGGCACACAAATCATATTCGCATCATTGTGCAATCTTGTTAATTTTGCAATTTCTGGCAACCAACACAAACCTGCTCTAACACCTGCATGTTTATTGGCTGTAATGGCCACCCCATTTGCAGAACCACAGAATAAAATACCAAATGCTGCTTCTCCTTTTTCAACACTTGCAGCAGTAGGGTGTGCAAAGTCTGGATAATCCACAGAGTCGGTATTGTATGTTCCAAAGTCTTTTACTTGATAGCCCTTTTTTTCGAGCCATTCTATTACTTCTTGTTTGTAAGCTACTCCAGCGTGGTCGGCACCCATTGCGATGGGTTTGGATGCATCAAAAACATAAGCCATATTACTTAATTTTTATGTGATTATTGGTTATTCCCATTCTTCGTCTGCCTTCTTCACAGATTTATAAGCCCATCTTGATACAATGATACTCAATTCAAATAAGGAGTACAAAGGAATAAAGACAAGCAATTGACTATACCAGTCTGGACTAGGTGTAATAAATGCAGCAATGATTAATATGACGACCGCTGCATATTTACGAACGCTACTTAAAAACTTAGGAGTGACCATGCCAATCTTAGTCAATAAAAAAGCCAACACAGGTAATTCAAATGCAATACCACAACCTAAAATTAGATTGGTTAAATTATCTAAATAATCAGAAAAAGTAGGGATAGTGGTAATGACATTTTTCGTACCCAACTGAAAGCTGGCTAAGAAATTAAAAGTGAATGGTCCTAAAATGAAAAATCCAAACGCGGCACCTAAAAAGAAAAAGAAGGATACCCAAAAGATCATGAATCTTGTATTCCTTAATTCGTTTTCTTTTAAAGCAGGTTTTACAAAAGACCAAAATTGATAAAATATAAAAGGGAATGCGGTAATGATTCCACCTACTATCGCCATGCTAATACTGCTTAAAAACTGTCCACCAAATGTGGTGCTTTGCATGGTTACTTTTACTGCAGGCATACACAAAGCATCCCCTAATTGTGCCCAATGACTGAATTCACAAAACAAACGATAGGTGATAAAATCTGGTTGGATCGGCCCTGTAATGATATTGTCCATGACCCAGTCTCTCTTGATAAATATCACCAAGGCCATGATTAAAATGGCTGCTGCAGACCTTACTATTGTACCTCTCAATACCTCAAGATGGTCTATGAAAGACATCTCGGAACCATCTTCTGGATTTAAACGATTAAATAACGCCATGGATTTAGTGGAATGAAGCCTAAAGTTAAGGCTTCTAAGGGAAAATGAAGGGCTAAAACTAAAAAATAGTACTAGTGGATGGTGAGCTTCACTTTCTCAATTCTAGTGTCACTTACCATCAATATTTCGGCATCAAAATGACTCAAATGGATCACTTCACGCACTTTAGGAATGGCTTCGTGTTTATGGATTAAGTAACCGCTCAAAGTCTCTGCGCTATCTGCTGCAAAGTCGATGCCGTATTTCTCATATAAATAGTCTAATTCTAATCTGCCGCTAAAAATATATTCATTAGCAGAGATCTTCTTCTCTAAAAATTCTTGTTCGTCATATTCATCATTGATCTCTCCAAAAATTTCCTCTAACACATCCTCCATTGTAACGATACCTGCTGTTCCGCCAAACTCATCCACCACCCAAGCAATACTTTTTCTTTTTTTAGAGAATAGATTGATCAAGTCTGCTGCATTCATGCTTTCGGTTACCAATAAAATGGGGTGTAATATCGCTTTGATATCATTTGGTTTTTTGAATAAATCTAATTGATGGATATAACCTACAATATTGTCTAGCGTATCATTGTACACAATGAGTTTGCTTAATTTAGTCTCAATAAAAAGTGCTTTTACTTCCTCAAGACTTGTTTGAATTTCTACGCCTACAATTTCTGTTCTTGGTACCAGACATTTTCTCACTTTGATATCCGGTAAACTCAATGCATTTTCAAACAAATCGGTATTGAGTTCCTGTTGTTCTTGATGTGCATTGGTTTGTTGCACAAAATGGGCCAAATCCACTTTTGTAAAAGCTTCTTTTTTATAGACCATTTTTACTTGTAAAACATTGCTCAACACCCATTGTGCGGTATTGACTAAAATGACGGTTAACGGCTTAAATAAGAGATGGAAAAACTGTGCTACTGGTGCAAAAGTGTTGATCATGGCAGCTGCCCTAGCTTTAAAAATTGCTTTAGGTACCAATTCTCCAATAAATAAAATCACTAAAGTTGAGACCAATGTATTACCCACCAAAATGGCCCCATCGCCTAATCCAAATTTACTCCAAATATGGGTATGTAATAATTCTTCAAATAAAATACCAAATACAACCAATGAGATGTTCACCCCAATCAAACAGGTGCCGATGAATTGCGTTGGCGCTTCAAGAAAGCCAGCAATGATTTTACCCGACCTGCTGCCTTGTTTTTTCTTTAATTCCAAGCTTAACCGATTGGCACTTACAAAGCCAATCTCATAGCCAGAGAAAAAACCAATTAGAATAATAGAAGCGACGATGGCGAAAATCATAGTTTGTTTTTAAGTGAACAATTCCTGTTTACCATTCTGGTAAAACTGGTTTAGTTTCAACAATACATTCTATTTGCTCCATAATCTCAGGAGTCAATAGGGTAGACGTTTCTAGTGCAGTTAAGTTATCTAATAACTGTGCTTTATTGGTGGCACCTAAAATAGCAGTGGACACGTTTGGGTTTTTAATACACCAAGCAATACTCAATGAAGCGGTACTTACTTTCAAGGCTTTAGCTAAGGCACCCAATTGTTGTACTTTAGTGATTTTATCTTGCATCAACCATTTATCTCTTAGCCACTCCATGCCTTCTATTTCGAATCTTGATCCTTCTGGTATGCCATCATTGTATTTGCCCGTTAATAAACCAGCAGCCAACGGACTCCAAATGGTCGTACCCATCCCTACATTTTTGAAGATCTCTAAAAATTCATTATCCATTTTAGTACGCTCAAATAGATTGTATTGAGGTTGTTCCATTGAAGGGCCAATCAATCTATATTTTTCTGCAATTCTATGTGCTTCCATAATCTCTACACCGCTCCACTCACTCGTTCCCCAATACAAAATTTTACCTTGTTGAATTAAGGTATTCATTGTTTGAACCACTTCTTCTATAGGTGTTGATTTATCTGGACGGTGACAGAAATATAAATCTAGATAATCTGTTTGTAGTCTTTGTAAAGCTTCATGACAAGCTTCTGTCAAGTGCTTTCTGCTTAAGCCAGTTTGGTTGGGTTTATTGGCTTTTCCTCTCCATCCAAAGTAGGCTTTCGAAGACAATACAATAGAGGTTCTATCCCATTTTTTTTGACTTAAAACACGTCCCATCATTTTCTCGCTTTCTCCAGCTGCATAAACTTCTGCATTGTCAAAAAAGTTCACCCCTGCGTCATAGGCGATACCCATTAATTCATCCGCTACACGGTCGTCTATTTGCTTGTGGAATGTGACCCAACTTCCGAAACTTAATGTACTTAATTGGAGTCCCGTTTTGCCCATCTTTCTGTATTCCATCTGCTTCTTTTTAAGGGTTTAAACTACTGCTATCTTGGATAATTGCATAGCTATTTGGTTGTGGCTTAAAGATACGAATGTCTGTCAAATTCTGATTGGCTTCTAATCCCTTGCCATAGATTTTGGCTAAAGGACTATGTTGCTTGACCACTACATCTTGTTCAGTATAAAACCTACCTGTATTCTGATCCCAATACATTTCTTTACACCATAAGGTATCGCCAAGGGTATTGAAAATAATTACATCTTCTTTTAAAAATACAATATTTTCTGTTTCCTTGTATTTTGCATACTTGGCAGAAAGTTGACTTTCTACCTGATTGCTGTCTTTGTAAAAGTCTACATGAATCGACTGAGGAAACTCAATCATTTTGCTACTATCTAATAGGTAGCGATTCATTAAAGGCGCTGTTAATTTTGCGCCTAATTTCCCATCATTGCTTACATAAATTGCCACATCTTTACCCACGTCAATGCCTCCAACCCTTGCACCTAGTGCTTTTACAGCATCTACGTCGTTTTCGCAAGAAGCCATAAAAAAGCAGCTACTCATACAAGCAACTGCTATTTTTAGTATTTTTTTTCGAATTGGATTAATCATATTTACGTTTATTGAACCAAACGTCACTTAAACTATATCCCACTGTAAATTGAACAAAATTTTCTTTAAAATTAGAGGATGCTCCAGTTCTTTGTCCCATTTGCAATGCCAAATTCAATAATGTAAATTGGTAATCATAAGAACGGTATTTTCTAATAGGCAAGCCTAAACCCATTGTTAGACCATTCACTTTTAAACCATTATTATTTACATTGATATAATCGTTGCCGCTGAATGCGCCAAAACGATAAGTGACTGTTGACCAATAACTTTCAAAAGCATATGGATTAGGAGATAATTGTGCACCAAACCTAAACATGGTTGCATTGCGCACTTGGTCGGTTGCGCCATAAAACTTGTATTGGTCTTTCCAGTTGGATTGATTTAACTCAACCCCTAATACCCATTGGTCGTATGTACCTCTTACGGTTGTAATTTTTTTATGTATAGCTATTCCAGCAGTAATCACACTTGGAAGTTCAACCCTTCCACTTAAATCTTTCTGATACAATGCGGTATCAACAGCTAGTTCTTGCACTGAGGTGAAAGTACCTGTTGATCTAATGACATCTTGTTTCCCTTTCAAACTTTGGTCTAGGTTATAAGTGGCTCCATAGCTAAGACTGTATTCGGTTTTATCTTTTGTAACCGCATCTGTTTTGCTTGAAAATGGAAACTCTCCTTGTACACCTAAGTTTAAAAATGCACCACCAAAACTTGTGTTGGTACTGGAAAGGGACTGATAGAAATAAGAGGAGTCGCTATTGTATAAAATTGCTTTTACGATATCTATTTTCTTTCTACCTAAATTATACCCAGTGTTCATGCCAATACTTACATATTTCCAACTTTTACCAACACCAAGAAATACTTGATTGATGCCACCTTCACCTTTGTAATTTGAATAAATAGAATCACCAATACTTTCAGAATATTCGTAATCATTCACTGAATAATTGATCTGTGTCAATGGTCTTAAACCAAATGCAAATCCAATTTTTTTTGCTTTGCTAATGGGCACACCTACTACTATGTAGTTGGGTATTAAGTAGGTTGATTTTTCTTTTGCTGCAGGGGTTGTTCTTTTTAGAATACTATTGGTTAAGTTCATGCCAATATCAAATGTGGTCATATAAATGCCACCATAAGTTGCAGGATTATTGAAATTGATACTTTGTCCAAAAGCACCATTCATATTTGGGGTATAGGCAGATGTAAACCCACCCATTCCTTGGTTGGCAGCATTTTGGCTATTGTACACTTCGTTGCCTACGCCATATCTAGAAAACGGGGAATTGATCTGTGCCTTTAAAGGGGCTATAAAACAGAAAAGTCCAATGAAGGGGGTTAACCTAAGTATTTTTTTCACTAATCGCATATAGTCCTTTGTATATTAAATTTTGGTCCGCAAATATCCTTCTTTTTAAGTGAGGTACAAAATAACTAAGGTCTCCACCGGTTAATAGGGCGTTAAATTTGCTGTATTTGGCCTCATAAGCATCAATTATGCCATCAATTTCGGCTGCCATCCCTAAAACCACCCCAGAAAGGAGGTTGGTTTTGGTATCATAGCCCACCAATCCAAAGCTTGGTGCAGGTTCAATTAGGGGCAAAAGTGCAGTTAAATCGTTCATGGACTTAAAACGCATTTGCATACCTGGTGAGATTCCGCCGCCTAAAAATTGACTTCGATTGTTGACAAAATTATACGTGATACAAGAGCCAAGTGAAATCACAAGATTGTGTTGTGCTGGAAATAGATCCACTGCTGCAGCAACCAAACCCAATCTATCTGCCCCAATGGTTTCTGGTTTACCAACAGGTGTGGTAAAATTCAGTTTCGTTTGTGGTCCCAATAAATGAAAAGGGCCGTAGTTAGACAACAAGGTTTCAATTGTTTTATCGTGATGGATCACAGAAGAGAGCAATGTTTTACTTGGTTGATATTGATCCAATACTTTTTGGATCGATTCGGGGGTGCTATTTTCTAGCAGCTCCAATTTTTCCAGTTGGTTGCCTTTGAATATCGCCGCCTTTAATCGGGTGTTGCCAAAATCGAAACAAATTGTTGTAGACATAATCATTTTCGTAAATCAAAATTAACCGCTTTCAGGCAAACTTTAGGTAAAACAATAGGCAAGTTGCAAAAGATTTCGGTTATTTGAAGAACAAATTAACAAATATGAAGGTTGCAGGGTTTACAATTATAAAAAATGCAGTGGCGAATGACTTTCCCATCTTGGAAGCGATAAGATCTATATTGCCAGTGGTGGACGAAATGATTGTTTTAATTGGAGATTCAACGGATGAAACCATTGCATTGATTGAATCCATTGGCGACCCAAAAATTAAAATTCATCACTCTGTCTGGAATAAAGATTTGAGAAAAGGCGGTGTGGTATTAGCAGACGAGACCAACAAGGCATTTCGATTAATTGACGAAAGCTTTGATTGGGCTTTTTATATTCAAGGGGATGAAGTGGTGCATGAAAAGTACCATCCTTCCATTCTTGCTGCTTGCGAAAAATACAAGGAGGATCAAGAAGTACAAGGCTTGTTGTTTAAGTACAAACATTTTTATGGCACATATGATTATGTAGGGGATAGTAGAAAATGGTATGCACATGAAATAAGAATCATCAGAAACAATAAAGCCATCAGTGCTTACCGAGATGCACAAGGTTTTAGAATAGGTAAGCAAAAGCTTCCTGTTGCTGCCATTGATGCTAGTATTTACCATTACGGATGGGTAAAGAGTCCCGAGCAGATGCGTAAAAAACAAAAAGAAAGTGCGGAGTTTTGGAATGATGATACACAAATGGAAAAAATTAAAGCGAGTCCGGACTACTATGATTTTTCGGGTTATGATTCTTTAGAACGTTTTACGGGAACACATCCAAACGTGATGTTAGATCGCATAGAAAGAAAAAATTGGGCGATTGATTTAGATGTATCCAAAAAGAAATTCTCGTTTAAAAATCTAGTGTTGTATTATTTCGAAAAATGGACAGGCATTCGTCCATTTGATTTTAAGAATTACAAAATCATTCGTTCTTAGATGTTTGCAGTTTCAGATATCGCTAAAGGTGTTGCAGAAGGTAATTTTTTGTTACTTGCAAAAACCATTTCACAAATTGAAAATAAAGTGGAAGGAACGGATGCCTATTTATCGCAACTGTCCCCGAACCCAATTCCTGTAGTGGGTATTACAGGCCCTCCTGGCGCAGGGAAAAGCACTTTAATTTCCGCATTGGTGGGTGATTGGGTGGCAGCTGGAAAAAAAGTAGCCGTGCTTTCGGTAGACCCTTCTTCTCCTTTTCATAAAGGCGCTATTTTAGGAGACCGCATAAGAATGAAAGATTGGTACTTGCATCCGCAGGTATATATACGCTCATTGGCTTCTAGAGGGCATTTGGGGGGCTTAAATAGTTCCATGATAGAATTGACTACGCTTTTGCAGTCGGTTGGATTTGATAGGATTGTGGTTGAAACAGTGGGGGTTGGACAGTCGGAAGTAGAAGTGGCTTCTTTGGCAGATACGACAGTGGTCGTGTTGGTGCCTGAAGCAGGTGACGAAGTACAAATGATGAAATCTGGATTGATGGAAGTAGCTGATTTATTTGTCGTGAATAAAAGTGATCGTCCTGATGCCACCACTTTTACCAATCACATTCGTCAGATGATGATGGAAAATGGCGTATCCGAAAACTTGGTTAAAGTGGTGCCTACCATCGCTTCTCAGGGGGTGGGTATTGATGATTTAATGCATGCAATAGATGCCCATCAAGTTGCACATATGCAATTAGGTGCCAATAAAAAATTGATTGCAGCGAAAGTAGTACAGTTAATTGTTGCCAATAAAATGAGACAGATTGATCTACAAAAAATGGAGCTAGCCATAGAGGCAGCACTTAAGAAATCAAATTTTAATATTTTCGAATTCGCGCAGAGGTTTATATAATTCAATACTTCGAAAACTAAGCTGTTCAACTCATTATCTAGAGAAAACTGAAAGCAATTGCTTGAGTTTATTTTTCCATTTCAACTTTGTGGTCATTGTAAATTCTGGAAGCGGTCCTTGCCAATCCTCCCCTCGGTGTAGCATGTATTTTGTTAATAAGCTAGAAGTGAATCCCCATTTATAAATAAATTGATGGTATCCTTTATTGCGCTTAACACGTTTTACCGATTTAGATCCAAAATGGTAAGCTCTACTTTTACTTACGCCTTTAAAATAACGTACTCCTGCCAACCATAGTTTCATTGAAAAGTCTGGATCGGAATACATGCCTGGACTAAATTCAATGCTGTAGCCGCCTACATAATCCCATAAAGCAACAGGTAAAATATTCGGAGGCCATGTGGCACCAGACCAGTCTTTCTGCTCCCATTGGGCGAATTCTTTTAGTAATTTTTCCTCTTGAAAACTTTCAATATCTTGGCCATAGTTTTTCTCAATGACTGCATGACTAGATGCAATAGGTTCAATGACTGTAGATGATAAAAAGAATAGATCGTGCCCAATACTTTTGATCTCATCTAACAATGCAGTATCCCATCCTGGACACAAATACATGTCGTCATTCAAATAAAGCAAATAGGGTGTATGTAGGATTGTTCTTGCTGCGTTTAGGGCGTAACAAACGCCAATATTTTCTACACTATAGGTATAGTCAATATCGTTCTGCATTTTTACCCAATCATAAGAACCATCTTTCCCTTGATTCACGTGCACAATAATCTGATGAGGATGTGTTGAATTCTTTCGGATACTCTCTACGCATTTTTGTAAAAATGGAAGGTTGTTCCAACTTGGAATAATAATCGAAAACTTTGCACCCTGTTGTTGGGTCCTTTGCACCGCCTCTTGAATGGCAAAATTAGTTTGAGACATTAATTTGCTTTTTCATTTTTCCACCATCTGTAAGCGACATAGCCCATAATGCCAAAGGGCATTGCAGCTAAATACAGGATACCTACATTGAAGCCTTTTCCTGCTTCTTCACCAATCTGTGCAGCAGTTTTGGTGCAAATAGCACATTGTGCCGTTGCAGCGATGGCTAACAACTGAAATACAATTAGGAAGTAGATGCTTTTCATGGTACAAAATTAGGCATAAAAAACCCCGAATAATCGGGGGAATCTATTTTTTAAGGGAATTAAGCTTTTGCCTTTGGAGCTGCTGCTTTAATACCTCTTGTTTTGTGTGGTCTGCTTTTACCAAAAGAACCTAAAAAGCGCTTTCCTTTTGCTGTTTTTTTATCTCCTCTACCCATGATAATATAATTTTTAAATTGTGATTGGACCACAAATATAAAAAAACCCTCTGAATAAATGATTATCCGAGGGTTTTTATTCAAATTAATTTGAGATTACAACTTACCGCTCAATTCTTTACCAGCCTTGAA
>JACCDI011294403.1_pt1 | contig 19645 bp, 18 predicted proteins | sample 7442791 | NCBI WGS metagenome assembly JACCDI01 (sample SAMN15323434, study PRJNA562643) | freshwater metagenome | isolation source: river surface water | place: USA:Blue River Watershed | collected 2017-08-15
CACGAGTAGGAACCGTCTTCGGCGTAGTCCAGCAAGGCCTTGAAAAACGGCGGCTGGATGCCTTCGAGGTAGCTCTTGGCCTCGCGGATGATGTGGCGCGCCACGAACTCGGGCGTGTCCTCGAACATGTGGATGAAGCCGTGCAGCTCGCGCAGGATGTCGTTGGGCAGGTGGCGGCTGGTCTTCGTCTCGCCGTAGACGTAGATCGGCACGTCGGAGTTCTTGCGGCGCACCTCGGCGATGAAACTGCGCAGGTTCACCACCGCCGGGTCGAGGTCGGGCCCGGGGGTGAACTCCTCGTCGTCGATGGACAGGATGAAGGCGCTGGCGCGACTTTGCTGCTGCGCGAACTGCGCCAGGTCACCATAGCTGGTGACGCCCAGGACCTCGAAGCCCTCCTTCTGGATCGCCTCGGCCAGGGCACGGATGCCCAGGCCCGAGGTGTTCTCGGAGCGGTAGTCTTCGTCGATGATGACGATGGGGAAGCGGAATTTCATGGACGGGCCTCGGGGCGGTCCGGCCGGTGGGCCGGGAAATGCATGCCAGGGGCGAAGTGTATGCAAATCCCGGGCGCTGCTCCGCAGCGCCGCCTTCATTCGGCACCCAGCGTGACCCGGTCGGCGAAGCGCTCCAGCACCAGCTGCCAGCCCTCGCCCCCTTCCTGCAGTGCGCGGCCCACGGCCAGCGTGCCGCTCGGGAGGAGCGCATGCGGATCGTCCGTCCACGCGAAGGGAGCGCCGATGACCTCGCCGGACTTGTTCATGCGCTGCGCACGGTGGTCACGCGGGTCTTCCGAAGGAAACAGGGCGAGGTAGTCACCCGCACGCAACGCGATCGCGCCGGCAGGCAGGCGCGGCAGGTCCTCGGGCGTGCCGACGGCTTGTCCCCGCCAGTCGAAGCGCTGGCGGCTCGCGCCTGCCGGCCGGTTGGCGAACAGGATCCATCCGCAAACGCCCAGCGACAGGAGGAACGACCCCGGCAAAAGGGCTTCGAGGTACGCGTCGGCGATGGGATGCCACAGGCGCGACTGGACCAGCGCCTGCCGGGGGTTCGCCGCGTCACCGGTCGCCTGGCCGATGATGAAGCCACCGCTGATGTCGGGGGCCGCCAGCGTGAAGCGGCGGTCGTGCCCGCCGGTGCCGAGGGAGGCCACCGGCAGGTCTGGCTCCGCGGTGGCATGGAAACGCAGCGCCTGCACCTGCGCCTGCAGTCCCGTTGGCATCTCCGCCGGCGTCCCCGGCAGCGCCGGGACCTGCTGCACGCGCGCCCAGGCCACCACGAAGCTGCCGTCCACCCAGGCGGCGATGGCGGGCGGGTCAAGATCCCACCCGTCGACGAGAGTGCCCGGAATCGGCGTATGGGCGATGCGTTGTCCCGCGCGGTCGAAGCGGTGGACCTGCAGCTGGAACCGGGGGGACGACGACGCCTCGCCGCCGGGCGCGGGCGCCGGTTCGCGCCAGGCGACCACGGCGCCACCATCCGGCAGCACGCGGGCCGCCGCCTGGGGATCCGGCAGGGACAGCGGCAACAGCACCTCCGGCCCGGCGCCAGCGCCCTCGCCATCGAGGTGCAGTACCCGCAGGCGCCAGGGCGCCGCCGGGTCCGCGCCATCGGCCTGGGCCCAGGCGACGCCCAGGCCCCCGTCAGCCAGGGCTTCGACAGAGGTCACTCGCATCGCGTAGGGCGAGGGACCGGCGAGGGACCGGGCAGGCAGGGGCCGCAGCCCCGGTTCCGGCGCATGATGCCTGCGTGTGATGCGGCGGGTGGGCACCTGCGGCCACTGGCCGGCGGGGTCACCACCACCGCAGCCGGCGAGCAGGCCGGCCATCGAGCCCACGCAGGCGAGATGGAAGCGACGCCGCGTCAGGCGAACGCGAGCGGCGCAAGGAATCGGGCGCAACACCATCGTGCTCTCCAGAGTGAAGGAGGCGCGACGCTAGGCGAAAGCAACCCTGCGGCACTGTAGGAGCCCGCAGGCAGCCCCCATGGCAGGCCATGAAGCTGGGTTCGCAGGCATGAAAAAGCCGGGGACGCGCCCCGGCTTCACGACGACCGGTCGGGTCAGGCCGCGCGGGCCAGGCCCGATGCGGCAGCCTGCCGCTCCGGCTCGGTGAGCAGGCCCTGGGCCTGTGCCTGCGCGAGCAGGTCGGCCAGCACCGGTTCACCGCCGTTTTCCGGCAGGCCGAACAGCACCGGCTGCACGCGCACCGCCGCATCGCGGTAGCAGTACGCCACCTGCACGGCCTCGTCGGCCTCGAGCGCGCGCCCCCGCACGATCGGGTGGGCGGGCACCAGCCGGCCCAGCGCGCGGAAGAACGCGATGGACAGCGCCGGCGAGCCGCCGAACAGGGCACGCTGGCGGTCCTGCGCGCGCACGCGCAGGGTGTAGCCATAGCGACCTCGCTCGCACTCCGGGCCGACCAGGGCGGTCAGCGGAAAGCGGGTGATGGTGGGGCGCCCTTCCTCGCCGAGCAGCAGCAGGTGCTGCTCGGACAGGAACCAGGCGCCCTCGCCGTGGCCCGGCACGCGACCCACCACGTAGGCCAGCAGGCGCTCGTTGGGGCCCAGCGCATTGCGCAGGGCGTCGACCTCCGCGGTGTGGAGGAGGCGTTGGCCGTAGGGGTTGGCCCCCTCGAACAACAGTTCGACGAGCTCGCCGCCGTAGCGGAAGTGGTTGAGCCAGTTCATGGCGCGGTACCGGGCGCGTTCGCGCCTCAGCCCTTCTTGGCCCAGGCGTTGCACCAGCCCTTGGCCGAGACGGTCTTGCCGGCGAACAGCGGGCAGCCGCCGGCGGCGTCACCGGCCTTGCCCTGGAACAGGGCGCAGTTGGCGCAGTTCTGGCCCGCGGCCCACTTGGGCTGCTTGGCCTTGTCGACCTTGGTGGCGTCGACCTTGTAGCCCAGCGCGGTGGCCTGGGGATCGGATTCGGCGAGGGTGCCCTGGGCCTGGGCGACGCTCACGCCCGCCATCAGGCCGGTGGCCGCGACGGACTGGAGGATGAAAGTGCGACGGGTGGAGCCAGAGTTGCCTTGGGTCATGAGGTTGTCCATGAATGCGTTGGTTGGAAGGCTGGAAACTGCCAGCGGGTCGCAGGCTACCCCCAAACGCAATTCCGACAAAAGCGCTGGCCCTTGCCCGCACGGGGCGACCCAACGAAAAACGCGCCTTGCGGGCGCGTTTTCAGGGACTGGATGTCTGGCGGAGAGGGCGGGATTCGAACCCGCGGTGGGCTATTAACCCACACACGCTTTCCAGGCGTGCGACTTAAACCGCTCATCCACCTCTCCGAAGCCCGCCATTGTAGCAGCGCCACAAGGGGTTTTTCCCGCAGCGAAAAAGAAAGGCCGCCCGAAGGCGGCCTTTCCTCGAGTCACCCGGAGATCAGTTCAGCGGGGTCTTCTTGCCGTCGCGGTAGACGTACAGCGTCATCGCGGGGTTCTTCAGTTCGCCATTGGGCTCGAAGCCGATGCTGGCGGTGACGCCACGGAAGTTGGTCTCCAGTAGCTTGGGGGTGTAGACCTTGGGATCCACCGAGTTGGCGCGCTTCATCGCGTCGACCAGCACGAAGGTGGCGTCATAGGTGTACGGGCTGTAGACCTGGAACTGGTTGGGGTACTTGGCGTCGTAGCGACGCTTCCAGGCTTCGCCGCCGGGCATCTTGGCCAGCGAGGCACCGCCCTCGGCGCAGACCACGTTGGTCAGGGTCTTGGCGCCGCCGGAGAGCTTGGCGATCTCGGAGGTGCAGATGCCGTCGCCGCCGAAGAACTTCACGTTGCCCAGGCCCAGCTGCTCCATCTGGCGCAGCATCGGGCCGGCCTGCGGGTCCATGCCGCCGTAGAAGATGGCGTCGGGGTTGGTGGCCTTGATGGCGGTCAGGATGGCCATGAAGTCGGTGGCCTTGTCGGTGGTGAACTGCTCGCTCACGACCTGGATGCCCTTGGACTGCGCGGTGCGCTTGAACACCTCGGCCACGCCCTGGCCGTAGGCGGTGCGGTCGTCGACGATGGCCACGCGCTTGAGCTTCAGCGCGTCGGCGGCGTAGAAGGCCAGGCCGGCGCCCAGGGCGTTGTCGTTGGCGATGATGCGGAAGGTGGTCTTGTAGCCCGGGCGGGTCAGGTTGGGGTTGGTGGCCGCGCCGGTGATGTGCGGAATGCCGCAATCGTTGTAGACCTTGGAGGCGGGGATGGTGGTGCCGGAGTTCAGGTGGCCGACCACGCCGGCGACCTTGGCGTCGCACAGTTTCTGGGCGGCCGCGGTGCCCTGCTTCGGGTCGGCGGCATCGTCCTCGGCCTGGATCTCGAAGCGAATGCGCTTGCCGCCGATGGTGATGTTCTGGGCGTTGAGGTCCTCGATCGCCATGCGGACGCCGTTCTCGTTGTCCTTGCCGTAGTGGGCCTGGGCGCCGGAGATGGGGGCGACGTGGCCGATCTTGACGACCTGCACGTCTTGGGCGGTGGCAAGGCCGCTGACGGCCACGAGGGCGGCGACGGCGGACAGTTTCAGCTTCATGTTCATAGGGGTCTAACCTCCAGAGTTGTCAAAAGGGTTGAGGCCTCAAATTTCTCAACCGGCGGACATTAGCGCAAATTCCGCGCCCGCCATATAGGGACTCCCTGGGGTTTCCATGCCCCAGCCGGGGGCATGGCGGCACCGTGCCGGGGGCACCCCCAACTTCCGTTCAGGCAGCGGCCGTGTCGTGCCGCTCGACGGAATAGCCGCGGGACTTGTAGAACTTCCAGCGCTCGCGGGCCTGCGCCAGGGCCGCCTCGTCGGTGCCGACCAGCTCGAACAGGCGGGCGAAGCCCTCGAAGCCCTCAGGGGTTTCGCCGCCGAGGTTCACCAGCAGGTCGCGGTGCGGCGCGTCGCCCGGCGCCGGCGCCATGACGATGGGGGTGCGCGCGAGGATGGCCGGCGGCACCGCGCCGACGCGGGCATGCGGCAGGAAGTCCTGGGCGGAGAAGGTCCACAGGGCCTCGTCGAGGCGGGCCAGCGTCGGGGCGTCGCCGGTGACGACCACCCGGGCACCCAGGCCGTGCGCCTTGCGCAGGAGGCGGCAGGCGTAGCCCACCGGGTCCTGCAGGCTCACGTAGAAGCGGATCTCGGTCACCGTGGCGGTCCGGTCAGGCGCGGCGGCGCGCGCGGGTGGCGGGCCTGGCGTTCGCGGTGCCGGAGGCCCGGCGCCGCGACGGGGTCCCGCCACCGGCTTCCACCTGGTCCAGCAGGTAGCGCACCAGCAGCCCGACCGGGCGCCCGGTGGAGCCCTTGGCCGCGCCGCTGCGCCAGGCGGTGCCGGCAATGTCCAGATGCGCCCAGGGCGTGCCCGCGTCGACGAACCGCTGCAGGAACTTGGCGGCCGTCACCGCGCCGGCCATGCGGCCGGCCACGTTGGCCATGTCGGCAAAGTGGCTGCGCAGGCCCTCGCCGTACTCGTCGTCCAGCGGCATGCGCCAGCAGGGGTCCAGCGAGGCCTCGCCGGCCGCCTCCAGCGCCTGGGCCAGGCCGTCGTCGCTGGCGAAGAGGCCGCTGCGCACGCCGCCCAGGGCCACCACGCAGGCACCGGTGAGCGTGGCGATGTCGACCAGGGCGCGCGGCTTGAAGCGCTTGGCGTAGGTGAGCGCGTCGCACAGGATCAGCCGGCCCTCGGCGTCGGTGTTCAGCACTTCCACCGTCTGCCCGCTCATGGAGGTGAGGACGTCGCCGGGCTTGAGGGCGCGGCCGTCGGGGAGGTTCTCGCAGGCGGGTACCAGGCCCACCACGTTGAGTTTCGGCCGCAGTTCGGCCAGCGCGCGGAAGGTGCCCAGCACGCTGCCGGCGCCGGACATGTCGAACTTCATCTCGTCCATCTCGGCGGCGGGCTTGATGGAGATGCCACCGCTGTCGAAGGTGATGCCCTTGCCCACCAGGACGACGGGCGCCTCGGCAGCCGGCGCGCCCTTGTACTCGAGCACGATGAAGCGCGGCGCCTCGCGCGAGCCGCGCGCCACGCCGAGGAAGGCGCCCATGCCCAGCTTGGCGATCTCGGCCTCGCCCATGACCTTGCAGCGGATGCCGGGCAGTTTGGCCAGACGGCGGGCCTCCTGCGCCAGGCGGGTGGGGGTGGCGTAGTTGGGGGGCAGGTCGCCCAGGCTGCGGGCCAGCTCCACGCCCAGGGCGGTGGCGACCGCGGCCCGGAAGTCCTCGCGCAGCAGGGACGCATCGTCCACGGCCAGGACCGCCTTGCGAAGCTCGCGCGCCTCGGCCTTGGTGCGGGTTTCGGTGAAGGCATAGGTCGCATCGCGCACCGCCTGCACCGCGCTGCGCAGCGCCGCGGGCTTGACGCCCGGCAGGCACACCAGCAGGCGTTGCACGCCTGCGCCCCGCAGGCTGCCCACCGCCGCGGCGACGGCCGACTGCAGCTTGCGCGCACCGCCCTCGCCCACCCCGGCCAGGAGCAGCCGCGGCGCGGCCACGCCCTCAGGGCGCCAGCAGGCCAGCGGCTTGGCCGACTTCGGGTCGAGCGCCTTGGCCTTGAGCGCGTCGGCCGCCAGGCGAGAGATGGCGTCGCGGCCCGGCTTCCAGTCCTGCGGCAGCAACACCAGCACGGCGTCGGCCTTCTCGCGGGCGGCGCCGGCCAGGTCGAGGGTCTTGAGTTCGAAGTCCATAATCTGAGGGTTCCGTCCCTGGTCAGTGCCCATCCGAGCAAGCGCGCCGATGTTATTCCATTCCTCCCTCCGCAAGGAGCTGGCCCGCAGCTTTGGCGCGACCCTGGTGGTGCTGGTCACGATCGTCATGACCATCACCCTGATCCGCACGCTGGGGCAGGCCAGCCGGGGCATCGTGAACCCGCAGGAAGTCATGCTGGCCATGGGCTACACCATGGTGGGCAACATGCCGCCGGTGCTCACGCTGGCCCTGTTCATCGCCATCGTGGGCACGCTCTCGCGGATGTACCGCGACAGCGAGATGGTGATCTGGTTCACCGCCGGGCGCGGGCTGTCCAGCCTGATCAAGCCGCTGCTGGTGTTCGCCTGGCCCGTCATCCTGGCGGTGGGCGTGCTGGCCCTGGCCGGCTGGCCCTGGGCCAACCTCAAGACCACCGAGCTGGAAGACCGCTACGGCAGCCGCGGCGACCTGCAGCGTGTGGCGCCGGGGCAGTTCCAGGAGTCGGCCGGCGGCAACCGGGTGTTCTTCCTGGACAAGGACTCGCCGGACAACAAGTCCGGCAACAACGTGTTCATCGCGACCACCGAACGGGGCAAGGAGGCCATCACCTCCTCCCGCAGCGGGCGGGTGGTCGCCGAGGGCGAGGGGCAGTTCCTGGTGCTGTCCAACGGCCAGCGCATCGAGCGTCGTGCCGGGGCCACCGAGATGCGGGTGACCGAGTTCTCCGAGTTGGGCACCCGGGTCGGCGAGAGCGCGGCCGAGGCCCGCAGCAACCTGCCCACGCGCACCCGGAGCACGGTCACCCTGCTGCGCGAACCCACGCCGCAGAACCTGGGCGAGCTGTCCTGGCGGCTGGGGCTGGCGCTGGCGGCGCTGAATTTCGCCATCATCGCCATCGGCGTGTCCAGCGTGAACCCGCGCGCCTCGCGCAGCGGCAACATGCTGTTCGCGCTGTTCACCTTCATCGTGTACTTCAACCTCCTGAACCTGGGCCAGAGCTGGATTGCCGGCGGGCGGGTGGGCTTCGTGCCCTTCGTGCTGGGCCTGCATGGCGGTGTGATGGCGCTGGCCCTTCTCTGGCTGGCGCGCCAGCACCTGAACTGGCGGCTGTGGCCGCAACGGCGCGTGCGCGCCGGCGGAGGCGCCGCATGATCACCATCCGGCGCCTCATCTACCGCGAGATCCTGGGAGCGGTGCTGTTCGTCGCGACGGGCTTTCTGGCGCTGTTCTTCTTCTTCGACTTCGTCGACGAGCTGGGCAAGGTCAGTCGCAGCACCACGCCCTACCGCCTGTCGCAGGCGGTGCTGTACGTGACCATGCTGGTCCCCAGCCGCCTGTACGAGCTGATGCCCATCGCGGTGCTGATCGGCACCATCTTCGTGCTCACGCGCATGGCGCAGAACTCGGAGTACACCATCCTGCGCACCTCCGGGCTGGAGCCCGGGCGGGCGCTGGGCATCCTGCTCACGCTGGGCGCGCTGTTCGCCGCGGTCACCTTCGCCACCGGCGAGTTCCTGGCGCCGGCCGCCGACCGCACCGGGCAGATGATCAAGGCGCAGCAGGCCGGGCGCCTCAGCGTGGGCATGACCGGCGCCTGGCTCAAGGAGAAGCAGGCCGAGCGCACCTACACCGTCAACGTGACCGCGCTGGCGCCGGACGGCAGCCTGCAGGGCGTGCGCATCTTCGAGTCGGACACCCGCGGCTTCCTGGTGGCGATGCTGCAGGCGCGCCGCGCCGAGATCCAGGAAACCGCCTGGCTGCTGCACGAGGTGGACCGCACCGACTTCCGCGCCGGCGAGGGCCTGCAGGCCTCGGCCGCCACCCGCCGTGAGGCGCAGGTGCCCTGGCAGACCGAGATCTCCGCCGAGATGGTGTCGGTGGCCCTGCTCAAACCCGAGCGCATGTCCACGGTGGACCTGTTCCGCTACATTCGACACCTCGATGCCAACGGGCAGACCTCGCAACGCTACGAGATCGAGTTCTGGCGCAAGGTGTTCTACCCCCTGAGCTGCCTGGTGATGATGGTGCTCGCCCTGCCCTTTGCATACCTGCATTTCCGCTCGGGGGGCATCAGCGCCATGGTGTTCACCGGCATCCTGATCGGCATCAGCTTCTTCCTCTTGAACAACGTGTTCGGACACATCGGAAACCTGCGCCAGTGGTGGCCCTGGGTCGCGGCGGCGGCGCCGGGACTCTTGTATTCGGTGCTGTCGCTGGGCGCCTTCGGTTGGCTGGTGTTGAGACGATGAAACGTGGCGTGATTCTTTTCGCGCATGGCTCGCGCGACCCGCAGTGGCGCAAGCCCATGGAGGCGGTGGCGGCCCGTGTGGCGGCCCGCGAACCCGATGTTGCGGCGCGCTGCGCCTACCTGGAGCTCACCGAACCCGACCTGCCCACGGTCGCCGCCGACTTCGCCGGCCAGGGGCTGGCCCAGGTGGCCATCGTCCCGATGTTCCTGGGCGCCGGCCGGCATGTGCGGGAGGACCTGCCCGCGCTGGTCGAGGGACTTCGCACGGCCCACCCCACGGTGGACTGGGTGCTCCAGCCCCCGGTGGGCGAGGACGGACGGCTGCTGGACCTGCTGGCCACCCTGGCGCTGGACGCCTGACCCCTGATCCCGGGGCGAAATCCGGGATTTGAACGGCCTGCGCAGGCGTTTTCATAGATTGACGAGGCATAATGAATTCTTGCGTTAGTTGGAATTCGATATGAACCTGCACCAGTTCCGATTCGTCCAGGAAGCCGCCCGTCGCAACCTCAACCTGACCGAGGCGGCCAAGGCGCTGCACACCTCGCAGCCCGGGGTGTCCAAGGCGATCATCGAGCTCGAGGAGGAGCTGGGCGTCGAGATCTTCGCGCGGCACGGCAAGCGCCTCAAGCGCATCACCGAGCCCGGTCAGCATGTGCTGCGCAGCATCGAGCTGATCATGCGCGAGGTGGGCAACTTGAAGCGCATCGGCGAGCAGTTCAGCGCCCAGGACAGCGGCACCCTGTCCATCGCCACCACCCACACCCAGGCCCGCTACGTGCTGCCGGTGCCGGTGGCCAAGCTGCGCGAGACCTACCCCAAGGTCAACGTGAGCCTGCACCAGGGCTCGCCCGACCAGGTGGCCCGGATGATCATCGAGGAGGTGGCCGAGATCGGCATCGCCACCGAGTCGCTGGCCGACTATTCCGAGCTGGTCACCCTGCCCTGCTACGAGTGGCAGCACGTGCTGGTGATGCCGCCGGAGCACCCGCTGGCGACCCGGGAGCGCATCACCCTCGAAGACCTGGCCGCCGAGCCGCTGATCACCTACCACCCGTCCTTCACCGGCCGCACCCGCATCGACGCCGCCTTCGCCGCCCGCAAGCTGCAGCCCCGCATCGCGCTGGAGGCGATCGACTCCGACGTGATCAAGACCTACGTGCGCCTGGGCCTGGGCGTGGGCATCGTCGCCGAGATGGCGGTGCGCGACGAGGACCCGGGCAAGGCCGCCCTCGCCGTGCGGCCGCTGGGCGCGCTGTTCGGCCAGAATGTCGCCCGCGTCGCGTTCAAGCGCAGCGCCTACCTGCGCAACTTCGTCTACCACTTCGCCGAGCTGCTCTCGCCGCGGCTCGACCGCCAACTCATTGCCAAGGCCATGACCGGCCATGTGAACGACTATGAGCTCTGAAGCCCTCGCCTCCCCCGCCACGTGGGCCCCGCGCACGCCCGCCGTGCAGACCAAGCTGCCCTCGGTGGGCACCACCATCTTCACCGTGATGTCGGCCCTGGCCACCGAGCACAAGGCCATCAACCTGGGCCAGGGCTTCCCGGACTTCGGCTGTGACCCGAAGCTGGTGCAGGCGGTGGCCGACGCGATGAGTGCCGGCCACAACCAGTACCCGCCGATGCAGGGCGTGGCGCCGCTGCGCGAGGCGGTGTCCGCCAAGATCGAGGCGCTGTACGGCCGCCGCTACGACCCGGCCGGCGAGGTGACCATCACCGCCGGCGCGACGCAGGCCATCCTGACCGCCGTGCTGGCGGTGGTGCGTCCGGGCGACGAGGTGATCGTGCTGGAGCCCTGCTACGACAGCTACGTCCCCAACATCGAGCTGGCCGGCGGCGTGGTGGTGCCGGTGCCCCTGACCCCGCGCACCTTCCGTCCCGATTTCGACCGCATCGCCGCGGCCATCACGCCGCGCACCCGGGCCCTCGTCATCAACAGCCCGCACAACCCCTCGGGCACGGTGTGGAGCCGCCAGGACATGCTGCGCCTGCAGGAGCTGCTGGCCCCCACCGACATCCTGCTGATCTCCGACGAGGTGTACGAGCACATGGTGTTCGACGGCCAGCCGCACGAGAGCGCCGCCCGCTACCCGGGCCTGGCCGCGCGCGCCTTCATCGTCTCCAGTTTCGGCAAGACCTACCACGTCACCGGCTGGAAGGTGGCCTACGTGGCTGCGCCGCCGGCCCTCACCGCCGAATTCCGCAAGGTGCACCAGTTCAACGTGTTCACCGTGAACACCCCGGTGCAGCACGGACTGGCCGCCTACATGGCCGACCCGAAGCCGTATCTCGAACTGCCGGCCTTCTACCAGCGCAAGCGCGACCTGTTCCGCCAGGGCCTGGCCGGCAGCCGCCTGAAGCTGCTGCCGTCCGAGGGCACCTATTTCCAGTGCGTGGACATCTCCGACGTGTCGGACCTGCCCGAGTCCGAGTTCTGCCAATGGCTCACCCGCGAGATCGGGGTGGCGGCCATTCCGCTGTCGGCGTTCTACGGCAACGGCTTTGACCAGCGGGTGGTGCGCTTTTGCTTCGCCAAGAAGGACGAGACGCTCCAGACCGCGCTGGAGCGCCTCGCGAAGCTCTGATCAGGCGGGCAGCACCAGCCCCATGCGGGCGTTGAAGTCCTGGCAGTCCGCCTCGAAGCGGCGGATCTCGGCCAGGGCGTCCTTCAGGCTCATCTCGCCCGCGTCCATCAGCTTGCCGGCCAGGTGCTCGGTCAGCGGCTTCAGGCGCGCGAGAAGCTCACGGGTTTCCTCGTAGAGGCGTTCGCTCTGCGCCTCCATGATGGCGCGGGTTTCTTCGTCCACCTGCCCTCGGCCTGCGCCTTCGGCCAGCGCGCCGAAGTTCAGCCGGGTGCGCCGGTACATGCCCATCTCGGCCACCGCGTGGTGCAGCAGGCGCGTCACCCGGGTGATGTCGTTGTGCGCGCCGTTGGTGGTGCCGTCCTCGCCGAAGAACAGTTCCTCGTTGGCCATGCCCCCCAGCAGCACGCGCACGTCGTGCTCGATGTCGCCCTTGGTCTTGAGCAGGTTGGCGTCCTGCTTGTGGAAGACGAAGCCCAGCGCGTTGTTGCGCGGATTGGCCTTGAGAGAGATCTTGAGGGTCTTCATCTCGGCCAGGATGCGCTCCCAGTCGCCGTCGCAGCGGGCGCGCTCCTGCTCGAAGTCGACGAGGAAGTGGCCCCACTCGTGCACCGCGATCACGCGGCGGTCGCGCTCGCGCTCCTGGGTGGTGTTGGCGTTGACGTTGCCCACCAGCACCCGCTCGGCGGCCTGCATCAGCGTGGCCGCGCCGATCATCTCGCCGGCCTGCACCGCGGTGATGCCGGCCTGGTTGACGATGGTCTCCAGGTCCGCCGGGCTGCGGCCCTCGGTGATCTCCACCAGGTGGCGCAGGTCGAGGTCGGGCAGCACCTTGCCGGCGCGCTGGGACAGGTAGTGACCGATGATCGCCCCGCGCTCCTCGCGATTGGGCAGGCGGAAGTCCACCTTCATCTGGAAGCGGCGCAGCATCGCCTCGTCCATCTGCATCTGCTCGCTGTTGAAGTTGCTGGCGACGATCCAGATGATCTCCGCGTCGCTCTTGGTGCGCACGCCATCGAGCACCGCCAGCAGCATGTTCTGGGTGTCGTCGTCGAACTTGCGGTGGCCGCCGCGCTTCATGAACAGGTCCTGCGCTTCGTCCAGGAAGACGATGCAGCGGCGCCGGCGCTGGGCCATCGAGACGATGCGGCTCAGGGTGTTGGCGCCGCCGCCCACGTAGCCGGTCTCCAGGTTGACGGCCGAGTGGAACAGGATCGGCAGGTCCAGCGCCTTGGCCAGGTAGCTGGCCAGCTTGGTCTTGCCGGTGCCGGCCGGGCCGCTGAACATCACATTGAACGGCTTGTCGATGCCGTACTCGGCGTAGGCGGCGCGGCGCTGGTACTGGTCGCGGATCTGCGCCACCTCGGCCTTGATGTCGTCCATGCCGACCAGGTCGTCCAGGCTGCCGTGGACCTGCCCCGGCTCGATGAACTTCAGCGACTTGTGCTGGCCCCGCAGCTGGAAGAACAGGAAGCCGAGCAGGCCCAGGGTGAGCGCGCCGGAGAGCACGCCGCTCACGCCGGCCTTCCAGGCATCCTTTTCGGACTGCGGGCGGGCGCCGGCGAAGCGCTGATCCAGGCGCTCGACCATCGCCAGGCTGGCCGGGCTCAGCTCCGAGCGCGGCACGAAGGCCAGCTTGCCGCCCCAGGGCGCGGTGACGGCGCGGTCCGCGAAGATCTGCGTCTCCATGTCGGAGGGGTAGAAGGCATGCTGCCTGCCCCCGGCCTGCACGAGGATGAAGCGCTCGGACACGTTCCACAGCAGCGGCTGGTAGACCACGGTGATGCGGTCGACCGCCTGCTGCTCCAGGAAGCCCAGCACCGAGCCGCTGCCGAACACCACCGGCAGCCGGTCGTCCAGGCGCCACAGGCCCTCGCCGCCAGACTGGTCGGCCATCTGCCGCACCTGCTGCGCCACCTGGGCCTGCTTGTGCACCAGGACCAGCGCATACAGGCCGCTGGCGGGAATCATCAGCGCGACCGCCAGCAGGCCCGCCTTCAGCGGCAGGCTCTGGATCACGAACCAGTCGGACAGGCGGGCAGCGGCCTTTTTCACGGCCGCCCACCAGCCGCCCTCGGGGCGCTCGTCTTCGGTGAACTCGGGTCGGGATTCGGTGCCGGAACGGTGGCCGGCGGACAGGTCCGTCATGCAGGGGCTTTCCAGGGGAGGTTCAGGGGGAGATTCAAGGGCGCAAGGGTGTGGGAGCCATCCTACGTTTCGATGGGTCCTGCACGCACAAACACGACGCCCTGCACCACGGAGAGCCGCAGGGCGTGACGGATTCACGGGGGAACCGCGCGGGCCGGCCAGCACTCCAAGCGGCAGGCCGGGTTTTCTTCGAGTTTTCTTCCCCCGGCCCTTGCCCTCCGGCCGCGCCCCGCACGGGCGGCGCCGGGGGGCCTTTTGTCGCGCGACGATAATCGCCGGGTGAGTTCGTCGACGTTGAATGCCGCCGCGCAGCGGCCCCAGCCCAGGTCCCTGTCCGACCTGTTCCTCTCCTTCACCTTCCTGGCCCTGCAGGGGTTCGGCGGCGTGCTGGCCGTGGTCCAGCGCGAGATGGTCGAGCGCAAGAAGTGGATGACCCGCGAGGAGTTCGTCGAGGAATGGGCGGTGGCACAGGTCATGCCCGGCCCCAACGTCGTCAACCTGGCCCTGGCCATCGGCGCGCGGTATTTCGGCTGGCGCGGCGCGGCGGCGGCCCTGGCCGGCATGCTGGCGGCGCCGCTGGTGGTGGTGCTGGTGCTGGCCATCGCCTACTCGCAGTACGCCCACGTGGCGCAGGTGCAGGGCGCGCTGCGGGGCATGGGCGCGGTGGCCGCCGGCCTGATCGCCGCCACCGGGCTCAAGCTCGCGCCCACCCTGGCCCGCCATGCGCTGGGCTGGAAGCTGGCTGTCGCCTTCTCGCTGGCCACCTTCGTCGCGGTGGCGCTCCTGCGCTGGCCGCTGGCGGCGGTGCTGTTCGGCCTGGGTGGCGCCAGCTGCGTCCTCACCTGGAGAAAGCTGGGCAAGGCATGAGCGCGCTGCTGTCGGCCCTCGACTGGCCTGCCCTCTTCCTGCACTTCACCGCGCTGTCGCTGCTGTCGGTGGCGGGCGCCATCACCACCACGCCGGACATGCACCGCTTCCTGGTGGACCAGCGCGGCTGGATCACCGACGCGCAGTTCAGTGCGTCCATCGCGATCGCGCAGGCGGCGCCCGGGCCCAACGTGCTCTTCGTCGCCCTCCTCGGATGGCACGTGGGCCTGAACGCGGCAGGCTACCCCGGCGCGGCGCTCGGCCTCACCCTGGCCATGGTAGGCATCATGCTGCCGAGTTCGCTGCTGACCTACGGCGCGGCCCGCTGGGGGCACCGCAACCGCGAGCGACGCGAGGTGCGCGCCTTCAAGCAGGGCATGACGCCGATCGTGGTCGCCCTCCTGGTGGCCACTGGCTGGATCCTGGCCACCGCCGGCGTGAAGGACTTCACACAGTCCGCGCTGTGGCTGGTCACCCTGGTCGCCACCGTGCTGGTCTGGCGCACCCGCATCCACCTGCTGTGGCTGCTGGGCGCGGGCGGCCTGGTGGGCGCGATGGGCTGGGTCTGAAGGTTCAGGCCGGCAGCCGCTGACGGCGCGCCTCGTACAGGCACACGCCGCTGGCCACCGAGACGTTCAGGCTCTCGACCGCGCCGAACATCGGAATCGACACCAGCTCGTCGCAGGTCTTGCGCGTGAGCTGGCGCATGCCGGGCCCCTCGGCCCCGAGCACCAGCGCCACCGGCGCCTTCAGGTCGGCCTGGAACACCGTACGCGGCGCATCGCCGGCGGTGCCCACGCACCAGATGCTGCGGTCCTTCAGCTCGCCCAGGGTGCGGGCCAGGTTGGTCACCATGAAATAGGGCATGGTCTCGGCCGCACCGCTGGCCACCTTGGCCACGGTGGCGTTGATGCCGGCCGCATGGTCCTTGGGCGCGATGACCGCATGCGCGCCGGCGCCATCGGCCACCCGCAGGCAGGCGCCGAGGTTGTGCGGGTCGGTCACGCCGTCGAGCACCAGCAGCAGCGGTGGCTCCTGCAGGGCGTCGAGCAGGTCATCCAGCGACCGGGCGACCTCCACCGGCTCGACCCGGGCGGCCACCCCCTGGTGGCCATGGCCGCCGGCCAGGCGGGACACCCGCTCGCCGTCGGCCTCGACCAGGCGCACCCCCGCCTCGCGGGCGCGGTCGAGGAACTGGCGCATGCGTGCGTCACGCCGGGAGGCGTCGAACACCACCTCGAGCACCGATTGCGGCGCCGTCTTCAGGCGCACCCCCACCGCGTGGAATCCGAACAGGACCTTGGAAACTGTCATCGCCCGATTATCCGGCCGGCAGCCCGAGGCCCCGGTCGGCGCGGCCCGTGGCTAGAATCCGCCGCCGCAGGGAGATGAATACCATGGGATTACGCCTGAAGTTCAACCTGGTGCTGCTGGCCGTGATGCTGGCGGCGCTCGCGGGCTCGGCGGTCGCCGCCCGCCAGATGCTGCAGGACAACGCCCGTGCAGAGGTCGTGCGCGAGGCGCGGCTGATGCTGGAAGCCGCCTCGGCGGTGCGCAGCTACACCATCGACCATGTGCGCCCGCACCTGGTGCAGCAGATGGCCGAGGTCTTCCTGCCGCCCACCGTGCCGGCCTTCGCCGCCACCGAGGCCATCAACAACCTGCGCCGCCACTACGGCGACTACAGCTACAAGGAAGCCACGCTCAACCCGACCAACCCGCGCAACCGAACGGTCGACTGGGAAGCCGACGTGGTGCAGCAGTTCCGACAGTACCCCGACCGCGGCGAGATCATCGCCGAGCGGCAGGCCGCGGCCGGGCGAAGCCTGTTCATCGCCCGGCCCATCCAGGTCACGCATGCGGCCTGCCTCCAGTGCCACAGCACCCCGGCGGCCGCGCCAGCCAGCCTGCTGCGCCTGTACGGCGATGCCAACGGCTTCGGCTGGAAACAGGGCGAAATCGTCGGCGCGCAGATCGTCTCCGTCCCGATGGACGTGCCCCTGGCGCATGCCGAGCGCACCTTCACCGTCTTCCTGGCGGTGCTGGGCGTCGTGTTCCTGCTCACCTTCCTCGCCCTCAACCTGTTGCTGGGCGCGCTGATCCTGCGGCCGGTACGACGCATGTCGCTGGCGGCCGACCGGGTGAGCACCGGCGACTTCGCCGAGCCCGAGTTCGCCGAACGCGGCAGCGACGAGCTGGCGGTGCTGCGCAGTTCCTTCAACCGCATGCGGCGCAGCCTGGAGAAGGCGATGCAGATGATCCACGCCAGTCCCCGCGCATGACCGCGCCCCCGGCCGCCCTGCCTCCGGGCACGCGCATCGACGACTACGAGGTCCGGCAGTGGCTCGGTGGCGGCGGCTTCGGCCTGACCTACCTCGCACGGGACCGGCAGCTGGACCTGCTGGTGGCCCTCAAGGAATTCTTTCCCGCCGACTGCGCCACCCGCACCGCCGACGGCGCGGTGGTGGCCCGCAGCGACGGCGCGCCCGGCGAGCAGGCCGAGGCCTTTGCCAGCGGGCTCGAGCGCTTCATCGCCGAGGCGCGGGCCCTGGCGAACTTCCGGCATCCGCACATCGTGCGGGTGCTGCGCCACCTGCGGGCGCGCGGCACCGCCTTCATCGTGATGGAGTACGAGCAGGGCGAGCCGCTGAGCCGGTGGCTTCCGCGCCAGCGGCCCCTGCGCGAGGCCGCGGTGATGGCCCTGGCGAGTCCGCTGCTGGCCGGGCTGGAGGCGGTGCATGCGGCCGGCTTCCTGCACCGGGACATCAAGCCTGACAACATCTACATCCGCGCCGACGGCTCGCCGGTGCTGCTGGACTTCGGCGCCGCGCGACGCCTCACCCCGGGTGGCGCGATGACCAACCTGATCAGCCCAGGCTTCGCGCCGCTGGAGCAGTACCACTCACAGGGCGAGCAGGGTCCGTGGACCGACCTCTACGCCCTGGGCGGCGTTCTCTACTGGATGGTCACCGGCCGGCGCCCGGTGGAGGCGGCAGCGCGGGTCGAGCACGACCCGCAGGCACCTGCCGCGGAAGCCGCGCTGCCGGGCGCGTTCAGCCGCCCGCTGCTCCAGGCCATCGACTGGGCCCTGCGGCCGCAGGCGCGGCAGCGGCCGCAGTCGGTCGAGGCCTTCCGCGCGGCACTGGCGGCCACGGACGACGCGCCCGGCCCGACCCCGCGGGTCACCCGGGACGTGGCGGTGCCCGACGCGGGGCCGCGCCTGGCCGTGGCCTCGGTCCTGGCGATCGGCCTGGCCGGTTACGCGGTACGCCCCACCGAGGACCAGCAGGCCGCGCGCGAGCGGCTGCAGGAACTGCTCGACCGCGTCCTCCGCGGCATGCCCGCCGAGCGCTGCCTGGCGCAGGAGCATGCGGAGGGCCTCACCCTCAGCTTCCTGGGTGCTCCCGGTGAGGCGCTGGACTGCACCCTGCTGCTGCGGGACCTGGTGGCCCAGAAGCACCGCCATGCCCTGCCCCTGCGCATGGGCCTGCATCGCGGCGCCGTCCGGGCGGTGCCCCTGCCCCGCGGTCGCGCTGCGCCGGAAGGCGAGGCGCTGGACACCGCGTTGCGGGTGATGGCATTCGCCCATGCGCGGGAAGTACTCAGCTCTGGGCCCTACCACGATGCCCTCGCCCGGGCGTGCCCGGACCGGGCCGGGATGTTCCGGTTCCTCGGCCAGCGCCAGGACCGCCAGGGTCGGGTCCATGAGCTTCACGCGCTCCTGCCCACGGCGGTACGGCTCCCGGATGCGCGGACGCCCGACACGGTGCCGGCGGCTTCGGAGAGGCTGCCGCCCGCGAACCGGTCCCTTGCGTTGAGCCCGCAGCCGGCCCGGACGTTACCGGACCCCCCGCGACCGGTCGCCCCTGAGATCGCGGCCGACCTGGAATCCGTGCTCAGCCGCTTCATGGGCCCGATGGCGCGCCTGCTGGTGCGCGAAGAGGCCCGCCGTGCGCCCCACGCACAGGGCCTGGTGGACGCCCTGGCCGGCCACCTCGCCTCCCCCGCCCACCGGGACGCCTTCCGGCGCGCCGCGTGGCGGGTGCTCCAGCAGGCGGGCGCCTGAGCCACCCGACCGGGCCTACCCGGTCCGGCCTTCAGGCCGCCAGCAGGCGCCCGGCCTCCAGCGTGATGCGCCGGTCGCAACGCCCGGCCAGCGCACGGTCGTGCGTCACCAGCACCAGAGTCGTGCCCTGTTCGCGGTTGAGGTCCAGCATCAGCTGCATGACCGTCTCGCCGGTGGCGAAGTCCAGGCTGCCGGTCGGCTCATCGGCCAACAGCAGGGACGGTCGCACCACGAACGCCCGCGCGAGTGCGACCCGCTGCTGCTCCCCGCCCGACAGCACCTTGGGGAAATGCGACAGCCGGTCGGCCAGCCCGACGCGGGCCAGCATCTCGCCGGCGGCGCGTCGCGCATCGCGCCGGCCGGCCAGCTCCAGCGGAAGCATCACGTTCTCGATCGCGGTGAGGTTGCCCATCAGCTGGAAGCTCTGGAACACGAAGCCGATGCGTTCGGCCCGCAGCGCGGCGCGGTCGTCCTCGTCGAGCGCGAACAGGTCCTGCCCGCCGATGCGGACCGTCCCGCGGGTGGGCGTATCCAGCCCGGCCATGATCGACAGCAGCGTGCTTTTGCCGGAGCCCGAGGCGCCCACGATGGCCGCCGTCTCGCCGGCGGAGAGGGTGAAATCGATATCGCGCAGAATGTCGAGCGTGCCGGTCGAGTCGGTCACCGATTTGAAGACATGCTCGACGGCAATGATGGGTTCAGACATGCCAACTTCATTCAAGGATCGCAGGGCCTTCCTGCTGGCGGCCGCCGCCTTCGGGGTGGCGGGCGTGGCGGGCGCCACGGGCGCCGCAGGCGGCGGAACGCCGGTGATCCTGGTGCTCGGCGATTCCATCAGCGCCGAGTATGGCCTCAAACGCGGTACCGGCTGGGTGGCGCTGCTCGAAAACCGCCTCGCGAAGGAAAGGATTCCCGTGCGCGTGGTCAATGCCAGCATCAGCGGCGAAACCACCTCCGGCGGCCGCTCGCGCCTGCCGGCCCTGCTGGCCCAGCACAAGCCCACCCATGTCGTGATCGAACTCGGCGGCAACGACGCCCTGCGCGGCCTGCCGCTGTCGATGACCGAGGACAACCTTTCCCACATGACCC
>JACCDI011232019.1_pt1 | contig 19642 bp, 22 predicted proteins | sample 7442791 | NCBI WGS metagenome assembly JACCDI01 (sample SAMN15323434, study PRJNA562643) | freshwater metagenome | isolation source: river surface water | place: USA:Blue River Watershed | collected 2017-08-15
CAATGGTCTCCAGTGCATTCATTACATCTTCAACAGCCATAAGGCAACGAGATAGGCGTTTCTCCATCTTTATAAGCTTCTTAAGTACATTGGAATGATTTGTGACGACACCGGCGATACCCTTAATATTATCGGCCATGTGATTCATACCCTTTTCAATCATAGGTACTTTCTCCTTGACACCATCACGAATAATGTTGATGTCCTCGGTCAGGTCGTTTATCTTTGCATTTACCTTAACATTATTCTCACTTATCTTATTATTAAGGAAGATAGTCGAAGCCACTGCCCCAACGGCAGTAGCATAGCCAATCATAGCAGTAGGACGAGTAAATTCGCTCATTTTAATGTTGCATTTTCAATTCTTTAAAGAATCTAAATTAGGCTAAGAATATATTTAATATAGGATTCACTATCCTTATCATATTCGACATTATACCATATCTTATTGTTAATCATACGTGAAATAACTTCAATATCTTGAAGGGTAAGAGAACCTGATTCCAGGCGCAGCTCTTTTAAACGCTCGACTATATGCTGTCTACATTCGAACATATATGATGTTTCGGAATCCTCCTTGAAATCATATTCTTTCCCTAGTGTAGGTTTCAGGAACTTTTGCTTAGAGACCTTTTCAGTCTCAGTTGGTATAAGCTCTTCGGCAACAAGCTCCTGGTCTTCTAATACATCTTCGGTTGGCCCTGTCGTATCCATTTTTAATTGTTTACTATTTTAAATTAATTTTCATTTTATATTTAAAATATAAAAAATGTCCGGCTGGCTTAAATTTCTACTGCTTATTGTTCTTCTAGTAGTCGGTGCGATTCTGGCCGTCAATGCTGCCACCTACAACAAGATTGCCAATGAAGGGGAGACTGTTGGCGATGTGACGCCAGGAGGAGCGCGGTTCCTAATGTGGATTAACATCATTCTATGTATTATCGTCTTTGTGGCGGCGCTATGGTGGTTCTATGTCGAGTATTTTGCTAGCGCCGAACAGCTCGACAAGATTAATGCTGCTAAACAAGCGGCTTTTGAATATGCGCAGCAGGCAGGTAAGGTCCTTTCCGCCGAGCGTTTCACTGATGTAAAAACGGTAGATTCTCCGGTCAGTCTTTATAAAAGCGTTCGCTATCGCCAGAATGTATCAAGGGAGGGGCATATGCCATTAATGGCATAATTAAACAATAAAATAATTATAATTTTCAAATTATAATTAAAAATGAATACAGGATGGTTTAACCTAATTGTCTTTCTAGTTCTGGCTGCTGTTATAATACTTTGCTCTTTCAATGTAGCTACTTATTCAGATATCAAAAATGGCAACACAAATGCCCCTGATATTACGGATGGGGAATGCACGACTATGATTATCATTAACTCTATACTTCTTGCTTCTGCATCACTGACACTCATTTACTATATCTATAAGATGTACCAGAATGCCGTCAGTATGTTCTGGGATGAAAATGGAGAGCGTGCATCATCACTAACACTAGGTAAAGACGGGAAGACTATAGATAAGGTTATCGAAGAAGGCGGTTATGTGCCTAACCAGCCCACTACACAGATGTTCCTGTGGCTTTTTTCAACATTCATCTTCATAGGCTCGCTTTTTAACCTTATCAATGTGTACAAGATTCACGGTGGTAGTGATACCAATGCTGTCAATGTAGGCAGTGCGTTCGTTGCCTTCTCGTGGATTCTCTTTGTAATCGCTCTGTTTTATTGGCTGTATACAACATTCCGGACTTTTGTTCCTAAGGGTTTCAGGGAGGTTCCATTCCTCAGTCTACTAGAAGTCTACAAGGAGTCTCTAACTAGCAAGCCAACCATTCCAAGTATAATGCCATGTGATTGTTCGAAGATGGGGAAAGTTTCAATCGATGAATTTAAGAAGGCATTCCCGGGTAAAGAACTAAAAACAATATCAAAGAACGACTTAAATAGTAATTATAATCTCAACTAAACTTAAATTTAGCTTAAAATATTTTAATTTGTAAAAAATTAAAATAAACATCTAAAAATGGCAAGTGGTGAATCAACATCAAACACACAGGATGCTACGCCATTCTACCGATGGTTCCTTATACTGTTCAGCCTGTTTGTAGTAGTAATGAGTATTATTAATAGTGTATATTACAATAATGTACTAAATCAATATACCGCACAACCCGACGTTCAGCAGGATGTAGGCAAAGGATGGGCGCGGGCTATGTATGGTATTAACATAGCTCTAGCCGTTATAGGCAGTCTTGTTCTTGTCTTTCAGCTACTCAAGGTTATAATGGGTAAGAACGAGTTTGACCTTTGGGAACGTATCAAGAAATTTTTTAAGCCCGAGAAAACTGCATCTGAAATAGCAACAGATGCGGCTAAAGAGGCGGGTACTACACCTGATATCGCGGCTGCTGCAGGATCAGCTGCAGCATCAGAAGGGGCTGATGCACCTACAAGTGTCAAGACTGAAGCTGGGGAAAAAGCTGCTATGGCTGCAGGGGCAGATAAGACTACTGCGGCAAAAGTTGCCGCCTATATAGCCGGCTCACCTAAACGCATAGCCGCTTTTGTAAAGGCTAAGTTTGCTAAGAAGGAACCTGGATATTGTGGCGCACCCATAGCAGTTTCCGAAAATGAACGTAAAAATAATAAAACTAAAATAGATTTAATTAAAAAGTACGAGGATGTACTTCAAATAGATTGCAATGATGATTATAGTATCAATAATCCATTATTCGATACATATTTTGCAGCTGCTTCGTTAGCCGCTAATGATAAACTTGGAGAGGCGAGAGGTCTAATTTATGACGTGAAAAATGGGGCTAAATTTAAAGTTAATAATATTAAAGAAACGGAGCTTGGTTTCTGTAATCAACCTATGGTTGTAAATACAGCGAGTGAACTGGTTATAGCAAATGAATGTGTTGATAGTATAAAAAGAAATTTAACAGAAAGGCGCGTTATTAATGAATGTATTGTGGGAGATTTTGGTAAAGCTTGTGCCAGCGCAAAACAGGCTGATAATAATTATAAAAGCAAGTCATCTTGACGGGGCGAGGGTGAAACTGTAGAACCGTCGACTTCCACGGTTTCATCCACCGTAGAAACTTCTGTTCCTATTTGCACTGATAAAAAATATACTGAATTTAATATTGAATCATATAATTGTACTGATTTGAAAGGCGGTAAATATAGGAAATTAGCATTTGAATATCATCCAGATAGGGCAAGTAAAGAATGTGAAGGTAATGCAAACAACGTGTTAAAAGCTATAAATAATAAAAAAGATGAATGTTTAGCCATTCCTACTTCGACTTCCGTTCCAAAGTTTCAAAGTGTTATAGATAACCTTTGCAATGACCCAACTGCATCTAAAAAGATACCTGATAAAAATATACAAAACATCTGCATAGACGCAATTAGGTCAAATTACAGCAATCCAAATGTAATTGAAGCTTGTCAAATCAATAATGATTTTAACCAGGCTTGTACTATAGCTAAACAACAGGTTGATGTAAAACGTGATATAATACCTGAAAACTTTTGCGGAGATGTAAAAGCAATAAACCTTCCAACCAAAACTCAAAACACCTGTGTTAAAACCATACGTGAAAATTTTGACAAAGAAAACATACGGGGATTATGCGATGGTAGCGATGGAAGTTTTTTAAGAACTTGTGAAGTAGCAATACCAAAAACATACAAGGCTGTTGACCTGCCTGTAAAATCTTTAACTGAAACACGTCGACTTGATATTAGCCCACCTGAAGGGGTAGAAAAGTTTAGAAATATAAGACCTACTGAAATTATAGAGCCTAATATACCACCAATTAATTATAACCTACCAAAACCTGCATCACCTCTAAAGAGAATGTTCCCTGTCCCGGCAGCTCCAGTACCTATCGCTCCAGTACCAAGTCGCAGGTCCCCTCGCGGAATGCCTTACAATGAAAAGGGTATTGAATTAACATCATTACCAGAATTTGTTCCGGCTCCATCTATACCAAATTGGGCTACTAAAAATACAGACGGAACTCGTTATTGTGATGCACCTGATTTAAATAAACTTGATTCAAATGGTAAAAATATAGCATTGGAATGTGCAGGTAAAATAAATCTACAAAGAGAAGATGAAGGCTTTGTATACGACTGTGATATTGCACAAAAAGGATTCTACCAGGCATGTAAAAGTCTAGGAGGTGGGGATATTGAAGTACCTGTAAATACATTATCACAAAAAAGTTCTTTTTATTCAGTGCCTCTTCAGTCTTCAGCTCCCGTACCGGCTCCTGTGGAACGTATAATGAAAGTTGGTCGTAAAAAAGACATATCAAATATTTCGGAGTATAATTCTAAGATTAAAAATTATATGGATGTACTAATTCCTCAACTACAAGGGCAAGTAAATGAACCAAATATTAATACAAGATGCAGTGTAATGGAGAATAAATCAAAGCCAGAATGTGTTAGATTCGATAATAAGAAAAAACTATTTAGCTATTTAACCAGTGAAAGTAAAAATAACTGTTATACGGAGAATAAAGTAATTGAGAAAGATTGCGATGACTTCTTCACGCGCGTTGGTTTAAATATAAGTACTTCTGGTCTAGGATATAAAGTAAATATAATTTAATCATAGTATTATTTAAATTCATTATGAATTTAAATTTACTTCTCTAGAACATAGAGACGGAAATTACGCTTACCAGTTGAAGACTGAAGAAGCTGTGTCTTATTGGAAGATGCAGTTCCGCCGATTGCCACTTCAATGGTCTCTTTCACTTCTGGTAGTTTAGGAGCTTCTATAACTGGTGGCTTTCCTTTCAGCTCACGAGTCCCGTTGAAAAATTGAGCTAGAAACTTCGTAAAATCCATTACATTCGGCTGAATACCCGGCCCTGTTAGAGCCCCATAAGGAGCCTCCTTCTTTGTATCAAATCCATTCATATATCCAAAGATGGGTGTCTTATTGCGTATACTTTCAGTCCATTCATTTCCTTCAAATAGCATTAGGCTCGGGAAGAAGAAAGCATACATACCGATATTGACAGGGACGTATGTTTTACACATCTCTATCCACGGCGTGTCAATATCTTGATTGGATAGTACACGGCCGGTCTCTCCTACGGCATAAATTGTCATATTTGTTTTACCACCTTCTGCCTCCTTTAGCATAGTCTGGCGAATATCTTTGTCATTCTCTAGAGTAAATACAGAGATATCCATCATTCCTTCTGCCGGATTGAAAGATTTATAATGAAGATTGATAACACGTAGTTTTGCATCCTTTCCTTCAGCCATTATAAGTTTACGCATCCAGGTAGCATCATAATGATTACCACCGGGTATATTTGGCTGCTTATTATCCTTCTTAATTTCTGTCTTTGAAAGAAGGCGCCCCGTACCGCGCATATTGCGACAATGACCGCATCGTTCCGACGTTAGAATAACCGCAACGTTTGACATTTTAATATAGTTTTAAATTATCTTTAAAACTATTTTGGAAATTTATATACATAATAAAATGCCTTGGTATGATATTCCTGGATGTCGATATTATGAAAGCTCTGATTTCAAAGCTGGCTTTGACCCCAAAACTCCGAGACTTGCAATGTTCGATATTGACAATACACTTATAACCCCTCGGAATGGCAGAAATCCCTATTCTTTACATAAAGACGATAATGATAGAAACTATATCTACCTTTCAAATGAAGATACAATGTTTAAACAATTCGACGAGCTTAAAAATAAGGGCTATGTAATTGCCTTCATTACAAACCAACCTCGTTATAATCAAGGGACAAAATCCTATAAACAAAAGTTTGAAAATATTCGTTTAGACTTTGAAAATAGGTTAGGTTGGTCCCCTTATTTCTTCATATGCATTTCTAACGAGTACCTTAAACCCTCTCCAAAAGCCTTTCTACTATTATGTAGTCTATTAAAAAATAGTCCTAAGATTATTTTAAATCATCTTTCTAAAAAGACATCTATACTTGGAAAAGAGTACTACAACTGTTTTTATTGTGGAGATGCATCAGGTAAAACTGACCCATATGTACCGTTTCGCTATTCTGCCGTTGACAGAAATTTTGCATCAAACATATCGAAACTATTTCGGGATGAATTTAACACCCCCAACATATGCAAGTATATCCGACCCTTCTACTTCTTTGGAAACCATACTCCAATGACGAATAATTTTCAGGAGCTAGTCATCAATGTTGGAAACCCGGGTTCTGGAAAGAGTACTACATCATATAGGTTTCGAAAGCGTGGTTATAAAGTATGTGTAATGGAACTACTTAAAAAAGAAAGCTATATAGAAGAATGTGTTAAAAATAATCTAGAAAAAGGCAACTCGGTTGTACTAGATGGAATGAATTATTCTTTAGAGAGAAGAAAGAAATTTATTGATATCGCAAAGGATATGAATATACCGGTCAGGTTCTTATGGTTCATTCGGGATGGTAGGCCATTCAATACACTTCGCGGGAAGGTAAAAGAGACGAATACTATGTACTATCATACAAAGCCAGTCCCGGAAGTTGCATACAATAATTATAGTAAACACTTTGAAGAGCCTACACAGAAGGAAGGATTTGTTGAGATAGTTTATTAAACTTATATACTAACACATTAGTTTGATATTCCTGAAATACATATAATTTAAAATAAAGTCTTATAAGTCTATAATATTTATCTCGGTAAATAACATATCCTTTTTCTCCAGATAATCCATATTCAGTTATATATGAATATTCTATATTTTCAAAACGTAATAGTTTTTCGATATCAATCATTTTAAACTTACTTTAAAGTTTAAAATGTATTTTGTTTTAAGGCAGAGCCGGCAGGCCAGGAAGACCCGGTAGAGAAGGCGGAAGCGGTGTTGCCGGAATGGTAGGCAGTGCAATCGGAGGCGGAGCTGCATTTAGAACAGCTTCCATACTCATCACTGGTGCTACCGGTACCGGCGCAGGTTCAACTTGCTTTCCAATACCAGGAATCTCAGCAGGGCTTGCCGGGATAATCGGGGCTACCGGAGTTGCATTAGCAAGAATCGGTTCCTTGCTAGGCCCCACACTTGCAAGACGGGCCTCCAGCTCGCGAACACGGGCCTCCAGAATCTCAGTATTAGTATCCTTAGCTGCATTCTCCAGTGTATCCTGCTGCATATTCTCACCGCCAGATGGAATGATATCGTGAATAATCGAAGATACCATCTCAAACTTAATCGACGGACGACCACTTGCTACAGTGATATTATCAAACTTAAGCAGAGGCTCGTGAATGATATTTGACTGCATAATAGTATCCCATGCAATCTTCTTACCTCCATTAATAGGTAGATAGAAAGAAGTCTCGCGCATATTTGAAGGGTCCTTACCATAACGCATCAGCTTGAAAACAGCCGAAGGGTTATCGCTAGAGTTGAGGTCATTCTCCGGCCAACGAATCGGATAGTGAATGATATCAATCATAGACTCAGCTTTCATACACTTCACATTAAACTTGACCTTATTTTCAAATACAAAGTCACAGCACTTTAGTGCCATAGCGTGCATAGTACCTGGCTTCTCGGAAGAAGTACTCACAAAAGCCTCGTGCTCCGGATTGGAGAGGTCAAAACGACTATAGATACTCCATACAGAACGATTCTTATCTTCATAAGTTTTGTTTTGAGGACCACGAGACTTCATCTTAGGACCTTCAATATATAGGACATCCTTAACTTCGCGCTTCTCACCATTCGGAGTGGTAATCTCATATAGGTACTGAATCGGGATGATATAATACTTAATAGTCTGACCGGCACTAACCGTCTGCTTCTCGTCAATCTTACCAAAGATGACACGAGCCGGGTCGAAATCGCTGAACTTAACCTTGTGTGGCATCTTAGCTTGTCTTTATTTTTACAATTCTACTTCTTAAATATTAATTATTCATTTTTTGATAATAATCTACTATATTAGTTAAAAATGAATAATTAATATTTGCCTTATCTTTATTATAAAATGTTTACAGTAGTCGAAAATCTAACCTGTAGCTCAAATACTCATCAAAACGAAGAGATAGACAACATCATAAATTATGGTATCGTTTATGTCGTCCAAGATATCGACCGATATGATTTTTATATGTTCGATGAAGCATCTGCCGAGAACCTGACTAACACACTGGATGGAACTCGGTTATATGACCACGCATTCAAGCCAAACGCCATTAACTGGTATGCAAGGAATAATAAACTAGTATTCCTACATCAATACACAGAAGATATCTTTCCTATTTCAACACTAAAATGTGTCCTCGATAATGTCAGTACCTATAATAATATAAATATAAATGGAAGTGTTGTAGTAATAGACACTGTTTATTACTCTGTCTATTACTACAATATTTTAGATAATATAATTTATAAGCATTATAATAAGTCCGAAGATTTAACAAAGTTTTACGATCTAACATTGGAGTTATATGAAAATAGAAACCCTACAGATAAGGAGTTCATTGATATACTTCAAAAATCATTCCCTCGTAATAACTATATAGAATATCTTAATACAAATGGTGTTATAAACTTTTTAAAGGTATTGGCTAAAAATGTTTAATTTAGTATACTAAATTAAACTAAAAGGCATATTAAAAACCCAATATATTGAAAGCGCTGCCATTTTTGGGTAAACTTAAATGCTTCATACCCTGTTTTAAATTCTTTATTATATATTTTAGAAAGACCTTCAATAAACTTAGATTCTTTTTTCCATATATCTTTAAGTCCTGGATTTAATGGCTCCTGTTTAGTTTCGTCATATATGCCATAAATACGAAAACTATTTATATCTTCGTTCGAGTTAAAGTCAATTTCGTCAAACAGCCAGAAAACTTCAAGTCTTGATAACTCTGGTTCAAAATAATCAACATCCTGTTCGTTTGAGAAATATCTATAAAAATCATCATATGTTTTAAATACCGGTAATTTTGATATCTTTTTAATGATAGGTGGAATATCAGTTGGTACGACAAATCCATCTTTAATATTCTTATAAAAATCAAGTGTATAATATTTCTCGCAAAATATCTTAATCATTAAGTCATTAATATTTTTAGGAGAATATTTATTAGCTGTATTTTTAGAATTTATTATATTACACTGTGGCCATCGTGTTAATGGAATAACGTGTTTGTAAGGTATAAATTCAGGGTTGTCAAGTAAAAATATAGAACATTGGGCGGCCCATTTGGCGTCGAAAATTATAGCCTTTTCAAGGTTATCCATTTTATATTATATAGTAAAACTATTTTAAACCTTGAAGATATTTAACGTTCTTCTTAAATTTATAAGGAGACATTACCTTCAGAATAAGTTCGGGGTTTCTTTTCTGCAGAATAGCTAGCTTTTTTGGCTCTCGAATATCTACCAGATATCTTCGGTTCTTAGCCTCTACTTCTTCATATAACATATAAAGATATGTTCTTTTATCGATAGTTAGATGTTGTGTAATTTTACCTTCTTTAAATCCACGAGGGCTAAACATATCTATTAACATATGATAGAATTTATCATTGTGCTTTAGAAACTCGTGATACATAGACTGGAACGGAATATAGTTATATTTATTACTTCGTTTCATTATATAATCAAACATATTAGTAGAATCATCAATTTTAGTTTTAATCTCTTTTAGATTTCTCATCCGTAGAGGATATAATGCAATCTCCGGTGTTCCAAAGTTTTCCTTATCCCGCATATTTCCAGCATCCCATAAAAACGTGATAAACTTTCGAAATGGATCGAATTCAGGGGTTCTCCACTTCTGATTAAAACGATTAACATCTGCAGCTTGAATTCCAATCATACCACAAACATCTGGATTATCCTGCATAAAATCCATTAGTAAACATTTGTCATAGTCTTTACCCGTTGTACCACAGAACTGAACTTTATCACACTCTGTGAAAAATGGTGCTTTCTCATCGCGGTGGCGAACATAAGGAGATGGAGAGAGAAGTAGAACAACCTTAACATCTGTAGTGCTGACATACATAACCATATGCATCTTATTCTCATTTTTAGCGTGTGTATTTGTATCTATAACATACGGGTATGTATAAAAAAAGACATTATGATAAGGGGATAGACAGTATGTGTCGTTGTCATTGGGAACACCAAGAAAGTCAGTTAAAATCAAGTCCTCTTTTCTCATCGACCTAAACAGAACAGTGCCTTTCGGAATAGTTAAAAGAGGCACCTGAATATCATTATATGAACGCTGTTCTATTAATGATGGCATTTTAAAGTTAATATAAATAACTTTAAAATTTTTTCTTATAAGGAGCTGCAGCAAGTTCAAAACTTTCCTCTTGACGTGTTATACCTATCTTACTCTTATATATCGACCACATCTCTTCTCGGACTCGCTCGATTAGACGAAAGTTGCGACAATGAAACTCCGGTTTACAGGCTACATTCAGGCAGAAGTTAGTCATAATCTGAGGTTCGGCTGGTCCATCGTAAAAATTTACAGGGAATCCATTTCGATAAATTATAATGAATGGAAATGCTCTTTCGCTACACCAAGCAAAAGGGTGGTCTGGTTTCATATGCAAAGACATAAAGGCCTCGGCAATGCGTTTTTCAAGTATCATATTGCAAGCTCCGAATGATATGCTTGGTACTGACTCGGCTACAACTTTGAAGACATTTAGAAGCCTCTTGCTTTCAGGGGATTCGGTGTAAAATAAAACCATCGAACAGGCATCGCTATATAGACATATTTTATCGCGGGTATCTAATGCAAAATCATCATCTGTTAGGCGTTTGACTGCGAAAGAGTTGGGAAGCGTCACACTTTGAAATTGATTCATTTTTAATTATTGCTTTAATAAATATTTATACAAATAAAAAATGAGTTCTTTAGATACAAGCATTCGTGGACTACTGAAAGTTATATCTCAGATTCAGAATGTCTCTTCTACAAAGGATGGGAGTTTTCTGGGAGGCTCTTCGAAGCCATATTGGCATATATGCATCGAAAAGTTCCACGCCGCCTATATTAAGGCTAAAAATCCCGATGGATTTCACGACATGTTCCACAGCTTTTTCAGTAAGCACCGCGAAAAGTTCGTTAAGTCCGTTATTGACGAGGAAGGTGATATCAACGACGAATGGCTCAAAAATAAGGAGATACTATCGATGAGTTCTAAAAAGAAGAAGTCTAGCGACGAGGGTGTATTTTCCCTGAAAAATATCAACTGTCGTGGAGAAGTCATCTATTTTGATGAGACCAATGAGAAGATTAAGAATGTATCAATTCCTATCAGCGAAGCATACATAACCGCCTGCAAGATTTATTCGGATGGTGCTAAGCGTGGAGAGTATTCTCCTCTACCAGCTCAGCTACTTGTCGCTCTCTTTACACTGATGGCGGAAGTATGTGATGACAAGTATAAGGACAGTGTAAACGATAATGTTAAGGAACTAAAGGATGTCGTCGAACAGCTAACTAATGGTGAAGAAGATACAACCACCGGTTCTACACTCGATGGTCTCGGGAACATTCTAAAGAAGGCTCAGCAGTCTCTAAATCTAAATCTTGGTGATATTAACCCTTCCAATATCGAAGAGAAGGTATCCAGTATCCTTGACCCCAATATCACTGGAAAGTTCAAGACTATGTGGAACCGTTTTAATGAGAAGGTAAATCTGCAACAGGGTGCCGACCTGGGTAGTATTATCTCTAATGTAAGTGATGCTATGAAAGACAAGGACCTTCAGAATGAACTGCAAAGCACGATTGCAGAGGTTGCAAGCAAGGTTGGTTTCGGTGAAATCAAGTTTAGCAAGGAGGACGAACAAATCATCTCCTCAACTACCGGCGATGTAGCCGAGCAGGAATAAAATTTTAATCTAAGATTAAAATTTAAAGCATTTCCTTTTTACTCTGGATATCACAAAGTATAAACATAAATTTTAGCTCTTCATAGTCCATCTTTTTATTACGCTTGTTCGAACAATAACGTATTTGTTCGGGTGCAATTCGGTCTATCATACAAAGAGCTTTTATTTTCTTCTCCGAAAAGTCTACCCAGTGTCGCATAAACAGTAAACTCGGCGAGACATGCATCTCGTGAGTAAGATAGTAAATCTTATAGGGGCGATTATTACAGCTAATTTGTAGAGAGTTGGTAATATCATCTAGCTTTGTCGGGAGATTGTATGTATCCATAATTTCAATACTTGGCTTTACATTATATAAACTATTTGAGGTCTGTATATTATTATAAAATTTTAGAGTATTTTCATTCCAGGTTCGAATAACAGTGTTAGTATTAGACGATACACGGATTAACCTCATTTTTATATTTATATTTAAATCATTATAAATATTCAATTTTGACAATAAAATGGAATTAGATTATTATATCGATAACAAAGTTTCATCTGATAATGAATATGTCAAAGAAGGTCTTGCTAAAATTCAGAAGTTTAAAGATGAAAATTTAAGATTATATCAACTTCTGATTATAGGAGAAGTTCAGAGTCTAAAAACTAACATATCTGCATATCTCGGTAAAGCAACTGAATTTGAGTATGTTAAAATTTTAAGTAATATTAATATGATTGGTATGAGTGAAAGAGAGAAAATAATGCAATTTAAATCCGCCTTTGACGAAGCCTATAATTTTAAACGAGCTTGCATAATTATTGATTCTTTGGAAACGATAGTTGAATATCATCGTGATACCAAGACAAATAAGCTGCGATTTATGTCGTTTCTTTTCAACACTATTAAAACTCTATTCAAAAAATATCATTCTTCTTGTAATCTATTTATAATTATAAATAGTATTAAGATGCCTGGGTTGGATTTAGATGATTATATTGAAGATTATTTAATAATAAATTGATTAAAAGAAAATATAACAAATTTAAAAATGATATCTATTTTTGACAAGCTTTGGAATGCATCCGGGTTTGAAGCCCCATCTATAAAGCTTCTAAGGTCCCGCGAAAAATGGTATATAGTAATGAATGATAAAACTTCTATAGTATCGGTTGTTTCAAAATCTACGACAGTTTATGTAGTTGCAAAATCTCTTCTCAACATTTATCAGTCGGAAGAAAATATTGACTATTATGAATTAAAAGACCCTAAATTCTTAAAGGTTATTTCCTGCACTGATAATACTACTGTAAAACCCGTTCAACTTTTCGTTCAAGATAATTTATTAAAACATATTTAAAAGTTCATTATGGATATTAAAATGTCTAAAAAATCAAGACGGTATACCACACCTCTATATAATTTTATCCCCGATGATATAGTATCTTATAATACTATAAATGTATTAAAGGTACTTTGTTCGGCGGATGATATACTTGACCGAATGCGATACGATTCGAATATTATTTTTAAAAATCTTAGGAACGAGGTTTTTGATATTCAAGATATATTGCCTATGGATGAAGAATGTCTTTGTGATATGGGATGGGGTATACGCCCTTATGTAAATAAATATTATTGTATTGCTTGCGAATTAATACGTCGTCTTTCATCCAGTATAAAAGTCCCTCAAGATAAGATATTGGATATTGCTGTAGGGAAATATAAAGGAAATAAAATTCAAATTATTAAAGAACTTGATAAATTTAATTCTTTTTCAAATAATACTAAGTATCAAGATATTTATAGCAGCTTGATTCACCGACTGGTTAAGTTAGAGCTTATCGAAAAATCATATATTGACTTCTTGACTAAATCGAAAATATATACAAGTACATCACATACATCTAACTATGTGATGAACTGTGTTTTTATAACGAATAAAATGATGAAATATAAGATGCCAAATTTCCCAGATTATGTTTGGTCTTTTTACTGCAATAAAAACGTTCATATTGTTAAGAATGCAACCAGTTCTTTCAACGACGTCATAAATACCGAAGCTTTCCAGAAGACAAATAAATTGGCAACCGCCCATACTAATTTAAACCCTCTAAAAATTTCTATCGTTAAATCTATACTTCTACAGTTAGTATCATCTTTACATTTTCTAAGTAAATATGCTTTCACGCACGGAGTACCAAATGTAGGAAGCTTAAAATTTACTATGAAAAATATAAACTATAAATATGATAACGTTGCTATCAACTCACCATTTATACTACATATTCAACCTAGCTATTTTAGTTCATTTACATTTGAATCGGATAACGGCGGTAGTTTTAGAATTGGTTATTGTAAAGATGGCATCATTGATGAAGTTATCAATCTTCCAATATCAAACCGAGAATTAATTGTTAATTATTACAAGTCTGGTAAAATATCGGATGCTGAACTTTTCATTCATTCCGATATTATTGAAAATTTATCTTATTGTTATAAGATAGGAAAAGAGAACATTGAAATGTATAAAAAGTTAACTAACGAATTTTGTATGCCAATTTTAACATCTTCTTTCGAGTTTTATTGTTTTATGATATCATTAATGTGTGAAGATAGTTTCTATGTCACTTTTATAGAAGACGTTCAAATGCAGAGACTTTGGTATAATCTATGGTTTTCCACTGAATATAGTAAGATGATGGAAGATTTGCAGCAGTTAAAGTTAAAAATAAATGTTGAACACAGTGATATTATAGATATGGTTTCGCGCTACACTTTACGGGTAGATGCTATACGTTATTTTTGGGACCACATTAAATTAGATTAAAAACATTTTATATTTAAATATAAAATGTTTACTTGTGAATATGAATTTAAAAGCAAGCCCATAGGGGAAGGTGCATACGGTCAGGTAAGTATAGTCGAGCGTCGTGGTAAGCGTTATGTCCTTAAAAAGCTTGTATCTAAGAAGAATGAGGAAAGTATGATAAACAATCCTGTCGAACTAGACATTCTCTTCCGTCTAAATTCTCCTCATCTTGTCAAGGGTTATGATATCACCGTTGTCGGCGAGTGTGATAAAAAAGATATGGGTATCGTCACCGAGTATGTAGAAGGTGATATCTTCAATGATAGAAAAAAATTCACCTTTGAACAGAAGAAAAAGATAATGTATGATATTGCATGTGGCCTCAAATGTCTTCACGATAATAACTATCTACATTTAGATATTAAGTTAGAAAATACCCTTTATCACAAAGAGCCAAATGTACGAGGTGTTCTTATAGATTATGGATTCTGTTCTTTCTGTCCGCAAGGTGTGGAAATTGGAATCGATTTAGTTAATGAAGTAGGGTCTCAAGATTATCTGTCTCCCAAAATACTAAACAAATATGGAAAAGATTCAGTTCGTTTTAACAATAAAGATGATATTTGGTCTCTTGGTATGACTTATTGTATTTTACTCTCTTCAATGGGTGATGTATTTTTTGACCTCGGTGAGATATCAGACAAAAATACAAAAGAAGATGCTAAAATACTTTATGATTATTTTAAATATTATATGAGTGAAAATCATATTGATACATACATTCGTAAAAATATTCTCAATAAAAAGTCAGATGAAAATCTTGTCGACCTTCTGAAAGGAATGCTTTCTCTAGACGAAGACAAACGCCTATCAATTAACCAGGTTGTAAATCATCCGTTCTTCAAATCATATGAGAATAAAAGCTACTGCTATCCATCGGGACTCGAAATGATATCCCTAGAGAATATAAAAGATAAGTATTTTGAAAAAATATACAATATTGTATATACTGCTAAGGAGCTTATTCCAGATAGGGACCCACTCATAGTCTTTATGGCTATCGATATCTATCTACGCTTTATCGATAAAGTGACCCCTGAAGTTCTAGCCAAAATTAAACACCCAGAAGTCATCTCTCTTCTAATAGCTGCTAAATATTTTAGTTGGGGTATTTTACAGGAGAAATTTGATGATATGATTCTAGCCGCCACTAAAGAAGAGAACATCATCTATAAGGTAATCAATGGTATCGTGAAAAATGAGCGCTATTATACAAACTGTAAATATATTGAAGATGTTAAATTTATTTACACTACATTTATAGATAAGAAATATGAGAGTTTTAATCCAAACCTCCGTCATTACCTAAACAAGGATGGTAAGACCCTCATAGAGAAATATCGACCTGTTGGAATTTTACACCCCATCGGTAAACTAACAATTGCCGATGTATTTTAGTTTTAAATAAGTTTTACCTTATTTAAAATGTCATCTGTTATAAATGCAATTGTTGTAAATGGACACGTAGGAAAAGAGTTAACATTGGAGTATTTAAATAAAATGCTTATCCAAAGAAGTATAAATGTTATGTATTTAAAATTAAATGAAAGTGGAGAAATAAATGATATTCTTATCAATGATAAGAGAGTTGAACACTACACATATAAAGAAGATGAAATTATATTCGATGAATTTGATATGGTTAGCAATATGTATGAAAAATATAAATGTGATGTTTTGATTGTAAAATCAAGTAAGTATAACTTATATTATAATATCATACTTTATGTTATTAGCAGGTGTGATAAGTATACATTGCCAAATCTTCGGAATGATTCATTTTTAACAAAGCCAATATCAGTTATAACAGCAATGCAGCCAAAAGAAATTATGAATGAAATCTGGTTGATATGTAATAACCTTGGTATAGTTCCATTTATATCTGAGCATTTTCATTTGAGTTATATAAAATATGATACTGGTCTTAATATGGATTATTCATATCTTGGTTTTGCATTAGCTTTAAATATAAGTCATCTTTTTGAAAATATAATTAAAAATAATGGCAAAATAATTAATTCTTATAAGCGAGTCAAAATGTATAACTCGCTTTTTTACAAGCCGATTTTACCCTTACCTTTAGAGGTTAAAACAAAGATTGATAATAACTATTATATGAAAACAATCGAGAAGTATAACGTCCGATTTTACTGCAATAGTATAAAGACGGAATCATCAACCATAGATATTATAAACTGGTTTAATAAAAGTTCATCAAATAAAAATATTAAAATATGTATGTTTCATATCTCCCCTTCTTTTGACTTAATTGAAATTGTAAATAATTTATGCACGGTAAAGTATAGTTCTGTTTATATAATTGATTATAAAGAAGAAGGCTTTAGTTATAAAGATTTGGGGTATATTAAATCATATAATATTATACCAGATGATATTTCAAACTGGACTGAAACTATATATGAAGCGTTTGCAAAAAAAGTAAATAGAAATATTACTATCGACAACTCATTATCTATAGTAGATTGGATATTTAAGTATGCCGGTCTTCATAACAATTTACAATTCGATGTTTTATGCGTGGGAAGCAAAAAAATGATCGATGATATAATTTCAAAAATAAATTGAATTTAAATTGATACGGGTCCAAAAATTCAAAAAATGGCAGGTGATACCGATGGAGGATTTGTTATATTTTCAGGGAGTAAATTATGGTACTCTTCAAAAGATGGCCTTGAAAATACTATATGTAAGCCAAAAATAACACGTAGTCATAATAAAATACGCGATTCGGCCAAGACTAAAAGGAATATTGAATTCCAGCTTTTTGAAGATATTAAAAACCTAGAAAAAGACCAGTTTTGGTATTCGTTCTTTGAAGATGCGGCGGTTGGCAAGTTCCCAAGAAATTTTAAATTTATAAATGGTATTCTTATCTATAAAAATAAAAACAAAAATACTGAAATAATAGTCCCCGAAACTCCGTTGGAGGCAGCGGCATTTGTAAAAGCATTTGTTTACGAAAATGCTGGTATAATTTCTCCTATTGATATCAAGGAGAAAAAATCAATTGATGACAAGCATAATAGTGAAAATGCGGCTATCGAAATTGACAGTTGGAAACAAGTCAAGAATGATAAGCAGCAAGGAATATTAATATCTATTTTTATACAAGAGGTTAGTGAAATTTATAATTTAAACTTAGAGGAAAGGACAAAACTCTTTCAGAAAATTAAGCTCGGTTTACTGTCAGGCTATTTGAATACCACTAATATTGTAATGGAAAATGGAATTATATCTTTCATAGAGGGGCTAGAATTTGATGAGATAAATCGGGAGTTTAATATCAATACTAGTTTATGCAAAATAGTTAAGGCGCCTAAAAAATATAATAATTCTACAAACATAGATACAACGACTACACAGTTATCTGGTAATGACACCACCGAGAGTAGTAGCCTTATTAAGCTGTGGACTAAATATATAAATGATATTAACAAAAAATACAAATAATTTTTAATCGTCCAGATTAAAAATATGTTATTCCAAATTATTATCTTTATAATTTTAATAATAGTAATTTGTATAGTTATTTCATCGATTAATTATAAAGATAATTCAGTAGTAAACACAGTTAAAGAAGCTACAATGAAAGCCTTTAACTTAGGGAATATAAAAACAGAAATCGTGAATAACTGTCATACCCTCGATATCAAAACGACAAGTTATAAAACTGCATACTTATTTGAAGGTAATTTTTCAAATAGCTGTTTATCAATATATAAAAATAATGAACGTATTCACAGCAGGATAATTACCGGTGATAAATCATTTATTATCACATCAAATCTCGTGCTAACTACGCAACTATTCAAGCTAAGTAAATACAAGTCAGAATTGCTACCTATTGAAAACGATAATAGATATACCATTGTCGTAAATAATGTAAATGATATGAATGTTAAAGCAAATACAATAAATTATGAAATAGAAAATAAGCCTATAGATTATAATTATACAAAAAATATAGGAATAAATGAATATGATATTGTCAATGAAATTAAACAAACATATCCATCAATCGAAAGAGCTATGTTGCGCAATATCGAGAAGGAAAATAAATGGGTTTTAAAAGATACGGGTAAATATTTAGTTGTAATTATTGAAAATCTTTTCAACATTGATATAAATATCAATGACGATAATTACAGGCAGTATAAGATTAGTAGCAATCCATCTTATAGACTCATAGAGATAAACGACCCTAATATTATTGCATATAATCTAGATTTTAAATCAAGAATAAAAGGTGTTAATAAAGAGTATATAGATTTTATCACGAGTCCAAATAATCTAATGTCGAGATTTTTATATGGTAAGGAACCGAAAGTTATAGATTATGTAAGTCAAATCAACGACAAAATACTTGTTTTTAAAATTAATAATTAGTAAAAGTTGTTTAATAAAATGTCAAATAATTAAAAATTGAATTTATATAAAAAACTTAAGGGTATTTTGTGAAAAGATACTTGTAGCAGTTTCAGAAAAATGTCGTCCGTCCCGTCCAAGGAGCAGTGCGAGCGCGAGTACTCCCGTGTAAAGGAGTGCCTGATGGAGAATTTCGTCTCCAATCTGAAGAAGCATCATGAACAGGGTCATAAGTTCCTCATCCAGAATTCCATCCACGGTGTTGCCAGCAAGCTTATCCTAGATAAGCAGCTGGTGATTTACCTGGTCCTGGGCTCCAACTCGATTCGCGAGAACTGGGGTAATCTGAAGGAGAAGTATGACCTAGAGCCTATCAAGTATGTACTCCGCAAGGAAGTAGTGCAGATTGTCAAGGAAACCCTTGAGAACTATGGCGCCAAGGTCTATTTTGGCGATATGAAGGGTAATGGCGACTTTAAGATGAAGGTCG
>JACCDI010104529.1_pt1 | contig 19634 bp, 18 predicted proteins | sample 7442791 | NCBI WGS metagenome assembly JACCDI01 (sample SAMN15323434, study PRJNA562643) | freshwater metagenome | isolation source: river surface water | place: USA:Blue River Watershed | collected 2017-08-15
ATTTTACTATAGGCTTTTACAGCCAATTAAAGTAACTTTACGTAAGTACTTTAAAAAATAATGCTATGTCAAATTCACTTCAAAACCGACGCCAATTTTTAACCAAAACTGGCAAGGCGGGAATTGCTTTAGCTGCAATGCCTTTGATTACAAAAATGGCACCCAATCATTACTTTGGCGAAATTTCATTTCAACAACAAGCACTCCCCTATGCTTATAACGCATTAGAACCCTATATTGATGCGCTAACTATGGAGATACATTATACCAAACATGCAGCTGCTTATGCAAAAAATTTATCAGAAGCCTGCATTGCAGAAAAAGTAAACCTTGGTTCCACCCCACTAACCACACTTTTAAATACCATATCTAAGTACTCTGTTAAAATGCGAAACAATGCTGGTGGTCACTACAATCATGAGCTTTTTTGGCAACTCATGAAACCAGCACCCAATACATTACCAACAGGCTCTTTGGCAAATGCAATCAATACTTCCTTTGGCAGCTTTGCCGATTTTCAGAAAGCATTTAGTGAGGCTGCAAAGTCTAGATTTGGAAGTGGCTGGGCCTGGTTGGTATTAAAAAGCGACCAAAGCCTTGTGGTAAGTTCAACACCCAATCAAGACAACCCTTTAATGGACCTAGCAGAAGTAAAGGGGTTCCCCTTGTTGGGTTTAGACGTTTGGGAACATGCTTATTATTTGAAATACCAAAACAAACGCCCAGATTATATTAATAGTTGGTGGAATTTGGTGAATTGGGACTATGTTCAGCAAAGATATACAGGCGCAACACAGGCTAAATAAATACAATAAATAGATTCCCCATTTTCAATTTCAATTAGTGAACAATTCGAAGCAAAATTTAAAGATTCAATTTTTTGTAACAACACTAAGTATTGTTTTGTTCCTACTTAAGTTTGTAGCTTATTACTTGACGCATTCTTTGTCGGTATTATCTGATGCTTTGGAAAGTATTGTAAATGTGCTAGCAGGTGGTATTGGATTGTATAGTTTATACGTTGCAAGTAAGCCCAAGGACAAAGATCATCCTTATGGACATGGAAAGGCCGAATTTGTTTCGGCTGCTTTTGAAGGCAGTTTAATTATTACTGCAGGTTTAATTATTCTAATTGAAACCGTTTCAAGTTATTTTTCTCCTCATGAATTACATGGACTGGACAACGGGGTTTGGATTTTACTTTCTACTGCTATGCTTAATTTAATAGCAGGCATTTTTGCAAAAAAATTAGGAAATAAAAATAATTCACTTGCTTTAATTTCAAGTGGTCAGCATTTAATCATAGATAGTTTCACCACTTTTGGCGTTATTGTTGGTATCAGTATTGTGCTGGTTACAAATTACAATGGGATAGATAGTTTTATAGCTTTATTAATGGGCATTTGGATCATCTATAATGGTTATAAAATAATAAGAGAATCTCTTGCCGGGATCATGGACGAAGCGGATATGGAATTACTAAGCGAGGTGGTTAAAGAAATAAATGCCAACAGAGATGAACGCTGGATTGATTTGCATAATTTAAGGGTAATTAAATATGGCCCATTAATGCATATAGACTGTCACCTCACTATGCCCTGGTATTTAAACGTAAAGGAGGCCCACGCCAATATGGATCAATTTACAAACTTGATAAAAAGTAAATTTGGAGATAGTGTTGAATTTTTTATTCATATAGACGGATGTATGCCATTTAGTTGTGCACTTTGCTCCATTGATACCTGTGAAAAAAGAGAACACGCATTTCAAGAAAAAATAGATTGGACTATGGAAAACGTATTGGCCAATCATAAACATCAATTGGTATATTAATTAGTTAAAATAAATTTCATGAATAGCTGGAAACAATTTCAAGAAGAAAACAAAGAACGTTTCTTAAACGAATTACTAGACTTATTGCGTATCCCAAGTGTAAGTGCAAAAACGGAACACAAGGAGGATATGTTGGCTTGTGCAAAAGCAGTAGAAAAATCATTACAAGATGCGGGTGCTAAAACAACCAAGATTTATGAGACCCCTGGTCACCCGATTGTATATGGTGAATTAATGGTAGATCCAAGTTTGCCCACAGTGTTGGTGTATGGACACTATGATGTACAACCTGCAGAACCATTGGCGCTATGGAACAGTGGGCCATTTGAACCTACGATCATTGACGGAAAAATATTTGCTCGTGGAGCATGTGATGACAAAGGACAATTTTACATGCATGTAAAAGCTTTGGAGATCATGTCAAAGACCAATACGCTTTGTACCAATATTAAATTTATCATTGAAGGAGAAGAAGAAATAGGAAGTCCCAACTTAGCCACCTTTGTTAAAGCGCATCATGACTTACTAAAAGCCGATGTTATATTAATTAGCGATACTGCTATGATTAGCATGGATACCCCTTCTATTGATATTGGAGTGAGAGGTTTGAGTTATATAGAAGTGGAAGTAACAGGACCTAATAGAGATTTGCACAGTGGGGTATATGGTGGAGCCGTAGCCAATCCCATTACGATTTTATCAAAAATGATTGCGTCTTGTCATGACGAAAACAATCACATTACCATTCCAGGTTTTTATGAAGATGTAGTAGCATCTACCGATGCAGAAAGAAAAAAAATGGCAGAAGCGCCTTTTGATTTAAAGGAATGGTCTGATGATTTAGGCGTTAAAGAAGTATGGGGTGAAAAGGGATATAGCACCAATGAAAGAACAGGCATTCGTCCAACCTTAGAAGTAAACGGCATTTGGGGTGGCTATACAGGAGAGGGAGCAAAAACAGTTTTACCTTCTAAAGCATTTGCAAAAATTTCATGCAGATTGGTGCCTAATCAATCTTCAGAAAAAATCACAGCAATGGTATTGGCCCATTTTAAGAAAATTGCACCTCCCCATGTTACAGTGGATGCATTTGAACATCATGGTGGTGAGCCTTATATGACACCAATAGATTCTCACGAATACAAGAGTGCTGCGAAAGCAATTGCGACTACTTTTGGCAAAGAACCTATTCCTGTAAGAGGGGGCGGAAGTATTCCAATTTGTGCACTTTTTGAAAAAGAACTAGGATTGAAAATTGTATTCATGGGATTTGGTTTGGATAGTGACAATTTACATAGCCCTAATGAGAAATATGATATCCTTAACTTTTACAAAGGCATTGAAACCATCCCTTATTTTCATAAATACTTTGCAGAAAAAAATGCCTAGTTATGAGTAGTGAAAAGGAAAAAAAAGAAAAAGTAAGGCTGGATAAATACCTTTGGTCCATTCGTGTTTTTAAAACAAGAAGTCAGGCAACAGAGGCTATTGATAAAGGTAGAGTAAAATTAAAAGGTGAAAATGTAAAAGCTTCTCGCGCCGTAGTGGTTGGAGATGTTTACGAAGCAAGGACCGAACATAAAAATTGGACCCTTAAGGTGACCCAAATTTTAGAAAGTCGTATGGCCTATGCCGAAGCTATTAAATATTACGAGGACCTGACACCGGTTGAAGAACTAGAAAGAGTGAGACAGGTGGCAGCGACCTTCCAAACTGGAAAAAGGCTTAGTAAAATTGGACGCCCCACAAAAAAGAACAGACGTGATTTAGGCGAGTTTTTGGATTAACTTTGCATTATGACCATTGAAATACTAACTGTACTACCCGAACTATTAACTAGCCCTTTTGAGCATAGTATTATGAAGCGTGCACAAGAACGTGGGCACCTTACCATTAAAATGCACCAATTAAGAAAATGGGCCATTAATAAACATGGGCAGGTAGATGATTATCAATATGGTGGTGGAGCTGGGATGGTTATTATGTGCGAGCCTCTTGCCAACGCAATTGACGAACTACAACAGGAAGGGAAATTTGATGAGATTATTTTTGTCACTCCTGATGGTAAAACTTTTGATCAAAAGGACGCCAATACCCTTTCGATGAAAAATAGAATTTTAATTATTTGTGGACACTACAAAGGAATAGATCAGCGCATAAGAGAATTATACGTAACACAAGAAATTTCCATTGGAGATTATGTATTAAGTGGTGGCGAATTGGCCGCAGCTATTATTGTGGATGCGGTTGGAAGACTTATTCCTGGCGTGTTGAATGATGAAACTTCTGCACTCACCGATTCTTTTCAAGATAATTTATTAGCCCCTCCAGTTTACTCCCGACCTACAAATTTTAGAGGACTAGAAGTGCCTCCGGTATTGCTAACTGGTGATCCTAAAAAAGTGGGCGTTTGGCGACAAGAACAAGCTTTAGCTAGAACTAAAGAGCGAAGACCCGACATCTTAAGTAAGGATTAAACCGCTTATACTTATTTTATTCAATTTTCGTAACAATTCGGATGATAATTCGTTTGATAAAGGATATTTGCAGCCTATGGCCCCTGTTCGCATTTTATTATTTGGTCTATTATGCTTTACTTTCATTAGCAAAGGCGTATCAGCACAAAACATCACCGACTTTCAAAAAAGCTACCAATACAGTATTACGCCCAGCAGTCAAAAAATAAAAGTGGATGGTATACTGGATGAAAACGTTTGGGTGAATGCGCAGGTAGCAAATCATTTTTCTAAGAGATACCCAAATGATATTGGAGAAGTAAAATACCAAACGGAAGTAAGGATCACTTATGACAATGACAATTTGTATTTCGCATTCAAGGTATTTGATAGTGCAGAACAATTAATAAAAGGACTAAAACGTGATATTGGTCATGATGGAAATGACGGAGTTGCTATTGTATTGGATCCACTCAATAGAAAAACAAATGGTTTTTTCTTTGTGGTAAATGCATTAAATGTCCAGTCGGAAGATCAACTCAGTAACAGTATCGAAAATGGTCCCTCTTGGAGTTGGGATAGCAAATGGTTTTCTGCCACAAAAAATTATGGAACCTATTGGGTAGCTGAAATCATGATACCGCTAAAATCCATCCGATACGATCCCAAACAAACACAATGGGGTTTAAATTTCATTAGAATTGATGCAAAAAATAATGAATACAGCACTTGGGCAAAAGTGCCGCCTAATTTTAAGTCTTATGATCTTGGCTATTTGGGCCTTTTAAGTTGGCCGACAACTGGTGCTCCGGCAACATCAAAAAATATAATCCTATTGCCCTATATAACAGGCAATGGGACAGAAGATAAAGAGAATGGGAAAACACTAAATACAACAGCAAGTGCAGGTTTTGATGCAAAAGTAGCATTGAGTGCTTCCCTTAATTTAGACTTAACGGTTAATCCAGATTTTTCTCAGGTGGAGGTGGATCAACAGGTAACCAATCTTACTCGTTTTAGTATATTCTTACCAGAGCGAAGAAACTTCTTTTTAGAAAACGCGGATTTGTTCTCCAATTTTGGCATTCCTCCCATCAGACCCTTTTATTCCAGATCCATTGGGCTTGATAAAGATGGAAATAGAATACCCATTTTATTTGGAGCGCGACTATCTGGAAATATAAATCCTTCTACTAGGATAGGCATCATGAATATGCAAACTGGGAAACAGGGAGATTATAGTCCCGAAAATTTCTCTGCCTTCACCATTCAGAAAAGTGTTTTAAAAAGATCTAATATCAAAGCCTATTTTTTAAATAGAGAGCATTTTATTTCAGAAAAAGAAGAACTAGAAAATCCTTTAGAAAGATATGGACGTAATGCGGGTGTGGTTTTTGAATATTCAAATCCAGAAGGCACATTTAATGCATGGGCAGATTATCACCAAGCATTTAAACCCACCGTAACAGATCAAGACAAATATATACAAGCAGGTTTTGTAAGTGATCGTCCCAGGTGGACTTTTATTTCCTTAGTTGGGAATGTTGGAAAAAATTATTACACCGACATGGGATTTGTACAGATGATTGAGAATTATGACGCTGTAAGAGATACCAGCATTCGTTTGGGATTCTCTAATACCTTTAATCAAATTGCTTATAAAATATTACCCAAAAATGGGCCTATTGCAAAACTTCAATTTAGTATTGAGAACTTTTCTACTTTCCATACGGACAATAGCCTGAATCAATCAGATGCAAAATTTAATATTCAAACAGATTTTAAAAACGCTTCCTTTTTCAATTTTGCGGTTAGTAATACAAGCCTAAATTTATTGTATCCTATATCCTTTACAGAAGGGACTCCCTTGCCAGCAAATTATTATCAGTTTAATCAACTTGAAATGACCTATACCTCGGACATGAGAAAGGTATTTGGGATGTTTGGAATGATTAATATTGGCGAGTTCTACAATGGATCAGTTACGGGGGCCTCTTTAGGACTTAGCTGGAGATCACAACCTCACTTAAAACTTTCTATACGTGGCGAAATTAATAAAGTGAAATTGCCGGAGCCTTACGGATCCACGAACCTAATATTGATTGCACCCAAGCTGGAGTGGAACTTTAACACCCAACTTTTCTGGACCACTTTTATGCAATACAATACCCAGCAAAATAATTTTAACATTAATAGTCGTTTGCAATATAGGTATAAGCCAATGAGTGATTTCTTTTTAGTGTATACTGATAATTATTATACCGACCCAATGCTTAAAAATAAGAATAGAGCACTTATCTTTAAGTTTAGTTACTGGTTTAATTTATAATTCAAGTTTACACTTATGGGCAATACCTATTCCCTTTCCGGGCAATATGTAGATATTTTGGCAAAACATATCTACCCAGCTACCCTCTCCATTACCAATGGCATCATTGAAAAGATAACGCCTTGTGAAAATGCACCTCAACAATTCATACTACCTGGTTTTATAGATAGTCATGTGCATGTAGAAAGCAGCATGCTCATACCAAGCTCTTTCGCAAGACTTGCTGTGGTACATGGCACCGTTGGTACGATTAGTGACCCGCATGAAATTGCCAATGTGTGTGGAGTAGAGGGGGTTCATTATATGATTAACAATGGAAAGAAAGTGCCCTTTCATTTTTTCTTTGGAGCACCAAGCTGTGTTCCAGCAACTGTTTTTGAAACAGCGGGTGCTGCCATTAATAGTGACCAAGTTGCTGAATTACTTGCCAATAAAGATATTTACTACCTAAGTGAGATGATGAATTTCCCAGGCGTGCTATTCAAGGACGAAGAAGTGATGAAAAAAATAGCAGCTGCCCACAAAGCTGGAAAACCTGTGGACGGACATGCACCAGGCTTAATGGGCGATCAAGCAAAACAATACATTCAATCAGGCATTAGCACCGATCATGAATGTTTTACAATAGAGGAAGCAGTAGACAAGTTAAGTTTTGGAATGAAAATATTAATTCGAGAAGGAAGTGCAGCGAAAAATTTTGAAGCCCTTTACGAATTGTTAGATGACCATCCAAGCATGATCATGTTATGTAGCGACGATAAACATCCAGACAGTTTATTGGAAGGCCATATCAATAGTTTATGTGCAAGAGCAGTTGCCAAAGGAATCAACGTTTTTAATGTACTTAGGGCTGCCTGTATCAACCCCGTCTTACACTATCAATTACCTACCGGTCAAGCTAGGGTTGGAGATCCTGGCAACTTTATCATAGTGGAGGACCTTACTCATTTTAAAGTAAAACAAACTTATATCAATGGTGTGTTGGTGGCCGAGGAGGGCAAATCTTTAATTGCACCCATTGAAGAGATGGCAATGAATCAATTTGACGCAAGTCCCATTGTACCAAAAGACATTCAAATTACACAGGAGGCATATCCTCATAACGAACTTGGTGAAATTCCTGTCATTGAAGCCATTGATGGACAATTAATCACGCATTGTCATTGGATGCAACCTACTTTGGAAAACCATTTATTAGTTTCCAATATAAAAAAAGACACCCTAAAAATGGTGGTGTACAATCGCTACTTCAAAGCGCCTCCGAAAATGGCATTTATAAAAAACTTTGGTTTTCAAGAAGGGGCCATTGCTTCTACTGTTGCGCATGATAGTCACAATATCATTGCCATTGGGGTAGATGATGAAAGTATTGTGAAAGCCATTAATTTAGTCATTGCAGAAAAAGGCGGCATTGCATGCGTAAATAAACTGAATCAAGAGGTGATTGGGCTTCCTGTTGCCGGTCTTATGAGCACCCAGGATCCCTATAAAGTTGCACAGGACTATACCCAAATAGACCTAATGGCAAAATCACTGGGATCCAAACTAGGTTCTCCCTTCATGACCTTAAGCTTCATGGCTTTGCTTGTCATTCCGCATCTTAAACTAAGCGACAAAGGCCTTTTTGACGGAGATCAGTTTAAATTATTTTAAAATTGCCTCGAAGAGGCTTAGTTTTGAAAAAAATAATAAAAGATGGTTCATCATTTAAGCGAAAAGCACAGTTTATTAAGCAATTGGGTGGCAGAGTTAAGAGATGTAAATGTGCAAAATGATAGAATGCGTTTTAGAAGAAATTTAGAGCGTATTGGAGAAGTGGCTGCCTATGAAATGAGTAAGCAGATGGCTTCTACTATTGTGCCTACCACTACGCCCCTTGGCATACATCAATCCAAAATGTTAGCAGAACAGCCCGTACTAGCTACCATTTTAAGAGCTGGCTTGCCATTGCACAACGGCATGTTGAATTATTTTGACAAAGCAGATAATGCATTTATTTCAGCCTATCGTAAGCATCATGATGATGGAAGTTTTGAAATAAGTATTGAATATTTAAGTTGCCCCGATTTGAACAATCGAATAGTGATTGTTTCTGATCCTATGTTGGCCACAGGCGCTTCCTTAGTGGAAACCATTAAGGCCATCACTAAAAATCAAACTCCAAAGGAATTACATATTGTAGTAGCCATTGCCAGTAAAAAAGGGATTGAAACGGTGGAAGCTGCTTTAGGAAAGCAAATTCCAATATGGTGTGGTGACATAGATGATACATTAAATGACCATAGCTATATTATTCCAGGTTTAGGTGATGCTGGTGACTTAGCTTACGGAACCAAAATGCAATCCTAAAACAGGAGTTCGTATCTTCACAGCAAAACCAATTCATTGCTAAAAGAACTAATCATTTCCATTAGGGCGTTTTTTACAGCGCATCGTTTTATCATGCAACATCGCATGTGGAAATGGATGATCATTCCCGGAATTGTCTATACAGTTTTGTTTTTGTTAGGCATGAATTATTTTAGCCAGAGTTCTAGTTTTTTTATTGAATGGATTATTTTAAAAACTGGCTTGAAATCATGGGTAGATAGTTTGAGCAGTGATCTCATTGGATTTTTTATAACCATGGGAAGCTTCTGGCTTTGGTTTACTTTATTACTATTATACTTTGCCCTATTTAAATTTATTTTCTTAGCCTTATTTTCTCCTTTCTTTGCTTATCTGCATATACGCATTGCGGCAATACAAAAAAGTGAACCCTTTGAATTTCATTGGACCCCTTATCGAAAATTAGTCTATAGAGCAGTAGTTTTAAGTTTAACCAATATGTTGTGGCAGGCGGTATACTTAGTCCCTATTATTTTAGTATGTACCATTCCAATTATTGGTTGGTTTACCCCAATATTCACCATCCTCATGGAATGTTACTTTTTTGGATATGCTATGTTGGACTATGGGCTGGCTACCGAAAACAAAACTAGACTTGTGGCTGCCACTTACGTGAGTAGACATAAAGGCTTGCCGATAGGCAATGGTATTATCTTTTACCTATTACACTTAATTCCCGTTATTGGATGGATGACCGCTCCGTTCTATGCATTAATAGCAGCACATTTAAATACACAAGAAATTAAAGACAACGCATAATGAGTATTGGAAAAGTTTTTTTATTGCCCATGCTATTGCACGAAGAAGGATGGGATGCGATACCAGGTGATACTCAAAAATGGATAGCACAATGTGATGCTTTCTTTGTTGAAAATGAAAAAACAACAAGACGATTTTTTAAAAAAGTGTGGAAGGAGATGGTGATTGACAATTATGTTTGGCATGCCATTCACAAAGCAGAGGCCGAACAAATAAAAATATTTTGCGAACTCCTACAACAGGGTAAAAATATTGGTATCATTTCAGAAGCAGGTTGTGCAGGCATTGCAGATCCAGGCCAAATTTTAGTGGCCGCTGCTCAGGACTTAGGTGCTACCGTTAAACCTTATACTGCGCCGTCCTCTATCTTACTAGCGCTAATGGCTAGTGGAATGAATGGACAACATTTTCAGTTTCATGGCTATCTACCAATAGACAACAATGATAGAAAGAAAAAAATTCAGGCACTTGAAATGGACACCCAAGCAAAAGGGTGTACGCAATTATTCATTGAAACGCCTTATAGAAACAATCAACTTTTAGACGCCCTTATTCAATACTGTCATCCCCAAACAAGAATTTGTATTGGAGTTGACATTACCGGACCCAATGAAAACATCAAGACGGCTCCTATTAGTTATTGGAAAAACAACAAACCTGAATTGCATAAAAAGTTGGTAATTTTTTTAATGGGAACAAAGTAGTTGCCGAAAAAAAATACCCAATTGCATGGATTATATTAATGCATGCAAACAGGTTTCCATTATAGGAGAGCGACCCATCCCCTTATCTACATTGGTTTATTTTTATTCCTTGGAAATTGGATGGTTGCCTTTTTTTTCGCCTCTTTTCATCCCGCTATTTATACCATCTCTTTAGTCTTTGGACTAAGCTTAGTGTGTTCATTTTTTGCAACCCAGCTTCCACAAGGCCTATTTCAATCCCTGCTCATGGGAATTTGTTTAGTCTGTTGGGGAATTACACTGACATTTTTCACCAATAGCGCTCCTGATATTTCCTTTCAATATGAATTCATAGCTACCCTCCGAAATAGTATTATTGAAAAAATACATAAAACCATACCCAACAAAGCAAATCAAGGATTTGCGCTGGCCCTCTTGTTAGGAGTAAGATCTGACATGGACAAATCATTGATAAATGCATATACACAACTTGGCGTAATCCATATCATCGCAATAAGTGGAATGCATTTAGAAATTTTATTCTCCAACTTAAAACGCATCACCCACTTTTTACCAAAAAATAAAATTTTCAAGTTGATGGAACTTGCTTTTTTATTAATTATGGTTTGGTTGTATACCTTGATGGCATTTGCAAGTCCTTCCATTGTTAGAGCCTCCCTACTTTTTAGTATCTATAGTATTGGGAAATGGATAGGTGAGAAATCTTTTACGCTCAATAGCATTGCTGCCGGCATGCTCATTGCCCTATTGTTTAGTAAAAATGGACTGCATTCAATTGGACTTCAACTTTCCTATGCAGCCGTCATTGGCATACACTTATTTTACAAACCTTTTTTCAAAAGCATTCAAATGGACAATCCCCTGATTCGCTTTTTATGGAGCAATGGTTGCATGAGTCTGGCTGCCCTCCTCACCACAGTTCCTATTTTGCTTTTTCATTTTAAACAAATTGCTGCCTGGGTACTCGTAAGCAATTTTATACTCATCCCATTAAGTAATCTGTTGTTATATGGATTGGCGATTTTGCTGTTGATTCCTTTGTCCATTCGCTTTGTGTTCCAATGGGGCAGCTTAATGGATCATTATATAAGTTGGTTCAACCAGTTCATACAAACCTGGTTTATGCATACAAAAGCAGGTAGCCTACAGCTTAGTATGAATCTACCAGACATAATCATATATTATATAATTATATTATTTGTATATTGCTGGCTTGAACAAAGAAAAACAAGCTGGTTATTGGGGATTTTAATACTCATTACAGCAAAATTCCTATTAAAGTTATTCAGCTAGATGCATTTATTGTGGAAAATCAGCCAATTCAAAAAAGGGGGAAGGACTTAACTTTGCCTATGGAAAAGAAAATACAATCAGCCCTCATTTCTGTTTTCTACAAAGACGGCTTAGAACCCCTAGCAAGAACCTTACACTCATTAAATATTAGGATCTACTCTACAGGTGGCACTCAAAAATTCCTAGAGGATTTAGGCATTCCTTGTGTGGCGGTAGAGACGGTTACGGGCTATCCTTCTATTTTGGGGGGGCGAGTAAAAACATTACATCCTTCCGTTTTTGGAGGTATTTTAGGAAGACGTTATGAAGCACAGGATTTAGCAGAAATGGAGGAATATAAAATTCCCGCATTGGATTTAGTGATCGTAGACTTATATCCATTTGAAGAAACATTAAGAACCACTGACGAAGAAAAATTGATTATTGAAAAAATTGATATTGGTGGTCCATCCATGATACGTGCCGCCGCAAAAAATTTCCGCGACTTAGTGGTATTGTCTGCAAAAGAGGATTACCAAAAGTTAAACCAAATGCTTACGGCTCAAAACGGATGTACCCATTTAGAGCAAAGAAAGTCTTTTGCTGCTAAGGCTTTTGAGGTAGTTATGCATTATGATATTGCTATTAGTAATTACTTTAACCCTGCAGCAGGAAAAGTATTACGTTATGGAGAAAATCCACACCAAGTAGCTACTTTTTACGGTAATTTAGACGAGTGGTTTACCCAATTAAATGGTAAAGAATTATCCTATAATAATTTAGTAGACGTAGACGCTGCAATTGCTTTAATTGGAGACTTGCCAAAAACAAGTTTTGCCATTATTAAACATACCAATGTTTGCGGTGTTGCACAAAGAGATAGCGTTTATACTAGTTGGACTGCTGCTTTAGCGGGCGATCCAGAAAGCGCATTTGGTGGTGTATTGGTAACCAATGGTACGGTAGACAAAGCAACGGCCGAAGCCATTCAAGAAATTTTCTTTGAAGTACTTATTGCACCAGCATTTGATGCAGAAGCACTTACCATCTTAACAGCTAAAAAGAATCGCATTCTCTTACAAAGTAAAGCTGGTGTCGCATTTAAGCCAACACAACAAAAATCTATTTTAAACGGATCCCTAGAACAAGGATTGGATACTGGCAACTTTGCCAATTGGGATGAGGTAGGTGCAAGACCTTGTACTGCGTCTGAAAAAGAAGATTTAATTTTTGGAAATATCATTTGTAAGCATTTAAAAAGCAATGCAATTGCTCTAATTAAGGATAAACAACTGGTAGGTAAGGGCTGTGGTCAAACCTCTAGAGTGGATGCTTTAAGACATGCTATAGAAAAAGCGAAGCAATTTAATTTTGATTTAAAAGGCGCCACCCTTGCATCAGATGCATTCTTCCCTTTTGATGACTGCGTGCGTATTGCACATGCGGAAGGTATTGAGGCCTATATACAACCGGGTGGATCTGTTAGAGATAAAGACAGTATTGCCTATTGCGTAGAAAATGGATTGGCCATGGTGATGACACAATTAAGACATTTTAAGCACTAAAATGTCTACTCAAAAAAAAGCATATTTAGCCTTAACCATTACTAGTATTGTTTGGGGAACTACCTGGGTAGCTAGTAAAATGGGCGTGAAGCATATGCCCGCTTTTGAACTGGCAAGTATTCGTCAGTTTCTAGGAGGTAGTATTTATGTAATTTTCTTTTTAATCAAAGGAGAAAAATTGCCTACTAAAAAACAGTTTTTATGGTTAGTTCCATTGGCATTTTTAATGTTCGTATCTGCTAATGGTATTGCCACCTACGGACTACAATTTATAAGCAGTGGGCTAGCTGCATTAATTGCTGCACTCTATCCTCTTTCCGTTGTGCTTATTGAACGCTTTTATTATAAAGCCATTAAAATTACCTTACCCACATTAATAGGTTTGCTGCTTGGACTTTTAGGCATTGGATTTATTTTTTATAAAGACAGTATGCAAATACACGGAAGCAACTACGTACTTGGTGTGCTACTCTCTCTGTTTGCCATGTTTAGTTGGAGTGTTGGTTCTATTTTAATTGCGAGAAACAAAACCGATATGAATGCTTATAATTCGATTGGTTGGCAAATGCTTATAAGTGCTGCTTGTATGGGCTTATATACCCTCTATTCTGGAGACTACATTGGGCTCAACGCCATCCCCGCTATTTCCTGGGGGGTCATCATTTATATGGTTATTGGAGGTTCTATTTTTGCATTCGTTTCCTTTATCTACAGTATGAAACATTTGCATCCCGCTATTTCTTCCCTATACGCATACATTAATCCCATCGTAGCTATTTGGGTGGGTTCATTCCTATTGGGAGAACCCATGACTTGGAATAGTATTATTGGCACCATTTGTACCCTTATTGGAGTGTATCTAGTTAACAGAAGTTTGAAAAAGCAAAAAGATCCTGTGGAAGCCATTGCCGATGCGGATGGCATGTAATTATGCTTACTTTTTATGCGCCTCTTTCCAAAGCTGATTAAATGTTTTTTTAGGAAATACCAATGGAGCTCTTTGTTGACTCCAGCCTTTGATCATTTTATTTGCCATCCAACCTTTGATAGCAGCAGTACCTTGGTTCATTAAGCGCCTGTTTAAGGAAGCTTGTTTCCAGATTTTCCAGGCAAATTTTTCGGTGAAATCACTTTCCCCAGCCACCACAGATTCTCTTCTATTCTCTAATAAAAGTTCATGTAAATTTATACGCACGGGGCAAACATCCGTACAGCTTCCACATAAACTAGAGGCATAACTCAAATGTTTGTAATCATGCATCCCTCGTAAATGAGGCGTAATCACACTTCCAATTGGCCCACTATACGTAGTCTCATAAGCATGCCCCCCGATGTTTTTATAAATAGGACAAGTATTTAAACAAGCACCACATCTAATACAATACAATGCTTCACGGCTTTTGTCATTAGCCAATAAATCGGTCCTTCCATTATCCAATAAGATAACATACATCTCTTCTGGACCATCCACTTCATCTGCTTGTTTGGGCCCAGTAATAATACTATTGTATACGGTCACTTGCTGTCCAGTTCCATAAGTTGAAAGCAGTGGCCAAAATAAACCCAAATCATTAATTGAAGGGATTACTTTTTCTATACCCACTATTACAATATGTGTTTTGGGCATAGACGCGGAGAGTCTAGCATTGCCTTCATTTTCTGTTAAAGCAATACCGCCAATATCAGATAAAATAAAATTAGCTCCCGTAATACCAATCTCAGCATTGACATATTTCTCCCTTAAATTTTTTCTAGCTACTAAGGTTAACTGTTCGGGCGTTGAGTTAATATCCGTCCCTAGTTTTTCTGCAAATAATTTAGCAACATCCTCCTTGCTTTTATGCATGGCAGGGGTTACAATATGATAAGGAGCTTCTCCATCTAATTGCTGAATATATTCTCCCAAATCCGTTTCCACACTTTCCACCCCAATGGATTCCAAATAAGTATTCAAATGAATCTCTTCGGTCACCATGCTTTTACTCTTTACAATGGACTTGCAATCTTTTTCTTTACAAACTTCGCCTATAAAATTCAGTGCTTGTTCACTATCCTCTGCCCAAAATACTTTCGCACCCCTTTTGGTAATTTGTTCTTCAAATTGAGTAAGATATAAATCCAAATGTTCTATGGCTTCCCACTTTCTATTTTTGGCCAATTCCCTCACCCGCTTTAAATCGGTAAATTGTTCCTTACCCTTTGGCACCACTGCATTGTATTTACCAATATTGAAATTGATTTTTTGGCGGTGCGCCAAGTCCAGCGCTTTTTCTGCACTCTTTGCTTCAAATGAATCGGCGTAGATACTTCGCATGGGTGATTTAATTATTTTTTTTGAAGATGTTGAGCAGAAGCATCAAGGGCATTGTAAAATTCTTCCCCATATTTTCTAATGATGGATTCTTTTAAAAATACATACGCAGGTACTTTCAACTTTACGCCCAAAGAACAAGCAGCAGCACATAAATCTTCCCTTGGTTCGTAGTTTAAATATTCCACGCCCGGATCGGATTTGCTTTTGGTGACTTTGATGGGAAACAAATGACAACTAATGGGTTTTTTCCAAGGAATCTTTCCATCATTATAAGCCTGTTCAAAAGCACATTTAATAATTCCTTTTTCGTCTTTATAACCGTAAGCACAAATTTGGCCATTAATAGTTGGAGTCACCCAGCCAAATTCTCTGTCGTACATAAATAAGCCCACTTCTTTCACTTCCTTTATTCCTTCCTTGGTCATATAAGGCTTTACAATATCAAAATACTGTTTAACATATTCTTTTTCTTGGTTTTCAAGCGGCGCACCTGCATCACCGTCTTCACAACAGCCCCCTTTACATTTTGTTAAATCGCAAACAAATTGTTCCTCAACAATTTCATCGCTCACTAAAACAGAATCAATAATTATCATGGTAAAAATTATGAGGTAAAGATAAGAAAAAAATACGGCGCATTTTTTGATGTGTGGTAAAGTATATGCATCTTTTGATTTTGTTAAGGATAAAACTTTAGATTACCTATTGCCACTTAAACGTATTTACTAAATGGGTTAAGTCTTTAAAAAGAAACGCATTTACCGGTGCTAAAGAATCTTCATTGGGGGTTGTGTCAAAATAAAGGGCTCCTCTAAAAAAGTGATGCGCAGAATCGGTTAAGAAAAACTGATAACTGGTAGCCACATTCCCCCCAATATGAAAGAACACCCCGCGAACCCCCTGTTGGGTGGTAAACACCGAATCCTCAATAAAACTGGCTTTGTTATTATGATTGCTTGCAAAGGTATAAGCATCCTTTATCAAGGTATCTAACTGATTGGGCTGTACTTTTCTATAGCTCACATAAATGGTAGCCTTATTTTGAGGAAATTGAATGTTAATCCAGCCAGCATCTTTTTGGGAGGCGCCAAAATAATTTACCTTGTTATCAATTTGAGCATAGACAGGATATTCGAAAGAATAAGGATAACCTGGGGCATCAAAAACCTGGTAGGCTTTTGTAGGAAATTGCATGGCACTGTACCCTTTTGATTTTGGAACAAATGGACTATTACATGCCAAAGACAAATAACAACCTATGGTTATTAAAATATAAAAAGGTTTATACATTTTCAACATTGCTAGCAGTCTGTGGCGTTATAATGAGTTGAATTTTGTGGATTCTATTTTTTTGAATTTCCATCACCGTAAAACTAAATTGCTTGTATTTAACCACTTGTTGCAAAGTAGGAAATTCCCCTGCCAATTCTAAGAACAAACCAGCAATGGTGTCACTTTCTCCCTTAACAGCATCAAAAAATCCAGTAGATAAATCAATAAAATTGCACAAATCAATGATGGTTGTTTTTCCTTCCACCATATAATGAAAATCGTCGATTTTTTTAACCATGGACTCTTCTTCGTCAAATTCGTCTTTAATATCTCCTACAATTTCTTCTAAAATATCTTCAAGGGTAATAATACCACTGGTCCCGCCAAACTCATCAACCACAACAGCAAAGTGAATTCTTTTAAGTTGAAACTCTTGCAACAAATCTTCAATCATCTTTTGTTCATGTACAAAAAAGGCGGGCCTAATTAAAGTTTCCCATTTAAATTCAGCCGGTTCATGTATGTGCGGAAGTACATCCTTGGTATGGATCATTCCTACTATGGAATCCAAGTCCTCTTTGAAAACTGGGAAACGACTATAGTTATGTTCTTTAATGTGTGCTAATAACTCATGAAAATGAATGGACTCTTCAACTCCATAAACGTCCAACCTAGTTCTCATAATTTGTTTCACAGAAATATTACCAAACTTCACAATCCCTTTTAGAATTTTCTTTTCACTTTCCTGTTGATTAGGTGAAGTGGTTAAATCAATGGCATGGTCTAATTCTTCCATACTATAAGTTGACCCAAAGTTTTTCTTGGCCAATCTGTCTTCAATTAAATTGGTGTACTTAACCATTAAACCACTTGGCTTAGAAAATATAAAATAAACCACTTGAATAATACCTCCAAAATCTTGTGCAAAACGAATATTATTTTGCGTAGCCATCACCTTTGGTAAAACTTCACCAAAAAATAATAACAACAATGTTTCAGAAACAACCTTGATAAAAAAATCAAACCCTGGGATACCAACTGTATCAAAAACAAAAAGATGATTAAATAGAATATTCGCAATTAGAATAATACAAATATTGATAAAACTATTGGCAATCAACATGGAAGTGAGTAATCTCTTAGGATCCTCTAGCAAAATGACAATTCGTTTTAATCCTTTATTATGTTTGGTTTTTAAGTTTTGGATATCTTTGTAAGACAGCGAGAAAAAAGCCACTTCTGAACCTGCAATGGCAAAAGATAAAAACAAAAGAATAGACATGAAGAGAAACAAAAGGGAATCTTGCTGTAGGGATGGTGCATTCACTACAGATAAAAGAGAAAACGGTCTCGAAAAATATTCCACTAAGTTGGTTTTAAGATGGAAAGTTACCAATTAAATAAGACATTTCATAGCAGTTACAACCCTTCTTCTTCTAAAAAAGAGTTAATGGTTTTCGGGAAAGCATATTTTTTAAAAGCGGGCTCCTTCACCCATAGACCCTTTGCCAAAGTGGGGGGAATTTGCTTTAGTTCTACCTGTATAAAGCGAACTGATAATAGCTGATGGGTGAGTTGTTGTTGATAGACCCGTTTTGGCAATAAAATTTGCAAGGAGTTGGCATCTATAGACAATTGATTGGCTAATAATTCCTGAAAATAAATTTCATTAGCGGGAACTGCTTTCTCTTGTTCCACTAAATAAAACTGATGCAGTCCTGCCCAAATATCTCCAGCGTTTCTTTGTTGTAACCAATATTGATTGCACACCTTCAAAATAAAATAATCAAAATACCTTTTAGTTTTTTGTATGACTTTAATTTTTATAGGCAGTTGACCAACAATATTTTGATAAAAGGCTGCACAAGTATTTTTCATGATGCAGCTAGAACACAATGGTGACATGGGTTTACAAACCGTTGCCCCAAAATCCATGAGCGCTTGATTGTAAATACCCGCTTTTTTCTTTGCTAAATTTTCAAATGCAATTTGATTAAATGTGGCTAGCCCTTCTTTGGTATCGGTGGGCGTATGAATGCCATAATACCTTGCGAATACTCTAAATACGTTGCCATCCACCACTGCATGTGGTAAATTGTATGCAAAGGAAGCAATGGCTGCCGCCGTGTAGGGTCCCACCCCTTTTAATTGTAACAATGCTTCATAGGTGTTTGGAAATGCTCCATTTAAATCCTGTACAATATGTCTTGCTGTAAATAATAAGTTGCTGCACCGATTGTAATATCCCAATCCCTCCCATAATTTAAATACTTCATTGTCTTTCGCAGCGGCCAACTTTTGAATGGTAGGATATTGTTTTACAAACCTTTCATAATAGCCCCAACCCTGTTCCACCCTGGTTTGTTGTAAAATAATTTCACTGAGCCATATTTTATAAGGATCTTTCTCTCCCTTCCAAGGCATTGGACGGTGATTGGACTTTTTGTCCCATTTTAGGAGTAAATCGCAGAAAAAACTGTTCATTTTGAGCAAAAATGCACAAAAATGGCCAAAAAAGGGGAAATTTTGAACCTTAGAAATGCATTATAAATTAAATATTTTATATATATAAATAATAAATATGCATATTTACTTAAAATTATGGTCAAATATGGAGAAATAAATGGGCAGATAGTTGTAAAAAGATAAAATTTAATTTATTTTTAATACCGAAACCCCAAAAATCAACTTCATGAGAAAATCTGATCTCATCAATCAAATCTCTGAGAAAACTGGAATTCC
>JACCDI010015506.1_pt1 | contig 19628 bp, 5 predicted proteins | sample 7442791 | NCBI WGS metagenome assembly JACCDI01 (sample SAMN15323434, study PRJNA562643) | freshwater metagenome | isolation source: river surface water | place: USA:Blue River Watershed | collected 2017-08-15
TGAATTTAATTTATATCTAGTTGTACCAGATAAAGAAATAAATACTAAATTATTACCAACATTATTAGTGTTATATGATATATTTAATATATATGGATCGTTATTGATAATACCACTTATTGTATAATTAACATTAGTAGATTTATCATAAGTTTTATTATAAATATTAACAATTAATGTTTTTTGTAATATTGTACCCATAGTATAATAATATGTTTGTACAGTATAATTAGAATTATTTATTACAATATTACTAATTGTAACTGATAAATCATTACCTACTTCAATATCACTATAATTTGCAGTTATTAGTGTATTACTTATATCAATAATATCATAAATTAAACCTGATAAACTATATGTAAAATAAGCAGTAGTAGTACCATCATATTCTTTACTTAATATTGTTGGATTAAATGTAATAGTAATAGGAATAATAGAACCAATTGTATAATAATAAGATGGTACAAAATAATTATTATTATTAATAATAATATTACTAAGTGTGATTTGTTTATTAATACCTACATTAGAATCATTAAAAAAACTAGTATATGTAATAAAAACATTACTTAAATCATTAAATAAAACTCCACTTAATGTATAACTTATTATTGCATTTGTAGTAGAGTCATATGTTTTTGTATATGTACTTGGAAATATAGTTAATATTTTAGAATAAATAAAACCAGATATTGTATAATATGATTCTACAAAATAGTAACTGGATGTAATACCATATAAAATAATATTACTTATTGTAATAATAGTATCACCACTATTAATAGAATTATATGTAGCAATAAAATTATTAGAAATATCTAAAACCTCACCGTCATAAGTATTAATTGTATATGAAACATTAGCACTATTATTACCATCAAAATATTTATTAGGTGTTGTAAAAAGTATATTTAATAAAAGTTTATTAATTAATTGATTATATGGTAATAAAGTAGGTGCTGTTAATTTAGATTTTTTAATTTTTAATTGTCCAGGAATAAAAGTTATATCATAATTATTTGAGGAAACACCTGATGGTATTATACTATATGTTCCTTCATTATATGCCCCTTGTGAAGTACCACCATATATAATAAAACCAGATAATGATAAATAATTATCATTACCTTTAAATCCATTAAAAATTATACCATTACCACCATAATAATATTCTTTAATATTATTAAATTGCACATTGAATACACGTGTATTTTTATTTTTAATTAAAATATTAACATATAATTTTGTTCTATTATTTTTATTTGTAATTTTTAATATATTACCATTTTTATAATAAATAATATTATATCCATCAAATTTAATTTTATAATTACCAATATTATTGTTAACAGTAATATAATTAAAATAATTATTTTCCATAATATGAACATTACTACTAGTATCAAAATATAAAAAATATTGCATATAATTTGTAATATTTGTTTTATAATTAATTTCAGATAAACCAACAATTGTATTATTATCAACAAAATCAAAATTTAATTCACATGGTCCATCATAGCCTTCTAAAGTCCAAACTCTATCATAATCATTAAAATTTATAATTGATTGAATAGTATTAGTAGTTTGATTAAAATTATAATTAGAATTAATTAAATAATGTTCTCTAGTATAAACAAATAAATAATTACTAATATCATTTGTATAAATTCTAGAATCATCCTTTGCAATTATCATTAATGGTGATTTAGTAATTTGTAAAGTACCTGATACAAAATTAATATCATAATTATATGATGAAACACCACTTGGAATAATAGTATATATACCAACATCTTTATTATTTAAATATGTACCACTAAATGTAATTTTTCCTGATAAAGTAAAATTTAAATCATATATTCCAGTACCTATTATAGTATATGTTGGTGTATATGATGACGTATCATAAATTTTAGTAAAATTATTTGCTTTAATAATTAGTGGAGCTTTAAAGATATTAATAATACCTTGATTAAAAATAATATTATAATTCAATGAATAGAAACCACTAATTGTAACAGTATAAGTACCTGCTGTTGAATTAAAATTTGTATTATATGTAATTGTACCTAATAAATTATTTGATGTATCAGAACCTTTAAAACCTGAATAAAACAAATTTAAAAAGTAATTATTATTTCCATCAAAAAATTTACTAATTGTATTAGGTTTAATAATAAGTGGTGCTTTTTGAATTATTGTATAATCACCTAAAAATGTGATTTTATAATTATTTGAATAATAACCAATTGGTTTAACAAAATAATTACCAAAATCAATTAATTCAGATTGTTCAAATAAAATAAATGTTTTTTTACATTTTAAAAAGTGTGCAAAAGTTATATCTAATGAATTATTTATATTATTCCAATTAAACCCATTATCACTTGTTACAAATACTAAATTTGTATTACCTGATGCTAACCATTTGTTTCCATCATAAATTATTGTTTTACCAAAATCATTAAATACTGTCATACCTAATCCATACCAAACAATACCATCATAACTATATGCCATTGTATTATTACCACTCCCTACTACTAACCATTTATTTCCATCCCAATCACCTGATGATGCATAATCATTAAAAATATCAGTACCTAACCCATACCATGTGATACCATCATAACTATATGCCATTGTATTATTTGATCCTTTACCTAATGCTAACCATAATGCACCATTAAATAATATATCATTACCATATAAATTAAATAAACTAGTACCTAAACCAATCCAATTATAACCATCATAACTATAAGCCATTGTATTATCACCTTGTCCAATAGCAACACAAATATTTTTACTTGTTTTAATTGATTTACCATAAATGCTAAAAATATTAGTACCTAATCCGGTCCAATTAATACCATCATTACTTATTGCTATAGAATTAATACCTTGACCAACAGCAATCCATTTATTATTATAATAACTTATACCATAACCAACAAGTAAAAAAGTAGAAATTCCAATACCAGTCCAATTAATACCATCATAACTATATGCAATAGTATTACTTCCAGAACCAACAGCAACCCATAATTTATTATTAGTTTCTACATTTAAACAATCTGAACTAAAAGGGTTATTATTTGAATTAAACCAAGTATTTCCATCATAACTATAACCAATAGTATGTGAATTTTTAATATTACCGCAAATTAAATAATTAACTTGATTATAATCCACAACATGTCTAATATCATTTGTAGTGTCTAATAAAATAGAATAATTTAATTGTCCACTTAATGAATATTCATTTTCACCAATAATAAATCCATTATAACTAACACTATGTAAATTAAAATTATAAGCATTATAATATGTTTTAACAGGATTGTAATAAATTAATAATGATTTTTTATTTATCATACCAAAATAATTATTTATTGAATCTGTTAATATATAGTTATATTTATCTATATTGCCAAAAATAATATAAGATATAGTTAATAATTGCAAACCAGTATTTGATGAATTATAATAAGATAAATAACTACTAATAGTAACAATATCAGTATTAATTATTCCACTAATTGTTAGTTTTAAATTATAAATATTAGTTGTTCCATCATATGTTTTATTTATATTACTAGGTATAATATTTGTAGTTTTAGGATAAATATTTGCATTAATAGTATTTGTAAAAAATTGATAATTAAAACCAGTATCTCCATATAAACACCACTGACCTAATTGTGCAATTGAACCATAAAATAATTTATTTATAATTAATCTAAAATATGAAAAATAACTTGTTGAACTTGTAAAATAAGTTGTTAATTTTTCTTTTGGAATAATTTCAATATTTTGTATATCAACTAAATACCAATTAATACCATCATTTGAACCTGCAATATAAAATATTGAAAATGGTGATTCTTTTTCATAAAGTGTATATGATTTTAATATAAAACTAAAAGGAAATTGAATTTGTAGCCATTCACCATCATAAGAACTTGAATCAATTATAGTTGTAAAATAGTTATCATTACCACCGCCAATATAATTATGAGTAATATAATCATATGAATTTTGTACATAATTACTACTTATATCACCAAAATATGATGATATCCAATAATCAGTTAAATTATTATTAAAAATATTCCATGCTTGTTTACCATTACCGGATGATGATTGTGATGCAATATATAATTGACCAGATAGATTTAATGTATTACTTGTAAATGATATTATTGTTGGTATATATTGATTATTTAATACAATTGTTACAGATTTATTTAATCCTGCATGTAAATCATCAAAAACAGCAGAATAATTAATAATATCATCACTAATAATTCCACTAACTGTTACCTTAATTATTGTTGTTTTATCATAAATTTTATGATAAGGTGTAACATATAAAAATTTCTTAATAATATTTGCACTAGTATATGCATAACTTGAAATATTATAATTATTATTATTTATTATTATATTACTAATTGTTATTAATTTATTAATACCTGCATTAAAATCACTAAATCTAGCATAATAATTTGAAATATCTACAATATCATCTGTTAAAATACCACTAATAGTATAAATAAATTGTGCAATGATATTTTTATCATATATTTTATCAATACCAATTGGATTAATATTTATTGGTTTAGTAAAAATATTTGCTGTTGTATATGCATAACTTAATATTTCATAATTATTATTAGTAATAACTACATCACTAATTGTAATTAATTTATTAAAACCTGTGTTAAAATCATTAAAATTAGCATAATAACCAGAAATATCAACAATATCATTAATTATAACACCACTAATAGTATAAATAAATTTGGCAATTAAACTTTTATCATAAATTTTGTCTATACCAATTGGATTAATATTTATTGGTTTAGGTAAAATATCACCAAATGTATATGCATAGCTTAATATTTCATAATTATTATTTGTTATAACTATATTACTAATTGTTATTAATTTATTAGAACCAGTATTAAAGTCATTAAAATTAGCATAATAATTTGAAATATCAACACTATCATCTGTTAAAATACCACTAATAGTATAAGTAAATTGTGCATCAATACTTTTATCATATATTTTATTAATACCGATTGGATTAATATTTATTGGTTTAGTAAAAATATTTGCTATAGTATATGCGTAACTTGAAATATTATAGTTATTATTATTTATTATAATATTACTAATTGTAATTAATTTATTAATATCTGCATTAAAATCACTAAATCTTGCATAATAATTTGAAATATCTACAATATCATCAGTTAAAATACCACTGATTGTATAAATAAATTGTGCAATAATATTTTTATCATATATTTTATCAACACCAATTGGATTTATATTTATTGGTTTAGTAAAAATATTTGCTGTTGTATATGCATAACTTAATATTTCATAATTATTATTAGTAGATAAAATATTACTAATTGTTATTACTTTATTAGTACCAATATTAAAATCATTAAAATTAGCATAATAACCAGAAATATCAATAGAATCATTTGTTAAAATACCACTAATAGTATATGTAAATTGGGCAATTAAACTTTTATCATATATTTTGTCTATACCTATTGGATTAATATTTATTGGTTTAGGTAAAATTGCTGAATATAAAATATATGCATTTAATGTGTAATTATTATTACTATTGTTCCATAATTTATTGCTATTATAATTATAAATTGTAAAAATTTCAGTAGATGTTAGTGATCTATTATAAAGTCTAAAATCATCAATTCTTCCTGTTAAAAAAAAATTAGCTGTTATTGGATTTAAAACGCCATATAAAGAAGTACCAAAACTAATACCAGATAATGTAATATTTGAAGGATAAAATTCATTAATTAGTGTTGTTCCTTTTTGAATACCATTTATATAAATAATCCATGATGAATCTGAATTTAAAACCCATGTTACATGTTTTAATATTGATGTACTAATACCAATATCATAATTACTAATATCATAACGACGACTTGTTGCATAATATGTATTAAATTGCATAAAATTATTATTACCAAATATTCCTAAAACTAAATAATTACTACCATAAATATAAACATATGGAACCCAACCACTTAATGTTGAACTAGCCCAAAAACATATTGTTAAACCAGATGATGTATCAACATTAATATTTGAATTTAAATTAACACTGTATCTTTTTGTTAAGTTTAAACCTAATACGTTTGTTCCAATTTGTGGATTATTGGTAGATAATAAATTGTATGCAGATGTTTGAATAGAACCACTTAAACAGATTGCATCTAATTGATTGTTAGCAATATTCATAAAATAATTATAATAAGCAGTTAATCTATCAAAAGTTAAATAAACTTTTAAATTAGGATCACTATTTAAACTTATTTGTTCTGTTATTAAACTTGCTGAAATTGTTTTATTGAAACCAGCATTAAAATCTGAATATGATGCATTATAAATAACAATATCACTAGTAATAATACCTGATAAAGTTAAATAACCACTAATACTTTGATCATAAATTTTATCTAACGGAGTTATTATTAATGTTTTTGGGTAAATGTTTGCAGTAGTGATTAAACTATAATTAATATTATAATTTGAATTAGTAGATAAAATATTACTAATTGTTACTGGTATATTAAAACCTGTATATGGATAATAAAAATTAGAATAATAACCGCTTATATCACCAGTATCATTCAATATAAATCCAGATATTGTATATATAAATGTTGTAAAAACTGTACCATCATATGTTTTACTTAATGCATTTGCATTTAAAAATATTTGTGCTGGATTAATATTAGCAGTAGTATATGCATAACTTAATATATTATAATTATTATTTGTAGATAAAATATTACTAATAGTTATTAATCTATTAAGACCAGCATTTAAATCATTAAAATTAGCATAATAATCAGAAATATTTAATATATCACCACTAAGAGTACCACTAATAGTATATGTAAATTGAGCAATAAAATTTTTATTATAAATTTTACTAATACCAGTTGGATAAATATTAAAAGGTCTTGTAAAAATATTTGCAGTTTCTATTCTACCTAAATAATAGTTTGGATAATAAAATATTGAATTAAATTTATATAAATGATTTAATGGTAAATTATTTTGTAAACCATATTTCCATGCTAAATAACCTTCTATAGTTTGTATATCTTTATTTTCTAATTTACTAGAATAAACTAATAATTCAAAAATATCAGTTGAATGATTGTAATTACCATTATTATAAGAATTTATACCTAAACATAATTTATTAATATTTAATAAACCAGATGATGACATACTATTATATGAACCATTTTTTCCAAAATAAATATTTGATCCATCATAATAACTTGTTAAAATAAGTGTTTCATTATAAGATACATCAATATTGAGTGCTTGATTATTTCTGTACAATTTTAAACCATTTGAATAAATTATAGCAAATTTATTAGGATCTGCTATGTCATTTGTAGCAAATCTGTTACCAAATGCTAATAAATAGCTATTAAAATTAAATAAATTTAATTTAAAAAGACCAACAATTGTAAATTGATTAGTTATACTTGGTATAATACCAGACAACCCATTATTAATTATTGAAATTTTTCTATCATCATAAGTTAATGATCCTCCTTTTATATCTGGTATTGGCGAATCATAAAATGTTAAATTTCTTGCATAAAAAAAAACAAATCTATTACCTGATGTTGTACACCAAGCAATTATAGGGTTGCCATAAGTTGCACTAGGATCTCCAGATAATCCATTACCAGATGTATAATGCGTCCATGTAATACCATAATCACGTGATACAGAATGATTATTTGGACTTAACGACAATCCCCATACTACCATAATACTTTGACCATCATCACTTATTGCACAATTTATATATCTAACAGCTGTTGGTATAGTTGTATTTTGTTTCCAGGTTACTCCAAAATCATTTGATATAAATAATGCAGAAGTTGTTCCTACAATCATATTTCTACCGTCTGTACTCATATTAAAAGATAATATTGAATTTATTGTAATTGTATACCAACCAGTTGACCAATTATCACCACTTGTATTTATATAAATAGTATTACCACTATAACCAGCTAGTACATTACCATCATTACTTATTCTTGGGTTTAATAAATTAACACCATTTATTTGGGTCCATGTAGAACCTTTATCTATAGAAACACTAATTGATGTATCAAATGATATAACCCATTTCATCCCATCTAAACTCATTGCACAATTTCTACATACTTTACCAGTAAATATAGAATTATTTATTTTTGACCAAATTGTACCACTTGTTGTTGAATAATATGCATCACCTGTTGCTGTTGAATTTGATGTCATTATAATTAGTTGACCTAAACCATCACACGCTATACTATGATATGTAGTAATTTTTAATTCACCACTGATAGTTGGTGATATACCATTTCTTGTAAAACCATATGGAATATTTATTAATGGTGAGCCAACAGTTAAATATGTTAATCCATTTTGATTTATACAACCTCCCCATATTTGTGTTGGTCCAACTGGATAATAATTTCCGGTTGTTGTAAAAATACCCCTATTTAAGTTAAAAATTTGAACTTTTCTTAAATTTCCAAAATTTGTTTTATTTTTTATTTGTACAATATTTAAATCAGATGCTATTATTAAATTACTACTATTATCAGCATTTAACCATAATATATCATTATCTGATGGTAATACAATTTCATCACTAATCCCAATAATTTGTGTTGTAATAACATTTAAATGTTTATTTAAACCAGCATTTTTGTCTTGAAAAGTTGCCACATATTTAATATTATCTGGTAATATATTTCCACTTGTTGATGATAAAATTGTTATGTTACCATCATAAATTTTATCATTACTAATTAAATAATATGGTTTTTGACTTATATCACCAGTTGTATATGCATAACTAAGTATATCATAATTACTATTAGTTGGAATAATATTACTAATTGTTATTAATTTATTATTGCCTGAATTAAAATCAATAAATGTAGCATAATAATTAGTTATATCAACAATATCATCTAATAAAACACCACTTATTGTATAAATAAATTGCGCATTATATGTTTTATCATATATTTTATTAACACCAATTGGATTAATATTTATTGATTTAGTTAAAATATTACCAGTTGTATATGCATAACTTGGTATATAATAATTATTATTTGTAGATATAATATTACTAATTGTTATTAATATATTAGTTCCAGTATTTAAATCATTAAAATTAGCATAATAATTAGATATATCAACAATATCATCTAATAAAACACCACTTAATGTATAAATAAATTGTGCAATAAAATTTTTATCATATGTTTTATTTATACCAATTGGATTAATATTTATTGGTTTGCTAAGTATATCTGCTGTAGTATATGCATAACTTAGTAAATCATAATTAGTATTTGTAGATATTATATTACTAATTGTTATTAATATATTAGAACCTACATTAAAGTCACTAAAAATAGCATAACTGGAAATATCAACAAAATCATCTAATAAAACACCACTTATTGTATAAATAAATTGTGCATCATATGTTTTATCATATATTTTATTAACACCAATTGGATTAATATTTATTGATTTAGTTAAAATATTACCAGTTGTATATGCATAACTTGGTAAATAATAATTATTATTTGTAGATATAATATTACTAATTGTTATTAATATATTAGTTCCAGTATTAAAATCATTAAAATTAGCATAATAATTAGATATATCAACAAAATCATCTAATAAAATACCACTTATTGTATAAATAAATTGTGCAATAAAATTTTTATCATATATTTTATTTATACCAATTGGATTAATATTTATTGGTTTGCTAAGTATATCTGCTGTGGTATATGCATAACTTGGTAAATAATAATTTGGGTTTAGTGATATGATATTACTAATTGTTATTAATATATTAGTTCCAGTATTTAAATCATTAAAATTAGCATAATAATTAGATATATCAACAATATCATCTAATAAAACCCCACTTAATGTATAAATAAATTGTGCAATAAAATTTTTATCATATGTTTTATTTATACCAATTGGATTAATATTTATTGGTTTGCTAAGTATATCTGCTGTAGTATATGCATAAGTTGGTAAATAATAATTTGTGTTTAGTGATATGATATTACTAATTGTTATTAATATATTAGAACCTACATTAAAGTCACTAAAAATAGCATAACTTGAAATATCTACAATATCATTTAAAAATACACCACTTACAGTATAAGTAAATTGTGCATTTAATGTTTTATCATATATTTTATTTACACCAGTTGGATTTATATTTATAGGTATTGAATAAATATTACCAGTTGTATATACATAATTTGGGAAAAAATAATTTGTATTAGTTGATATAATATTACTTATTGTAATTACTTTATTAAAACCTGCATTAAAATTATCAAAAATAGCATAATAACCAGATATATCAACTGAATCATTAAATAAAAATCCACTAACAGTATATGTAATTTGCGCTGTTATTGTTTTATCATAATTTTTATCTATACCAATTGAATTAATATTTATTAGTTTTGGTAATATATTACCACTTATAATATTTGTAAAAAATTGGTAATTGTTATTATCTAATGATGATAAGTAATTTACATAAGGACTAAAATTAAATAAATTTGTTCTTTCAGTTTGTGATAATTGTTTACCATAAAGTTTAAAATCATCTAAATAACAATCTAGATATAAATTGGGTAAATTATTAGATGTACCAATAAAATTTTGTTTTAATTCGATCATTGATGGATAAATTTGTTTAGAAATCGTTAATACTAATGAATTATTAATATAATAACTATAATTACCAGTACTATCCAATGACCAAATAATATGATTCCAATTATTATAAAAATTTTTAATGGGAATAAATAAATTAGATGTATTTTTAATAGTTACAGTTTTTTTACGAATTGGTAATCTAACTGTATTATCAAATTGTGAGAAAAAAATAGAATAATCATCTGTAATTGTCCAATCTGTACCACCAACTCCAAAATTAAAAGCTAAATAATAATCACTAAATTTATTATTAATAAATAAAGAATAATACACTAAATTATTATTAGCTCTGTATATTATATCACCATATGGAGATAACATTATTTTATTATTTGCACTAACACTTGGTAAAACTAATATTTGATCTAAAATATAATTATTATTTTTTAATATATATATATACGTACTTCCATTAACACCATTACAATAAGCTAATTTTGATGCATCCATATTTATTGTTATTGCAAATATATTTGAACCAGAAATACCGGTTGTAACTAATGGTTCATAAATATTATTTACATTTCTATTTGACACATAAATATTTGTAGAAGTATTAATAAATATTTTACTTCCATCACCAGTTATACATGTACGTAAGAATGATCCAAATGATCCAGATATTGTAAATAATGGTGAATATTCGCTACCATACCATAAAAAATAATAAGCATTTGATCCATTTATCAATGAACCAATAGTACCATCATATGATAAAGCAACCGGAAATCCATTAGAATTTGTTAATGTGATATTATTAATTATTCTATATGGAATCCATGTACTCGAACCATCTTGAATATACGAATAAATTAATCGATTTCCATATGTAGTACCTGTACTAACTACTATAAATTTACTATTTAATGAAACACTTATGTATCTCATACCATTTGATACTGTAGCATTTCCTATTATCAAATTAGTAGAACTAGTTATTATATCAGATGATACTGTTTGAGTTAAATTAGTAACAGTTGAATATAAAAATCCACTAATTGTTTTTAAAACTATATTATTATTAAAATCAAAAATAGTATTAAATGGTTTAGTATTATTCATGTTTAACCAAAAAGAAAATGTTAAATCATTACTATTTACTATAAATGAACTTATTGTCATAAATTGACTACTTATTGAATTTAATACTAATCCTGTTGATCCGTATTTATATGTTGTATCACTTAATGAATTAATATCACTAATAGTTGCATCATAAATAACTTGATTATTTAAATAATTACCAATATCAATATTATTTGTATTTTCAAAATTATAATTTAATAATAATGAATTATCAGTATCTAAAGGATTTACTACTGATAATAAAGCATCTGATAAACTAATATATATATTTTTATTATTACCAGCATTACTATTTTCAAATTGCGAAAAATAATTTATTAAATCTCCATTTATAGTACCTGATATTGATATAATAACATTTGTATTTTTATCATAATTTTTATCATATGCAGAAGCATATATAATTTTTTTATTTATATTACCAGTTGTTGTATAAAACGATTTTATAAAATAATTACTTGCATTTGGTCCAAACAATGTTATATTAGATAAATCTACTAAAATATTATTATTTACAGTTTTTGTTCTATATAAACCATATATATTACTACTTAATGTTACTATATTAATATCAGATGGGACTAAACCAGATAATGTATACGATTGTATAATTACTGTTTGTGTACCATCATATATTTTACTAATATTAAAAATTGGTGTTAAATTAGTAGCAAAGTTATATTTATAATTAATAATATTTTGAGTAAAATATAATCCTATTAAATTAATATTATCACTTTCTAAAATAAAATTACCATTATATCCAATTAATGTTGTAGAACCTCTAGTATATAAATTATATTCTGTTCTAAATTTATAAAAAATATCATTCCAAAAATTACATGTTAAAAAATCAATATATTTAGTTGGTAATATTTTTAAAAAATTAATAAAATGTGTCCAAGTATTAATATCATTTAAATTAACTGTTTCCATAGATGATACTAATTGATAATTTATTGATCCATAATTATGTTGAATTATCCCAATAGAATCATAAACTATATTATTAAATTTAATAATATTTATTAATTCATCTAATGTATTTTCATAAAAATCAAAAATAAAATAATCAGTATTAGTTGTTAAAGAATTTATAATACTAATTATATCACTAATCCTTGAATCTATTAATAAAAATTTTTTTGGATTATTCATAATATTAATAGATAATACATTTTATTTTTTTAATTAAATTATTGGTTTACAAAAACACAATGTTTAATAACCTCTATTTTTTATATATTCTTCAAATGTTATTTTTTCATCTACTAATACAGCATCACCGCCTATATTTAATAATTTTTTATTACTACCTAAATTATCAATATTATATTCTTTCAAATAATCGCCTATATCACATATAATTAATTCATTTGTTGTATTTTTATTTATTTCTAGTATTAGATTTTTTAATGCATAATTATTTTTGCATTCAACATAATCAATAAATATAATATTATTTTCATAACTAAATCGTATAGTGCCATCATTACAACTATAACATCCAGTATTTTTATTTGTTTTATAATCATAATAGCAATCAATAAATGTATCCATAATAACTAAATAAATTATTTATAAATTTTTATTTCAATTTTTTCAAAAAAATTGAAATAAAAAATAGTTGCAAAGAGTTTTTATATTTATGCAACAAATAGTAATATTACTAAAACAAACATTTTTAAATATGTTTACTAAAACAACAAAAAATCCATTAGGTAGATGGAATATTGAAACTTGCCAAAAAAAAATAAATTATAAAATTGATATGTCAAATGTAGATCATTGTGGACCGTGTGGATTAAAAAGCTGGTTTACCAAGTAATTCTCTTCCTAATATTAAATTATGTATATTCTTAGTACCTTCATATGTATTAACAGCTTCTAAATTTATAATATGTCTAATAATATTATAAGAATTAGAAACACCATTACCACCTAAAATATCACGACATATTCTAGCAACATTTAATGCATTCTCACAATTTGTTCTTTTAAGAAAAGAAATTAATGCTATATTTTTCTCTAAATCATCAAATGATTCAATACAATTAATAGAACTAAATAAATTATTTGTAGAATTAATATATAATTCTATTGATTTAATTAAATCATATTGAATTAATTGATATGAATTTAATGTTTTTTTAAATTGTTTTCTATCATTTGTATAATTTATAGTTGTATCTATTATACTTTCCATAACACCTGCAACACCCCATGCAATACCATAACGGGCTTTATTTAAACAATGAAAAGGACCTTTTAAACCAGATATATTTAATTTATTAGTTTTTGGTATCTTTAAATTATCCATATAAATATAACCAGTTGGTGATGCTAATAATGTTAGTTTTTCTTTAATTTCTGGAGTGTTAATATTATCACATCTTTCTGTAACAAGACCAATAATTTGATTATTTTCATCTTTACCCCAAATAATAAAAATATCTGCAACTGGTGAATTTGTTATCCAAATCTTAGATCCATTAACAATATAATAATCTTTACAATCAGTTATTTTTGTTTTCATACTAGATGGATCAGATCCCGCATCAGGTTCAGTTAATCCAAAACATCCAATATATTCACCCGAATAAAGTTTATCTAAATAATTATTTTTAACTTGATCAGAACCAAATTTTTCAATAGGATTTATAACTAATGATGATTGTACGGAATAACCAGATCTAAGTGATGAATCAATACTTTCAATATTATAGTTTATTAAACCATATATTAGAGGTGTTATATCATTTTCTTTATGATTAAAAATACCAATATCGCCCCAATCTTTATATAAACTTTTATATCTATTTTTATCAAAACTTAGTAAAGTATTTGGTGTAGGATAATGTTTTTTAGTTTTTTCCAATACATTTTTTGTTATTATATTAGTTAAATCATCTACTTTATTAAATTGTCTAAATAAATTACTATAACGATTCATTATTATAATATAAAATAATTGTTTAAACAGTTTTATGTTTTTTAGTTTTGGTTTTAGTTTTATTATTAGTTTCTTGTTTGGCTTTTTCTTTTTGTTTTACCCATGAATCATATTCTTTTTCAATTTTATTAAGTTCAGATAACCACATATCATTAACTGATAATTTTTCTAATGTAGTATGTTCTTCTATTTTATCTTCTTCTTGATGTTTCAATTCATCTATTTTTTCTTTTGTTAAATTATAAATAGGCATACTTAATAAATAATTATAAGATATATCACTATCATTTTTTGTTTTACCTAATTTTGGGAATTTTAGATTTTCTAATTCTTCTTCAATATCAATTTTCTTTTTATTATTAACAACTAATTTCTTTTCAATAATCATTAAAATGAATTTAACTTTATAACTAATTAATTTAAGTTGAAATTCAAGTAAGTCTAATTGATATGCTTTTCGTTTTTCATAATATTCAATTCTAATATCATAATATTCATTAATAATATCAAGAACATTATTATATTTATTAATAGTACAGTGTCTATTAAATAAGTTCATATTATTTAAACTGTATTTTTTTACAAGGTGAAATTGTTTTTCAATATCTTTTGCACCATCTAAATAACCATCTTCAAATGTTAATTCAAAATATATTTTCTCATCAGTATTATTTTCTTTATAACTTAAAAATGGGTTATTCTCTTTTTTAACTTGTGTTTTAGCTGGTGGTTTTTTCCCTTTACTAGGTACTGTTTTTGTTTTTACTGGTTTATTTTGATCTCCTTCTAATAAATCTTCTAAAAATGCTTTATAATCACTAGTTGCTTCACCTACTGGTAATTCAGTAATTATTAGTTTATTATCTTTAATTTGATATGATCCGTAAATTTCATAATTATAATTATCTACTTTTGCAACAGTTCCTTCAAACCCTTGCCACCATGGATCCATTTCTTCCATTTCTTTACCTTTAAGTTTTAATTTTAAATTATTAATAATATCTTTTGGATTATAAGGAGGAATTTTTGTTGAAAATCCGGTACCAATACCTTGTGTACCATTTACTAAAATCATTGGTATTACTGGTACATAATATTCGGGTTCAATTGGTAATCCATCTTCATCTTGATGAATTAATACTGGATCATCTATTGGATTATAAATCATTGTTGTTAATTTTTCTAGTTCTGTCCAAATATATCTAGGTGAGGCAGCATCTTTTCCTGATGCTACCAATCTAGTTCCAAATTGCCCATTTGGTTTTAAAATATTAATATTATTTGAACCCATATAATTTTGGGCCATACCAATAATTGCTCCCATTAATGAAGCTTCACCATGATGATATGCTGCTTTATCTGATACAAAACCTGCTAGTTGTGCTACTTTCACTTCTGTTTTATCTAATCCTCTTAAAAATGCACCATATAAAATCTTACGTTGTGATGGTTTTAATCCATCAATTAATGATGGTATTGATCTAGTTAAATCATCATTAGAAAAATGTATTAAATCTGAATGAATAAATTTTGAATATGATATTGTTTTTTCTTCATATTTTAATACATCGTTTTTATTATAGTGTTGAAGCCATATTTTTCTATCATCAGCTCTTTTTTTATCAAATGCTAATAATATAGCATCTTCATCACTATTTTTATTATATGGTAACTTTTCTTTTTCATTATTTGTTTCTTCATTATCTGAATCATTTGTTTCTTCATTATCTGAACCATTTGTTTCTTCATTATCTGAACCATTTGTTTCTTCATTATCTGAATCATTTGTTTCTTCATTATCTGAAGTGTGTTCAGACCAAATATAATTAATTAATTTATTTTCAAAATCTACAAAATATTCTTTTGCTTCAGCTGAGGTGCTTGTACCAAGACCCTTATAATATTTAATTTTCCATGAATTTGTATTGTTATTTTTTAACCAATCTTCATAATCAGTTAAATTATAAAATGATTTTTCTTCTTTACCTTTTGTTGCTTTTACAATTGGTGTAGCCATTGATGTTATAAAACCAGGTCTAGTTACCAATGACGGCCATATAGAATGGAAAAAATTAATTAATAAGCCTTTTATATGTGATCCATCTACATCAGCATCTGTTAAACATACAATACGACCATATCTAAGTTGATTAAAATTTTCATCTTTACTATAATCAATATCATGTCTTAGTCCAATAATTTGTTTTAAATTATTAATTTCTTCATTATTCATTAGTTGGACAGCTGTTGCTTCTCTTGTATTTAATAATTTACCTTTTAATGGGAATGCACCAAAATAATCACGTCCAACAACACCCATACCTGACATAGCAAATGCTTTGGCTGAATCACCTTCTGTTAGAATTAATGTACATTTCATTGAATCTTTAGTTCCCGCTTTATTTGCATCATCTAATTTTGGTATTCCTCTAATTTTTGAAGTTTTCTTTCCATCAGTTTTCTTTAATGATGAATTTTCTTTAAATTTGGCAAGTTCGATTACTTGATCAACAATTCCACATTTTGCAAATTTTTTAATAAAGGGTTGGTGTATAACATATTTTGAACCAAACTTTTCAACTTTAGATGTACATGTATCTTTAGTTTGTGATGAAAATGAAGGATTAACTAATGTTGAATTTATAAAAAATACTAAATTTTCTTTTAACAATTGAGGTGAAATTTTAATATCTTTATCTTTTTTCTTAATATAATCATTAATTAATGTTTTTATTATATTATTATCAACTACATGATTTACATGTGTTCCTCCATTATATGTATTTATACTATTAACAAATGAAATTACTTGATTACCTTCATCAGGTCTATATAAAATACCAACCTTCCATCTATCATTAGTTTCATCAATATATACTTCTTCACTTGGATAATATAAATTGATATATGATCTAAAATTTGTTAATTCTATTTTTTTTTCATTAAAATAGACTTTTAATTTATTTTCATTCATTCCAGCAATATCTATTGTTCTTCTATAAAATAGATTATAATGATCATTATTCATATTTTCTAATCCAAATCTTTTTACATCAGGATAAAATGTTACTTTAATTGAACTTTTTGCATTTTTTATATCAGTTACTTTTGGTTTTCCTACAACTAACATATTTTCTGACCATTCTTGTACATATTTTTTTTTTCTTTTACCATCAATAATTTCAATTATAAATTTAGTAGAAAATATATTAACTAATTTAGCTCCTAATCCATTACGACCACCAGTTGTTCTTTCAGTTGTATCATCAAAATTACTTCCTGTTAATAATTCACCAAAAATCATTGTAGGAATTAACATTTTATGTTTTTCATGTTCTTCAATTGGTATACCATTATCACCATTATTCCATACTGATATATATCCTTCTTCTTTGTTATATTCTACTTTTATTGTATCACATGTTTTATCATTTTGACTCGCATCTGCTGAATTAACTAGTATTTCATCAAATATTTTTAAAAAACCAGGTGTAAATTTTATTAACTTTTTTTTCATTTTATTATTTTCATCATCGTAAATCCAATGCTCTTCATCAGTACATTCTATAGAACCTACATAAGTATCAGGTCTTACTAATACATGTTCACGTTGTGTTAATTTATCATATTTACTTGAATTTTTTGACATGAATATTGGTCTTTGTATCTTTTTAAATTAGTTTTTCAATTTTTTAGAACTTAAAGAACTGTCATTATAATATAGTAATGGACATTGTTAAAAATATTTCGGCAGCCGGATTTAGTGCTGTTATTACTGTTACTGGAACTCATCCAATTGATGTTGTTAAAACTAGATTACAAATATCTAGTAAAGAAACACGTAATTATAATTCACTTGGTATTATTGGTTCAATTAAAACTATTACTAAAGAAGAAGGCATTCGTGCATTTTGGAAAGGCATTACTGCAGCATGGTTAAGAGAAGCTTCATACACCTCATTACGTTTAGGATTATATACTCCTATTAAATATAGTCTAGGCATTAACAATCAATCACATTTTTTTATGAAATTTACTGCTGGATCTCTTGCTGGTGCTATTGGATCTTTAGTTGGAAACCCATTTGATGTTGTAAAAACACAAATGATTACTAATGAACATAAAAATATACCAAAGTTTACAACTATAATAAATAATATTTATACTGCTGAAAAAATTAATGGATTTTATAAAGGATTACAAGCTAATCTTATGAGAGCTTGTGTTCTTAATGGCACTAAAATGGCTTGTTATGATGAAATACTACATCTTATTAACAAATCCAATATTATTCCAACTGGTATACCTACACAATTTTGTTCTGCTTTTTGTTCTGGATTTTTTATGGCTTCTACTGTAGCACCATTTGATATGATTAGAACTAAACTCATGAATCAATCACATACCAATTTAAAATATAAAGGATTTATTGATTGTTTCTTTAAAATTATAAAAGAAAAAGGTATTCTTGGATTATATGCTGGTTTTATTCCAATATGGTCTAGATTTGCACCTACTACTTGTTTACAATTGGTTATTTTTGAACAAGTTAAACCATTATTCGGGGTCATTAATAATAATTTATCTTAATTCATTTTCAAATTTATCTGAATCATTATTAAATTTATCTGAATCATTATTAAATTTATCTGAATCATTATTAAATTTATCTGAATCATTATTAAATTTATCTGAATCATTATTAAATTTATCTGAA
>JACCDI011643681.1_pt1 | contig 19620 bp, 16 predicted proteins | sample 7442791 | NCBI WGS metagenome assembly JACCDI01 (sample SAMN15323434, study PRJNA562643) | freshwater metagenome | isolation source: river surface water | place: USA:Blue River Watershed | collected 2017-08-15
CCAGCTCGCTGGCCGGCACCGTCTCGCGGCGGCGGCGGTTCAGACGCTCGAGGTGGACGCGGGCCTGGCGCATCACACCGTCGATCATGGACATGAAGCCCACATGCGCGGCGTCTTGCAGGCAGACCACGTCCAGGCCCTGCGCCAGGTCCTTGCCGTCGCCGCCCTCACCGCGTGTGTCGGCAATCGGGATGGTGCCCGGCGGCAGCAGGCGCTCGGGCTGCAGCTTCTCGCAGCCCAGGCTCACCACCATCACCTCGCCGCCGAAGTTGGGGTTGCGGCTGATGTTGCGCAGGGTGCGGATCGGGATGATGGCGTCGGGCGCATCGATCGCCACGCCGCAGCCGTAGCCGTGCTCCAGGCCGACCACGTCGTCGACATTCGGATAGAGCGGCAGCAGCTCGGACTTGATCCGCTGTACCGCGAAGTCGACCACGCCGGCCACGCACTGCACCGTCTGGGTGATGGCCAGGATGTTGCGGGTACCGACGCTGCCGTCGGCATTGCGGTAGCCCTCGAAGGTGTAGCCAGCCAGGGGGTCCATCGGCGGCTTCTTGGCGGTGGCCAAGGGCAGGCCCTCGAGCGCGCGGGCCTCGGGCATCTCGAGCACCCGCTCGTGCACCCAGCTGCCGGCCGGCAGCGTCTTGGTGGTGCGGCCAATGGTCACGTCATAGCGACGCACCTCGGTGCCCTCGGGCAGATCGACCAGGGCCACCTTGTGCCCCTGCGGCACCGCCTCGCGCAGGGTGAGACCACCCGGCACCTCGGTGCCCGCCGGCAGGCCGCCGTCGTTGGCCACGATGGCCACGTTGTCGGCCGCGTGCATGCGAATGAGAAGGGGCGGTCGGGTTGTCATGGCCGTCGAGGGAGCTTGGCGTTCAGCAGGGCCGGCCCTGGCGCGCGGCCAGCCAGGCCGGCGCATCCTGCAAGGCCACGGGGCGCAGGAAGCGGTCCAGTGCGGCCCAGCCCACCGAGGTGGTGAAGGGCGCGGTCGACGAGGGGAAGGGGCCGCCATGCTGCTGGCCGGCGGTCACCGCCACCCCCGTGGGGAAGCCGGCAAACAGAACGCGGCCTGCCACCTGCGAGGCCGCGCGCACCAGGGCGAGGTTGTCCTCGCTGGCTTCGTCGGCGCCCCAGATCGTGGCGGTGAGCGTGCCGCCCACCGCCTGCAGCACCTCGATGGCTTGCGGCACGCCCGCCACGCGCACCACCAGGGCGGCGGGGCCGAAGACCTCTTCATGCAGGTGGACGTCGGCGATGAAGTCGGCGGCCGTCACCTGGGCCAGGAAGGGCCGCGGCGGCTGGCCGGCAGCGGCCTTGTCATTCACCAGCGGCTGCAGCCGGGCGTTTGATTCCCAGGCGGCGCGGCCAGCCTCGAAGCCCGCGCGCATCTGCGGCGTGAGCATGTCGTGGGGTTGGGCGGCCTTGAGCGATTCGACCAGGGTCTGGACGAAGGCATCGCCAGTCGCACCCTCGGGCACCACGATCACGCCGGGGCTGGTGCAAAACTGGCCGCAGCCCATGGTGATGGAGCCGGCCAGACCGGCCGCCAGCTCGGCGCCCTTGGCCCCGAGCGCAGCAGGCAGGGCCACGATGGGGTTGATGGAGCCGAGCTCGCCGTAGAAGGGGATGGGCCGCGCGCGGTCCTGCGCCGCGCGCTGCAGCGCCAGGCCGCCGCGCACCGAGCCGGTGAAGGCCGCTGCGGCGATGGCCGGATGGCGGGCGAGCGCAGTGCCCACCTCGTAGCCAGCGCCTTCGACCATGCCGAACACGCCCGCCGGCAGGCCTTGCGCGGCGACCACGCCAGCGGCCAGCGCCGCCACCTCGCGCGAGAGGCGGGGGTGGCCCGGATGGGCCTTCACCACCACCGGGCAGCCGGCGGCCAGGGCCGAGGCCGTGTCGCCGCCCAGCACCGAGAAGGCGAAGGGAAAGTTGGAAGCCGAGTACATGGCCACCGGCCCCAAGGCCACCCGCACCCGCGCCAGGCTCGGGTGGCCGACCGGCGGCGCGCCGGCCACGGCCGGGTCATCGGTGAAGGCGAACGCAGCGCCCTGCTCCACCTGGGTCGCGAAGCCGCGCAGCTGGAAGGTGGTGCGATCGACCTCGCCGTTGAGGCGGGCGGCGCCCAGGTGCGTTTCTTCATCGGCCAGGGCGACGAGGCGGGCCTTGTGGGCGTCGAGCGCGTCGGCCAGGCCGCGCAGCAGCGTGGCGCGGGTGCCGGCGTCGGAGGCACCGAAAGCGGCGAAAGCGGCCTCGGCGGCGCGGGCGGCCTGGTCGATGGCGGCGGAAGTGGAGTCTGTGAGAGCGATCATATCAATCAGCGTACCAGGCAGGGCTTCTTGGGGTCGAACTTCCAGCCGGGAATCAGGTACTGCATGGCGATGGCATCGTCGCGCGCGCCCAGGCCATGCTGCTGGTACAGGGCGTGGGCCTTCTCGACTTCGGCCATGTCCAGCTCGATGCCCAGGCCCGGCTTCTTCGGCACCTGCACGTAGCCGCCCTCGATCCTGAGCGGGTCCTTGGTGAGGCGCTGGCCGTCCTGCCAGATCCAGTGGGTGTCGATGGCGGTCACCTTGCCGGGTGCGGCCGCGCCCACATGGGTGAACATGGCCAGGGACACGTCGAAGTGGTTGTTGGAGTGCGAGCCCCAGGTCAGGCCCCAGTCGCGGCAGGTCTGGGCCACCCGCACCGAGCCCGCGAGCGTCCAGAAATGCGGGTCGGCCAAGGGGATGTCCACCGCCTGCAGCGAGAGCGCATGCACCATCTGCCGCCAGTCGGTGGCGACCATGTTGGTGGCGGTGGGCAAGCCGGTGGCGCGGCGAAATTCCGCCATCACCTCGCGGCCGGAGAAGCCTTCTTCGGCGCCGCAGGGATCTTCGGCATAAGCCAGCACCCCGTGCAGATCACGCGTGAGGCGGATCGCGTCTTTCAGCAGCCAGCCGCCATTCGGATCGAGCGTGACGCGGGCTTCGGGAAAGCGTTCGTGCAGCGCGCGAATCGCTTCCACTTCCTCTTCGCCGCGCAGCACGCCGCCTTTGAGCTTGAAGTCCTGGAAGCCATAGCGTGCGTGCGCGGCCTCGGCCAGTCGCACCACGCTCTCGGGCGTCATCGCGGTGTCGTGGCGCAGGCGCAGCCAGTCGTCGGCGGCGTCAGGTTCACTCACGTAGGGCAGATCGGTCTTGCTGCGGTCACCGACGAAAAACAGGTAGCCCAGCATCTGCACCGCGTCCCGCTGCTGGCCCTCACCCAGGAGGGCAGCCACCGGCACGCCCAGGTGCTGGCCTTGCAGGTCCAGGAGGGCCGACTCGATGGCGGCCACCGCATGGATGGTGGTGCGCAGGTCAAAGGTCTGCAGGCCACGGCCTCCGGCGTCGCGGTCGGCGAAGCGGGTGCGGACGTCGTTGAGGATGGCCTGCAAATCGCCCACCGTGCGCCCTTCGACCAGGGCCCGTGCGTCCTCCAGCGTCTGGCGGATCTTCTCGCCACCGGGCACCTCGCCCAGACCGGTGTGGCCGGCGGTGTCGGTGGCAATCACCAGGTTGCGGGTGAAGAAAGGCGCATGCGCGCCCGAGAGATTGAGCAGCATGCCGTCGCGGCCGGCGACGGGAATGACCTGCAACTTGGCGATGCGCGGGGCGGAGGACAGGGCCATGGAGGGACTTATGGAATTCGGAAGCAGGACCGGCCGACACAGGGGGTCGGCCGGGTTCGAATCAGCCTGGGCGGTTGTCGCTCAGTCGGCCTTGATGTTGCGGCTGGTGATCAGCTTCTGCCACTTCGCGTATTCGGTGGCCTGGAAGGTGGCGAACTGCTCCGGGGTGTTCAGCACCATCTCGAAGCCCACTTCCAGCAGCTTGGCCTTGGTGGCCGGGTCGTTGAAGATGGCGACGGTGGCGGCGTGGATCTTGGCCTTGACGTCGGCGGGCAGCCCGCGCGGGGCGGACAGGGCCTGCCAGGAGGTGACGCCGGCGTCCTTGATGCCCAGCTCGTCGAGGGTGGGCACGTTGGGCAGCAGGGGCGAGCGCTTGGCGCTGGTGATCACCAGCGGGCGCAGCTTGCCGGCCTGGATCTGCGGCATGGCGGTGTTGATGTTCATGAAGGACGAGTCCACTTGGTTGCCCAGGAGGTCGTTCATGACCGGGCCGCCACCCTTGTAGGGGACGTGGATGCCGGTGGTGTTGGTCTGCTGCCAGAACAGTTCGGCGGTGAGGTGGTCGCTGCTGCCGTTGCCCGAGGAGGCGAAAGTCATCTTGTTGGGGTTGGCCTTCACGAATGCCATGACGTCGGCCATGGTCTTGTGGGGCGAGGCGGCAGGTACGACCAGCACGTTGGGCGCCTGGACGATGATGGTGAGCGGGTCCAGGTCCTTGAGCGCGTCGTAGGGCGCCTTCATCAGGTGCGGCGCGATCACGTAGGGGCCCAGGGAGGCGACCAGCAGGGTGTGGCCGTCGGCGGGGGCGCGAGCGACCTGACCCGCGCCAATGGTGCCGGTGGCGCCGGCGCGGTTGTCGACGACGACAGACGAGGCGCCGACGCGCTCCCCCAGCTTGCTGGCCAGCACGCGGGCGATCAGGTCGGTCGAGCCGCCGGGCGGGAAGGGCACGACGAGGGTAATGGGCTTGCTCGGGAAGGATTGCGCCGAGGCGGCCAGGGTGACCAGGGTGGTCACGGCGGCAACGATCAGTTTCTTCATCGCTTGTCTCCTGTTGTCATTGAGGTGTGGGAAGGGAAACGGGACGCTCACTGCGGACCGAGCTTGCGGATCAGGGCGTCGAGTTCGTCCATCTCCGCGGGCTTGAGGTCGGTGAGGGGCGCGCGCACCGGGCCGGCGTCGTGGCCGACCAGCTTGGCGCCGGCCTTGACGATGGACACCGCATAACCCTGGGTGCGGTTGCGGATCTTCAGGTACGGCATGAAGAACTCGCGCAGCAGGTGGTGCTGGGTGGCAAGGTCGTCCTTGGCGACCGCGTGATAGAAGTCCATCGCGGTCTTGGGAATGAAGTTGAAGACGGCCGACGAGTACACCGGGGTGCCCAGGGCCTTGTAGGCGGCGGCATAGACCTCGGCGGTGGGCAGGCCGCCCAGGTAGGAGAAGCGGTCGCCCATCTTCATGTAGATGGAGGACATCAGCTCGATGTCGCCGATGCCGTCCTTGAAGCCGATCAGGTTGGGGCAGCGCTCGGCCAGGATGGCCAGCGACTCGGGCGTGAGCTTGCAGACGTTGCGGTTGTAGACGATGACGCCGAACTTCACGCTCCTGCACACCGCTTCCACGTGGGCGATCAGGCCTTCCTGGCCGGCCTCGGTCAGGTAGTGCGGCAGCAGCAGGATGCCGTGGGCGCCCTGGCGCTCGGCCTCCTGCGCGCACTGGATGGCAAAGCGGGTGTTGCCGCCCGCGCCCGCGATGATCGACACCTTGCCGCGGCAGGTCTCGACCGCGGTCTTGATGATGGCGGGGTACTCCTCCCCGGTCAGCGAGAAGAACTCGCCGGTGCCGCCGGCGGCGAACAGGGCCGAGGCGCCGTAGGGGGCCAGCCACTCCAGGCGCGCGGCATAGCCCTTCGCGTTGAAGTCGCCCTGCGCGTCGAAGTCCGTGAGCGGAAACGACAGCAGGCCGTGGGACATGATGGATTTGAGTTCTTGCGGCGACATGGGGATTCCGGTTGAGAGATAGGACATCGTATCTCTTGACCCGAGCTCAAGAATCAGGGTTAACCCTTGGGGAACGATTGGATGAAGCTGGCGCGCGGGTGCCTGGCAGGCGCGCCTCAGGTGCCCGGCCTTGCCGCCCTCAGGCGCCCTCAGGCGCCCGGCATGGCGCGGCGGCGGCGCTCGCGGCTGTTGCTCAGGTGGGTGCGCATGGCGGCCCGGGCGGCGTCGGCGTCCTGGCGGACGATGGCCTCGTAGATGCTCTCGTGCTCACCGTTGACCCGGCGCAGGTAGGCGCGGCGCTCCTCGGTCATCGGCTCGGCCGGCTCGAGCCGGGCGCGCGGGATCATCATCCCGCCCAGCGTCGCCATCAGGTCGGCGAAGTGGTGGTTGCCGGTGGCGCGGGCCACCTCGAGGTGGAACTGGAAGTCGGCGCCCACCGCATCCCGGCCCTCCTCCACCGCGCCGGCAAAGGCGTCGAGCGCCGAGCGCATCGCCTGCAGGTGGCTGTCCTGACGGCGGCTGGCGGCCAGGCCCGCGCCCTCGGTCTCGACCGCGATGCGCAGCTCCAGCACACCGATCACCTCCTTGAGTGTGCCCATCTGGTCGGGCGCGATGCGGAAGGTGCTGGCGTCGCCGAGGCCGACGACGAAGGTGCCCACGCCGTGCCGGGTCTCGACCATGCCGGCCGCCTGCAATTTGGACATGGCCTCGCGCACCACCGTGCGGCTCACGCCGAACTCTTCCATCAGGTCGGCCTCGCGGGGCAGCTTGCTGCCGGCGGCCAAGCGGCCATCGCGGATGCGGTCGCCCAGCGACTCGACGAGGTCGGCGGTGAGGGAACGGGGGCGGCGCAGGACAGGCGTGCTCATGCCGGGATTATGGAGCGGCTGATGTACGACCTCGCATCACGCCACTCGCCTGCCGCGGCAGGGCCCGCTCAGCGCGCCGCGTACTCGGGCACCAGCCCCTGGAGCCAGGCGCGCACCGCGCCGGCCTCCGGCGCCGGGCCGGCGGCGTCGATCCAGCCCTGGACGGCGGCGAGGTCCAGCGACTGAAGGCCCGAGACCCGCGCCACCCGCAGCTTGGGGTGGGGCGTGGGCTCGGTGGTCTCGTCGTCGGCCAGCAATTCCTCGTACAGCTTCTCGCCGGGCCGCAGGCCGCTGAAGGTGATCGGGATCTCCTCCTCGGTCTTGCCCGAGAGCCGGATGATCATGCGCGCGAGCTCCAGGATCTTGACCGGCTCGCCCATGTCCAGCACGAAGATCTGGCCCGAGCGGCCCATGAGGCCGGCCTGCAGCACCAGCTGCGCCGCCTCGGGGATGGTCATGAAGTAGCGCACGATCTCCGGGTGGGTGACGGTGACCGGCCCGCCCTTGGCGATCTGCGACGTGAACAGGGGCACGACCGAGCCGCTCGAGCCCAGCACATTGCCGAAGCGCACCGACACGTACTGCGTGCCCGGGTTCTGCGCCGCCACCGCCTGCACGACCAGCTCGGCCAGGCGCTTGCTCGCGCCCATGATGTTGGTCGGGTTGACCGCCTTGTCCGTGCTGATCATCACGAAGCGGCGCACGCCGCATTCGCCCGCCACCCGCGCCGCGTTGAGCGTGCCCAGCACATTGGTGCGCAGGGCCTCCACCTCATTGAGCTGCTCCATCAGCGGCACGTGCTTGTAGGCCGCGGCATGGAAGGCGACCGAGGGCGCGTGGCGCTGGAGGATGGCGCGCAGGCGCTCGGGCTCGCGCACGTTGGCGGTGTAGTAGACGCCCTGCAGCTGCGGGTGCGCCTCGCGCAGCTCCTGCTCCAGGGCGTAGATGGCGTACTCGGACACGTCCACGCACACCAGGCGCGCCGCGCCCAGGCGGGCGATCTGCCGGCACAGCTCGGAGCCGATGGAGCCGCCCGCGCCGGTGACCAGCACCGTCTGGCCCGAGATCATCTCGGCCAGGCCGGCCACGTCCAACTGCACCGGGCTGCGCCCGAGCAGATCTTCCAGGGCCACCTTGCGCGGACCCGAGTTGGCCCCCGGGTCGGCCTGAAGCCAGGCATCCGGCCGGGGCAGCGTGAGCAGGGTCAGGCCCGCGTCGGCGGCCTGCAGCATCACCTCGCGCCGCTGCGGCGAGCCCGGGGCGCTGGCCACCAGGGCGGCCTGGGCGCCGTGGTCCTCGGCGGCCTCGGCCAGCGAGTTGGGCGTGGCGACCACCGCCAGGCCCTGCAGGCTGCGGCCCACCTCCTGCGGCAGGGGCGAGACGATGCCCACCGCCTGCCAGCGCTGCGCGCCCTTGAGCGCGCGCAGGGCATCGGCCGCTTCCTGCAGCGTGCCCACCACCAGCAGGCGGCGCTGGCCTTCGGCGTGGCCGGCGCCGCGCTCGGCGAGCGAGCGGGCCAGCGCCCGCGCGCCGGCCAGCAGGAAGACGACCAGCAGCGGATGAATCAGCAGCACCGCGCGCGGGAACTGCGGCAGGCGCAGCATCAGCACGCCGGCGGCCGAGAGCGCGCCGCCCAGGGCGAGCGCCCGGGCCAGCTGCCGCAGCTCGGGCAGACCGGCGTAGCGCCACACGTGCCGGTCCACCCGCAGCACCACCAGCGCCAGGGCGTAGGCGGCCAGGGGCACGGCCAGGCCCTGCCAGGCCAGGTCCGCGTACTCGGCGGGCAGGTCGAGGTTGAAGCGAAGCCAGAAGGCGCCCCACCAGGCCAGGCCGATGAGGCCGAGGTCCAGCGCGAGCTGGGCCAGGGTATGGCGGGACCGCATCATGCGACGGTCCCGGAGGTCACCGGGTCGCCCTGGCCCAGGGCGCGATGCAGCAGGCCGATCACGCGGTCCAGGTCGGCGTCGCTCAGGTTGGAGCCGGAGGGCAGGCACACGCCCGACTCGAACAGATCGCGAGAGACATCCACCCCCGGCGCATGCTCGAAGTACGGCGCGCCCGCGAACAGGGGCTGCAGGTGCATCGGCTTCCACACCGGCCGGGCCTCGATCGCATGGCGCTCGAGCGCGCGCAGCAGACGGTCGCGGCGGGCGCTGCGGGCCGCGGCGTCGCCGCCGGTGAAGGTGAAGCAGGTGAGCCAGCGGGTGGCGTACTGGCCCTCGGGCTCGGGCTGCCAGGCGATGTCGGTCCGACCGGCAAAGGCCTCGCGGTAGCGGTCGAAGACGCGGCGGCGCGCCCGCACCCGGTCCTCCAGCACCTTGAGCTGGCCGCGGCCGATGCCGGCCAGCACGTTGCTCATTCGGTAGTTGAAGCCGGTCTCGATGTGCTCGTAGTGCGGCGCCGGCTCGCGGGCCTGGGTGGCGAGCTTGCGGGCGCGCGCCATCAGCTCGGCGTCGTCGCTCACCAGCATGCCGCCGCCGGAGGTGGTGATGATCTTGTTGCCGTTGAAGGAGTAGATGGACAGGCGGCCGAAGCTGCCGCTGGCGCGGCCCTTGTACTTCGCGCCCAGGGACTCGGCCGCGTCCTCCAGCACCGGCACGCCGTAGCGCGCGCAGATCGGCATCAGGGCGTCCATATCGGCGCTCTGGCCGTACAGGTTGACGATGACCACGCAGCGCGGAAGGCGGTTCTCGCGCTTCGCCCATTCGAAGGCGCGCGCCAGCGCCTGCGGCGACATGTTCCAGGTCTGGGGCTCGGAGTCGATGAAGACCGGCCGGGCGTTGCAGTAGTTGATCGGGTTGGCGCTGCCCACGAAGGTGAGCGAGGAGCAGAACACGGTGTCGCCGGGCTTCACGCCCAGGAGCAGCAGGCCCAGGTGGATGGCGGCCGTGCCCGAGCTCACCGCCGCGGCATGGCCCATGCCCACGTGCGCGGCGAGTTCCTTCTCGAAGCCGTCCACGTGCGGGCCCAGCGGCGCGATCCAGTTGGTACGGAAGGCCTCCTCGACGAAGGCGGACTCCTCCTCGCCCAGGTGGGGCGAGGACATCCAGATGCGTTGCGACAGGTCGCGCGCGGTGACCAGGTCCACCGGCCGGCCGGCGGCGTCCACCACCGGCACGTGGGAGATGCCGTGCGCCTTCATCAGCGCCTGGGCCTCGGTGACGGTGGCCGATTCGGCCAGGGTCAGCGGCGCGCGGCCGCCGGGCAGGGCCGACAGGGGCGTGGACGGGTCGAGCTTGTCGATCAGGGCGCGGCGCAGGTCGCCGTCGGTCACGGTGCGCACCAGGCGGCCGCCGGCGTCGACGGCCAGGAGCACGCCCTGGGCGTTCTCGTTGATGCGGGCGGCGGCGTCGGACCAGGACAGGGTGTCCGGGGCGACGAGGCTGGAGAGGACGGGGTCGTTCATCTTCTGGGTCGCCTTCAGTAGGTGTTCACCTTGTCCAGGAGCTCGGGGGTGATGGGCAAAGTGGCGAGCAGGCCGGCGATGCGATTGCCGGCCTGGCCGTCGCCGTAGCGGTTGGCGGGCGGCCAGGGGCCGTGGTCGAGCGCCTGGCGCAGGGCGGCGGCGATGGCGGCGCGGTCGGCCGCGCAGTCGATCGTGTTGGCGTTGCGCTCGCGGGCGCGCTGGCGGTTGCCGATGTTCACCACCGGCGTGCCCAGGGACGCGGCCTCGATGATGCCGGCCGAGGAGTTGCCCACCAGGGCCAGGGCCTGGCGGGTGGCGGCGACGAAGCGCGGGCGCGGCAGGTGAGTGAGGCGCACGACGGGCAGGCCCGCCCCCTTGCCTGCGCCCTCCTCCAGCCCGCGCAGGATCTCGGCGGAGCCGGCGTCGGCATTGGGCGCGAGCCAGACGATGTGGCTGGCCCGGCCCGGCAGGGTGTCGGCCAGGGCGCCTGCGAGGGCGCGTGTCTGGTCATGCAGGCTGGCGATCTCCTGCACCACCGGGTGGAACAGCACCAGGGCGTAGCGGGCCTCGGGCGGCAGGCCGAGCGACTGCAGCACCTCGGCGCGCGGGGTGGCGGCGGGGCCGTCCAGGTCGTCGAGCGAGGGTGCGCCGGTGATGTGCACATGCTCGGGCCGCTCGCCCATGCGGATCACGCGCTCGCGCGACTCCTCGGTGGCGACGAAGTGCCAGTGGCTCAATTTGGTGATGGCGTGGCGCACCGGTTCGTCCACCGTGCCCGAGCGCTCGCCGCCGTGCAGGTGCACCACCGGAATGCCCAGGTGGATGGCGGCAATCGCCGCGGCCAGCATCTCGCCGCGGTCGCCGATCACCAGCACCAGGTCGGGCCTGGCGTCGGCGATGGCGCGGGTCAGACCCACCAGTTCGTGGCCCACGCCTTCGGCCATGGACTGCGGGGTGCGGCCTTCCATGTCCACCGGCACGCGGGCGACGATGGGCAGGCCCTCGGCCTCGATGTCGCGCACGGTGAGGCCGTAGGACTCGGACAGGTGCATGCCGGTCACCACCAGCTGCAGGGTGAGCGAGGGGTGGTCCGCGATCTGGTGCAGCGTGGACGCCATCAGGCCGAAGTCGGCCCGGGTGCCGGTGACGTAGAGGACTTTGCGCTTGGGGCTTGCGGGGCTCATGGGGATCGCAGGTCGGTGGTGCCGGTTCTCTGGGGTCGCTGCAGCGCGCTCAGGCCTGGGGCGCCGACGGGCCGCCCTCGATCATGTCCCAACCCAGGGTGGTGTGCGCCGGGAGCGCCCGCGCCAGTTTGCGGCCCGCCAGGCCGTCCAGGAACTCGGGCGCGATGCCGGTGCCGGGGCGGCGCAGCACCAGGTCGCTCGCCGCCAGCACATGGCCGGCCGGCAGCGCGCGGGCCAGCACCACGCTGCGGCGGGCGACGTCGCGGGTGTTCATCTCGGCGGCGGTGGGCTGCTTGACGCCGTCGCCGAGCATGGCAGAGACCAGGCGGATGCCGCGCACCATGGCGGCAAATTCGTCGGGCTCGGCCGAAGCGCGGTGGTCGGGGCCGGGCAGGTTGTGGTCCAGGGTCAGGTGCTTTTCGATCACCGTCGCGCCCAGGGCCACCGAGGCCAGCGCCGCTTCCGCACCCTGGCTGTGGTCCGAATAGCCGGTGGGGAGACCCGTGGCCTGGGCGATGGTCAGGATGGCCTTGAGGTTCAGGGCCTCGGGCGGCGCCGGGTAGGCCGAGGTGCAGTGGAACAGGGACAGGTCCTTGGGGCCCGTCTCGCCGAAGCCGCAGGCGCGGCGCTTGTCGGCGATCCAGCCGATGGCGCGCTGGAGCTCGGCGAGCGTGGCCATGCCGCTCGACAGGAGCAGCGGCAGGCCGGTGGCGGCGGCGCATTCCAGCAGCGGCTTGTTGGTCACCTCGCCCGAGGGCAGCTTGATGCGCTTGACCCCCAGGCGCACCAGCAGGGCCACCGCCTCCTCCGAGAAGGGGGTGGAGAAGAACTCGATGCCGATCTTCTTCGCGTGCGCGGCAATCTGGCGGTGTTCGTCCTCGTCCAGCTCGAGCTTCCGGATCATGTCGAACTGGTTGGTGTCGCCGGTGTTGGTGCGCTGGTAGTCGGCGGTGGCGGCGTCGGGCGTGACCACGTCGCCGGCGCGGAAGGTCTGGAACTTCACCGCGTCGGCGCCGGCCCGGTGCGCGGCCTCCACCAGCTGCAGGGCCAGGTCGAGGCGGCCGTTGTGGTTGACGCCGGCCTCGGCGATGACAAAGACATGGGGAGCGATCATGCGGATTCCTTGGAGTGCGTGGCGCCTCGGCGCAGGTACAGCCACTCGGCCATCTCGAAGTCCAGGCGCTCGTCGATGTCCAGCGAGCGCTCGCGCGGCATCACGCTGGGACGGATCGCGATGGACCAGAAGCCCTGCGCGATCGCACGCGGCAGGGCCGCGCGCTGCCAGACGTAGATCGCGCCGTTGAGGCCCCAGGCCTGCGGCACATCCTGGCGGCGCAGCGCGCCGGCCGCCTTGCTCACCTGCAGCGTGCCATTGGCCTGCACCTCGGCGAGGGCGTAGTAGGGGTTGTGGGAAGGTTCGGTCACGCTCACCACCAGGTCGCTGGGGTGGGCGGCGTCTTCAGAAAGAGCGATCGCGTCGGCGATGTCCTGCGTGAGGCGCAGCGGCGAGGTGGGCTGCAGGTCGACGATGCGGGCGACCTGCAGGCCGCCGGCCTCCAGGTGCTGCACCAGGTGCTCGATCACCGGCAGCTTGCCGGCGCCGTCGGTGGCGAGCTCAGCGGGGCGGCGGTAGGGGACGATGGCGCCGAAGCGCTCGGCCACCTCGGCGATCTCCTCGTCGTCGGTGGAGACGTACACGCCCTCGATGCCCGGGCAGGCCAGGGCCTGCTCAATGCTGTGCGCAATCAGCGGTTTGCCGGCGAAGGGCAGCACGTTCTTGCGCGGCAGGCCCTTGCTGCCGCCGCGGGCGCAGATCGTGGCGATGGTCTTTCCGGGGACGTTGGCGCTCATCGCTTCACTCCGTGAATGAGGAGGTGCCGGATCTCGTGCGCGCCGTTGCCTTCGGTGTGGCTGGTGCGCTCCACCCGCTCGATTTCCCAACCGGGGAACAGGTCGGGCACCTGGGCCTCCGAGGTGAAGCGGGTGGCGCCCAGGCCGGCCAGGGGGCCTTCGGCGCAGGCCCAGTAGCCCGGCTCGACCTGCGTGCCGGTGCCCTCCCCCCAGCAGCCGGTGGCGAAGGTGCGCACGAACAGGCGCCCGCCAGGACGGGTGACACGGGCCATCTCGCGGTAGGCGGCGCGGGCCTGGGCGAAGGGGCTGTAGCAGACGGCGACCACGTCGATCGCGGCGTCGAAGCTGTCGTCTGCATGCGGCAGGGACAGCAGGTCGCCGACCCGCACCTCGCCGCCGGCCTCGCGCCAGCCGGGACATTCGGCGTCCAGGCGCCGGTTGCACAGATCGACGCCGCTGGGCGCGCGCTCGATGCCGTGGGTGGAGAAGCCCTCGCGCGCCATGAACCACAGGTTGGCGCCGGTGCCGCAGCCGACCTCCAGCAGGCGCACGCTGGCGCGGTCCTCGCGGCGGCCGTAGTGGCCCATGACGAAGCGCACCACATCCTCCCCGGGGTAGCGGCCCCAGGGGCGGGTGGCGAACACTTCTTCCCAGACGGGATCCCATGCCATGGTGGTCAGTTCCTTCGCGCCAGCGTGTGGACGCAATCGTTCATTGGAGCCTCCTCAGACCATGCGCCAGAAAATCGGCCGCTCCGGGTGCGCGGCCCACTCGGCGGGGAAGCGCGCCTTGAGCGCCTCGTAGCCTTCCTCGTGGAACACGCAGGCGCCGGTGCGATAGGGCAGCCGCAGCGGCGAGAAGCCGCCCTTGAAGAACAGGAGCGGATTGTCCTCGCGCCGGTCGTTGCCGCCGCCGAGGTAGAAGGCCCGCGCGCCGCGGGCCTGGGCCGCGCGCGCCGCCCCGTCGAGGGCGACGCTGGCCGCGCCGACGGAGCGGCCCTCGGGCGAGGAGGCCGCCAGGTGGTACTCGCGCAGGGCGGGGGCGTCCAGCAGCAAGGCGGCGGCAAGCCAGTCCTCGCCATGGTCCGGGTGGGTCACCAGGCCCAGGCGGGCCATGCCGGTGGCGGCGAAGGCCTCGAAGTAGCCGTCGTCGAACAGGTAGAAGGGGTCGGTGCCGATCGCCTGCATCGCGGCGCGGTAGTAGGCGCCGAAGGCGGCGGCCAGTCCGGGCTCCGCCAAAGACCGCTCGTGATACCGGAGGCCGGCGCGCTCGCCTTTCTTGAGCGTCTGGCGCAGGCGGGTCGCGTAGCCGGCCTGCGGGTCGCCGGCGCCAAGGTCGGTGCACACCACCTGCCGGTTGTCCTGCACGGGCCCGCCGTAGAAGCGCTCGTTGCCTGGCACCGGGTGGAAGCGGACGTACTCGACGACCACCCGCTGCGCCTGCATCCAGGCGGCATAGGCCTGCCAGGCAGCGCGCAGGAAGCCCGCGTCCTCGCTGGTGGACAGCGGGCCGCCGTAGCCATAGGGCGCGCTGGCGTCCCACCAGCCGGTGTCCGCCACCTGCGTGCGGTGCAGGCCCTGCAGCCAGGTCTCGCCCTGGCTGCGATAGGCCAGGAACAGGGGCTGCAGGATCGGGTTGCGGCGGGCGTCGGCCTGCACGTAGTGCGGGTGCAGGGTGGCGGGCCGCCGCGCGGCGGGCAGCGCCTCATGCAGGGCGATGGCGGCGGCCAGGTCCAGGCGCTCGATGGCATCAGCCATGGGCGGCCTCCGGGTGCACCTTCTCTCGGCTCGCCACCTCGGCCAGCACCTGCAGGAGGCGCTCGGCCGCCTGGCCGGCCGGCACGGCGGGCGTGGGGCGGGTGACAGGGGCGAGGCCGCCCTCGCGGGCGTAGGTCGGGCCCACCTCGGCCTGCGGCAGCTCGCGGTCGGCCACGCCCATGGCGAGGTAGGGACTGAGGTGATCGAGGATGGAGCCGCGCACCTGGGTCACCGCGCGGCCCGCGAGGTGTCCCTCCAGGCCGACGGTGGACACAGTGACCACCACCTCGTCACAGGCCTGCAGCATGGCGGGCAGGGCCATATCGCGGGTACTGGCGCGGATGCGCGGATGGTTCAGGGCGGCGATGTCGTCGGGCGCGGCCTCGCTCGGGTGGCGGCGCACCCACAGGGCCAGGTCCTCGCGGGCCTGCACCGCCTCGACCAGCTGGCGCTCGATGGCACGCGGCAGGTCGGCATCGCCCTCGCCTTCCACGCCCGGGATCTCCCGGGGTTCGGGCGAGGAGGCGTACAGCAGGACATGCAGGCCGTCCCAACCCGCCTCGCGGCGCCAGGCCTGTCCCTGGGCCCGCAGCGCCGGGTCGCCCAGGGTGTCGAAGGCGGGGTTGCCGGTCACGCGGATGGTGGCCGCCGGCCGGCCGGCGGCGACGAAGGTCTGCTTGACCGCGTCATTGAGCACGCACAGCGCGTCGCCGTAGTCGGGGCGAGCAAAGAGCTCGCGCTCCCAGATGCCGAACAGGTCCAGCAGGCAGACGCTGGGCACGCCCAGGTGGCGCGCGGTCTCCAGGGCCGCCTGCTCGGCGCGGGGCGAATTGGTCGCGACCACCAGGGCCGGCTGCAGGCGGCGGATCACCCGCTCCAGCACGGACAGGGGCAGGAAGCACTGGCGCCCGAAGCGCGCATAGGCCTCGACCGCGGGCTCCACGCCCAGGCGGTCCTCCAGGTCGGTGTACGACAGGCCGAGATAGGCCACCGACTCCTCGTGGTCGGCGGCCTTGACCTGCAGGGCCGCCGCAAGCGCCTCGCCCTTGCGAAGGGCGCGTTCGTCGCCCGGCTGCAGCAGGTCACGGAAGCCCAGGGTCTCGAGGCCGGCGGCGCGCACTTCGGCGGCGGCAGTGGTGAGGGCCAGGTAGACCGGCCGGGCCAGCCCCCGCGCTTTCGCGAGGCGGGCGGCGGGCAGCAGGGCCTTCACATGGCCGCCGCCGTAGGAGACGAAGAGCCAGGTGGGCAGCGCGGACGGCGGCGAGGACAGGTTCACGCCGTGGCTCCCGGGCCAGCGGCCTGCGCGCCTTGCGGCGACCCTTGGGTGCCTTCATGCCAGATCGCCAGCGCCGCCAGCGCCCGCAGTTCGCGGGTGTGGTTGGCACGGCCGTCGCGGTGCTGCTCCAGCAAGCCGGTGATGGCCTCGGGCTTGAACAGCTGCTGCAGCAACTCGCTGCCGCCCAGGGTGCGCGCCAGCCAGGGGTAGCTGTCCTTTCGGAACCACTCGCCCACCGGCACGGTGAACATCTGCTTCTTCCGGTAGGCCAGGTCCTCGCCGATCAGGGGCGTGACCGCCTTCTTGTACCAGTGCTTCTTGTCACCCTCGGGCGAGAGCTTGGTGCGGCCCCGCGAGCGGAAGGCCAGTTCCATCATCCGCCAGTCGAGGAAGGGCGTGCGCGCCTCGATGGACACCGCCATGCCCATGCGGTCGGGCTTGACCAGGTTGTTGCCCGAGAGCAGGAGCTGCATGTCCAGGTACAGGGCCTGGTTGATCCGGTCGAAGTGCGCCGCCTCGTCGAACCAGGGCGCTGCAGCGGCCGCCAGGCTGTCGACGCCCGCCAGCTGCGAGGCCACCTCGGGCCGGTACAGCGCGGCGCGACTTTCCGGGGTGAAGAGCGAGATCGAGTCGAAGTAGCGGCGGCGAAAGCTCGCGTCGTCCAGACCGTCGACGCCGGGCTGGGCGAAGAACTGCTCGTACTTCTCGTAGCCGGCGAAGAGCTCGTCGCCGCCGTCGCCGGTGAGCACCACCTTGACATGCCGGGCGGCCAGCTCGGACACGCGCAGCGTGGGCATGAAGGAGGCGTCGCCATGCGGCTGGTCCAGGTGGTGCAGCACCATCGGCCAGCGTTCGAGCATGTTCAGTTCGGCCACTTCCATCGTGTGCTCGCAACCGAAGCGCTTCGCGGCGTCGGCCGCGAAAGACGACTCGTCGAAGCGCGGGTCGGCGAAGCCGATGCAGAAGGTCTTGACCGGCGCCTGCACATGCCGGGCCATCAGGGCCACGATGGTGCTGGAGTCCACGCCACCGGAGAGGAAGGCGCCCCAAGGCACGTCGGCGCGCAGGCGGATGCGGGTGGCGTCGTCGAGGATGGAGAGGAACTCCTCCTGCCAGGTGCCGAAGTCGTGGTCCTGCTCGCGCTGGTCGGCCAGGGACCACCAGCGCTCGGTGCGCACCGCGCCGCCACGGGTCCACTTCATCCAGGTGCCGGGCATCACATGCCGCACGCCCTCCCACGCCGTCCAGGGCGCGGGGATGTAGTTGAAGGCCAGGTAGTGGTGGATGCCTTCCAGGTCGACGCCGGGCCGGGCCTTCAGGGCCGGCAGCAGCGCCTTGATCTCCGAGCCGAAGACCATGCGCGCGCCGTCGTCGTGCACATAGAGGGGCTTGACGCCGATGCGGTCGCGCGCGAGGTAGAAGGCGTCCTCGCGGGCGTCGTCGATCGCGATCGCGAACATGCCGTTCAGGCGCTTGAGGCAGGCAATGCCTTCGCGCTCGTACAGCCGCAGGATGACCTCGGTGTCCGAGTGCGTGTCCAGGCGCACGCCCTGGGCGCGCAGTTCAGCGGCCAGTTCGACGTGGTTGAAGATCTCGCCGTTTTGCACCACCGCGATGGCGCCGTCGTCCGAGACAAAGGGCTGGTGGCCGCCGGCCAGGTCGATGATGGACAGGCGCCGGTTGCCCACCGCGACGCCGCGTGGCATCTGGTGGCGCACGCCCTCGTCGTCGGGGCCGCGGTGCACGATGCTGCGCGCCATCGCCGACAGCGCCTCGGGCGCGAGGGCCTCGCGCCGGCGGTCCCAGTAGCCGAAGATGCCGCACATGACTCAGTTGCTCCCTTTGCCCGAGAGACGGCCCACCGTCCACCACAGAATCCGCAGGTCCAGCCAGAGGCCGGCCTCGCGGGCGTATTGAAGGTCCAGCGCCAGGCGCTGTTCGGGCGTGGCCGCCGAGCGCAGCGTCGCCTGCGCGAGGCCGGTGACGCCGGGGCGCACGCGGCAGCGCGCGGCCCAGTCGGCTTCCGAGTAGAGCGCGCGCTGGGCCGGCACGTCGGGGCGCGGGCCCACCAGGCTCATGTCGCCCTGGAGGACGTTGAGCAGCTGCGGCAGTTCGTCCAGGCTGGTGCGGCGGATGAAGCGACCCACACGGGTGATGCGCGGGTCATCCGACGCGGTGTGGTACGGGCCGATGGCAGCCGCGTTCTTGACCATGCTGCGGAACTTGTACATGCCGAACTCGCGCCCGCCGCGGCCCACGCGGACCTGGCGAAAGAGGATCGGGCGACCGTCCTCCAGCCACACCGCCAGGGCGGTGCCCAGGAGCAGCGGCGACAGCAGCAGCAGGGCCAGGGCCGAGAGCAGCAGGTCGAACAGGCGCTTGGTCATGGGAGAGGCTTCGATGGGGCGCGGCGGGCCGGGTTCAGGCGGCGGACGGCGTCATGCCGGCCCCATGCCGGCTGCGATGCGGGCGATGATCTCGCGCGTGGCCTGGGCGTCGCGGGCCACCGCCTGCGGGTCACGCGCAGCCAGCTGCGCTTCGGCCTCGCGCAGGGCCTGCACCTCGCGCTCGAAGACGGCGTCGGAGTCGTCCCGGTGGAAGGTCCGCGAGAGGATGACCGCGCCCGACCCCAGGCGCAGGTGCTCGGCCAGCACCGCACGTCCCGGGAGCAGCCCCTCGTCCAGACGGGCAATGCCCCCGAAGCCGAAGCGCAGGCCGCGCGCCAGCACGGCGCGGGCGACCCGCTCGACCAGGCCCGAGGCCAGGGGTTCGAACATGAAGCGCAGCCCCAGGGACAGGTGCAGGTCATTGAGGCCCACATACACCTCGGAGAGGCCAGGCGTGTCGATCCAGTCCTCCAGCGTCGCCACCGCGCAGGCCGTTTCGACCAGGGGAATGATGGGGCGGCGGCCCGCCACGATGCTGGCGAAGGCGCGCAGGGTTTCAGCGTCCTCGAACATGGGCAGCATGATCAGGTCGGCCCCCTGGGCGATGACGGCGTCGACTTCCTCCGCGCTGCCTGGGTGGAGCGGATTGACCCGCACCATCAGCTTCGCCCGGGTCAGCTGCGCCTTGACGCGGCCCACGTCCTCCAGCGCATGGACGCTGATGAAGGTGTTGCGCCCGGCCTGGCGCTCGGCCTTGCCCAGGCGCTCCAGGTCCACCCACAGGCGCATGCCGGGCAGGGCGTCGCAGCGGCGGGCGAAGGCCGGGTCGTTGGTGATTTGAATGAGGTCGAGCATGGGCGGAAGCAACCCGCGATTATCGCCGCTGGGTGGGGCGCCTTCCCGAGGGAAACGCCCGTCGATCCGCCTCTGGAAAACGCCCCGGGACACCGCCGCAGCGTGACCCAGACCCCGGACCTAGACGCCCGGCCCCGCGCGACGGGCGCGCAGGCCTTCGCGCACCGGGCCGGCGCAGGCCCAGGCGGCGGCGAGTACCACCCCGGCGGCCAGCAGGGCCAGCGCCAGGCGCGGCCAGGGTGAGGGCAGCGACGCGACGAGCCACGGAGCGGCAACGGCCACCCCCAGCACCACCGCCAGGGCGGCGCCCATGGCCGCCCAGGGCAGGCTGCGACGCGCCGGCGCGCCCATGGCGGCCAGCACGCCCAGCGCCACGAGGGCCA
>JACCDI010687815.1_pt1 | contig 19616 bp, 18 predicted proteins | sample 7442791 | NCBI WGS metagenome assembly JACCDI01 (sample SAMN15323434, study PRJNA562643) | freshwater metagenome | isolation source: river surface water | place: USA:Blue River Watershed | collected 2017-08-15
AAGCGCGATTCACCTTATTTGAGCGTTTCTACTTGGCCCACGGGCCACCTGCTGCATTGCACTGATGTCTTGTTGGTCTGCAAGTTGTCAACCTTGCAGACTTGATTTCTTTGCAAACAGGGGCTGTGCAGGCCCCGCAGGAACCCCCCATGAAAACTCATTTCAAGCGCAATCCCCCAGTCGCTGTCCTTGTCATATCGCTAGGTTCTACCTGGTGCGCTGCTTGGTCTCAGCCGTTGGTGGGCGAGACCGTTCATGCGTTGGACGAGGTGACCATCAATGCGCGGGCCTTGGAACACAGCAGTTTGCTGGTTCCCGCCCAGCAGTTATCTGGCCCCGCATTGACGCAACGGCAAGGCAGCACCTTGGGCGAGACGCTCGATAACTTGCCTGGTATTTCCAACAGCTCGTTTGGCCCCAACGTGGGGCGGCCCATCATTCGCGGCTTGGACAGTGACCGCATACGCATCTTGCAAAATGGTGGCGCCACCATGGATGTCTCGAGTTTGAGCAACGACCATGCGGTGCCGATCGATCCTCTGACAACAGAGCGAATAGAGGTGTTGAGGGGGCCTGCTACCTTGCTGTACGGTGGAAGCGCTATTGGCGGTGTGGTGAATGTGATCGATAACCGCATTGCCAGAGAACCTATTTTCGATGCGAAAGGCGGCGTCATTGGAAAGGCTGACATGCGAGCTGGCGGTGCAGCCAATGAACGAAGCGCGGGTGCGCTGGTCGAAGCTGGAAATGACAAATTCGTGCTGCATGTAGACGCCTTTGACCGCACCACGCAACAGCTGAAGGTCCCCAAAGACATGACGTGCGGTGAGGGGGGCGCCGCCAATGGCCGCCGCGTGTGTAACTCGGCCAGCAACAGCAAGGGCGTGGCAGCTGGGGGGACCTTGTTATTTGATCGCGGCTACCTGGGCTTGTCGACCAGTGAATACCGCAACACGTATGGAACCGTCGCAGAGCCAGATGTCACCATTGGCATGCGCAGACGCCATCATGCGCTGGAAGGCTTGATACGCGATGTTGGCGGGTTTCAGGACTTGAAGATCCTGTGGGGTCATAGCGATTACACCCACACGGAATTTGAAGGGTCATCAGCGGGCATACGTTTTGACAATAAGGGGGGAGACTTGCGTCTAGAGGGGCGGCAGCGAGTGTTGCGTGTAGGCAGCGATTGGCAATGGGAAGGCGTGTCCGGCCTTCAACGTGAAGGCAACCAATTGCGGGCGGTGGGAGATGAGAGATTTTTACCCTCAAGTCGGACACAGAGCACCGGTCTGTTCACCTATCAGGCCTTGACCACCGCCTGGGGTCAACTGAACGCAGGCGCCCGAGCGGAGATGGTTGAGGTGACCTCACTGGAAGATATTGGCCCTCACCTCGAAAACACCGCGCAAACTCGAAAGTTCAAGCCTTTAAGTGTGGCTGTAGGCGCCATGCGTAACCTGCGCCAAGGGGAGGCTCAGGATGGCTGGCAGCTCACCACCAATGTGAGCGTAAGCCAACGTGCCCCGAAAGATTACGAACTCTTTGCCTTTGGTCGACACGTGGCCACCGCTGCCTATCAGATTGGCCAACCGTCCAATGACCTTGAACAAGGCACGCAATGGGATCTGGGCGGGCAGTGGAAGCAAGGTGCGCATCAGTTTGGTATCACAGGTTTTGTGTCGAATTTTTCCAACTACATCTCTTTACAACCCACGGGCGAGTTCCGTGACAGCAGTGGCGCTGTGACGGGGTTGAGGACGGATTTGCCAACGTACCGGTTTGAAGGGGTCCGTGCGCGATTCCATGGGGTGGAGTCAACAGCCAAATTGCGCATGGTCGGTGGGCGCTCTGCCTTGCTCAGCGCCGACTCTACGCGTGGCGCGGTGGACCTGGAGTTGCGGGCAGATGTGGTGCATGCCACCGATCTGACCCATAACCAGGCGATGCCACGCATTGCACCCATGCGCCTGGGTGCAGATGCCCTCTGGTCGCGCGACGCATGGGGAGCGCGAATCGGGTGGATACACACCGCTGCTCAGAACAGAGTGCCCGAAGGAGGTGTAGCCACAGGGTCGCACACGTTGTGGAACGCGGGCCTGAACTATCGCGCCCACGTCGGTTCTACGCACTGGATGTGGTTTGCCAGGTTTGACAACATCACCAATAAACTGGCGTATTCTTCTACCTCTGTGCTGACCCAAACCCTGCGAGACGCTGCACCGCCCATCGCCGGTCGAAGTGTGAAGGTGGGGGCTCAAGTCAGTTTTTGATGGGGCCTCGCAGCACGTCTCACCCTGTCAAAATGGCGTTTTTCTGCGTTCAGGATGTCAGCGGGTCACACTTGACAGCACCTGAGGCGAACAGTGTTGCCCCGTCAGCCGTTCGAAATGCTGACATCGCTTGAGATAAAGGATGTTTCCCATGATCACACTGCTGGTGGTTGTCTTTGTCCTGACCTACGCGGCCATTGCGCTGGAGCACCCGCTCAAGGTGAACAAGTCGGCTTCTGCGTTGATCGGAGCGGGGTTGCTATGGACCATGTACGCCTTGTCCGGTATTGAGCCTGAGTTGCTCAGCGAGCAGGTGGGCCAATCGCTTTTGAGCACGGCGCAAATCGTCTTCTTTCTGATGGGCGCCATGACGATTGTGGAGGTGGTGGATGCGCATGATGGGTTCGACGTCATCACCTCTCGCATCAAGACCGCCCGTCTCTCCTCCTTGATGTGGATGGTGGGTTTCTCCACATTTTTTCTGAGTGCTATTTTGGACAACCTGACGACCACCATCGTCATGGTGTCACTCATGAAAAAATTGCTCGACCAACGAGAAGACCGTATTTTCTTTGCGGGCATCATCGTCATTGCGGCCAACGCGGGCGGCGCTTGGACACCCATTGGCGACGTCACGACAACCATGTTGTGGATTGGTGGGCAAATCACGACGGTGGAAATCATGAAGGGGCTCTTTTTGCCCTCATTGGTCAACCTGTTGATTCCGCTCGTGATCGTCAGTCGGATGCTGGGTCAACGACCTGTGATCGCCCCTCCCCGCAGTGGCGAAGACGCTGGCAATACCCCTGCCTTCGAGCGCAATGTGATGTTTTTCCTGGGACTTGGGGTCTTGCTGTTGGTGCCGGTTTTCAAGACCGTCACGCACTTGCCCCCTTTCATGGGGATTCTCTTTGGGCTGGGTATCTTGTGGGTACTGGGGGAGTTGATCCACCGTCAAAAACCCGAGGACACCAAGGAGCATCTCACCCTGGTCAGTGCGCTGAGCCGCATTGACTTGAGTTCGATCATGTTCTTTGTCGGCATTTTGTTGTCCGTCGCCACCTTGGAACACACGCATGTCTTGTCTTCCTTGGCGGCCTGGCTTGATCAAACAGTGGGGCGTCTGGACGTGATTGTGCTGCTCATCGGATTGGCGAGTGCCGTGGTGGACAACGTCCCCTTGGTGGCCGCGTCGATGGGCATGTACGACCTGGCGCAACACCCGACAGACAGTTTTCTGTGGGAGTTCATGGCCTACTGCGCAGGCACGGGAGGATCCATTTTGATCATTGGGTCTGCGGCGGGCGTGGCAGCCATGGGTTTGGAGAAGATTGACTTCATGTGGTACGCCAGAAAAATCAGTCTGCTGGCGTTGGCAGGCTACGCGGCGGGTGCCGGTGTGTACATCGTCGCGCACTTGTTTTTTTACTGATGCCAACCGGTCTGCTGTGTCTCAGTTTGTCGACGGATAGCCGTGTGTACCAATTTCACACCAACCCAGCAGGCCCAGTGGGCCCGAGACACGCTGGGGGTCCATCTGCCCAGCGAATTTCCCCCTGAGTCTTACCCAGGTTTTCCGGCGCCGGTGGTCGTCAAAAGCCAAAAGACCGATCGTGTGGCCTGCGGCCTGGCCAGATTTGGCCTGATACCCGCATGGGCCAAGGATGACAAGATTGCGCGCTACACCTACAACGCCCGCAGCGAAACAGCCGCTCAAAAACCGAGTTACCGTGCCGCCTGGCGTGAGCGTCACTTTGGGTTGGTGCTCGTCGATAACTTCTATGAACCCAGCTATGAGACGGGCAAGGCCGTTCGCTGGAAGATTCAATTGGCCTCGGGAGAGCCCTTTGGCATTGCCTGCCTGTGGGACCGCTGGACCCACCCAGTCTCAGGTGAAGGGGTGGTCAGTTTTTCCATGCTCACGGTGAATGCGGACGAGCATCCAGTGATGAGCCAGTTTCACAAGCCAGCCGACGAAAAGCGAACCCCTGTGGTCATTGCCCGGTCCTTCTATGACACCTGGCTCAGTGCCACCACGGCCAAGGCGAACGAGTTGATGACCTGGACGCACATGCCAGCACTGCAGGCCATGCCTGCGCCCAGAGCCTGAGTTGATGGACCACCAGATCGATCCAGCTTCTCTGGCAGCGCTGCCGCGTACCTCGGGTGTGTACCTGTTCAAAGGCGATGGCCGTTTGCCCTTGTACATTGGCAAAAGTGTTGACATACGCAGCCGAGTACTGGCCCACCTGCGAGCCGAGGATGAGGCTGCCATGATGGCGCAAACCCGACGGGTGGAGTTCATCGAGACCGCCGGTGAAGTGGGGGCTTTGCTCCTCGAAGCACAACTGATCAAGCAGCACAGTCCCTTGTTCAACATCCGCTTGCGTCGCCTGCGTCATCTTTGTTCCATTCGACTGATCTCCTCCGAGGGTGTGGTCACGCCCGAGATAAGCTCCAGCACAACGGTGGCGGTGGGGCAAGCCGATGACCTGTATGGATTGTTCAGTTCTGTCCATGCGGCGCAGAGCAAGCTTCGCGAACTCGCCGATTTGCATGGCCTGTGCCTAGGGGTCCTGGGCCTGGAGAAGATGGGCAAGCGAGGCTGTTTTGGCTTGCAAGTCAAACGGTGTCTGGGCGCCTGTGTCGGCCAGGAGGACAGGCGTGTCCATGATCAGCGGCTCCTCAGCGCGTTGGTGGATCTCAAGGTTCACGCCTGGCCCTACCCAGGTGCGGTCGACCTGGTGGAACAACGAGGTGACTGGATCCAACGGCATCGAATTCAGGATTGGCGTTACCAGGGCACCTGGTGTTCACGAACACACCAGCACACGGCGCATGAGCAGCAAGGTTTTGATCTGGATACCTACAAGATACTGGTCAAACCCGTCTTGATGGGCACGGTCAGAATTGAAGCGGTTTGAACTGACTGCAGCGTCACCGTCAGACGTCAGCCAGCTTGATGACCCACGGGATAATATCGAGTGCTGGTGCAAATGCAATGGTGAGAAACGAGGTGGCGAATGAAGCTCGGTAAGACCTGGGTCGTGTGGTTGTGTGCTGTCTGGATGTGGAGCGCGCACGCCGCGGGCGTCTCTGATCAACTCAAAGGCCGTGATCATGTGCTCCTGATGCGCCATGCCTATGCGCCGGGCGTGGGTGACCCCGCAGGGTATGTGCTGGAACGTTGCGAATCTCAACGTATCCTGAACCAGGATGGGAAAAACCAGGCGGTGAGGATTGGCCGTTGGTTACGCGCACAAGGCGTGGAGAAAGCCCAGGTCTTTTCAAGTCCCTGGTGCCGATGCACGCAAACGGCTGACTTGCTCGGCCTGGGCGCCGTCACGGTCGAGCCCGCCTTGGCCTCGTTTTTTGACGAACCTCACCTGGCTGCGACTCGCAACACCAGTCTCAAAGCGTTCATCGCCCAAGCCCTGAAAACCAAAGGAGATCAAGCGCTGATTCTGGTCACCCACCATGTCAACATCCTGGAGTTCATGGGGCAGAACATCGGCTCGGGAGATATGGTGCTGGCGCGTGTCTCGCCCCTTGGGCAACTGGTGGATTACAAGCTGTTTCGCAGCCCTTGAGGCGTCATGTCAGGGGTTGCAGTGGTCACACCGCTCGGCCTTGGCGTACTGGGCTTCATGCGGGTCTTCGCGGCTGTACCCGCAAGTGGCACAGGACCAAACCACGGTTTTGGCAAGTCGCGTGGGACGACCGCACCAAAGGCAGGGACGTCCAGGGGTGTGCCCCGTGATGGAGAAGCCCGAACTCGAGCAACGAGGACAGTAGGACTGAATTTTCTTGAGTAGATCGACGGCAGCCTGCTGAATCATCTTTTGTCGCGTGGGATTGCCAAATGCCCGCAGATCATGTTCAAGATACACCAGTCGATTGGAGGCTTTTTGCTGGCTATCCAGGAAGGCCTGCTTCAACGCATCCCAACGCTGCAGTCCCTTTTGAATTCTTGGATCGGTTGGGCTCTCAGGTCGAAGTGTGAGGTGGTGATCAGGAAAGCCCGCCTCTTGAGAGAACTTTTCCAGCTCTTCGACGGATTGGATCGCGCGCTGCAGATGTCGGGCTGGCCCTTGTGCAATGCCCACCACCTCGAGTTGGCGTTCGGCGTCTAGCCAAATCAATACCTCGATATTCCAGGGCATCAGTCCGCTGAACGGATCTGCACCGAATGCCCCCTCGCTGGCGATGCCCAGCGTGACGCCACAGAGTTCCATCCCCTTCTGGGCTTTTCGTCGGGCAGTCTCAATTTGTCCCTCAAGCCGTGGGACTTCTCCTGTGAAGGAGCCGAACAAGTCGGTGTCATAGCCGGTGGCCTGCACGAGGTGGCAGCCCAGCGCGGGTTCCAGGACCGGAGCGATCAAGGGCACCTTGCCATGCTGGGTCAAACACGCGACGGTCTTGCCTTGATAGCGTTGCGGCATGGGTCATCCCAACAGGGTTTGCGCCACGTGGAAGTAAGCGGGTATGCCCAGCAACAGATTCAAGGGAAATGTGATGCCGAGTGACAAACCAAAATACAAGGATGGGTTGGCCTCCGGAATGGCGTACCGAAGCACGGCAGGCACCGCAATATACGAGGCACTGGCCGCCAGCACCATCAGCAAGGTGGCGTCACCCAGAGGCAGTCCCAGCAGCCACGCCAGACCCAGCGCCAGGCTGGCATGGGTCAAAGGGCCAAAGATGGCGTAGGTGATCAACCAGATGGATGTTCCCTTGAGCTGTGACAGGTTGCGGGCGGCCATCAATCCCATGTCGAGCAGAAAGAAGGCCAACATGCCTTTGAAGAGGTCACCAGAAAACGGTTGCATTGCCGCTTGACCCGACTCACCCGTTAGCAAACCAATTGCCATGGCCCCCAGCAAGAGCAGCTGGGCTCCGTCGGTGAAGGATTCGTGCAAGACCTTACCCAGCGGGAAATTCGTGGGTTGAGACACGCCGGCAATTGCACACGAGCCTCCCGCGTGCAGCACCACCTGAGCACTGGCTGACTTTTGTCTCAAGGTGTTGGCCAGGATCACCGCCATGATGATGGCGGGTGATTCCATCAGCGCCATGGCCGCGGCCATGTGGCCGCCATAGGCGACCTCCTGGTTTTCCAGGAACTGCACGGCCGTGACAAATGTCACGGCACTGACCGACCCATAGGTGGCTGCCACCGCTGCCGCGTCAAATCCGGACAGTATGCGCTTGAGTATCGAATAGCCCACCAGGGGGACGATGACGGCAAGTCCCATGGCCGCTGTCAGGCCTGCACCAACTTCAACCGTCAGACCGGATTGAGCCAGGGCAAATCCGCCTTTCAGGCCCAAGGCCATCAACAAGTAGAGGGACAGAAAACGAGAAATGGCCGGAGGAATCTCCAGGTTGGATCTGACCGTGCCCGCCAGCACGCCAAAGACAAAAAACAAGATCGCGGGGTCCAGCATGTTGTGCATCGAAAAACTCCTGAGTTGAATGGTAGGAGTGCTCGATGTATTTGTAAAATCGATTATTCAATGTGTATAAATAGGTATTTATCTATGAATTTGACCTTTCGACAGTTGCGACTCTTCCTGGCACTCGCAGACACCGGCAGCGTGAGTGGTGCAGCCCGTGCCCTCCATGTGACGCAGCCGACAGCCTCCATGCAACTCAAGGAAATCACGCTCTCCGTGGGTCTGCCGCTGTATGAGGTGATTGGCAAGAAAGTGCGTTTGACGGAGGTGGGGCACGAACTGGCCGCCACGGCACGGGCCCTGGTGTTGACCTGGGAGGCCTTTGAACAAAAGGTGGACGCCATCCAAGGTCTGTCGCGAGGCAAGCTGCGCATCGCCGTGGTCAGCACAGCCAAGTATTTCATGCCACGCTTGATTGGCAGCTTTTGCACACAACACGCCTCGATTGATGTGGCCCTGGAAATTTTGAACCGTGACGGTGTTGTGCAGCGTCTGCGCGAGAGGCGAGACGACCTCTACATCATGTCGCAACCACCCCAGGATATCGATTTGGTGGATGACATTCTGATGCCCAACCCCATCGTGGTGATTGCACCGTTGGCAGATCCACTCGCAAAAAAGCGTGGCATCTTGCTGAAGGACTTGTCCACTCGGCGATTCATCCTGCGGGAACCCGGGTCGGGCACACGCATGGTGGCCGATCAATTTTTCCGACAACGACGTTTCTCACCGGATGTTCGGCTTGAACTGGGCAGCAATGAAGCTGTGAAGGAGTCTGTCGCGGGCGGGCTTGGACTGGGTTTGATCTCACAACATGCCTTGCACGGGATGAGCAAGGAGCACGGTGTCACGGTGGTGGATGTGGAGGGGTTTCCTCTGCCGTCGGCCTGGCATGTGGTGCATCACACGGGCCAACAACTCTCGCCTGTGGCGAGTGCCTTCAAGCGACATCTGCAGCAGTCGATGGGGGCGCGCTAGACAACGTGGGCGATGCTAAGAATCAGTAAAAAACGAATTTAAATTTAATTTAAATCTGCTTTTTATATAAACTGTTTTTCTCTACACTGGCTAAAAATTCCCGCCTGTTGGGTTGACGCAGCCCCATAGCCTGATCTGGACTGACGACATGAGCCATCTGAATTACCGACATTTGTATTACTTTTGGGTGGTGGCCAAAGAGGGGAGCATGGCCAGGGCGGCCCAGCGCTTGGACATGGCCATCCAAACCATCAGTGTGCAGGTCCGAGAGTTGGAAAAATCCCTCGGGCATCAGCTGTTCAAGCCCGAGGGTCGCAGTTTGAGTTTGACCGATGCCGGACAAGCTGCCTATGAGCGGGCCGATGAAATCTTCCAGATCGGGCAAAAAATTCCTGGCGAAGTGGCCTATGCGGCCAGTGGTCCGGCCATCAGACTGTCCATTGGTTTGTCCGACGGTTTGTCCAAATTGGCTGCTCACACGCTCCTTGACCCCGTGCTGCATACCCCTGGTTTAAGGCTGATTTGCCATGAAGGGGAGTTCGAACAGCTCATGGCAGAACTGGCGCTTCACCATCTCGATGTGGTGTTGGCCGGACAAGGCGCACCGCCCAACCCGAATCTTCGACTTTCCAGTCGCCTGTTGATGTCGTCTGACGTCTATTGGTATGGCCCTTCGGCTTGGGTCACGGCAAAGACCCGCAAGAATTTTCCGGCCTGTCTCAATGAATTGCCGGTTCTGATCCCGACCCGCCACGCACCTATTCGCGCGTCTCTGGATCGGTGGATCAGTGCACATGCCCTGACGCCCAATATCGTGGGAGAGTTCGAGGACAGCGCGCTGATGACCTTGTTTTCTGGGCGGGGAATGGGGGTGTTTCCTATCAGTGGCCTGGGCGCGCAAGACTTGTCACTGATGCCCGGTATGCAAGCGCTGGGGAAAACTGATGTGATGGAAGACATCTACGTCATTCACTCAAATCGTGGACGGCACCATCCTCTGGTGCAACAAATCCTACAGAGAAAGTGATTTTGACTTCGAAAAAAACGAAGTTACGATCCCGAAATCTCTACGAAAAATATGGAAATCCCCATTGCCAGCCCCTGCCCGATCTTATAAATTCAGCTTTGAAGGGGAGTAGCTCCCGCTCTGGCTGAATCGGTCTTTCACAAGACTGCAGCCAAAGCGTCAACAGATCGCCAATTCGAAGAATACCTTCCGGTCTGTTGGGTAACACAATCATCACTCCATGCTGAGCAAGACCTTCGACCGGTTGCCTGTTTCAGGCACACGGAGGTGCTTGCACACGGCCTTCACTTGACGTGAAGGCCTGTTGACATCGAGTGTGTCCGAACCAGGTTGAGAAGACGATCAACCAGGAGTTCGAATGGAGCTTTTTTCTACCCCGTGGTGGTCTGCCTTGCTGGCGATCATCCTCATTGACCTTGTACTGGCCGGTGACAACGCCATCGTGATTGCGTTGGCTGCCAGAAATCTACCCCCCCATCTGCAAAAAAAGGCGGTTTTTTGGGGAACGCTCGGTGCCATCGCCGTGCGATCTCTCATGACCGTCGGTTTGGTTTGGCTGCTCAAGATCCCGGGTCTGATGCTGGCCGGCGGCCTGGGCTTGCTGTGGATCGCTTACCGGTTGCTGGCAGACACCTCGACCGACAGCCATGATGGCCCTGTGGCCACGTCCTTTTGGGGCGCCATGAAGGTCATTGTGATTGCGGATGCACTGATGGGCATCGACAACGTGCTGGGTGTCGCAGGCGCCGCCCATGGTGCTATTGAACTCGTGATCATTGGTCTGCTGATCAGTATCCCCATCGTGGTCTTGGGCAGTTCATTTGTGTTGCGCCTGATTGAGCGCTTCCCGGTGATCATCAAGCTGGGTGCCGCTGTGTTGGCATTCACCGCTGCCAAGATGATCGTGGGTGAACCGCTGCTAGATCCTCTGTTTGATCCCGCAGGTGTGGTGCACGAAATCGCACGCATTGGCACCTATGTCGCGGCTGTGGCCGGTGTGCTGGGGTGGGGATGGTGGAGCGCGCGACGCGCGCAAGAAGGCACCGACAAATCCACTGGCCTGGTTTCTTGAGTTGTCGAGTATTACTAATTTCAACGGAGAACTTCATCATGGAAAAGATCATTGTGGTTGTCAACGACGCCGAGTACGCCTTGCAAATGGTGGCGCCTATGAAAAACGCAGACCAGCCCACCCAGTGGGTGTTGCTGGTGTGCCCGCCCAAGTTCACTCGGCACGTCAGCCGATGGGTCAGCCGACAGTCGTTGAACGCGTGGCGCAAAAATTGGGCTCAAGAACTGGTCCAGGTGGTCAAGCCTGTCATGACCCTGGGTGGGGACACACTGCACTGGTCGTGTATCCAAGGTGCATTGCCTGACGAGATCAAGCGCCTGCAGAAAGAGTTTGGAACTCAACGGGTCTTGGATGCCCGACGGCTCAAGCTGGGGGTTCAGCAGCAACCCGTGAGCGAATCCCAGCCTGTGACCTCTAACAACGGCTGGTCAGTTCCAAGCGGCGTGGCGGTGATGGGCGCCATGCTGATTGCAGCAGCCGAGTGATGCGATAGGGTGTGGGTCCGAAGGCATGGTGATGCCTTCGGACTCCCTCAGTGCGGCTGTGAGGGATGCATCAATTTGTCGATGAGTGCCAGAGCCAGGGCGCTCAGCAAGAAAACGGTATGAATGATGGTTTGCCACAGAACCGCGTGTTCCGTGTAGTTGGAGACGTTGATAAAGGTCTTGAGCAGATGGATAGATGAAATCCCGATGATGGCAGCTGCCAGTTTCACCTTTAGCACAGATGCGTTCACATGATCCAGCCATTCCGGCTGATCAGGGTGATTGTCCAAGGCGACGCGGGAAACAAATGTGTCGTAGCCGCCAACGATCACCATGATCAGCAGGTTGGAAATCATCACCACGTCGATGAGTCCCAGCACCACCAGCATGACAATCGACTCGTTGAGTTCGGTGACGGGGACATCGGAACGGTAGCCGATGCTCGTCACCAGGGACTCCAGTGCTGCTTGATGGCCGAACACGGCTTCGACCAGGTGCACCAACTCGCGCCAGAACTGAAAAACATAAATGACCTGTGCCACCACCAACCCCACATACAAGGGGAGCTGGATCCAGCGGCTGGCAAACAAGAATCGTGACAGTTGTTGCATGGTGAGCCTCACAGGTTCGGCAGGTTCGATAGTGTTCGAGCGCTGACAGACTTCAATTCTTGCAGGGTTTGCTCGGGCATTCGCTTGAGCTGGAGGTAAACCACGCCCAATCTGGGGTTGGTCTGGAAATGGGACCGGTGCCGATCAAAAAAGTCCCAGTACAGGGCATTGAATGGGCACGCGTTGTCGGTGGTCCTGGCCTTGGGGTCGTAACGGCAGCTCTTGCAGTGGTCTCCCATGCGATGGATATAGGCGGCACTGCTCACATAGGGTTTGGTGGCCAACAAGCCACCGTCAGCCCATTGGCTCATACCCAGGGTATTGGGTGCTTCCACCCATTCAAACGCGTCTATGTAAATGCCCAGGTACCAGCGGTGCAGTTCCGTCGGGTCAAGCCCAGCCAGCAGCGCGAAATTCCCGATCACCATCAGCCGCTGAATGTGATGCGCATACGCATGCGTCAAAGACTGCCGCAAGGCGCTGGCCATGCAGGCCATTTGCGTCTGGCCATTCCAGAACCAGGCGGGTAAGGGGCGGGCATGCGCCAGCTGGTTGGACGCGGTGTAGCTGGGCATTTGCGCCCAATACATCCCGCGAACGTATTCGCGCCACCCCAGGATTTGCCGGATGAATCCCTCTGTCGCGTGAAGCGGCACATGCCCCTCCTGCCACGCTGTTTGAGCCCGCAACACCACTTCCCGTGGGTTCAGCATCTTGGTGTTGAGCGCAAAGGACAACAAGGAGTGGAACAGGCGCCAATTGTGCTGAGACAGCGCATCCTGGTAATCGCCAAAGTGTGGCAGTCCCCACTGGATGAAATGGTCGAGTTGCTGCAGTGCCTCCCCTCGGTTGAGGGGCCACCGAAAGGCCGTGGCCTGCGGATCCCCCAGGGTCTTCACGCCCGCAGACTCGATGAGCTGCCACAACGCGCTGTGGTCATGGCAGGGACGCAGGTCGTCTGGCTCAGCCGGCTGGCCCGGCCAGGACTTTCGGTTGTCGGCATCAAAGTTCCATTGCCCCCCCTCGGGTTTGCCGTCTGGGGTGAGCAGGATGTGATGGCGACGTCGTTCGTGGCGATAAAAGCTTTCCATCAGCCACTGTTTCTTGTCCCGAAACAACTGCTGGACATCCTCACGCTGGGTGAAAAAGTGCTCGCTGTCCACCATGCTGACGGAGACAGTGCAGGCCGTTGCCCACTCTCGCAAGGCCTGGTCCAGCCGCCACTCGTCAGGCGCTTGGTACTCGACCGCACTGGCCTGGTAATGTTGTACCAGCGCATCCAGGTTGTTCACTATGTCCTGGCGGTTGCTGGGTTGATCCAGGCTGACATAGCGCACGCGGTGGCCGCTGGCTTTGAGCTGCTGCGCGAAGTCGCGCATGGCTGCAAAGATGCCCAGTACTTTTTGTGCATGGTGCAGCACGTAGTCAGTTTCTGCTCGTACTTCCATCATGACGTAGATCACATCAGGCTGGACAGCATGAAACCAGCTGTGAAGCGGGTTGAGCTGATCGCCCAGGATAAGGCGCAGTCGGGGTGGGTGGGGGTCACGCATGGCAAGATGTTCTGGAGCAAGCGACAAAGCGCTCAGGCTATGGTACCAATCATGTTGGTGTTGTCTCGACCAGCCCATGGTACGACTGCTATGATCAATTTGTGAGTTTCGTCAACTTTCAAGGTAAGCGGGACTTGGTGCTGGGTGACGCCAATGGGCACAGCATCTTTGTCGACGCAGGGTTTCACCTGTGTGTCCTGAACCTCCGATGACCTCCACCCCTTGCATTTTGCTGACCGGTTTTGAGCCCTTTGGCGGTGAACCGGTCAATCCCTCCTGGGAAGTGGCTCGAGCGCTGGCAGGCGAGAGGGTCGGTTCCCTGCAGGTTGAAAGTGTCCAACTGCCCTGTGCGTTTGCACTGGCGCCGCAGGCGCTGCAAGACGCTTTGACCCAGTTTTCCCCTCGAGCGGTGCTGTGTCTGGGGCAGGCTGAGGGGCGCAGCGAGGTGACGCCCGAGCGGGTCGCCATCAACATCCTGCATGCTCGAAGCCCTGACAACGCGGGTGCTCAACCGCAGGAAGAGCCGGTGGTCTCTGACGGGCCGACCGCCTATTTCTCAGGTCTGCCGCTCAACCGCCTGGTCCGCCAGCTTCGCTCGTGCGAGATTCCCGCCTCCATCTCCAACACTGCCGGCACATTTGTGTGTAACCAGGTGTTCTACTGGCTACAACACACCTGGGGCAGATCGGATCGCCTCAGTGGATTTGTGCACCTGCCATGCTTGCCTGAGCAAGTGTCTCGCATGGCCATGACGCCAGCGTGTCCATCACTTCCCCTGGACGTGCAGGTGCGTGCTGTGCGAGAGATGTTGGGGGTGATCGCGGGTGAAAAACAAGATGCCTGATGCCGTGACGTGGCCCGTCAATCTTGACCCATGACGTGTGCCGTCAATGTTGACGAGTGACTCGGCAAGGCATGGCTGCTCAAGGCCATGCGCGATCTCAAAGCGCCCGCTCAGGCCAGCAAATCCAGCAAGGTTCTGGCCACCACCTTGGTGGCCCGTCGCACATCCTCCAGCTGCACGCGCTCGTCAGCCCGCTTCGCGTGGCTCTCCAGCACGGTGCGCGGGCCGGCGCCGTAGATCACCGCCGGCACGCCGTGCGCGCCGTGCTTTTGGATGGCATCCACCAGCGGCGTGTTGCCCGCCAGCGGCACCATGGCGCGGGCCAACAGCAAGCGGCGGATATCCACCTTGAGTTGCTTGCCTCCGCGCGGGGGGCTGAAGGATTTGGCTGCGTCCTCGATGGTGGCGCGGATGCTGGCCTCCACCTCGGTGGGGTTTTCTTCTGGAATCATGCGCCGGTCTAACTTGAAGACCACCTTGCCCGGCATGACGTTGGTGTTGGTGCCGCCACTGATGTGCCCCACATTGAGGTAGGGGTGCGTGATGCCCTCCACCTGTGAGGAGATCTTCAAGTAGTCCGCATTGAGGGCGTGCAGCGCCTGGAGGATGTGCACCGCCCCCTGCAGGGCGTCGGTCCCGGTATCGGGCACGGCAGCGTGCGCCATTTCGCCATGTACCGTCACTTCCATTTGCAGGCATCCGTTGTGCGCGGTCACCACCTGGTAGGAGAAACCAGCAGCGATCATCAAATCGGGTCGGGTGAGCCCCTGGGCCAACAGCCAGCCGGGGCCCATCTCTCCGCCGAATTCCTCGTCATAGGTGAAGTGCAGCTCGACGCCGCCCTTGAGCGGCAGGCCCAGCGATTCGAGGGCGCGAGTGGCAAAGGTGAACGTGGAGAAGTCACTCTTGCTGACGGCGGTGGCACGGCCAAACATGGCACCGTTCTGAATCTCGGCGCCGTAGGGATCGTGACTCCAGCCTTCGCCGGGGGGCACCACATCGCCATGGGCGTTGAGCGCAATGGTGGTCCCAGCGCCGTAGGGGCGGCGCACAATCAGGTTGGTGATGGACTGCAGCCCGTAGCCTTTCACCTCGGCCTCAGGCACCGCATGCTGTTCGGCGTTATAGCCAAAAGCCTTGAGCAGCTCGGCCGTGCGCAGGGCATGCGGCGCGTTGTTGCCGGGCGGTGTGTCGGTGGGCACCTGGACCAGGGCTTGGAGAAACTTCACCTGCTCATCAAAGTGAGCATCGATCCAGGCGTCGAGTTGTTCGTAGTGGGCGGGGGTGGCACTCATGCAGTTTCCAGAGCAAGTTGATTCAAGACATGGCTGAAGGCATCGACTGCAAGTTGCATGTCGTCGCTGGTGGTGCTCTCCAGCGGGTTGTGGCTGATGCCGCCGTTTTCGCCACGCACAAACAGCATGGCCTGGGGCATGATCTCGTGTAGCTTCATCGCGTCATGGCCAGCACCGCTGGGCATTTTGAACAACGGCACACCCAGGTGTTCCACGGCGCGCTCCCAACGCGCCTGCCAGTCGGCTGCACTGGGTGCGGCCGACACCCGCAGGATTTCTTGCGCCACGTAGCGCACGCCGCGTCGCTCGCAAATGGCCTCCAGCTCGGCCAGGATGTCACGGACCACCGCGTCGCGCTGCGCATCCAGCGGTGCACGCATGTCCAGCGAAAACTGGCACACCCCAGGCACAACATTGATAGAGCCATGGGGGACCTGGAGTTGGCCGATGGTGGCCACCGAATCAGCGTCTTGAGCTGCGCGTTGTTCGACGTAAAGCGCCAGTTCGGCCAAGGCACAGGCGGCGTCACGGCGGCGGTCCATGGGCGTGGTGCCCGCGTGGCTGGCGGTGCCGATGATCTCGCACTGGTAGCGAACGCTGCCATTGATGCTGGTCACAATGCCCAGCGGCAGATGGCTTTCATTCAGCACCGGCCCTTGCTCGATGTGCACCTCGATGAAGCCCAGGTACTTCGCCGCGTCTCGACGAATCTTCGGAATGTCCTCGATGGACAGGCCAGCGTGTTGCATGGCTTGTCGCATGGAGATGCCCTCGGCATCGGTTTGCTCCAGCCACTCTGGCTTGAAGTCGCCCACCAGGGCGCCTGAACCCAGGAAGGTGGCTTTGTAGCGCTGCCCTTCCTCTTCGGCAAACGCCACCACTTCAATACCAAACGGCAGGCGGCGCTGCTGTTGCGCCAGTTGTTGCACGCAGGCCATGGGCACGACAATACCCAGACGGCCATCGTATTTGCCGCCATTGCGCACCGTGTCGTAGTGTGAGCCACTCATGAGGTAGCGGGCACCCGGGGTGGCTGGATGGTAGCGTCCCACCACGTTGCCCACCGCGTCAGTCTCCACCTCGTCAAACCCGCAGTCGCGCATCCAGTGGCTGATCTGCTGTGCACAGGCACGATGGGCATCCGTCAGGTAGGTGACGGTGAGTTGATTTTTTTCGGCGAACCCGGGGTCGCTGTGCTGGGCCAGGGTTTCCTGCCAGTCCCACACCGCATGGCCCAGCGTGGGCTCGATGCCAAACTTGTCGTTCAGACGGATCTCGACAATGCGGTGGATGTTGCGCAGGCATTCTTGCAGTTCAAACGCAGGGTGGCCCCTCAGACGGCGCTCAAAGGCCGCGATGATCTGCCGCTTGTGCAAGCCCACGCCGCGAGGGCCTCGAACGGCCAGGATAAAGGGCCAGCCAAATTTGGCGTTGTAGTCGGCGTTGAGCTGTTGGATGTGGGCAAATTCTTCGGGCGTGCATTCGGTCAACCCCGCTTTGCTTTGCTCGTTGGTCGATTCAGCCGTCAAGGTCTTGCTGACCATCGCCTTGCCCGCCAACTCGGGGTGCGCACGAATCAGCGCCAGTTGGGCGTCCTGTCCGGCTGCGTCCAGCACCTGGGTCATGGTGTATTTGAGATGCGCAAGCGATTTGAACGGCCGTTGTGCGATGGCCCGCTGGGCAATCCAATCCGAATGTTCGTACAGCCCGGCGAGCATGCGCATGGCATCGGCCTCGGTGGCGTGGTTGAGTTGATCCAGCGTGAGGGACATGATGGTTCTCGGATGAAGTGGTCAGCTGGTGAAGGGATGGGTGGCGGCCCAGTGGCGAGCAATGTCGAGCCGGCGAGCCACCCACACATGCTCATGTGACTGGATGTGATCCAGAAAACGCTGCAGCGCCGTGATGCGTCCCGGGCGGCCCAGCAGGCGGCAATGCATGCCGATGCTCATCATCTTGGGCCGGTTCAGGCCCTTGGGGTCGCCCTCCGCGTACAGGGCATCAAACGTGTCCTTCATGTACTGAAAGAAGGGATCGGCATGCGAGTAGCCCTGGGGCAGAGCAAAGCGCATGTCGTTGCAGTCCAGTGTGTAGGGGACGATGAGTTGGGGTGCCACGCTGCCATCGGTCTTGCGCACCTTCATCCAGAAGGGCAGGTCATCGCCGTAGTAATCGCTGTCGTAGGCAAAGCCGCCGAAGTCGGCCACCAGTCGGCGCGTGTTGGGGCTGTCGCGCCCGGTGTACCAGCCCAGCGGGCGCTCGCCCCAGAGCTCGGTCATGATCTGCATGGCCTGCTGCATGTGCTCGCGCTCGGTGGCCTCGCTCACGTTTTGATAATGAATCCACTTCAGGCCGTGGCAGGCCATGTCATGGCCCAATGCTTTCAAGGCAGCAGTCAACTCGGGGTAGCGCTGCAAGGCGGTGGCGATGCCAAACACGGTGAGGTGCAAGCCACGGCGTTCAAACTCACGCAAGATGCGCCACACGCCTGCGCGCGAGCCGTATTCGTAAATGCCCTCCATGCTGATGTGGCGCGCTTCAAATGCCGCGGGGTTGAACATCTCGGACAAAAATTGCTCGCTGGCCGGGTCTCCATGCAACACCGCGTTTTCACCGCCCTCTTCGTAGTTGAGGACAAATTGCACCGCGATGCGGGCCTGATGCGGCCACTGGGCATGGGGCACGTCGCGTCCGTATCCCTGGAGGTCGCGCGGGTAGGGCAGGGTGCTGTCGTAGGTACTCATGCAATCGGACTCCTTCAGACCAGGGTCTTGCTCCTTGGGGAAGCGACCAGTTGACGATACTATGGCCATGATAACCAAGAACAAAAATTGTATACAATATTGTCCACATACTGAACTTGTTGGAGAATGGGAATGGGCCTGAGCACGCACGTACTGGACACCATGCACGGCTGCCCCGCCGCCGGCATGCAGGTGCGCCTCTACACCCTGCAAGGGGGCCAGGCCACGTTGGTCAAGTCGTTCACACTCAGCCAGGACGGGCGAAACCCCGACGGCCCGTTGTATGACAACGCCAGCCTTCAAGTCGGCACCTACCGTTTGAGCTTTGACGTCAAGGGGTACTTCGATGCCAAGGGGGTTGCCCTGCCCGAACCCCGGTTTCTGGACCAGGTGCACCTGGACTTTGGTGTGGCGAACCGGGATCAGCACTACCATGTGCCGCTGCTGGTCAGCCCCTGGAGCTATTCCACCTACCGTGGTTCCTGAGTCAACCCCCAGCACCCAGGACCCTGGAGAACCTTGATGGACGCCTATTTTTTGGAGTGGGCCAACCTGTTGCTCAGGTGGCTGCATGTGATCACGGCCATCGCCTGGATCGGCTCCTCGTTTTATTTTGTGTTTCTGGACAACAACCTGTTGCGTCCCAAGTCGCCAGATCTGCTGGAAAAAGGCGTCGATGGTGCCATGTGGGCGGTGCACGGTGGGGGCTTTTACAACCCGCAGAAGTACATGGTGGCACCCAAGAAAATCCACACGCACCTGCACTGGTTTTATTGGGAGAGTTATTCCGCCTGGTTGTCGGGTTTCGCGCTGTTCACCATGCTGTACCTGTGGAACGCCGGCACCTTCCTGATCGACAAATCCCTGATGGATTGGTCCCCGGTGATGGCGGGGACCGCGGCCATCGGTTTTCTGGTGGGCTTTTGGGTGCTGTATGACGCGGTGTGTCGCGTCTTTGGTTTCAGGCCCCATGGCGAACTGATCGTGGCCGGCTTGATGATCCTCATCGTGGCCTTCGGGTCGTGGCTGGCGTGCCAGCTGTTTGCCGGACGCGCGGCCTTCCTGCTGGTGGGCGCGATGATCGCCACCGCCATGAGTGCCAACGTCTTTTTCTGGATCATCCCGGGCCAGCGCAAGGTGGTGAATGCCATGACCAGCGGCGAGCCGTATGACCCGGCCTCACTCGCTATTCACGGCAAGCGCGGCAAGCAGCGCAGCGTGCACAACAACTACTTCACGTTGCCGGTGCTGTTCATCATGATCAGCAACCACTACGCGTCG
>JACCDI012077577.1_pt1 | contig 19605 bp, 9 predicted proteins | sample 7442791 | NCBI WGS metagenome assembly JACCDI01 (sample SAMN15323434, study PRJNA562643) | freshwater metagenome | isolation source: river surface water | place: USA:Blue River Watershed | collected 2017-08-15
ATCCAAGTCTCCATCTCGGTCGTAATCAAAGAAGGCTGCATGGGTGGAGTATCCCGAAAAGGCGAGCCCAAAATCTGCTGCTGCTTCTTTGAACTGCAATTTGCCTTGGTTGAGGTAGAGTTTATTTCTTCCTTTTCTATTGGCTTGTTCGCTCACCTGACAAACATATATGTCAAGTAGCCCATCTCCAGTTACATCGGCCATGCTGACTCCCGTAGACCATCCTCCATCGCCTGTTACACCAGCAGATTCGGTGATGTCCTCAAATTTCAGATTGCCCTTGTTGCGGTACAGTTTGTTGGAAACTTGGTTGCCGGTAAAGTAGAGGTCGATTAAGCCATCGTTGTCTAGATCTCCCGCAGCTACTCCTCCGCCATTGTAGAAGTAGAGGTATTCCAGGATGTTGGCCGAATCGGTGGATTGCAGCCGGTTTTCAAAGCGAATACCTGTATCCTCTGGGCTTTTTAGAAGAAAAAGTGGGTCTTCTGGGGTAACCGGATTTTGGGAACAACTACCCAGGAGTAAGAATAGCCCAAGAGAAAGGAAAAGGTAGCTACGGATGGTTGCCATCAATAAGTCCAAATTTCTGCAGGGGCACTATTTTTCACGAAGAGGAGTTTTTTATCTCCTAGTGGAGCAATGGCTCGAATGTCTCCCTCTAACTTTAAACCATGATTTCGGTTGGGCCAGTAGGTGAAAGTTCCATCTCCTTTTCCGAGGAGTACTTCTCCATAGCTCGCGTCATATTTTCCAAGTTCCGGTTTGACATGGTAGAGGTTACCTCCTAAGATCAGGTCTTGGATGCCATCTTCGTTGATGTCGAGAACTTGGATGGCAAAGATCCAAGATTTCTGCCCATAAACAGGGAAAGGCTTCCAGGCAAAATTTCCTGCTCCTTGGTTGAGTAAAACCCCAGATTCTAGGTGGTTCATTTCCTGCTTAATCGATCGGTCGATTACTTCTTTGCTAAAAATATCTTGCAGACTTTGGTTCGCATAATCTGCATAGCGGATGTACTTTTTCTTGATGCTGGGGACCTGCCTTTCAAGTTCATGTTTCAAGGTGTAAGGTATGGAAATGCCATCTATTTCTTGTGTAAATATTTGTTCGACGGCTCCATTTTGATCAAAATCATTTAGATACATTTTGATTGGTTTGGTATTCGAGCCCTTCATGCGGGTATTGAATCCCTGGTTACCTAAGGCTAGGTCAGTTTTGCCATCCCCATTGAAATCCCCCACTTCTAAAGCTCGATACCAACCTTTCAGGTTTTCCATGCCGGCTGGGGTCATTTTTTCTAATTTTTTGCCCACATTTTTGAAGAAGGTAGGTGCCATCCATTCTCCCACTACCACCAAGTCTTGCAGCCCGTCTTCATCGTAATCTAGAACCTCAGCATCAGTTACCATGCCGAGAGTCTTCAATCCAGGGGCTAGGGTAGCAGATTGTTCGGTGAAATACCCTTTCCCGTCGTTAATCCAAAGTTGGGTATCCGCAGGTGCCCCATAGGTAAATGGGATTAGTCTTCCTCCTGTGATCAAGTCTAGAGCCCCATCTGCGTTGAGGTCAAGGGTGACCACAACGGAGCTGCTGCCAAAAACTCCCGCTAAGCCGGTATGGAATCCTTTGGTAAAATTGCCTTTGCCATCGTTTAGGTAAAGGCGATCGGCAAGATCAAGGCTTCCAAACCCGGATTCATTACCCCCAGAAGTTACAAACAAGTCTGCATCTCCATCCTTGTCTGCATCAAAAAATACGGCATCTGTATCTTCTGAAAGTGCATCCAGTTCAAAGGCTTCTTGAGGCTGGTAAGTAAATCCTCCAGTCTTTTTGGCGATGTAAAGTTTGCCAGCGAAGGATTTGGCTCCCCCAAAGAATAGGTCTTCAAGTCCGTCTCCATTGACATCCCCTTTGGCAAAGGCCGGACCTTCGGTAGAAAGCATCAGGTAGGTTAGTCGATCACGATCGAAATCAATAAACTCATTCTCTTGGTGAGTAAATTCAAGCTCTGAATTGCTTTCTTTCACAAATTTTGCTGGACTTGGGGTGGGAAAAAAGGAGGTTCCTTCTGGTAAGACACCAGACTCTGCCCAACTTAATTTGAGCAGCTGGTCAGCAGGCACTTTAGTCATTTGAGTAAAACTTCCATCGGGCCACAGGACCTTGATCTCGTCGATAAGTGTGACTTTGCCCAAACCCAAAGTGATTTTTGGATCTACTGAAGACTGAAAGCCTCGGTTGGGCATTTGTTCGGTGTAAAAGACCTGGTCTCCAGCTTTTACTTGAATTTGTGTACCAATTGCACTTGTATTTTTCCCTTTACCTATCAGTTGCAATTGAATGCTGTGGTGTTCGGGTCGTAGACTTTTGCCTTTATTTTTAAAAATTTGGGCAGTTGCATTCACGTTGTTGACCACCAAATCTAAAGTGCCATCATTATCCAAATCCCCATAAGCAGCTCCATTGGAGTGGATAGCTTTACCCAAACCCCATTGATCCGCCACATTTTCAAAACGAAGGTCGCCCAGGTTTCGGTAGGCATAATTAGGAATGGGGTTGACTGGGATCGGATCGACAAGGGCTTTGTAATCCACCCCATTTTGGGAGATGATTTTGACTTTAGTGTCCTCATCATCAATAAAGTTGAGGTAATCCAAGTCGGTAATGTCTTGGTAGATGCCATTTGCGACAAAGATGTCACGTTTGCCATCGTTATCCATGTCAAAAAGTAAGGCTCCCCAACTCCAATCCGTAGCTTCTACATTTGCCAGTCGACCGACTTCACTAAAGGTTCCGTCTCCATTGTTGAGGTGGAGCATGTTACGGGAAAATTGGTAGTGGTAGCCATGGGTTTTATTGAATTGAAACTTATCCCAACTTTCAAATGTGGTGACCTGCTTGAGTCTCGTAGGGGGCTCTGGAAGCATGTCGGTCACGAAAATATCCAAAAGTCCATCCCCATTCAGATCGGCAATATCCGCTCCCATGGAAGCCGCACTCAGGGAGCGCATAGAAGATTCTATAGTTTCGGTGAAGGTACCGTCTTGGTTATTGATGTAGAGGTAATCCCTTTCAAAAAAGTCATTCGAAATAAAGATGTCGGGCCAGGTGTCTTGGTTTACATCCCCGATGGTGATTCCCAATCCAAAACCAATCACGGAACCGTAGATACCCGCTACTTCACTCACATCGGTAAACTTTTCTCCATCGTTGCGGAAAAGTTTGTCTCCACCCACTGGGTCACGCACAGGCCGTTCATTTTGCATCTTGTTGAAGGTGCCAATGGCTTGGTAGGAGTTATTGAGTAGGTAGACATCCAAGTCCCCGTCTTTGTCGTAATCAAAAAATACCGCGTGGGTGGAAAATCCTTTATCCGCTAGCCCGTAGGCTTCAGCCATCTCCTTGAAAGTGCCATTGCCCTGGTTGATAAACAATTCATTTTGCTTGTTGTCCCCTTCCACATCGCCAGAATTGCAGACGTATATATCCATCCAACCATCTCCATTTACATCCGCCATAGCTACACCGGTACTCCAAGCACGAGTACCCGCCACACCCGCCTTTTCAGTCACATTTTCAAACTGAAAATTGCCCTTGTTGAGATACAGTTGATTGGGGCCTAGGTTGGCGGTGAAGTACAGGTCTGCAAGGCCATCGTTATTCACATCCCCAATGGCTACTCCGCCCCCATTGTAAAAGTTACGGTAGGTAAACACATTGAAGTCCTCGTCGAAGGTCAGGTCATTCTTAAAGCTGACACCCGAAGATTCAGGAGTAATCTCCTCAAATAAAGGAGGAACTTTCTCCTCAGTGCTGCAGGCCGAACTAAGGAGGGCAAGAAAAAGGAAACAGCCAAGGAGTTTTTTCATTCGGGTTTTTGGCTAAGTTTTTTTTGGATAGGGAGGTCTACAATTTCCGCACGTACTGAGGAGATTGTTTTTTTGAATACACGGATACGTCGATTGCCGTCCATTTTTACAAAAGCAATTTGTGATTTATCTTCATTGGTCACTTCAATAAATCCTTCCCCGTACCATTTTTCAAAAAGTTGCACGACATCTTTTCGTAAGGATTCTACCTTGAGTTTTTCATTCCAAGGAGACCAACCATCGTAAGAAAACTCTACCGGCATCAGGTAGATTTTTCCACCTTCAAATTCTGGATAGAAGCGCATTTTACCTGGATTTCCGGAGGGAAAAACCAGGCTGTGTTCCACCGATAGCGCAGACGGGCCATTGGTTAAGATCCCTTCTTTGTTGCGCGCCCAGCAGATCTCAAAAAATTGTTTTTGGTCCATGCCTAGCTCCAGCCCAAAGAAAAGTTCGTTGACCACTTTTCCGGATTCCAATTCCCGCTCCTCTAGACGCTGGTATTCAGAGGTACAGGAGAAAATAAAAAAACTAGCGAACAGTAAATACCAATGGTTTGTCATGGTTGCGAAATACGAATAAGTGGGTTTGGTTCTTGGAATGGATCCATTGAAAATCGCGAATTTCTCCTGGTACGAATAGCCCGCTTTCTTGAGGTTTTAAGGCCTTCCATCTGTTGTTTACATCTTTTTCTAGTACCCATGCATAACTCCCCAGCTGGGTGCCAAGTTCAGGTTTGATTCGACTTTCATTTCCCCCGAGAAGGATCAAGGAAGATTTCCCTGGTCTTGGAATGACGGTGATCGCATGAACAGGTGCATATTGAACTTCTGTAGGAAGTGCCTCCTGTGCCAATTTTCCGTTTCCTTGATTGATCCAAAGGGTAGTTTCCAACCAATCCGCTTGCAAAATTAATGAATTTGCCCATACCGATTGGGGAAAGAGTTCCTCCAATGTTTTGTCTTTGTACGCAGCATAGCTGAGAATTTGTTTTTTCAAGGAAGGAATTTGTCTAACTAACGTGTTTTTGAGCACCCAGGGGATGCTTTTATTATTTTCTTGGTGGTGGAGAATCTGTTCAATGGATCCATTTTGATCAAAATCATTGATGGCCAAGCGTAGGGTTTTTACTGCACTAGTCCGCAATCTGGAGTTGGTACCGAAGTTGCCTGCAAGTAAATCTGTCTTCCCGTCCCCATTGATGTCCCCTACATAGAGTCGCTTCCAAAATCCTTTTAAATTTTCTAGGCCAAATTGCGCCGTGCGATCACTCCAAACACCCTTGTCGAAAGAAAAAATTTTGATAGGCATCCATTCTCCTGCCAGTAGAAGCTCTGTTTTGCCATCTCCATCTAGATCAGCTAGTGCTCCATCGGTGAGCATACCCATGGAAGCGAAAGGTTTACCTAGGGTAGCGCTTTCATCCGTGAAATTTCCATTGCCGTCATTTTGCCAAAACTGTACCCCTACTGGAATTCCATAACCAAAAGGAATAGCCCGTTGTCCAATAATCAGGTCAATATCTCCGTCTTGGTCCCCATCCCAGTTGAGTATAAAGGAGGTGGGAGTGGGGGAGAACTGCTGTTCGGATCGGGAAAAATCACCCTTTCCATTATTAAAATACAAGCGGTCTTGGTAAATAGGAGCGAAGTCTGAAAATTCAATTCCTCCACTGCCTATTAATAGGTCAACGGCTCCATCGTCATTCGCATCAAAGAAGTGGGATACCACATCCTCCACTAGGCTATCCTGGTCAAAAAGGGAAGTTTGGGTGGCGTTCCAAGCACCTGAAGCACTTTGCTTCCAAAGGGAAGTGGACTGGCCTTTAGCTCCAGGAATGACTAATTCCATAAGCCCATCTCCGTTAATATCGGCTTGGGTCGCACGTGGCCCCTCGTTGCTGATAGACCAGAAGCGCAGGCGATCCCGGTCAAAATCAACAAACTCACTTTCGCGGTGAACGTAGGGTAAGGAATTATCTAGGGCAGGGATGAAGTAAGGAGAGGTACTGCTGATTATTGATTTTCCTGCCTTCGCATTTACTTCTTTAGGAAAAAGAACCTGATTGGCAGGAACCTGCTTTAGGACCGTCTGCTTTCCGGAAGGCCAGTCAATGATTACAGAGTCCACTTGAGTATTTTTTCCGGTGCCAAAATTCAACCGGGGATCTACCGAGGACATGTAGCCTTTGACGGGTTGAAATTCCTGAACTTGAGATTCACCCGCCGTATAAATCTTGACTTTAGAGCCAAAAGCATTGCCAAGATCTAGGCTGAGGAAGTTGGTAGTGGTGCCAGGGTTGCTGTTATTTCGGTAGACAAAGGCACGTTCATTTAGGTTATTGACTACCAAATCCAGGTCCCCATCGTTATCCAAGTCGGCATATGCAGATCCGGTACTGAAGGTGAGTTGATCTAATCCTTGTGATTGGGCAACATTGTCAAATTGAAGGTTTCCTTTGTTTTTGAAAAAATAATTTTGCTGGGGAACAGATGGAAATTTATCAATCATTCTTTGGATCAAAACTGAATCTTGTAGGTATTGATTTATTTTCCCTTGATTGTTGGCATAAAAATCCACAAAGTCAAAGTCGGTCAGGTCTTTGACAATGCCATTGGCAATGAAAATGTCTTTTCTCCCATCCAAGTCCGCATCGAAAATCAATGCACCCCAACTCCAGTCAGTAGCTTCCACTCCAGCCCATCTACCGACTTCTGCAAAAATAGGCGTGCTGTCTTGAGGATGGAGTCCTAGATGGCGTTGCAGGGTATTGCGGGTAAATTGGCTGTGGTAGCCTGCTTGTTGATTGGCTTGAAACTTATCCCATTCCTCAAAGGGAGTTTTGGATTTAACTCGTGCTAGGTCTTGAGGAAGCATCTCGGTAACGATTACATCTGGCCATAAGTCATTGTCAAGATCGGCAATATCAGCACCCATGGATCCCATGCTGATTTCAGGCATAGCTTGTGGAAGGATCTCTCGAAAAGCCCCGTTTTTTTGATTTAGGTAGAGGTAATCTCGTTCAAAGAAGTCATTGGATACGTAGAGGTCTGGCCAATCATCTTGATTGAGGTCTGCCACAGTTACCCCAAGTCCGTAGCCAATGGCGCTCCCATAGATGCCCGCTTCTTCCGAGATATCGGTGAAGTGATTTCCTTCATTGCGAAAAAGTTTATTTCCTCCTTCGGGATCACGAATTTCTCGCTGACCAAGTCGGAGGTCATTGAGACCTACGGAGCGACCTGAGTTACTCAGAAGGTACATGTCCAAATCTCCATCCTTGTCGTAGTCAAAAAATACGGCATGCTGGCTCAGGCCAATCGCTGCTAATCCATATTCCTTCGATTTCTCGGTAAAGGTCAGGTCCCCATTGTTGATAAAGAGTTCGTTGTGTCTGCGTTCCCCTTGCATAGGGCCAGATTTACAGACGTAAATGTCTAGCAATCCATCTCCGTTGACATCGGCCATACTCACACCCGTGGTCCAGGATCCTGTGGAGTTTAGCCCTGCATTATCCGTTATGTCTTTGAAGTTGAGTTCGCCAGTGTTTAGATACAAGCGATTGCTTTGCTGATTGCCCGCAAAAAAAATATCGGGTAAGCTATCTTGGTTAATATCGCCAATGGCTACCCCTGCCCCGTTGTAAAAATTTCGAAAGGTGTAGGGATTTATTTTTTCGGTGTATACCAAGTCATTGCGGAAGGAAATACCGGTTTGACTTTCTGTAAGTAGGGAAAATAAAGGCTCGGAGCCCTCCTGTTTGCAGGAGAAAAGTAGGTAGAAAATAAAGAAAAAGAGGCACTGATTTTTCACAAGACAAGTGTAGAAGAAAGAATTGTCTTTCCTTAAAATTTCTCTAAAATATTACTTTTTGAGGCTAATACCTAAATTCCTGTTTAAAGAAAAGAGGGATTTTCCTCCAGAGAATTTATTGAAATTTTAATTCTAATTAAATAATAAGGATTCCGTCTCCTGTTTTTGAACTTTGCACAATAACATGTCATTCAATACTGGCTAGGATTCTGCCGTTTATGCCTGTAATGAAACAAAAAAAATCTCTCCAGAGCCCGTTTTCATGGAACTGGAGAGATTCCCTTTTTTAGCTAACAGCTCCTTACACTTTTGGAACTACCCAGCCGTTGTGGTAATTGGCCTTGATCAATTGATTGGCTTCGGTGTCGGTAAACAAGTTTTTGCTTGCATCCCAATACACCTTCTTTCCTGTTTTGTAGGCAATATTTCCCATCTGTGCATTGATTGCAGCTACAGAACCCGTTTGTCTCCCACACTTCAATAGTTTCGAATCGTTGGCCGTCATGGCTTCCACAAAATTAACCGCATGCAGTTCTAGAGCACTTGGACCCGAGGGTTTGGTATGAGGAACCTCTTCTACTTTAGGTTTACGTTGACCGTCCACGGTTTCAGTTTCAGGAATAACCTTCCAACCTCCACGATTGACTACCAGCGTAGCATTGTTGCCGATAAAGGCAATTCCTTCTGTAGTGCCGTAATTACCACCATCAATCCCCGTAGCATGTTCCCAGAGCATGTTGAATCCCTCGTACTCATACACAGTTTGTAGGGTATCTGGAGTTTCGGATGCATCATCCGGATAGGCAAATTTCCCGCCTGAAGCCATTACCGATTTCGGTGCACTAACCCCCATGGCATACAAGGCAATGTCAATTTCGTGTACGCCCCAGTCAGTCATCAAGCCTCCTGCATAATCCCAGAACCAGCGGAAGTTGAAGTGAAAGCGGTTGGCATTGAAGTCTCGCTTTGGAGCAGGTCCTAGCCACATGTTGTAATCCACACCTGCAGGCACTGCGCTATTGGCGACCATAGGCACGGGCTAGATCCATCCTTGGCTGACACAAAGTTGGAAATGCTACTTCCGTCAAACAGGACAATCGCATCTGAGGGTGCCTGGTTATTCATCTTTCCAGGTGTCACCTTAGGTGGTACTGGAGTATTAAACTCCGTAGCCTGTGGAGGCATAGGTGGTGGAGTAGTCCTTTGCTGCGCAAAAGCTAGGGATACTGTTCCTAGACTAGTTGCAAAAAGCATACCGTATAAGATTTTTTGATTCATCTTTCGAAGGCAATATTCAACCGTCTATAAATCAAATTTTAAAAATTAAAAATTAAAAATTGTTAAAACTTAAAATTTTATTAAATTACAAAGTCAAGTTTAAACTCAAACCCAATACAAATGAAAAAACAAGGCCTGCTAATTTTGTGTTTTTTCTCTCTTCTAGCCTTTAGCATAGGTTTTACTGCTAATGCTCAACAAGCGAGAATAACAGGTAAGGTTACTGATGCAAGTACAGGTGAAGGAATTCCCGGTGCGAGTGTATTAGTAAAAGGTACCACCCGTGGAATGGTCACGGACTTAGATGGAAACTATTCCATTGAAGCCAGTTCCACTGATGTTTTGGTGTTTTCCTTCATAGGATACACTACAGTTGAAGAAACTGTAGGCACAAGAACTTCAATTAATTTGGCTCTTTCTGAGTCAATTCAAGGACTCAATGAAGTAGTCGTAGTCGGCTACGGTACTCAGGAGAAAAAAGAAATCACGAGTGCTGTTGCAAGTATCAAGGCGGAAGATTTCAACCAAGGTACGGTAAACGATCCTAGACAATTGCTTCAAGGAAAAGTTGCTGGTCTTAATATTTCAAGACCAGGAGGTAACCCTAATGGTGGTTTTAACATTAGACTTCGCGGAATATCTTCTTTTGGGGCTAACGCTGAACCTCTTATCGTAATTGATGGGGTTGTTGGTGCTTCATTAAGTACAGTAGATCCAAACGATATCGAAACTATGGATGTATTGAAAGATGGATCTGCAGCTGCGATTTACGGAACAAGAGGATCCTCTGGGGTAATTTTGGTGACTACCAAGTCAGGTAAAAAAGGAAAAGCGGTAGTTGAGTATAGCGGAACTGCAGCAACAGAAAATGTTGCGCGGACCATACGAGTAATGACTGCTGACGAGTATAGAGCGCTTCCCGGTTCAAATGACCTTGGCTCAGAAACTGACTGGTTTGATGCAGTTACAAAAACAGGAGTCAGCTTTGTGAATAACCTTTCCATCAGTGGTGGAAATGAAGGTACCAGTTATAGAATGTCCATAAACTCACGAAATGTAGAAGGTGTAGGCATTAATTCTGGTTTTGATCAACTAAATGCTAGATTAAATTTAACTCAAAGAGCATTGAACGACAAAGCTTTATTTACCATTAGTATTTCCAATACAACTGCTGACAGGCAGTTTGGTAATGAAAACTCATTTAGATATGCAATTATCACAAATCCAACGCTCCCTATTTATGACCCAAACCCACAGTCTCCAAATTTTGGAGGGTATGCGGAGCGAGATATCTTTGATTGGTTCAATCCAGTATCTATTGCCGAACAAAACATCAGTGATGGAAGAGAAAGCAGATTGCTAGCTAGTATTCGTGGTGAATACAACTTTACTAGTAATTTTAAAGCTGCTGTCTTCTATGCTAGTCAGAGAGAAACATTTTGGAATGGTTCGTACTCACCGAAGACTGCTAAGTTTGGAGGAGGATTTGGAAGAAAAGGTCTAGCCACTATACAGAATCGAGAAAGTTTGAATGATTTGTTTGAAGCCACTCTAAACTACGATCAAAAAGCAGGGAATTTAGACATGTCTTTCTTGGGAGGCTATTCTTACCAAGAATTCTTCAATCAGGGGGATTACACGCAAGCTGGTAATTTCTTGACAGATGCATTCACTTACAACAACATTGGTGCTGCGCTTGATTTTGCAAATGGATTGGCAACTGTGTCTAGTTATGCCAACGAAAATAAATTAGTTGCGTTTTTTGGACGTGCTAATTTCAATTTCGATGATACCTACCTATTATCAATTAGCTCTCGTTACGAAGGTTCCACTAGATTTGGTGAGAACAATAAGTGGGGATTGTTTCCTGCAGTTAGTGCTGGTATAAACCTTGCTAATTTGGTAGATATCACAGGAGTGAATGCGATGAAGCTAAGAGCTAGTTATGGTAGAACAGGAACTCAGCCGGGTGAATCTTACATTTCTTTGTTAAGATATGGCCGTCAGGGTAACTTCTTCTACAATGGAAATTTTGTACCTTCTTATGGACCAGTATCCAATAACAACCCAGATTTATCATGGGAAACTAAAGACGAATTCAACGTAGGTTTAGATTTTGTTATTTTGAACAATAAATTAGATGGTACGATTGACTATTTCACCCGAGTAACAAGTGGAATGATTTTACCGATTAACGTACCTGTTCCACCTAACCTTTTCCCAACTACATTGCTTAACATTGGTGAAGTTGAGAACTCCGGTCTTGAGGTTTTATTGAACTACAAGGCAATAGACAAGAGTGATTTTAAATGGAGCACAGGAGTTAATTTCTCTACCTTAGCTACTAACCTAAGAAGTTTGACAGCAGGAGATTTGTCCTTTGGAGCCGTTAACTATCGATCTAACTTCGGCTCCCCAGGTCAAAACCTTACTCAGCTGATCCGAGTTCAAGAAAATGGACCATTGGGACAGATTTGGGGTCCAATTCAGACAGGTGTTGACTCAAAAGGTGCGCCTATCATGAAAGTGATAAACGGTACTGCTAAGGATGCACAAGGAAATCCTGTTTATTGTAATTGCGATGCGGATAGAGCTCAATTAGGTACTGCTTATCCTACAATCAACTTCGGTATCAATAACAATTTCAATTACAAGAATTGGGATTTGAATTTCTTCTTTAGAGGTTCTCTTGGCCACTCATTGATTAATAGCTACAGAGGATTCTATGAAAACACCGAAAGTACTACAGTTCAAAACTGGAACGTTGTGAAAACTAAATATTTTGATCCAAACATTAAGAAGGCAGAATATAACAGTAGCCACGTTGAAAAAGCAGATTTCATGATCTTGGATAACGCTACTCTTGGTTACAATTTTAACGTGAAACAAGGTAAACCTGTAGGTAAAATCAGGACTTTCCTTTCTGTACAAACACCATTCATGATCACAGGTTATACTGGTGTAGATCCTTCAGTAAGGTATCAGGACCCAGAAAACGGAGATCCACTTGCTCCTGGTATAGAGCGTAGAGCTACGTATTTCACCACTACCATTACTACTTTAGGTCTAAACTTAAGTTTCTAAGCTAAAAATAAAAAATCATGAAAAAATCAATAAATATTAAATACTTCTTGATTGGCCTAGGACTGACTTATTTTGCTTCATCTTGCGTTGATTTAGAGGAGAAGGTTTACAGCCAGGTTACTTCAGATAATTTCTTCCAAACAGATGAAGAATTTATTTCAGCATTAGGAGGAGCGTACTCTTCTTTAGGTGGTTTGGGTAACCACTCTGGTCTTTGGTCAATCAATGAAATTGCATCCGATGAAATCGTGGTTTCACATAAGGGTGGTGACTGGTTTGACGGTGGTGTTCTTTTGCAATTGCACCAACATGAATTCCAAAAGGATAATCCATTTTTGAATAATTCATGGAATTTTCTTTATGGGGGAATCAACACTTGCAATAGACTTATCTATTCTTTCGAGCAACTTAATAATGCGAACTCTCCTGCTTACATCGCAGAGCTTAGAGCATTAAGAGCTTTGTATTACTATTGGGCAATGGATGCGTTTGGAAACGTTCCTATAGTGACGGACTTTACATCCACTGAAAAGCCTGCTAACAGCTCAAGAAAAGTTGTTTATGATTTTATCTTGAAAGAGTTGAATGAAATTATCCCGTTACTCCCAACAAAAAAGGATGGTACTACTTATGGTAGAATGACTAAATGGAGTGCATTGACTATCAGAATGAAATTGTACTTAAACGCTGAAGTTTACACTGGAACTCCTCAATGGGCTCTAGCGGCTGCTGATGCTGCAACAATTATCAATACTGGGCCATACACCTTAAATCCTTCTTATGCGGCAAACTTTGCCATTAATAACGCAGGATCTCCAGAGAATATTTTTGTATATCCATACGATAAGGTATTTGCTGGCGGCTTCAACTGGGTGCAAATGACGCTTCACATTGTAAGTCAGTCTACTTATAATCTTACTGACCAGCCTTGGAATGGATATCAAACTGTAGAAGAGTTTTACAATTCTTATGTTGATCCAGTAAAAAATCCGGGTACTCAAGGACCAGTTTGGAAAGGGCTAGCTTTGGAGCAGTCTACAGGTACAATTGATGGTAGATTATCCAATTTCTTGGTAGGTCCGCAGAAAAGAGCCGATGGTTCAGTTTTGATCGATCCAGGTGTTGAAGTTACCGACCCAACTGGATTAAAGGGAGATCCAAATGGTCCTCCATTGACCTTCATGCCTTTCTTGAATGAAATCTCTCCTGGGGGTTTGAGACAAGCAGGAGCTCGAATTGCTAAGTATGAATTTGAGAGAGGTGGTACACCGAATATGAGCAATGACTTCGTAATCTTTAGACTTTCTGATGTCATTCTTTCTCTTGCTGAGGCAAATTTCAGATTAGGAAAAACTGCAGAAGCCTTGGCCTCAGTTAATCAAATCCGAGCTAGAGCAGGTAATCTTCAACCTTTTACCACTTTGACTGCTGATAATTTATTAGCTGAAAGAGGTAGAGAAATGTATGTGGAGATGACAAGAAGACAAGACTTAATCCGGTTCAAAAAGTATGGAGATGCTTGGTGGCCATTTGCAGGAATGAATAGACCTAAGAAAGTTCACGCTCCAGGAAGCTTTTTGGAAATATTCCCAATTCCACAACCACAGCTTCTTGCCAATACCAACTTGAAGCAAAATCCAGGTTATAATTAATTAATTTTGATTCTAATTTAAAAGCAGGCTTTAAAGCCTGCTTTTTTTATGCATTAAAATTCTTTTGATAAGTGGGCTCATTTTTAGGTTGGCTAGTCTTAAAATTGAAAATCAACTTTTAGGCATTGGAATTTTTCTAAATTAACTTTATCAAAGAATCATTATCTTTCATAGATAAAAAAGATAATTCCGTATGCGTATTTTCCAGCCATTTCTTGCCTTCCTAATTCTGAGTATCACCTTCCTTGGTTGCAATTCTCCTTCTTTTAATTTCTCTGGAAATGATTCAACTAAAGCTGATAGTCTTTTTTTAGGTCTCTATTTAGGCATGCCTCAAAAAGGTTTTTTTGACCATTGCACTGAATTAAATAGCCAGAGAATAATAACCCAAGGGCCTGGTGGCACCACTAGTGTAGAGCATAAAATTAAAGGTACTTACGGCGGTGACGTGAGCATGCGGTTTTACCCCACGTTTATAGAAGAGAAAATTTATGAAATGCCGGTTACTTATACCTATGAGTCATGGGCACCTTGGAATAAGGAATTTTCTTCTGTTGTATTATTCCCCAAAATTTTAGAAAGCTATAAATCAATCTATGGTGATGATTTTCAGATCGTAAATCACCCGTACCAAGGGAAAGTTTATTATAGAATGGATGGAAAACGAAGAATCAATCTTTTTATAAAGGACGATCAATTTGTTCAAGCAATTTTTACTGATATGGAGGTAGAAAAAAGGCTCAAGGATGAATTTGAAAAAAGCCAGAACCAAAAGTCAGTTAATTGACTTTTCTGAAATTAAAGTCATCTAAAATGTTTAAGGTATAATGAAACTCGGTTTAACTACATTTTGGGTTTTGCCTTTATTCATTTTTTATTCATGTGCTAAAAACTCCGATTTAGAACAAAAGAACACCCTTTTTGTAAGTCTGTCTCCTCAAAAGACAGGAGTTGATTTCATTAATTTACTGACTGAAACAGAAGAATTTAACATTATCGAATACCTTTATTTTTACAATGGTGGAGGGGTTTCAGTTGGCGATATCAATAACGATGGACTTATTGACATTTATTTTTCTTCGAATCAAGGATCAAACAAGCTCTTCTTAAACAAAGGAGAAATGATTTTTGAGGACATCTCAAAAAAGTCGGGTTTGGAATCTTTAGGCTCCTGGAAAACTGGAGTAAGTATGGTCGATATCAATGGAGACGGTTTGCTTGATATTTACGTTTGTAGGGTGGGGAATTTTAAAGGCATAACAGGTAAAAATGAGCTTTATATCAACAAGGGAGATTTGACATTTAGTGAGGAAGCGGCCGCTTATGGCTTGGATTTTCAGGGCTTCAGTACGCAGGCTTCATTTTTTGATTACGATAGAGATGGAGATTTGGATATGTATCTGCTTAACCATGCAGTTCATACAGAAAAAAGCTTTGGAAGGGCATCGCTTCGGTATCTAGATGATGGCTTAGCAGGGGATCGATTGTATAAGAACAATAGGGATAAAGGGGAAAAAAGATTTACAGATATTACGAATGAGGCGAAGATTTATTCCAGTCAGCTGGGATATGGTTTAGGAATTGGGATTTCAGATTTAAACAACGATACCTGGCCAGACCTGTATGTTTCCAATGACTTTAATGAAAATGATTACCTCTACTTCAATAAGGCTGATGGTACTTTTCAAGATCAAACTTCTTCAGCCATAAATTACAGCAGTAGGTTTTCCATGGGAAGTGATTTTGCTGACCTAAATAATGATGGCTGGGTAGATTTTATAAGCCTAGATATGTTGGCAAAAGATGAGACCATTCAAAAATTATCCCAAGGGGAGGATACGGAAGAAAACTTGCAGCAAAAGTTGAATTATGGTTTTGAAAGACAATTTTCTAGAAATTGTTTTCAATTAAATAATGGCAATGGCACATTTTCAGAAATAGCGCAACTTTCAGGTATTTCGGCTACAGATTGGAGTTGGGGTGTGCTTTTGGCTGATTACGACAACGATGGCTGGAAAGATATTTTCATTTCTAATGGCATTGTCCGAAGACCCAATGACTTAGATTACATGAACTTTGTGACTAATCCCAATTTGGAAAATGGACTACAGAACAATTCTGAAATCAGTGACCTAGAGTTGGCCTCAGAAATGCCTTCCGGAGATGTTGCCAATTTCTTCTTCAGAAATAAAAAGGATTTGACATTTGAGGACGTGAGTTCGACATGGAATATCCCCCAAAAAAATAGTTCTAATGGAGCGGCCTATGCTGATTTAGATAACGACGGGGATCTGGATTTGATTATCAACAACATCAATGCCACAGCTGAAATTTTAGAAAACCAACAGGCACAACAACTAGATAAAACGAAAAACAATTTTTTAAAAATCAGATTCAAGGGCCTTGGTGGAAACACATTTGGGGTAGGTAGCCGAGTTGAAGCATTTGGAAAAAATGGGCGAATGATTCAAGAGAATTTCACTAGCCGTGGTTTTCAATCGGCTACAGCTCCTGAAGTTCATTTAGGTCTTGGTGAAATTAATAGTTTAGACTCTCTTAAAATTATTTGGCCAAGTGGGAAGATTGAAAAATTTACAAACGTCAAGGCTAATCAAACCCTCACAGTGCATGAGTCTGAGGCAAAAACTGGGCCTGGTTATTTGGCTAAAACCAAAGAGTCTTTCTTGAAAGTCGTTGAGAATAATTTATCCGGATTAGATTTTGAGCATTACGAAGACAATTTCAATGACTTCAACTATGAATCCCTTTTGCCTCATAGGCTTTCACAAGAGGGGCCAGCCTTGGCTGTGGGAGATGTGACTGGTGACGGGAGAGAAGATTTATATGTAGGAGGGGCAGCAGGACAACCTGGGACTTTATTTATCCAAGCGAATGGGGGAAAATTTGAAAAGTCGAATCAAGCAATTTTTGAAAAAGACTCCCCACTCGAAGATACCGAGGCGATTTTCTTTGACAGCAATAAAGACGGTTTTCTTGATTTAGTTATTGGAAGAGGTGGAAATGTGGCAAATCCAATTGATTCCGGGGGGCAATCCAAAATTTATTTAAATAATGGAAGAGGAAAGTTTGAGCAGACCATCATTCTCCCACTGGAAAAAAATGCGCAGGTCTCAGTAATTCTAGCACATGATTTTGATAAGGATGGCTTAGAAGATTTGATGATTGGTGGAAGGAATGTTGCCGGAAAATATGGGCAAATTCCTCGGAGCTATTTGTTGAAAAACTTGGGTGTAAATCGATACCAAGACATTACCAATCAAATTTCCCCAGAATTGGCAAACATAGGGTTGGTCAAAGATGCTGCTTGGACAGATATCGACGCAGATGGCAACCTCGATTTGATTGTTATTGGAGAATGGATGCCGATCACTATTTTCTTGAATAGAAATGGAAAGTTGGTGAATGAAACCGCAAGTTTTGGTTTGGAAAATACGAATGGATGGTGGAATTCAATTGCCGTAGAAGATTTTAATCAAGACGGTTTCCCAGAGGTTGTGGTTGGCAATTTGGGGCTGAACCATCGAATGAAACCTACAAAGGAGCTTCCTATAAAAATGATGCTGGCTGATTTTGATAATAATGGAAGTGTTGAACAAATCGTATCGTATCCTGTGGATGGGAATTATTTTACGGTAGCAAGCAAAGATGAACTAGTGAAGCAAATTCCTATTCTAAAAAAAGAATTTGTTCGTTACAATGATTTTGCGGGGAAAACTGTCGATGAAATATTCGCAAAATTCCAAATCAAAGAGGCCCCTTATTTGAAGGCCTTTCAATTTGAATCTTTGGTGCTTTATAACCAAAATGGCAAAAAGTTTTTCTCCAAGCCACTTCCAATTGAAGCGCAATTTTCACCGATAGCAGCTATTGCGGTTGAGGATATTGATCAAGATGGATATTTAGATCTTATTTTAGGAGGAAATACGACTGCAGTTTCTTCTTATTTTGGTTCGTATCAAGGGAATTGGGGTCTTATCCTTAAAGGAGATGCAAATGGTACCTTCAGGAACTTCAAGGATAGTCCTTTGAAAATAAAAGGGGATGTGAAGAAAATTGAAGAAGTGATTGTAGGAACCAAAAAATGGTTTGTTTTTGCAAAGAATAATTCAAGTTTAGAGGCATTCAGTATATCAGAAAATCACTAGAGTTATAATTTTTACTGAGGTAAGTTGTCATAACTGAAATCCATGAAAATTTAATTTCGGGATTATTAATATCCGGTTTATTCACTGCCTGATGTTGTTTTTGATATTCTCTTATTCTCAAATCAAAGAATACTTTGGCCTCACTATTCTATTTGTACAGAGATAGATGAAAGAACTAGGTCTTTCTTTTCACAAGAAAAGGCCAAAAAAAAGGAAGTGTACTTGCGCACACTTCCTTTAAAATTTAGATCAGAGGATATTAATATCCAGGGTTCTGCTTCAATTTAGGGTTAGCATTCAACTGGTTTTGAGGGATAGGGAAGATACCTCTAACAGTTGCGTTAGAAGCTGCCTTCTCCCACCATGGCTGACCCCACTTACCAAAGCGGATAGCATCTGTTCTTCTGCTTGCTTCAGCAAACATTTCTCTACCTCTTTCATTGTACAATTCGTCCAAGGTAAGGGTAGTATAAGCTGGCATACCTGCTCTAGTTCTGATTTGATTTGCAGCAGCTAAAGCAGCAGCAGTTTTTCCTTGACGTAGAGCTGCTTCGGCTTTAGTCAAGATGATTTCACCCAATCTGAATAGCGGGTAGTCATTGTTCAAGCTTGGTCCAGCCCCAGAAGCAAATTCAAACTTACCTACACGAACACCTGCTTGTCTGAAGGCGTTAGGAGCCAACATGTTGATTGCAGGAGTAAAGGTAAGGTCTTGACCATCTGGATCACCTGCTTCAGCAGAGATATCCTTCAAACGAGTGCCATCTGCAGCAAACTGAGGACCAACCAAGAAAGACTTCTTTCTAGCATCCGCATTGTCAAAGGTATTGTAGAATTCTTCCAATGAAGCATATCCATTCCAAGGCTGTTGTTGCAAGTTGTAAGTTGCCTGAGAAGAATAGTGCAAGGTCATTTGTGGAAGGTTAAATCCGCCTGCATTGTTTTCATCATAAGGCAAAGTCAAGATGTTTTCTGTTGATCCACCATTTCTTTCAGAGAAATTTGAGAAAAAGTTGGTAGACAAAGAATACTTTCCACTGTTGATGACTACATCTGCTGCAGCTTCTGCGTCAGCCCATCTTGCAGTACCGGTATACACTTGTGCATTCAAGTACAATTTCGCAAGAATAGCGTGTGCGCTGTAGTAGTTCAAGGTAGTTTTACCACCATCCTTAGGAAGCGCATTTACGTTGTCCTTGATAGACTTCTCGATAAAAGCAAAAACTTCAGCACGGGTATTGTTGGCAGGACTAGATCCAGTAGAATTCTCATCAATGATAGGAACATTACCAAAAGAGTCGATCAACCATAGGTATACCAAAGCTCTCAATACTTTCAATTCCGCATTCAATGCAGGGACATTTGGATATTGAACCAACAAGTTGTTGATTTCACCTACTGCAGAGTAGCAATAAGCCCAAGAGTTATTGAAAGACTCTTCAGAGGCATTCCAAGTATGTCTGTGCATACGTAGCCACTGGCCACCATCTTCCCAGTCAGCACCTTTTTGAGGGATTGACATTTCATCGGAAGAAACTTCTTGAATGGACCAAATACTGTTGTGTCCACCCCAAGAGCCTACGATTCTAGCGTAAGCGGAGGCTTTGAGGACGCTGATCAAATTCGGGTTAGTGCTTTTGGCAATATCCTCCGCAGTCACCCCATCCAAAACGTCCTGCTCTAGCTCTTGACATGCACCGATGGCGAAAACCAACGGGAGCATTAAACAGATTTTACTAATTG
>JACCDI011383908.1_pt1 | contig 19600 bp, 20 predicted proteins | sample 7442791 | NCBI WGS metagenome assembly JACCDI01 (sample SAMN15323434, study PRJNA562643) | freshwater metagenome | isolation source: river surface water | place: USA:Blue River Watershed | collected 2017-08-15
CGTTTATGGAACTCCTCAACGAACAGCAAGTGGTTTTGATTTAAGAAGATTGCAATTGCTATTAGCAGTGTTAGAAAAAAGAGGTGGATTTCATTTTGGCACAAAAGATGTTTTCGTCAACATCGCTGGTGGTCTAAAAATAGAAGACCCTGCTATAGACCTTGCTATGGTTTTTGCTCTGCTAAGCTCCTATGAGGACATCCCGCTGTCCCAAAAAATATGTTTTGCAGGGGAAATTGGCCTCAGTGGTGAGATCAGAGCGGTAAATCGGGTCGACCAAAGGATCTCTGAGGCAGAAAAACTGGGCTTTGAGAGCATTTACATCAGCAAATACAACAGAAAATCTGAACCTCACAAGGGAATTAAGACCATTTCGGTGGCTTTGATTGAAGAAGTTTACCGGACTATCTTCAAGTAGTAACAATTGATGATCACCAAAGCAATTGGCGCAATTTCCCACCTTTTGTATCCCTCTCTCTGCTTTGGATGCAAAAAAAATGAAATTGATACAAATGAATGGCTTTGTCTTCAATGTCTAACCACACTACCCTTTACAGGTTTCGAAAACACCAGAAATAATCCTGTTGAACAACTTTTCTGGGGTAGAACTCCAATCAAGTTTGCCTGCAGTTGTTTTTTTTACGTAGAACAAACGCCTATTCAACGTCTTATTCACGAAGTAAAATACAAAGAACAACAACAATTGGGTAGATGGCTTGGGCAAATGATGGGAAGACAACTTCACACGATTTTTCAACTGTATCAAGCTGACATAATGCTGCCCATGCCCTTGCATCCTAAAAAACAACAACAAAGAGGTTATAACCAAGCTACACTTCTCTGTAAGGGCATACAAGCAATCAATGGATGTGATTTTACAGAACAATTGTTAATTAGAAACACCCATACCCAAACACAAACTAAAAAAACCAGGATAGAGAGATGGAACAATGTTAGTGAAGTGTTTGCCATCACAGATACTAATCAAGTATTGAATAAACATGTCGTTTTGGTTGATGATGTTATCACAACTGGAGCATCAACAGAAGCATGTGCAGCTATATTACTAAAAGAAGGCGCCAGTGCTGTCTCTATTTGCAGTTTGGCGTTTACCCTCTAAAAAGACCAAATATTTACAACTTTTTCAAAACTGAATCGTTAGTTTAGTTAGAAGAAAAATAAACTACTATGATCAGGTTATTAATTATCGCTTTCGCTTTTTTTGCTGCAGGTCCAGCTAACATATACAAGTTCAAGGTTCCATCAATTGATGGAGACACCATAGACTTTTCTAAATTCAAGGGCAAGAAAATTCTTATTGTGAATACCGCCTCTAAATGCGGTTACACCCCTCAATATGCTGAACTTGAAAAATTGCATAAAGCTTACAAAAATAAGCTCGTCATCATTGGATTTCCAGCAAATAACTTCGGTGGACAAGAACCAGGCTCCAATGCAGAAATCAATGAATTCTGTCAAAAAAATTATGGAGTAAGTTTTACCATGGCAGAAAAAGTTTCTGTTAAAGGAGATGATATCCATCCACTTTTCAAATGGCTTACCTCTAAAGCTGAAAATGGTGTAATGGATGCAGAAATAAGATGGAACTTCACAAAATTTTTACTCGACGAAGATGGTAAACTGCTTGCAGTTTATCCAAGCAAAGTGAATCCGATGAGTGAAGAAATTACCAAACATCTTCAATAAGGACATCTCCAAGTTCTTGAGTATCTTTACGCATGCTTTTTTCAGAAATACCTGGACAGCTTAGCGTAAAAGAAAAACTAATTGGTCTTTTCCAAAACAATAGACTAAGCCATGCCCTTTTATTCTTAGGTAAAGAAGGCAGTGGTTCTTTACAACTTGCAATTGCATTTGCACAATATATCCTGTGTGAAAAAAACAATGCAAATACAAGTGCAGGTGATTCACTATTTGGAGAAGCTCCAACTAATTCTACAGAGATAAGACAAAACGCATGCGGCACTTGTCCTTCTTGTAAGAAGGCTTCAATGCTGATGCACCCCGATATACATTTTTCATTTCCAACCATCACCAAAGCTGGCGTTGATAAACCAGTATGCAACGACTTCATAACTGAATGGAGAAATTTTGTTGCAGCAACACCATTTGGTAACGCATACGATTGGCTGCAATGTTTAGGTGCAGAAAATAAACAAGGAAATATTACCGCCCATGAATGTGAAGACATCATTAGAAAACTCAATCTAAAGAGTTTCGAAAGTGGTTACAAAATTCTAATTCAATGGATGCCAGAATACTTGGGCAGCTCTGGAAACAAATTATTAAAATTGGTTGAAGAGCCCCCAGAGAAAACACTGTTCATCTTTGTTGCAGAAGATGAATCAAGAATTCTACCTACCATACTTTCAAGAACGCAATTGATTAAGATCAATCAACTTGAATCAAATGATATTGCCAACTGGTTAATCACCAATCAAGCAGTGCCAAAAGAAAAAGCTGCATCGTTAGCTCCTATAGCACAAGGAAACATGAGAGAAGCATTTCAACTATTGCATCATGCTGATGAGGATTGGCAAGCATTACTTAGGGAATGGCTCAACGCAATATTGAAAAACGGTCCGGCTGCACAAGTGAAATGGGTGGAAGAAACCAGCAAATTGGGAAGAGAAAAACAGAAACAATTTCTAAGTTATTTCATCCATTTGCTTTCCATTTCAGTCCATTTAGCCAATTCTCCATTACAACCCTCCGTTTCAGATGAAGAATTGGATTTTGCAACACGTTTATTAAAACTAATTTCTACAGAACAGATAGAAGCAATGGTGGATGAACTCAACCAATCCATCTACCATATTGAGCGCAATGCAAATGCAAAAATCCTGTTCATGGCCCTTACCCTCAAAATATATCATATCATAAGGGATAAATCAGTAATTTTGATTCACTGATAATTTTGGAAATGGGATGTAGTTCTTGCGGTACGAAAGATGGAAAGCCTAGCGGTTGTAACAGCAACGGCGGTTGTAGCTCCGGCGGATGTAACAGATTAAATGTTCACGATTGGCTGGCCAACCTGCCTTTCTCTGACCCTGCAGTTTCATGCAGGATAGTAGAAGTAACTTTTAATAACGGAAGCAGAAAAGAGTATTTCAAGAATACCACTCTTCAACATTTTAACAAAGGTGAAGTGGTGAGTGTGGAAGGTGTGGGTGGTTTTGATGTAGGTACAGTCAACCTCAGCGGTGAACTCGTGCGTTTACAACTCAAGAAAAAAAGAATTGCAGAAGATAGCGCTGACCTCAAAAAGATTTTAAGAAGAGCAACAGAAGTTGATATTCAAAAATGGCAAGAAAATAAATCACGTGAAAAAGAAGCACTTGCTAGATCACGTGCAATTGCCAAACAGCTTAATCTAGTAATGAAAATTTGTGAAGTTGAGTTTCAAGCCGATGGCAGAAAAGCAACTTTCTTCTATACAGCTGAAGACCGTGTAGACTTTCGTGAATTAATTAAAATTTACGCAGGTGAATTCAAGGTGAAGGTTGAAATGAAACAGATTGGCGCAAGACAAGAAGCTGCAAAAGTAGGTGGCATTGGTAGTTGCGGAAGAGAACTGTGCTGCAGCAGCTGGTTAAATGAATTCAAAAGTGTAACGACTGCCATGGCGCGTTACCAAAACTTAAGTATCAATCAAACTAAATTAAGCGGACAGTGTGGTCGTCTAAAATGCTGTCTCAATTATGAACTTGATACCTACTTAGATGCCTTGCAACATTTCCCTGAGCATGCTGATGTTTTAGAAACAGCAAAAGGAAGAGCGCAACTCATCAAAAAAGATATTTTCAAAAACCTGATGTGGTATACCCTACCCGACAGCAACAAACAATACCCACTCAGCATTGATACCGTTCGTGAAATCAAAGCAATGAACAACAAAGGTATCAGACCTGAAGAACTGGAAACTGCTGATGTTGCAACTGGAACAAAAGTGAAAGAAGTTGAGCCACAGTTTGTTGATGTTGTTGGTCAAATCAGTTTGCGTTCTTTGGAAAGAAATGCACAGAAAAGAAAGTCGAAGGGAAATAGGGAACAAGGAACAGGCCTGCCTGCCGGTAGGCAGGGAAATAGGGAGAAGGGAGTAGGGAATAGAGGACCAAGGCCCAACCAACCAACCAACAGACAATCAAATGAAGGACCAAAAGCACGTCCTCAAGTAGATAAAGACTCGAATCAACAACCAAGAACTAAGCCTAGCATTCAAATCAAGAAAGGCGATCAATAAAGATTTTAAAAAGAGGCTCAGCAATACAACAGATAGCAGGTGATCCATACAAGTGGAGCTGCAAATAAGATTGAATCAAAACGATCGAGAAATCCTCCATGTCCAGGCATGAAATTTCCGCTGTCCTTAACACCTGCCAATCGTTTCAACCTGCTTTCCGCCAAATCTCCAATTGTTCCTCCTATAGCGCATACTAGCGAAATGACGAATACTTCATAGTTGGCTTTCCAAATCAGATTAGAGACCAAAGAAATCAATCCGGCACTTAAAAAAATACCACCCAAGGTGCCTTCCCAGGTTTTTTTTGGCGACCAACTTGACAATGGTGTCTTGCCAATAAATGATCCAACAACATACGCCATGGTATCGTTGATCCAAATACCAACGACAAGAAGAATACAAATTAACTTACCACTAAACTGCCCAATTGCAAGCGAGAAAAGACTATTACTGCTATCGTGCGACCAAATCCAGCCTGAACGAAGATTAATCAACAAGGCCAATGTGATTGATAAGTAAATAATTCCTCCCATTGATCTTGCAATTTGTCTCCATTTTAATTGTCGGTCAATCATAAATCTAATGGGAATAAAAAAACTACCTATTTGGACCAACCAACTACCTGCCTCATTTATTTTAAATCCTCCTACCACCAATTGATCAGAAGCTGCCATCAACATCCATCCCCACCCCATGATAGGAAAATGAAACTTATCTAACAACGTGTTATTTCTTGTTGTTGGATCAATGAGTACTGAAAGTTTATTGAACTCGTGCCAACAACCAAAATGCACAATTGAAAAGAGGATAAAAAAACTCCATTCATTCCATAACAATCCTGTGAGCATAACCACCGCATAAACCAATGCAGTCTTGGCTCTCGTAGCAAACACTTTTTTATCAAGCGCCATACGACAATTGTTTTTGAAACCTTTTATACAAGAAAACAAACGCTGCTAGCGCAAGTACGCCCCACCAAATTGGAAATTTATCGCCAACACCATCAGCAATAGATTGATTGGTGCTTCTTAAATAAAATACTTCTCCTACACCAATAGCATTGTTGATAAAATGGGCTAGAATGGGCATCCATAAATTACGGGTTTCCGCATAGAGCAAACCCAATACAATACTCAATGTTAACCTTGTGAGAAAACCATAAAATGAAAAATGTATCGCACTAAACAACAAGGACGTGACAATTACTGCTACCCAAAAATTACCTGTTGACCTGTGCATCAAATTTTGAAAACCTCCTCTGAAAAATACTTCTTCTACAACAGCAGGAACAAGTGCCATCACCACCAAAGCAACAAAAAAATCACCCCATCCACTCATTTGAGACATCACTTCAATTTGCTTCATGTAATCCTCTTCCATGCTCTTAAAATACAATTCCATTTGTGTGGTAAGCGGTATCATTTCATTGAGTGTAGCCATTGAACCGCCAATCACGATGGTAAGCAACATCAACAAAATAGTCAGCATATAAGATAATGCACTTGAACGCTGGCGTAAACCCATATAGGTTAGCGGCTGTTTATCCATCATTCTTGATACAATAATGGAAGGGAGAAAAAAGATGCAGATAGATAAGACTGTCTGACTTACCCTTACAGGATTGGCAAATTGTGGATCCGACATCGACAACTGCATTTGGGCCATATCTTGTCCGGTCATCAACTGCCAAATGGTGATTGATAAGAAGCCTCCAATCACAAATCCAACACCCATGAGTCCGATTAAAATAAATAAGCCTGATTTCTCATTCAATCCTAACTTATTTTGTTGTTGCTGTTCCATATTTCTTCTTTGTAACTTTGCACGAATAGCATGATAAAGATAGGCAACATAAACTTACCTGAGTTTCCTCTTCTATTGGCTCCCATGGAAGATGTAAGTGACCCCCCATTTAGAGCGGTCTGTAAAAAGAATGGTGCGGATCTGATGTACACAGAATTCATCAGTACAGAAGGATTGATTAGGGATGCTTTGAAAAGCAGGCAAAAACTAGACATCTTCGAGGAAGAACGTCCTGTTGGAATTCAAATTTTTGGAGGTGATGAAGAAGCCATGGCCATCAGTGCGGGTATTGTTGAAACGGTAAACCCTGATTTACTCGATATCAATTTTGGTTGTCCTGTTAAAAAAGTAGTCTGCAAAGGCGCTGGAGCTGCTGTTTTGAAGGATATTGATTTAATGGTGCGACTCACTAAAGCCGTCATCAGATCAACAAGCATTCCTGTGACTGTTAAAACAAGATTGGGATGGGATTTTGACAGCATCAACATACTTGAAGTTGCAGAGCGTTTACAAGATATTGGGGTGCAAGCATTGGCTATTCATGGTAGAACAAGAAGTCAGCTCTATAAAGGCGAAGCAGATTGGAGCTGGATTGCCAAAGTGAAGAACAATCCCAGAATGCATATTCCTATTTTCGGTAATGGTGATATTGATTCACCTGAAAAAGCATTGGAATATAAAAATCGATACGGTGTTGATGGTATTATGATTGGAAGAGCAGCAATAGGCTACCCTTGGTTTTTTAGAGAGGTGAAACATTATTTCGCTACTGGCGAACACCTGGCCCCACCTTCTTTTGAAGAGCGATTAGAAGTAATTAGACAACATTTGCATGCATCAATTAAATGGAAGGGCCCAAAACTGGGGATATTTGAAATGAGAAGACATTATGCCAATTATTTAAAAGGTATACCTAATGTCAAACCATTGAGAACACAGCTCGTAACCATGAACTCAGTTGAAGAAATTGAAGAAGCGCTTGATAGTTTTGTCCTGGTATAACTATCAAAACATATAAATTGCCTTATCATTTTAACCACCAACATGAATTTTGATCAAATCGACTCCCCTTCTCTAGTTGTTTATCCATCTTTGGTGCGCGAGAATATTGCTGAAATGATCAGGATGGCTGGGAGCGTAAACCGACTCCGTCCGCATATCAAAACACATAAAACAGCTGAAGGCATTAAGTTGATGCAAGAACAAGGCATATACAAATTCAAATGTGCTACGATTGCCGAAGCTGAATTATTAGCAATCAATCAAGCAAAAGATGTTTTGCTTGCCCATCAACCAGTTGGTGTAAAGATTGATCGATTGATTAAACTCATTACAACCTATCCTGATACTGTATTCTCTACAATCGTAGATGATCTTGAGCAAGCCAAAGCGATTAACTTAAAGTTTTCTTCAGCAGCGATAAGTGTAAATGTATTCATTGATATCAATGTAGGTATGAATAGAACAGGAATTGCACCAAATGATGCTGCAATACTTCTCTATGAATATCTACAATCGGCCACACATTTGCATTTTGCAGGTTTGCATGTGTATGACGGACAGCACAGACAAGCCGATCCTCTTGAAAGAGAAAAAGCCTGTGATAAAGCATTTGAGCAAGTATACCAGTGGGTTGAAAAGCTGGAGGAAAAAGGGTTTAAACGTCCATTGATCATTGCAGGTGGTTCTCCAAGTTTTTCTGTTCATGCAAAGAAACTGGATCGTGAATGTAGTCCGGGTACCAATATTTTCTGGGACCACGGCTATGCCACTATTTGTCCGGAACAACATTTCACACCAGCTGTACATATTGTCACTAGAGTAATTTCAAAACCAAGTAGCAATAGGGTGTGCTTAGATCTGGGACATAAAGCAGTTGCTTCAGAAAATGAAATCACCAAAAGAGTTTACTTTCCTTCAAATACTGATCTTAAGCCAGTTGGACAAAGTGAAGAACATCTGGTAATGGAAACTGAACATGCAGAAAAATACCATGTTGGCGATATACTCATCGGCATTCCCTATCATATTTGTCCCACTGTAGCCCTCCACGAAACTTTGATTGCCATAGAAAACGACCAAGTTGTTGGCGAATGGCAAGTTGCTGCAAGAAAAAGGAAGATCAACATTTGATGCCACACAGATTACTTAACTTTACAACTTAACCCTTTACAATGACCATACACAAAGAAGGATACAAGACTATTTCAATTATAGGTGCAGGTGTATTCATATTGATTATGCTATCACTGCAATACATCAACCCCACTTTACCCATCGTACACTCTATTCTTTCTGTTATTCTCGTTGCGTTTTGGTTATTCATAGTTTCCTTCTTCAGAATTCCATCTAGAAATTTCACTTTTGATGAAAATGCCATTGTATCTCCTGCTGACGGTAAGGTGGTAGTGATTGAAGAAACATTTGACACAGAATATTTCAATGAAAAAAGACTGCAAATATCCGTCTTCATGAGTCCTGCTAATGTGCATGTCAACCGTTATCCTTTTTCTGGAAAAGTCTTGTACAGCAAATACCACAAAGGAAAATACTTGGTGGCCTGGGACCCAAAATCATCAACAGAAAACGAAAGACACAGCATTGTACTTCAAAACAATAAAGCGACTGTATTGGTAAAACAAATTGCAGGAGCATTAGCCAAGAGAATTGTAAACTATGCTAAGGTTGATGAACAGGCAGAACAAAATACCGAGCTTGGTTTTATCAAATTTGGTAGCAGGGTTGACTTATTGCTTCCACTTGACACAAAAGTGAACGTAAAAATTGGCGATCAAGTCAAAAACGGAGTTTCTGTTTTGGCAACCTTTGCTTAATTACAGTATATCTTTTAATACAGCTAGGTTTTCTATTACGAAAGTGGGTACTACCTTTTCGTCATGTGGTTTTGCAGGATTAAAATAGATGGTATCCATTCCCATATTTTTAGCCCCAAGTATATCTACTTCTAAAGTATCTCCAATCATCACACATTGTTCAGCTTTAGACTTGGTTAGGTCCAATGCATACTCAAAAATAGCTGCATGTGGTTTCATGATTCCAGCTTGTTCAGAGGTGATGACATGTGTGAAATAATGATCAATACCGCAGTTTTTGATTTTCTGGTGCTGGGTTTTTTCAAAACCATTGGTGATCAAATGCATGGGATAGCCTTTTTCTTGAAGATAAGTGAGCACTTCCATGCAATGAGGAAAAAGGTTGGTTTTGGTGGGCAAAATATCCAGATAGCGCTCACTCATTTCCTTGGCGAGGGCTTCATCAGTAATTTTATAATCGACTAAAGTCCGCCACATCCTCTTCCACCTCAATTCTTCCCGATTGATATACCCTTTTCTAAATCGATCCCAATAAATCTCGTTGTGATGGTGATAGGTAGTATGAAAATGATGAAAATCAGCTGTTGCACGCTCATTCAGCTTCAACTCATGAAATAAATCCAATAAGGTAGCTTCAGAATTGCTGTCAAAATCCCAAATGGTATGATCTAAGTCAAAAAAAAGCTGATCGTATTTGTGTTGTTTCATGCTTTGCAAAGCTAAGCAAGGAAGAGTTCTTAACTTCGAAAAAAATTAGACCATGAAAGTAGTCATTACTGGAGCATCACAAGGACTAGGAAAATGCATGGCAGAGCATTTTGCAAAGGACGGACATGATCTGTTTCTCTGTTCGAGAAACATGGATAAACTACAAGCTTGGCAAGCTAAATTGATGGCTGACCATAAGGTTCAGATCACGAGTTTCAATTTTGATTTATCAATAGAAGAAGAAGTAAAAAAATTTGCTGCACAAGTATTGGCTGCAACTGATCATATTGATATTCTAATCAATAATGCAGGCACCTATGAGCCAGGAAGCACCTACAATGAGCCAGAAGGACAATTGGCCAAGGTGATGGACCTCAATCTTTTTTCTGCCTATCATTTAACCCGTGCTTTGTTGCCAGGAATGATAGCAAGAAAGAAGGGGCATATTTTCAATATGTGTTCTATTGCCGCGCTAAAGGCATATGACAACGGTGGCGCCTATAGCATTAGCAAGTGGGCACTGACCGGCTATACCAAAAATTTAAGAGAAGAGATGAAGCCATACAATATTAAGGTAAGCATGATTCATCCAGGCGCTACCTATACCCCATCATGGGAACAATCAGGTTTACCACCAAGTAGATTCATGAAACCCGAGGATGTGGCACAAATGGTATTGACCTCATGCAAGCTTTCGGATCAAGCTTGTGTGGAAGAAATCATCATGAGACCCCAATTGGGAGATATCTAGTGTTATTCTTCGCTGAACTTATAACCTACCCCTCTTACTGAATGAAAATGTTTGGGTTCACGAGGATCTGGTTCAAAATATTTCCTGAAACTCAGGATAAAATTATCGATTGTTCTTGTTGTTGGGAAAACCTGGTATCCCCAAACTGCTTGTAGAATTTTCTCTCTTGAGACAACTTCATTCTTGTATTCTATCAAGAGCTTAAGCAACATTACTTCCTTCTTGCTTAAACTTATTTGCTCACCCTTAGCATTAGAAGCTGTTTGTGCTCTAAAATCAATTGTATTTCCTCCGAAACCATATTGATCTCCTATGCTTGAATTGACCTGTAGTTTGCGGTTTTTATCGATTAGCTTCTCTATCCTCAACAACAACTCTTCCAAATTAAATGGTTTGGTAAGGTAATCATCTGCGCCTCTCTTCAATCCAGTTACCCTATCAGAACTACCTGATCTTGCACTCAGCATTAAAATGGGTGTATCAATATTTTTTAATCGGATGCTTTCACAAACATCAAAGCCATCAATCTCAGGGAGCATTACATCCAGAATAATGAGGTCGAAATATCCCTCGTCTACTTTCTTAAGGGCAACTACACCATTTTCAGCACAAGTAATATCATAACCTTCTAATTCCAGATTTAGCTTTAGTGCTTCTTGTAAGTTTTCTTCGTCTTCAACAATTAATACAGCAGCTTTGGTTGCTCCCATCAGGATTCTAGTTTTGGTAATACAATCTTAAAAATACAGCCATTCGGATGATTATCTGTCACAGAAAGTTCACCTTTATGATCTTCAATGATTTTCGAACTGAGATATAACCCCAAACCTGTCCCTTTTGTTTTTCGAATTTGCTCATCTTCCAGTCGGTAGAACTTCTCAAAAACCTTTGATTTATCCTTGTCCGCTATTCCATTGCCCAAGTCAGCCACTGCAATCATAATTTGTTGGTCGTTTTCAGTTAAAGCGACTGAAATTGGCATATTGGATGGTGTATACTTGATTGCATTTTCAATTAAATTATTCAAGACAAGTCTGATCAAAAACTCTTCCCCAAAAGCAATTACTTCATCTGGTATCTCTACTTCAAACTTTCTGCTTGGATATCTTTTGGCAAAGGAACCAACCGCAAGATGTGTCATACTGGAACAATTGAATTCCTGTTTGTTGGATTGATATCCGCCTGATTCCATTTGAGAACTGAGTAAGATATTGTTGCAGAGCATATCCAATCGCTCTGTTTCATTGATAGCATCCCCCAACAACTTCTGTTGTTTTTCTTCACTCAGTTGATGTCTTTTCATGGTTTCGAGACTGAGCTTGGTAACCGCTATGGGAGTTTTCAATTCGTGGGTGACCGCCAACATGAAGTTTTTTTGCTGAAGGTGGTATCTAATTTGACGCCTTACTGCGCCATAAACAAAAATTGCCCCTAGAACCGTAAAGATGAGAAAGGTCATGCCTTCTCCAATAAACTGTTTGGCATTCCTATCATGAGCATCTCTTGCTTCTGCTAATGTTATGTCCCCTCCAAATCCTTTCTGAATTTGTTCTTGCTGGTAAGCCAGCATTTGATCGTTTTGCTGATCGAGTTCATAATACCACCAACCAAGTGCTGCGATCAAATAAAGCAATAACAACCAGTATACATAAATGATCATCTTTAACGGTATACGGTCGAATAGACTCTTCATCTTAATTGACTTTTTCAATTCGAAGTCCCACATTAAAAACATGTTCCAATGGCTCCACACGCATTTCGTGTCCGATATTTACTTTATAAAGTCCGGTTTTACCAAACTTTACCGGCTCCCTGTACAACAATACACGATGATCAAAGATGTCATCCATGCCAGAGCCCAACCATTTGTTTTGATCAGCTAAAGGAATATCAAATCGCTCTTTGCGCTTGATGCTGTCGCCAGGAAGTTGACTTTCAAGACTGATCCATACATTATTATATTCATATGCATCAGCATGCCTGATTAAAAAATACAACTGGTACCTAGAGGCAGTATCTTTTACTTCGAATTCAAATGAGGGTTGTTCTTGAGCCGACCATGCATTGCCTTTCATGAAATAGACTTTCTCATAAAGCCCTGTTTCTTTGCAGCCGGCCAATAAAAGAAATACAAAAATGATCTGAATTGATCTGAAGCGCATAAAGCAAAGTTATGCATCATTTGGTTATGGTAGGAAAAGAGCTTGCTTAAAGAATATTCAAGATCTGCTCTTTTGCTTTTTCCAGTTCATCCTTCATTTCAACTACCGCTTTTTGAATGGTCGCATCATATGCTTTTGAACCGGTGGTATTGATTTCTCTTCCTATTTCTTGTAGGAGGAATGATAATTTTCTACCCTTTGCTATTTCTTCTTCTTGTAATAAAGTCCTGAAATAATTACAATGGTTCGTCAATCTAACTTGTTCCTCGGTTAGGTCGATTTTTTCAATATAATAGATGAGCTCTTGTTCAAAACGATTCATATCCACATTATCCTTACCCACTTGTTCGTCGAGCAACTTTAAGATAGATTCTCGGATTTTTACTTTTCTACCCGGATCCAAAGCAATTACCTCTTGCTGACTTTTTTCAATATTGGCAATTCTGCTTAATAGTTCCTTCTCCAAAACCGCTCCTTCATCCATTCTATGCTTATTGATCATGACCATGGCTTCCTGCAGTGCTTCTTTAAATACACCCCACTCCTGCTCGGTTAACACATCAGTGGAAGTGGCAACCACCTCTGGTAAACGGAGTATCGACGCCAACAACTGGCTATCATCAGCATGCAGTTGGTCGGCTAGTTTTTTTAATTGCTGAAAATAAGATGCAGCAAGATCAAGATTTATTGATGAAGGTTTTACTGCACCATTCTGCTTAATAGTGACAGTGCACTCAACACTACCCCTAATTAATTTTTCTGCTAGTAGACTCCTAACATCAAATTCATAGGGCTTCAATTGCACAGGCATTTTGAGTAGTAGTTCAAATTGCTTGCCATTGAGCGAACGAATTTCAATGATAAAATTCTTCTCGTTGAAGGTGCGTTCAGACCTACCATAGCCTGTCATTGATCTTAACATAAATAAAATTTAATGCAATGTAAGTATAAAAAAACAGCGTCCGGTTGAAACCGGACGCTGATATATAGATGGGTTAATAAGTACCGGGAATAAATTCCCTTCACAATATTATAAATATATTTTATCAACGTAAAATATTTTATGAATTATTTTATTCACAATTTCAAACACATTTGTGAATTACCACATCGAATTTCCAGAAATCATAGACATAAAATTCTAACTACACATAGCAGTATCTTTGTATCAAATCAAGAAAAATGAAATTCCCTTCACCTGTTTCTGTAACATGGATAGCAGAATTAATCAATGCAAAAATAGAAGGTAATACAACAGGTAATTGTCTTGGTATAAATGAAATTCATAAAGTAGAAGAAGGTGATTTGGTTTTTGTTGATCATCCAAAATACTACAAGAAATGTATCGATTCTGATGCATCATTTATCATCATCAACCAAAGCACAGAATGCCCGCCACACAAGGCTTTGCTCATAGTGGATGAACCATTCGAAGCATATCAAAAAATCGTAAATCACTTCCGCCCTTTTCATCCACAAACAAGTATGATTCATTCATCAGTACGTATTGGTGAAGGGAGCTCAATAGCTCCAAATGTATTTATTGGAGAAGAAGTTGTGATTGGTAAAAACTGTGTTATACATCCTAATGTTACCATCTTATCTCATTGCATCATTGGTGATGAAGTTATCATACAAGCGGGTACAATAATTGGATCAGATGCGTTCTACTATAACTCAAAAAAGAACAGATCAGTCTGGTACAAGAAAATGAACAGTTGTGGTAGGGTAATCCTAAAAAACCATGTTGAGATAGGTGCAAGTTGCACCATCGACCGTGGAGTAACCCATGATACGATTATTGGCGAGGGTACAAAAATGGACAATATGGTTCATATTGGTCATGATGTTGTGGTTGGAAAAAATTGTTTGTTTGCTGCACAAGTAGGTATTGGTGGTGCAACAGTAATTAAAGATGGAGTAATCTTATGGGGACAAGCAGGCATTAATAAAACAATCACGATTGGTGAAAATGCAATTGTAATGGGACAATCAGGAGTAACAACTAGTCTTGAAGGTGGTAAAGTATATTATGGTTACCCAGCAGAACAGGCAATCGCGAAACAAAGAGAATTGATTTGGGTTAAGAAAATTCCTGAGATGTGGGAAATGCTCAAAAAATTAAACAACAAAGATCAATAATAAATGAGGGAATAAAGGTTTAGTTAAATCAACCTCTATCGCGTTCATTCTAAACCACTACTATATCTTACTTGAATAATAGCTACAAGACTCATCAATAGTTTGCTGTAAAGGCTTAAATGCAAACCCTGGAAGTGCATGTAAAATCTTGGAGTTGTCAAACTTGACAGATTGCTGAGCTGTTTCTGCAGTTTCTTTGGTAAGCAAAGGATCTTGCCCCGTTAACCATCCTTTAATTGCTTCTAGTCGCCATACCAATGCAGCCAACCAAGGGGTAACTCTTCTACTAGGTGGCTTTTTGCCAAATCCTTTCGCCATGGCTGTAAACAATTCGCGGTACGTCCAGTTTTCTGCTGAAAGAATATAACGTTCTGCTGTAATGGTACTATCCATCAACATGACCATCGCCTTAGCAACATCCTCTCCATCTACAAACCCACTGCTTCCTTCGGTATACCAAGGAAATTCATTGTAGGCATTCTTAAATGTAGCACCTGATCCGGTATGCCAATCGCCTTTACCTAGTATGATAACTGGATTGACAATAACAGCATCCAAGCCTTCAGCAATTCCTCTCCATACCTCAAGTTCACCAAGGTATTTGGTCTTGCCGTAGACAGAAGGGTTAGCATTATCATCCCATTTTACATTTTCACTCACTACCTGACCATCACGTTTTCTGCCAAGAGAAGCTACCGAGCTAACGTGAACGAGTTTTTGAATTCCAGCTTCAAGACATGCATTGACAACATTTGCCGTGCCGGTGACATTGATTTTATACAGTTCTTTAACCTTATTGGGACTAAAAGAAACTAAACCGGCACAATGGTAGACTTTATCACAGTCCTGCATCACCTCTGTTAAAAACACAACATCTAAAATATCACCTTGAATCCAGGTAACTTGATCTTGCTCCTGCTTTGACAGTTGCTCAGGAATCTTCGTTCGGTAAACAGCAAGAATAGGCTCATTTCTTTTGAGCAATTCACGGATGAGGGAAACACCCAGCAATCCTGCACCACCTGTGACAAGGGTTTTTTTATTCATGTTAAATGCCGCTGAACTGTTCAAGGAACCTGACATCGTTCTCACTAAACAAGCGGATATCGGTAATACCGTATTTTAATAATGCTGGTCTTTCAACACCCATACCAAATGCAAATCCAGTATATTTTTCAGGATCAATGCCACAGTTCTTCAAAACGTTGGGGTGAACCATTCCACAACCCAAGATTTCTAACCAACCAGTGCGCTTACAAACTGAACATCCATCACCTTTACAAAGCATACAACTGATGTCCATTTCAGCACTTGGCTCCGTGAAAGGAAAATAACTTGGCCTGAATCTTACTTTCACATCTTCACCAAACATTTCCTTCACGAAAAAATAAAGTGTTTGTTTCAGGTCTGCGAAAGAAACATTTTCATCTATATATAAACCTTCTACCTGATGGAAGAAGCAATGGGAACGGGCGCTGATGGTTTCGTTTCTGTAAACCCTACCCGGACAAATAATCCTGATCGGAGGTTTACTTCTTTCCATCTCTCTAATCTGAACATTACTAGTATGCGTTCTCAAGAGAATAGCTGGGTCTGTCGATAAATAAAAAGTATCCTGCATATCCCTAGCCGGATGGTTCTCGTCTAGATTCAATGCAGTGAAATTGTGCCAATCATCTTCAATCTCTGGTCCCTCAGCAACGGTGAAAGAAAGACGTTGAAATATCTCAACAATACTATTGCGCATAAGGGTAACTGGATGTCTGCTGCCAATAGGTAATGGTGTACCTGGTAAGGTAATATCAATGGAAGATTTACTTCCACCACCTTGAGCGTCTATTTTTTCTTTTTCTTGATTGTATTTTTCCTCAGCCAAACCTTTAAAAGCATTCATGGTCTGACCAAAATCCTTTTTTTGATCAGCAGGGACATTCTTCATTTCTCCCATCAAGGCTTTTACTATTCCTTTTACACCAAGAAACCTGATACGAAATTGCTCCAAGGTATCAGCATCAGTTGCAGTAAATGCATTGATCTCTGCACTGAATTCTTCTATTTGCTTGTGGATCGCTTCCATGCTGCGAAGATAATGAATCATGAGATCTTTGCTCCATACATGGTCAACTGGAAAAATCAAAGTGACCAATACAATTATCATGAGTTTACAGTAGGTTTGCTTAAACTTTTTACATGTCATTTTACAGCCTCACTGATTTTTTAGAACCTGTACACTTGGCCATGGTTTCTGGTGACGCAGAAATAAGAGAAGGCCAGATCGGCAAAACCTTAATGATTTACGAAGATGAAATGCCAGATCTTTCCACGGCAGATGTGGTTATAGCCAGTTGTAACGACCTAAGAGGCGATGGAGATTTATTCAAAGAAGGTGCCGGAACAGATAAAATCAGGAAAGAATTTTACGCACTGTACCAATGGCACAAGGATATTAAAATAGCTGATATAGGAAATATTCGTTCAGGCGCCTCCGTTTCCGATACGTATGCAGCAGTAAAGGCAGTAGCTTCCGAATGTCTCAACTTAGGCAAGCGCTTTTTATTACTTGGAGGTTCGCACGACCTTACGCTGGCCTTATATGAAGTTTACCAAAGCAAGGGTAAAATAATTGAAGCAACCGGAGTTGATGCCTACATTGATTTGTCGATTGATAACCCAGTCCGCTCTAAAAATTTCTTAATGGAGATGCTGACTGGCGATCCTAATTTCATCAAGCATTACAACCATATTGGGTTTCAAAGTTATTATGTACACCCAACCATGCTGGAGACAATGGATCAATTAAGATTCGATTGTTACAGATTAGGTAAGGTGAAGGAAAATATTGAGGAAATGGAACCTGCTTTTAGAAGCAGTGATTTACTAAGCTTTGATCTTTCCGCCTTAGGCTCACCTACCTTCTGGGAAGGAAGTAGTCCCAATGGCTTTAACGGCGAAGAGGCCTGCACCCTCATGAAATATGCAGGCATGAGTGATAAGCTGATGACCCTGGGCATTTTTGGCTACAACCATAAAAATGATACCAACTCCAATTTAGCCAAGCAAGTGTCGCAAATGCTTTGGTACTATATTGATGGCATCCATACTGGAAGGACCGAAGCCTCGCTCAACGAAAAGGAAAGTTTCATTGAATGCCATATTGCTTTTGGTGCCGTGGAGACCACCTTTATTAAAAGTATGCGCACAGGCAGATGGTGGATGAAAATGCCAGACAATAATTATGTTCCCTGCTCACAAAATGATTTCAACCAGGCAGGAAACAATGATATTCCAGAACGTTGGCTAAGACTACAAGAAAGAAATTAACGATACATGCATAGACTCTTTTTTTTGCTGACGGCCTTTGCTTTTTTCAGCAGTTGCAGTATGCAACATGCTATCCAAAAGAAAGCAAACCAATTTATATTAAAGGATGAAGCATTAGCGCAAGCTCATGTTGGAATTGCCTTGCACGATCCTTCCAGCAATAAATATGTATACCAGCATCAATCAAATAAATTGTTTGTTCCGGCCAGTAATGTGAAAATTGTAACCACCTATGCTGCATTAAAATACCTCCCTGAATTTTTACCAGCTGCACAATGGACTGAACTCGATACAGCCATCCTCATTACACCAATGGGTGATCCAAGTTTTCTTCATCCTGATTTTAAAAAACATCCACTTTTTGACCAATTAAAATCAGCTACTAAACCGCTCTATATTAGAAACGACAACTGGAATACTGCTGCTTTAGGAAGTGGCTGGAGCACCGACGACTACAATGATGATTATCAGGCAGAGCGAAGTGCTTTTCCGGTTTATGGCAACTTAATTCAATGGTTTCAAGAGAGATCAGTGAAAGAGAACCCCACAAATCCAAATGACACCATCGACATTTTTATTTATTCCAATCCTGAGATCAACTGGCCTGTAGGTTTTGGAAAAACAAGTAACAGGTTTTTTGTAAAAAGAGAAGAACACGAAAATGCTTTTGTACTTTCTGAAGGAAAAGAGAAATCTGCAACTCAATCAATTCCATTTATTACAAAAGGAATTTCGAGTGGATTAGAATTGCTGAAAGACAGTCTGGGCAAATCAATTCAACTTGCAGATGAAGAGCTGCTCTCTCAAGCAAAAGGCAAAACCAATATCAACATCAGTTCGCAACATAGAGACACGTTGTTACAAAAGATGATGCACAGAAGTGATAATTTCTATGCAGACCAGAGTCTACTTATGGTTAGTCAGCAAACATTAAAACGCATGGATGAACCAGCAGTAATTCAACACATTTTAAAAAATGATTTGAACCAACTTCCTGTTCAACCCAGATGGGTTGATGGTAGTGGATTAAGCAGATATAACCAGTTTAGTCCAGATGCCATGATCACTATCCTCAATCAACTAAAATCGACTTACAATTGGGAACTGATAAAAACCATCTTCCCTAAAGCAGGTGAAGGAACACTGCGAGCTATCAATGATGAAAGAGAAGAATTTATTTATGCCAAGACTGGATCACTGAGTGGCATCTATTGCTTGAGTGGTTATGTGATGACCAAGAAAGGCAAGTGGATGAATTTCTCCATCATGGTCAACAACCACAACAGTTCTTCAAGTACAATCAGAAAAAAGATTGAGTCCTTTTTGCAATCTCTTTAAATACCAAAAACACTGCTGAGATAGTCGTTTTTAACTTCAACATAGATAGGCTTGCCATCAAAATGTACTTTAGGTTGCGTACAAATGGACAATAAATCGATTAATTCCAACATCTCTTTTTCACTGAGCTTGGTCCCTACCCTAATACCATGTTTTCTGGCCAATGTCTTGCTGATTCTTTCTTTGTAGGATTGATGCAGTTTTGAAGTACTGTCTTTTACATCTTCTAGTATCAATTCAATAACCGATTGATTGTTCTCGGTAGGATGATCAG
>JACCDI010291805.1_pt1 | contig 19593 bp, 19 predicted proteins | sample 7442791 | NCBI WGS metagenome assembly JACCDI01 (sample SAMN15323434, study PRJNA562643) | freshwater metagenome | isolation source: river surface water | place: USA:Blue River Watershed | collected 2017-08-15
AGTCGTCCTTCTGGCCAACCGGCCAACTGTTCAACCGGTCAACTCCGGCTATCTCTCTTCAACCGGGCCTCTGGCCTGCGTGCCTCTAATTTTCACGCTCCGAGATCTCGCAACAACTTAGCCTCCACCACCGGCTCGTGCCACAGGTGCCTGATCGTCCGGATGACCTCTTGGACGTCATAGGATGTCCGGCGCAGCGTAACTTCGCCCGCTAAGGGGTCATAAGTCGCCCAGGAGGACCGTTTGTCATCTCCGCGAGGCAGACCCACGCTCCCTACGTTGATGACCGTCTTGCGACCTGCCTCGAGGCGATAGCCTCCTGACTTAGGCACCGATACGGGACCATCCCTGTCCTCGGTCCAGATTTCAGGCACATGGGTATGTCCGACGAAGCATAGCGGAGCCTTCTGAGCGGCGAAGTGGGCCTTCAGCGCCCTCGGCGTCAGCAGGTAGTCGAACACTGCATCGGGATTCAGATGTGGCGAGCCTTCGCTCACCATGAGCTGTCTACTTGGTCTCGAAGATCTTCTGCACGATAGACTTCTTACGCTCCTCTTCGAGCTGCGTCTTCAAGTCTGCCAGTTCCTTGTTCTGCTCGTGGAGAGATTCCTCAGCCCTGGCCAGCTTCTGGCGAAGCTCTAGGTTCTCGATTCGCGACTTGGAAGAGGAAGCCTCGGCCTTTCGTACCTGCGACTCAAAGGCGGACAGCAGCCGTGACTGCTCGTCGCTGCCACCTTTGAGCGTATCAGCGATCCGCATGGCGTTATCGACATCACCCTTGAGCCGGGCCGCCGAATCCTCAGCGACCTTGGCCTGACGTTCCGCGTCATCCTGCTTTCGCTTGGCGATATCTGCGGCGACAACGGCAGCCTTCATCTTTTCGGTCGCCTTGATCGCCTCGATCCGAGCCTGGCTGGCAGCCTGACGCTCAAGGCGAATCTCTTCGCTCGCATCGTAACTCGGCATAGCGAACAGCGCGATGGCGATCGCCGCAGGCACCATGAAGGAAAGTGCCAGGGCTACGCGGACACGCTTGGTCTTTGAAAGTTCGGCGTCGATCTCGGTACGTGCGGCGGCGGCGTTGTAACCAAGTTCCGGAAAATCCTGCTTCTTGCCCCAGACACCCGAGCCCACCTGCGTGATGCGGTCACCCTCTCCCACCCTACCTTCGTTGACCCACTTACGGAGCTCATCGAGCGAGATCGGAGGCGACACCTCATTGCGCGCGTTGCGGATCTGATAACGGGGGGAAGAGTTGTGGTTCATGGAAATCAGATGCCATCCTTGGCGGCCTTCTCCGCTTTTTCGCCCTTTCGTTCGGCCTCCTTTTGGGCGGGCGAGCGCTTGTCTTCAGGAGCCGTGATGCGCTCGCTGAATGAGACCTTGCCTTCAAGGACGTAACGGAAGCTGAAACCGTCCTCCTTCTCGACGCCATTGGCATCGACATAGGTGTAAGTGACGTCGATCTCCGTGGAGGCTACGAGGTCACGATCGAAGGGAACGAGCTCGTCGAGGAACTCGCCCTGCTCCTTGACGCCATCGGAGAGCGTCCACGTGATTTCCTTAACCTGGCCATCGCCATGATACCTGAGTCCTAGATGCAGTCCCACCGCCGGCGGACGTTGCAGCAGTTCGGTAGGCTTGTGGATATAGACCTCGAACTTGCCGGGAGCGATGGGCTTACGTTTCTCGAGCGGCGTCACCTGACCCGACATGGCCTTCTTTTCTTCGGTCTGCGTCTCCTGCTGCCACCATTCTTGGGTCTTGTTCACGCGATCGCTTGGCTTGCCCGGAACCTCATCGGACGCGACTTTCAGAGCCGGTGTATGGTCGTCGGAGCAACCGGTCGGCGTGCACTGAGAAAGAAGGAGAAGCAGGAGGAAAAGCAGGAAAGCGAACAGGAGGAGCCAGAGACATCCGCGCCAGCAACCACGGCTACGCCAGCCTCCTTCGGTAACCACGGTGCCTCCGTGTCCGATACCAGCCGCGCCCAGAGCCGACGCACCTAGAGCCCCGGATGCGCTCCCCGTTCCGCCCCCTGGTGAAGTCCCGACAGGGACAGGACCACGAGTCGTGCCCGAGCCTTGATCGCCTGCAGGACTTTTGGGAGGGAGCCCGGCAGGGACAGGAATGACAGGAGGAATGGTCGAGCCACCGTTAGGCTTGGAGCCTTGATCGCCCTCACCTTTTCGCTCGCCCGAAGTACGGCTGCTCGGAGCGTTACCCGCCCCGGCCAGGATCTTGATGACAGGGACACCACCCGCGTTCGAGGGCTCGAGACCCCAGAGGACGAAAAGTCGGTCGGAGGTATACCAGCTGGTCTTGAGGATACGGTAAGCGCCGGGAAACTGATGACGGTCAGGCAGCTTGAACTCGGAGATGAATCGAGACTCATCGGGAGTAAGGCCTGCATCGTTGGCCATCGCCTTGAACTTCGCCAAGGCCTCCTGCAGTTTGGCATAAGTCGACTCGGGCATCTTCACGCCCGGCTCGTCCGAGCCGACGGTCTTGGTCAGGAGTTCTTCGTTGCCGCTGAAACGGGTGAAGGTGACTTTACCACCCGCATCGCTGAATTCCGCGCCGGGCAGGAAATAAGCGAGATCCGCGCAACGCCGCACGACGGCCATCAGGTTGGGTTTCCAATAGAAATCCCCGGATGGGCTGGTCAGCGGCCTGAACTGATGACCTTGACCGCGGTCAAAGACGAGTCCCGGAACGGGCGATTGCTGGATCTGCGGAGTCAGCGACATGGCTTAACGGACTACACCACGTGCGTAGATGCCGCCATCGGCGGCCTTGATGATCCAAAGCTGGACCTCGGAGACCTTGGTCAATCCGGCCGGAGCCGTGACGGTCGTGGGCGGAGTCTGACCTAGGTCAGGCAGCACTAGCTGGTAGCCGGCGCCAGGGATGTCATTAAGGAACTCCTGCCACTGAGCGAAATGAGCATGGATGGTCTTGGCGTCCTGGGACTTGCCTGACCAAGCGGCGTAGAGCGCCAATCCGATGGACTTCACGGCGGCCTTGGTATCATCGGGCCCTGCCCCGGGGACAAAAGCGGCTCTTAGCTGGGAAAGTCCTGCGATGACGCCAAGGGCTGACGCATCACCCGAGGCGGCTTCATCATCAAAAGCGACGACCTGGGCGCCGATCTTCGATTCGAGGATACCTTTCGGCACGAATTGAGCGAGACGACGGGACATCACGCCGCGAAGATCTTCCATCTCCTTGCGCAGCCCATCGATCGCCTCCAGCCCGGATCGGACCTGAGTGTTAAGGTCAACGATCGTCGCTTCGAGTTCTCCCTTATTCCCCTTAAGAGCCGTCTCCGACTCCTGCAGGGACTTATGCGCCTCCTTGAGAGCGTCATGTGACGACTTCTCACCTTGGAGGGACGAATTAACCGCCGCAATATCTTTGCGGACCTCGACGATCTCCTTCTCGCGACGCTTCACTTCCTCGGACTTTTCAAACAGCTCTTTGTTCAGGCTGTTCAAGTCATTGGTACTGTCCTCGAGCATCTGCGCCTTCTGCTTGATTTCCTTGTCGCGCGCTTCCACGGCAGCAATCCAGCCGGAAATAGCTTTCTTGAGTTCGGCGATCTCTCGGTCTTTCTCGCCGGAGAAGAGCTTGAGATTACTCTCCTGAATTCGCTTATGCTCCTCGTTAAGTCTCTTCAACTCATCGAAGGCGTTCGCCATGCGGACAAAGCTGCCTTTGATCGCCTCCACGCTAGCTCCGTCAAAAGGGATGCTCAGCGGCTTGACCGGCGGATTCTGCGGACCAGCCTGGGGGACGGCGCCTGCGCCTTGGGGCGAACCAGCAGCACCCGGAATCTGCCCAGGACTGGTGTTGCTGGGGGGATTAAGCCTTGGAGGATCCTTAGCAGGCGAACCGCTGTTCATTTTTTTAGCATCCTCCTTATTGTCCTGTGATTTATCTTTAGAACCAAATGGCCACATATTCGTGAGATTAGGATAGGTCGAGTTCGCCGGTGTCCTGCCAGGGTTCCTGCTCGTGGAGCAACGGATAGAGGCTCAGGAACACCTGGCCGGTAAGATCATCGCCGGTCTGCATGTCGGTGGCGCTGCGGATGGTGATGGAATCGGCGCCACCGACCTCCTGAGGTACGCGGTCGAAGACGACACGGACCGTGGTCTGCTCCTTGCTGCCATTGGCCCACATGAGGCGATAGACGGGCTCCGGTTCGCAAGAGATGCCTTCGAACATCTTTCGGCCGATCCGATTGGTGACGTTCATGACCACCTCCGGCGAGGCGTCCTGATCGGAGTTCAGGATCATGGAGTCGAATTCGGCGCCCTTGATCGGCATGACGCCCCACATGTTGCGCACGCCTGCGCGCGGCACGTTGGTGAGCTTCCAGTTGAGGATCATGCTCTCGGACATGGCGCGGTCTAAGGCCGCGCCAACGCAGGTGACGGTCTTCGCGTCGCGGATCGCGGCGTCGCCGTCATCGCTGAAGGGATACCAGTTACCCGCCTTGAAACCGCGCGCGAACTGGATGCGCTCGACGGGCACAGGGACAAGACGCTCGATCATCTCACGGATGGCCGGCTGCTCCGAGGGCTTGCCGCACACGAAGAGCATGTGGACGTCGAAGGCGCTCGCATGCTTGGCCAGGGAGCGGAGGTAGACCCCGAAGACCTCCACGATGAGCGCGTCGAATTCACGCGGGGTCACCGGCAGCGAGAAGTTATGGTCCAGCTGCAGGCCGAACTGGGCCTTGAATTCGTTCCAGACCTCGGGCTGCACGCCGGCCTCTCGGGGGTTGCAGTCCAGCGGCTTGCCGTCGCTGCGTTGACGCAGGAGTGAGGTCGCCATGGGGATCAGCACCGAGATCATCAGCGAGACGCGCTTGGCCTTCTCGGCGATGTTGGCGGTCTTGGTGAAATAACGACGGAACTCGGTGCGCGCCGCATCAGGATCGCCAGCCGTCTTGACCAGCTCGCCGATGACGATCTGTTCCACCACTTTCTTCAATAGGACGTCACCCGCGGCGATGGTCGACGAGTCCTTGAACAATACCGTCGCATGCAGGTCGACGAACATGCCCGGAGCCTTGTCCGTATACTCGACGATCGAAACGTCGGAAGTGCCGCCGCCGATGTCCACGTTCATGATGCGGAGGGTCGGATGCGGATGAACGCCGCCGGAGACGCCGTTGACCTGGATCCAGTTCTCGCCGACCTTGTTGGTCGCCATGCGGGTCATGCACGAGTAAAGGATCGGGATCTGGCTGGCCACCGACTCGTCCAGTTTCATGACCAGTCCGACCGGCTTGTCGCCCGGTTGAACATGGGTGGTCATGTAGATGTCGACGGCCTCCTGCCACTTGGCCTGGTATTCCGCGATCTCGGTCTTCGTCCAGCCGGACGGATAGGTGCCGATCACGTTACGGATACGGCGGCGCTGGAAGACCCCGGCCTGCTTGACCCAAGACTCGCTGTTGATGCTGCGGTGGGTCGTCTCAAGGATGGAGAGGATGGTCCAGGTCAGCGTATCGCGTCGCGGATAATTCGCGTGCGAAGGGCTGATGGAGGGACGCTCGGCATACGAACCCGGCAGAGCGATATGCCGGAGCATCAGGCCGGAAAGGCCTTCGAAGCATCCCTGCTTGCCGAAGGTCGCGTCACCATAGTTCGGGACGACCGACCACTCCTTCTGCGAGGGGGTAGAATCCCAGAAGAATCGCTTGGCGGAACTCTGCTGGACGAGCACGCCGTCGCGATGCAGGCGGCGGAACTCCTTGCCGATGTCGGTTACGCCTCCGACCATCTCCTCCATGTCGGCGCCCAGGCAGACCGGGGAATTCTTGACGAACATCTGCGGCACCCGCACCTCAACGCTGTCCAGCTCGGTCTTCTGCGTCTTCCAGAAAAGCATGCCTTCGGTCCGCGTCTTATACTCGGGAATGCGGCAAAGCATCGTGAAGGGATTCCGGGTCGCGATCTCCGAATCGGGATCGAAGTTACGGAACTCGGGACGCTTGAGCGTGAAGCGCGAGCTCACGATCGAGGCGGCGTCAGGAGACTGATGCTTGAGGCCGGCAGGATGCGGCACGCCGTCCTCGGTCAGCAACGGCGAGTGATAGAAGGAATGAGCCAGTGGCACCGGGCGGCAGATCTGCGAGAAATTCGCGGTGCCTCCGCCGATCGAGTTGGGCGAGACATGCTCGAGGACAAGGGCGCAGGTGCGGGAATTGCCGAAGTCGATGACCAGATCCAGCTCGGCGTCGATCTTCTGCAAAGGCTTCCAGGTGATGTGCTGGATGATGCGAACGCTGTTGCCCAGCTGGATGCCGATCTGATCCTGCTGGTCGAGATTGGCGGCGGCGTCCGTGTAATACGGCGAATAGGGAGTCGGATCCTGGGCGAACTGGTCACGCTCGACCTGGGTGGGATTGGCAGGCGGTTCGAAGGTCCAGCCGCGATAGGCGTCACCCACGTTGGTCTCCACGGCCAGCCAGACGCCAAGGATGGTGAAATTACCGTGGGCGCAGCTGCCGACCTTGCCGCGAGCGTAGGACTTCTCGCAAGGCTGCCAGCCGTTTAGCTTGATGTCGGCGAGCAGGTCCTGGAGCTCCGTGTTGCCAGGCCAGCCACGCGCATCATCGGCATCCCAGGCGACCACTTTGCGGTTATGCTCGACGATGGGACGGAGTTCGGCCGGCACGCTCGAAAGCTGCGACGAATCGCTCGCCCGGAGAGGGAAGAAGAACATCTGGAATCCCGAGTCAGGAGTCAGCAGCAGCTCTTCGCGGCTGACGTTGGGATTGCTGAGGTCCGTGGGTGTGAACTTGCGCATGGAATCAGGAAAGCTGGGGGCGGAGGGCGCGGAGTTCGTCGTCGCCTGCCTGAGGCTGACGCTTGGCTTCGGCCGGCTTGATGGCCTCGAGCACGCCGAGGAAACCGTCGATGATCGCGATGTGATGCGGGGAACGCTCTGAAAGGTCGCCGTCTTCCCAACGCACCTGCTGGTGCAGGAGCTGCACCGGATCCTGGCCTTCGACCGCGGGGACGAACAACTGACCCTTGCGCATGATGTTGCCCATGGCCACCGCAAGCTCGCGGCGGAGGGCCTTGGATTCGGCATCGGTCGAGACGAAGCCGAGTTCCTTCTCCAGCCAGCGGACCAGCTCGGCGGAGGGGCGCTGCTCGGACAGAAGGCGCAGGAGGACGAGGGCGTCCGATTCGCCGTCGAGACCGAACACGGACCAATCGAAACCGTGGACGGCGGACATGCGCTTGATCACGGAAGCCTTCCAGGAGTCCCAGATGCTCTCGACGTAATCGCGGCGCTGCTGAAGGGTCAGCTTGGCGTAGTTCTGCGGGACCTTGGCGAGATCCTCTTCCTTGACGTAGGTGAGCTGACGGATCCAGAAACCGTAAAGCGAGGTCGCGTCTTCGACGACGAACAAGGTGCGGTCGCGAGGAACTCGCTCGGCCCAGTCCTGCAGGTTACGACGCACGGCGTCGAGCACCCGTTTGAGCACGCGACGCTGCTGCGCGCCGACGTCGTCCCCGGAAGGCAGCGCCTCTTCCAGAAGCTCCACCAGCAGGCTGCGGTCGGCCGCATCGGCCTCGGAAAGCTTGGCACGGCGCTTGGAGCTGTTGATCGCCGAGAGCTGCTGCTCTAGGAAATAACCCACCCCGCCGTCGGCATCCGCCAACATGCGTTCGAAAGACTGACGGGACTCCTCCGAAGCGAAGGCGCGCTGGAAGGATGCGTCTTGGCGGATGAAATCAGCCGCCGTGGCGATGGCCTGAGGCGTGCCTTGGATGGCGCCGCCGGTGGCGGTGAAGTCCTTGTAGGTCGTGGAGAAAAGGAGCGAGTTGCCCGGCAGCGTCAGAGGACGAAGCTTGCCGAGCATGTCGGAGAAGACCGACTCCATGCCGGCGCCTCCTTGGATCTGGGCCTTGGCGTTGATGACGGCGGCGAAGAAGGTGAGACAGACCGAAAGCGGCAGAGGTGTGCGCGTGGTCGCGGTCGAGGCCTGAGGATTGAAATGCTTGTCGATGCAATGCCACCAATGCTCGATGCCTGCGGTGATCTGCTGCGGCTTGGCAGGGAAAGTCTGCGCCTTGACGAGCACGGCGAAAGCGTCGATCGCGACGTCCTGCGCGTAGCCGAGCACCATCGAGGCGGTCTTGCCCCGCTTGAACACGCGCGTCAGCCAAAGCGGATCGGACGAGGCGAGTTCTCGGCTGTCGAGGAGCGAGGCATCGGTGGCGTTCGAATCCTGGAGCGCGACGCCCGGGAAATCCAGGATGTCACACGTCTCGATCAGCTTGAAGAAAGCGTCTTTCTCGTCCGCGGGACTCTTGACCGGGATGACGAGCTCGCGGACCAAGGCCTGGAAGGAACCGAACTCGAAACCGGAAAGTTCGGCCGACGGCGTACCGCACTCGACGAGGGTGTCCGAACCCTCGGTGCGGAAACCGATGCGAGACACGGCTTCGCGGACCCGGGCGTCGTCGACGTTGCCGTTGGAGGAAAGCGACCGGCGATAGGTGTCGATGTCCAGCAGGAGCGAAGCCACCTGATAGGTGCAGAACACCTCTCCCCTGCCCCACTGGAGTCGGGTCGACTTGGAGCGGAGCTTGTCGAAGGTGTCGGAGATGGCGGGCGCGTCGTCCCACAGGAGCCGGCGGGCGATCCGGAGGACTTCTTCGACCGAGGAAAGAGCCTTGGAGAATTCAAGGAAATCGGTCCGGATGGCCGGCCAGTTGTCTCCGAGGTTCACATACCGGTCTTCACCGGAAGCGATGAAGAGCTCGACGATGCGCATGAGCTCACGCATGAGCTCGTAAGCCTGCCGGTCGACGGAGGCGCCGGAAGGAAGACGCTCCCGAAGGAAGGTCTCGTCGATCTTCTCACGGTCCCAGAAGGTCTTGCCCTCCGCGGCGGCGTTCCTGCACTCGGTGAGATAGCCGCAGGCGAGCGCATGCATGATATGCGAGACCGCGTTGAAGCGGATGCGCACGGGATGCTTCGGGTGCGGCACGAAAGAGGCGGAAACGTAGCGGGTGACGCAGCCTGAGGCGTCGGAGCCGTTGTTGTAAGGATTCAGCACGACCGCCTCAGGCGGGCGTCCGTCGTAGTTCAGGAAAGAAACAGGCTGGGAGGCGTCCCAGGTCAGGCAAGGACTGGAGGGGCCGGCGGGGCCGCGTCCTCGGTCCAGGTATCGCGCCAGGAGGGTAGACTTACCCGACTGCGAAGGACCCCAGACGCCCAAGGCGTGCTTCTTGCCGCTCGCGGCGTCGAGCTGGGTGAGGATCTCCCGACGGCGGACGATTCCATAGACGGAATCGAGCCACGTCCCACGCGGCAACCGATGCTCCCCCTTACGCAACTGGCCATGAGTCCAATACCAATCGATGAGGCGTTTCATTCGTGTCCGATTCTAGGGGGTTATACCTGAGAAAATCGCTCAGCGGGATAGGGGTGTCAACCCGCTAAACCGGACAGAAGAAACCACTATAAAATCGGGACGAGACCGTTCAGCGGGCGGGCCGCATCAGCACTTCCATGCCGAGGAAGCCGAGACTGGAGGCCGAGTCAGCCTGACCGGGATCGACGTCGACGACCATCATGGGAGGCCCGAGCACCTGAGACGGCACCGTGACGCGGAGAACCTTCTCTCCGTCGAACAGCTCGAGACGCGTGCCGGCAGGCGGGCGCTGAGAGACCACCAGCACGAGCCTGCCCTTCCCTTGGTTGGACGATTCCATGACCCTGGCCATCCTAGGATTGGAAAGCTTACGCAGGATGTCGCCTTTGCCGGAGGATTTATGCCGCTCGACGAGCGACTCGAATTCCTGCTTCAGGTTCGCCTCCGTCTGGCTCACCCGCGACTCGAAGGAGGCGTCCATCGATTCGAATTTCTTCTTATATTCCCTTTCGACGCGAGACAGGTCCGAAACGGCCTTGTCCTTGATCCTCTTGGCCTCGGCGCCTTCGGCAAGGGCGACCTTGAGCTCGCCTTCCAAGCGGGAGACGTTGGCCGATTCTGCGGCCAGCTTCAGCTCAGAAGTACGAAGCGCCTGCGAGGTCTTGACCAGATCTGAGGCGACCTTGGATTTATCGTCCTCCCACTGCTTCAGATTGGCGTCGAACTCCGTGGTCCACTGCTTTTTGGCCGTCGCGACCTCCTCATCGACCCGCTTGCGGAAATTGACGTTGTCCTGCTTGGCCTTGGCCTCGATTATCTGAGCATCCTTCATCTTCTGCTCAGCCTCCTGGAACGGGATGAAGAACATGCCCACGAAGGCGGCAAGGGTGATGACGAGCAGGGCGATACCGACGCGCCAGACGGTCCTGGCCTTGGCCTTGAGAGCATAGACCTCATGGCGTCCGGTCGGCCCTGAATATCCGAAGATGGGGAAATCCTTGATCTTACCCCAAAGCTCCTCCTTTTCGAGCACCTCCCAGCCCTGTCGGCGCATCTCGCCGTCATTGGAGATCTTACGGGCATCGAGCTGCGACTTCACCTCGGAGAGGGTGAAGGGGCCGAGGACTTCTCCGGCGCGGCTGCGCAGGAAGTAGACAGGGGTTTCAAATCGGGGCGTGGCCATCGAAGCAAAGCAGTGTTATACTAATCTGATAGATAAACCCAGCCTTACGCACAAGTCGCAAAGGCGCCTTAGCCGTGAGGACTGCTACTTTACGCCCCCTCCATGCGATTGTCCGGACTGCCCTTAAAGGCAATCAACGGCCGATATTGCGGAGAGACTTGAAGAGCGAGAGCCCCTCGAAGGAATCAGGCATCGGCCCTGGGCGGCGAGGGACGTAGCTCACCGGCCAGAAGCCGGTCGCCTTGAGGATCTTCCGGGTCGAGGTCGAAAGGTAGCACTCTTCCCTCTTCTCATCATGGTAAAGCTTACGGTTGGCAGGGATCGCCAAGGTCTCCCGGGCCGAGCGCAGGATGACCATGCGTTCCTGCATGTGATGCGGGGCGAAGCCGGCGCATGCCTTCACCTCATCCTGATAGGCCTGCTCGACCTCCTCGGTCGTGGCGTCGAGCGGGAGCTTCAGGTAGTAATAGTGAAGATTATAATCCTTCATGGGTCCGGATTTGGGCGGGGCAATCATCAGGATCGCCGCTCTGCTCAGGCGCCTTCTTTGCCATCCCCCCACATGTCGCGCTTCCGCTTGGCGCGGCGTTCTTCGAGGTACTTCTCGTAGGCCTTCTGGAGCGCGGCTGGGCTTTCAGGCGTCAGGCCATGCTTGATGGCGTCGATGATGGTGAAATGGTTTCGGTCCATGACCTTCACCAGGCCATGGATGCAGCGCATGAGCTGGCGGCTGGTGAGCGCGGCGTCCTCCAGCGGAAATTCGATGATGGCGCGGATTTCTCCGTCATCGGCGTCATATTCGAACTGCACCATCTTCGACATGAGGCTGATCTGCAGGAGCGACTGCATGAGCGCCAGTTTCTGGAACGAACCCGCGTTAGCCGGGAAATGGTAGACCTCGGGAGCGATGACCTTCAGATAGGCTCCCTCCTCCTCCAAGGCGATGACCAGGTCGATGTGATGGTTCTTCGCCCCGACCTGCATGTATTTCTTGGTCGGCATCCGCATGCGCAGGTGCTGCTTTCCCTCCTTGTGCAGGTAGTCAAGCCGCTCCTGATCGAGGAATTCGGTGATCTTCTTCAGCGTGGTAGACATGGGAAAGACCTCAGAGAGGAGGCTGGGCGCCGTCGGAGTCCGGCGATGAGTCTGAGCCCAGCTGACGGAGGCGTTCGATCCGGCGCTCCTTCAGGAAACGTTCGTAGTTCTGACGCAGCTCGCTCGGCTTCTCCAGGGGGATGCCGCCGGTGATGGCGTCATGGATGGCGGTGTGGTATTCCTCCAGAGCGTCGCTCAGGGTGTAGACCGAGCGCATCAGTTGCTGGCGCGTCAGGTCTGCGTCCTCGAGCGCGAACTCCACGATCGCCTGGATCTCGCCTTCGTCCGGATCGTACTCGAACTGCACCATCTTGGTCATGTGGCAGATCTGCAGGAGCGTCTGGAACAGGGCCAGCTTATGGAAGGAGGTGCCGTCGTGATGGAAACGATAGGCGCAAGGAGCGGCGATCTTGAGGAACTTACCCTGCTCTTCGACGGAGATGACGATGTGCAGGAGCTTATCTCCGTCGACATCCACGTACTTCTTCATGGCGAAGCCGGTCCGGAGATAATCATTTCCCTCGGAATGGGAGTAACGCAGGCCCTCGTCGGACAGGAAGGAGATGATTTCGTCGATGGTGGTGGCCATAGGATTCAGGAAAGGGATTTTTGGATGAAATCGAGGGCCTGCAGGGTGTCGGGGTGCTTGGGACCCAGGGCGATGACGAAGCGCCGGTGGACTTCTTTGAATGTTTCCTGAAGACGCAGGAAAGGCTCAATCTCATTATGATGGGATTGCCCGGCCGGAGTCGCCTTCCAGGCCTTTTGGAGCTCGCCCAGCCGGGCAAAGCCGATCGAGGCCGCCTCACCGAGTCCGATGTTCCAATAAAGATTAGCCTGAAGTCGCGGCTCCTCGCCCGGCTCCAAGGCAGCCAGAGCCTTCCGGTAGCATTCGATGGAAGCCTGATAGGACCGCATGCCGGAATGCCAAAGCCCTAGGCGATTATGCAGACGCGCATAGTCCGGGCCTTTGGCAAGACCGGCGTCCTCCAGGCACGAGATAGCCAAGCGCAGGCATTTCGCCTCTTCGTTGGGGTGGTCGGGGCCATGCCAGAGTTCGGCGAGGTCGGAGAGCGTCCAGCTCAGCATACCGTCAGCGACCGGGAACTCGTTCAGATAAGTCTCATAGATCTTGGCGAAGGCTTCCTTGGCCTCCGGCTTCTTGCCCCTGAACTTGAGCAGCCTCGCCTTCATCATATCCATCAGGAAGTAGATTTCGGAGGTATCACTCCTCAGTCCGATCTTGGGTAAAGCCGCGGCGATGTAAGCGATGTTGGCATCCAAGATGGCATCCTGAGGCTTGCGGAACTTGAAGCCTAGATTGAACAGCCGCCAGAAGAAGCGGAAGACCGTGACGGGGTTGCGGTCAGGGAAGGTTTCCTTGCGCGGCTGGTACTTCGTCAGGACATCGCTGGATTCCTTGAACTTACCCAACGCCTCATAGGACTTGGCCAGCTTGTCGGCATAGCGCTCGATGTCGGTCAGGCCCGAGAAAGGATCCTTGGCGGCCCAAGCCAAGGCCTGGTTGAGCAGAACGATCGCCTGCTCATGGTCCCCCCGCGCGGCGGCGAAGGTCGCGACATAGTTGGCCGCATGATCGCCCATGTGCTTCCATGGGTTCGGCTGCATTATGGCGATGGCGAGCATCTGCCGGGCGTAGTTCTCGGCCTCGTGATGACGTCCGAGGAAGTAACAGGCACCGGCGAGGTCTCCGAGGCGGGACTGGAACGAAGGGTCAAGATTGCCCACCCTCGCCTGCTTGCAGCGTAGATTGGCCAGCGCCAAGGCATGGATACGTTCGTAGTCCTTCTGGGCCCAGCAGAAGGTGATGAAACGGCGGCGGGCCAGCTCCATCTGAGGGCTGGGATTGCCGTAGCGGGCGGCGACCTCCTTGAGGCTGCGTTCGAACTCCGCATAAGCTTCGGCGGTCTTATCCTGGGCCGCCAGCATCTCCGCCCGGGCGGCGATGTCCAAAGGACGCAGGTTCTGAGCCTGCTCCCAGTAGTCTTGATTGCTCTGCTGGCGACGGGCTCGCTCCATGGGGATCGGGCAAACCTAGGCGTACCTCCCCCCTTGTAAAGCCCCGAGGGCCGGAAATCCGTTTGCGAACCTTTGCATCAAAGTTTAAGAAAACGAGATGCCCCCCAAGCGCCAAGCAACGTTGACCCTATCGGGCCCCGAGGATCAGACCGTCGTGCTCGTCGCTGATTTCGATCAGCAGATTCTTAGCCGCAGGCAGGAGAATGGCTACCGTCGGGAACCGGACGGCGCCACGCCGTTCACATCCGCCGCCTCGGCAGACTTCTGGACACAGCTGGAAATCCTCGCGACGAAAGGTCTTCGGAACGGGACATGCGACATGGTCGACGGCATGGTCTGGAAGTTCGAGGCACGGGACGGAAAGAAGCGCTACTCGGCCAACGGCCAGATCCTCGGACAAGGTTATGTCGGCGATACGCCGCCCCAAGACTCCTACGCAGAGCTGTACGGCCTGTTCGAACTGCTCAAGCGGTAGGCCATGGCCAAGCCCTCCCACGCCATCGATCCCGCGCTCAGGAAGATCATCGACGCGCAGCTCGAAGAGCTAGAACGTAAGCATGACATCCGCATACTCTTCGCGTGCGGATCAGCCCTGCCTTAGCGCCAAAAGGATGTCCCGAGCCTGCACCTGAAGCTTGGCGTCGTCATCGCATGCGACCTTCAGAAAAAGCTGAAGAGAGCTATGGAGCTTAAGGACATCCACGTCGCTGCCCATGAGGACGTGCGGCTCAACCTTACGAAGACATAACTGTCCATGGACGACCGACACGCATTCACGATACCGGGCGCCCAGGAGAGGATGACGAAGATAAGCCCGGGCTTCGGCCACGTCGTCGAGTCCGTAGAAGGTAGAGTTATGAGAGGTGCCGAGCCCCTTCAACTGTGGGAACACCCACCAGATCCAATGCCCCGATTTTCTACCCGAATTCAACTCAGCCAAAGCCATGCAGTATGACGTTTCTTGAGCCCGGATGAATCGCTCAAGGGACATGTCACGTGCCGTGAACGAACGGAGGAAACTAACGAAGCGTATCCATGCGTTGATGAGCAGGTCAGGCGCGAATGGGATGCGCATACGCAAGGTCAACCGATGACGATGCCACCATCCTCAGGCCACAACGGGTTACGAAAACTGACCAACCAACGGACATAATGCAGGAATTGCGCGTCGGTCATGTTATCGGGACGTCGCGCAAGCAGGGCCTCCAGCAACGTCATCACCTGTGGACGACTGGACAGCCCAGGAGACCTTGAATCACCGAAAAACATCCCTGGCAGTCGACTGGCCAAGAAAACCGCGGCCAGCAAGGGCGCGAATTCGACATGCAAAGCGAGCTGGCGGTGGGTGATCCTCAGAGGCGCCGAGTACCATTGACGGGGATCTTGGAACCTTGGGGTGCCGAAATCTCCCGGACTCATCTTCATCGCCTCATACTCGCGTGGATAGGCTACCTCGTCACCGTCGGAGATCAGTCGACGTGTCGCCGTGGCCAAGGGCTTACGACGAGTTGCGATGAGGCTGATCCAACACTTGAGCACGACATCCTCGCAGGATGGCCCACCCGAATCATGACCGAGCCCGTAGCCGGCCCCACCAAGAGAATCAATTTGCGGCCAGAGATTGATGAAGCTTCTGAGGAAATGCTCCTTGTCCTCGGCAGGCATTTCAGGGGCCAGTGCGGCGACCCTTGCGGCCAGAAGAGCGGGCGGCACCGGTTTGTCGGCATGACGCTCTGGCGCATCCTTTCCATCGAGCATATTGGCCCTCCATGCCTCGGCCACCAGTCCGGTTGCGGTGCTCTGATCAGAGTAAGGGAACATCAGCTTAGGGTTAGGTTTCTGAGGGAAAGCATCAGACACGCCTTAGGCTCGGCTTGGACCAAGGCGACGACTTCGGCCTCGGTCTTATGACGGACATCATGGATCTGCCGGGAGCAGCCGCGGCAGCTCAGTCGACCTTGCCTATCGACGCCCAGGAGTCCGAAGGCGGCGCTACCTTTGGGGCAGTGGACGTTCTTGATGAACACCCCCGCCGCGGTGAAGAGATCTCCGGTGGCCTGCTTGAAGAGCACGACCCGACTATGACGACACAGACGTCTCTTACAACATTCTTAAGTCTGATATGACCTGATTCAGGCAGGGTCGGGAACGCGTCACGACATAGTTGCCTCTCTGTGTTCCCAACCGCCAACCGCTTACCGCTAACCGCTCGCGGCATAGCCGCGGTTGGCAGGAATGACCGGCCGGTCATCCTAGCCGAGACCCCACCCCGCCCCATTGACAATCTTCAGAGGCGAGGCACACCTAGCCATACACCCCATGCACGACCACAAAATGTCCGAAGAGCCCATGAACGACACCGTTACCCTAGGTAAATTCATGCTCAGCCGCGGGATCTACTTCGTGGCGTCGAAGGTAGACAAGACGCTCACCCCTGAGGAAGGGAAAGCACCCTTCTCCATCAATATCGCGGGTGCGGTCAGAAGCCATACGCCCGACTACCGTTTCTTCATCGTGGACATCTTCGGCGTCGCGGAAGACTTCGACTCCGACGAAGACACCACGATCGGCCACAGGGTGATGCGGCTCGAAGACCTGCTGAAAGCCACGTTCTTCGCCGACTTCGAAAGCCTCAAGGCCAACGCCAGCGAATACACAGGCAATTACGAGTCGCTCAACATCGACTGAAGCCGGTCAGCACTCGGGCGGGAAGATACGGAAGACCTGGCCGCCGTCTGATTCCGAAGCGAAGAAGATGACGCCGGGGGCAATCGTGTCATCGGCGTAGACCCAGGCGGTGCGGCCAACGCCGGCAACCCAAGCCTTCAACAACGCATCACCTACCACCAGGCTGGTGACATGTTGCAGCAGTTCCGGACGCGGGGCCGGAACGCCTTTGCGAACAAGCTGGATCGGCGAAGCTCCGCCGCTGGTAACCGCAAGGATCTCGGTGGGCTGACCGAGCAGCTCGAGGACCTGCAGGCGGGTGGTATCACGCATGATGGACTGCCACTTCTTATGAAGCTCAGGACTGACCGTATAGGTCATGCGGCGCTGATCGGTCTTGATCGCGGCGAAGGGCTTCAGGGCCTCGAGCTCAGCGGACAAGAGGGCATGCCTAGAATTAAGTTGCTCGAGTTCATTTGCACGCGAAATCAGTTCGGCAATAATCCTATCACGTTCCATCCTAGCATTGACCATTTCAGCCTCCCAATGACGGCGCTCATCATTAAGCTGCGCATTTACTTGGTTTAGGTCCTTGATAGTAGCTTCAAGAGTCTTAATAGAGTTCTGCGCCCTAAACAAATCTCCCTTGAGCTTATCTAGCTCCGGGATGGGAACATTGCCAGGCGGCTTTGCCGGTGAGGAAAGAGATGGAGGCGGAAATGCCGCCCGCGAAGACGACGAATTCGTGCTCTTGGGGTCTGGTTTATCTTTTGATCCGAAAGGCCACATAGCTGGGGTTGGGGTAAGATTCGACGGAAGATTAATGTCAGGATTATCAGCTGACTCCAGCAAAGACTTTCGCTCCGGTTGCGTGGCATCGGGCCCTTCGGGAGAACTCCGGATAAAGAGGCCACGTAAACCACGCCAAGCATCGGTGAGCCACGTGACAGCACCTGACAGCAGATCAAATACGACCGTGAGGCCGTCGCCTAGCAATCTGAAGCAAAAAGGCAGGGCCACCGTAAAAAACCATCCCAGGAGCTGCAGAAAAAGCACTATGCCGACCAGAATGGCGATGACTCGAAACATGAAGATCGGGCACTCGAAGATATGGACCTGAGTTCTCTTCCGCCCGGAGGGTTGTTTAAGTTATAGAATCTTCAATCAGTAATCGCTGGCCAATGGGTCGGGGCCGAGAGATAACCGTGTCATACCATGAGCCTGTTCGAACCCCGTATCGACCGTGACCTCGCCGTACGTCTCGGCGAAGAAGCGGTCGCGATCTCCATGTTGGGCAGGTACGAGGGGCCCTCGGGCCTGGTGGACATTTCGCCCGTGGTGAAAGCCTCCGTTCAGGCGACGGTCCATTATACCGCCGACCACCCCCACCCCAGCCCGGCCAAGGGGATGCACAAGACGTCCTATGAGGTCACGAACGAGACCACCCTCTCAGCCCATCGCCGTCACCAAGCCAAGGGGCACAACGTGGTCTCGCTTAATTTCGCCGCGGCCACCAATCCCGGGGGCGGATTCCTCACCGGGGCCCGCGCCCAGGAGGAATACCTCTGTCGCTCCAGCGCCCTCTACCTGACGATCAAGGACTCTCCGATGTACGCCTACCACCGGAGGGAAGGACACAAGCGCTATAGCGACGCCATGATCTACTCGCCTGATGTCCCCGTCTTCCGGGACGATGAACACCGGCTTCTGCCCTCCCCTTACCACGCGTCCTTCATCACTTCCGCCGCGCCCCTGACCAAGCATCTCCACCCCGAGGAGCTCACCCTGGTCGCCGACATCCTTCGTACGCGCATCTGGAAGATCCTGACAGTCGCGCAGACGCATGGTCATGACTCGCTCGTGCTCGGCGCTTGGGGTTGCGGAGCCTTCGGCAACGACGGGCACCAGGTCTCGGCACTATTCAAGTGGGCCCTTGAAGGTGACTTCAAAGGCGCCTTCAAGGAGGTCACCTTCGCGATCGTCGATACCTCACCCGAGAAGAAGTTCATCGGCCCCTTCGCCGAACGCTTCCTTACGGATAGCGAAGAAGTCGACATCGAGCCCCTCTGGGAGATCGTCGCCAAGGAAGTGGTCGGCAAAGCCAATGACGAATGGCGGCTGGTGCGCTCGACCAACCCTCAGGTCACCCATTTCCTCCAGATGGGCATGCATGGCACCAACATGAAGTGCCTCTTCATCCCCAAGAAAGGCGACCAGGAAGGCACCGGACAGGTCATCCTCAACGTGGGGCCTAGCGACCTCAAAGGTCTGCTTGAATACGCCGAAGCGCATCCCGAGTCGCTGCGGGTCCACCCCTTGAACTTCCCGATCAACTTGGAAGGCAACGGAGACAAAGCCGGCGAACCCACCAAATGGGAGAACGGCGGAGCCGTGTTCGCGCACGCCCATCTCGTGTCCCCCGCCGGGCCGGAGCTCTATGGGCGCATCGGGCCCTGGTATGCCGCCGCCCTTGAGGGAATCTGGGACTTCGTCGGAAAAGCCGCGAGATGGCACCAAGCCAAGAACGAATGAGACCGCCTTCAAAATAACGTTTTAAAGCAAAAAATCGCAACCTAATCGTACCCCATGAGAGGAATCATCGGAATTCATCTAGGTGTAGATGAAACACAGTTAGCGCGAATCGGTGAAAACGGGGAGCCTATGCTTGTGTTTAACAATGAGTTCCAATCTTCGACGCCTACGGCTGTCCACTTTACTGATGAAAAAGTTGTAATCGGGAATCTCGCAAAAGATGCAGCCGGAATCGAAGAACATGCCTTTGCCGATTTCCTACGTGACCTAGGACGAGGCATCACCCACAAGACGCCGAATGGAACATTCTCTCCCTCTGACCTGTGCGCCCTGTTGCTAGGGCCTCTGATTGAGCATGTAAGGACAGACTATGGTGCAGTCTCAGCCGTATCGATCGCCGTCCCATACAATTTCGGAGACGAAGCACGCCTGGAAATATTGAGGGCGGCAACTCTGGCCGGCGTATATAAGCCTGACCTGATTAATGACAATACTGCGGAGGCGCTTTACCTTCAAAACGCCCACAAGCTCAAGAAAGGCAAATACTTGCTGGTCAGCCTAAGAGCAGGCACCGCCGATGTAACAATCTTTGAAGTCGAAAGGAAATCTCTCAGGATAGTCCACGCTTCAGGCATGCAACAATTTGGGCTGAAAGACTTAAAGC
>JACCDI010604709.1_pt1 | contig 19579 bp, 13 predicted proteins | sample 7442791 | NCBI WGS metagenome assembly JACCDI01 (sample SAMN15323434, study PRJNA562643) | freshwater metagenome | isolation source: river surface water | place: USA:Blue River Watershed | collected 2017-08-15
CGCAACTTATAACCTCTAATTTGCAAATCGCCTTCTTGCAATAAATTAAACAAAGCCACTTGGATACGCGGTTGTAAATCGGGCAATTCGTTAATCACAAAAATCCCTCTATTGGAGCGCGGAATTATACCATAATGTATAACCTCTTCGTTATCCAAACTCAATTTTAAATTAGCCGCCTTAATAGGATCAATATCTCCTATTAAATCCGCAATATTTACATCAGGCGTAGCTAATTTTTCGGCATATCTCTCGTTTCTGTGCAACCATGTAATTTCTACATTATCGCCCAACTGCTCCAACAACAATTTACTTTTAGGTAAAATAGGATTAAACGGACATTCGTTTAATGGAGAACCTTTGATAACGGGTACATATTCATCCAACAACTGCACTAACAAACGCGCCATTTTTGTTTTTCCTTGTCCGCGTAAACCCAAAAAGTTTATGCTATGCCCTGCTAAAATTGCCTGTTCTAACTCGGGTAAAACGGTGTCCTCGTAACCAATAATATGGTTAAAAACCTTTTCGCCTTTGCGTAATTTATCCGACAAATTTTTGCGCATTTCCTCCGCGATAGTTAAAGCTTGGTAATTTAACTTTTTTAAATCTCCTAAAGTAGTTATATGTTGCATAATATATTTTTTAAAGTTAAACTATCTTCTTTTTTTGTTTTTGTTGAGTTCGTAATCGCTAAAAATAAAATCACCCAAATTATCTAGTCCGGCATAAAAAGCCTTACCGTTGTTGGCACGCGTAAATTCATCCACAAATTCACGCAAATAATAATCTTGTGCAATCATAAAAGTTGTGATTGGGATTTTTAATTTCCTACACTGCATTGCCAAATTAATGGTTTTATTAAGTACTTCAGGATCCAAACCATTGCTGTTTTTATAATATCTACCATCGGGCAATTTTAAACAAGTAGGTTTACCATCCGTAATCATAAAAATTTGTTTGTTCCCCGTTTTGCGTTTGCGCAACAAATCCATCGCTAACTCCAAACCCGCAACCGTATTGGTATGATAAGGCCCCACTTGCAAATATGGTAAATCCTTAATAGGAATTTGCCAAGCATCATTTCCAAAAACAATCACATCAATATGATCTTTAGGATATTTAGATTGAATCAACTCCACCAAAGCCATCGCAACTTTTTTAGCAGGAGTAATTCTATCCTCCCCATACAAAATCATCGAGTGTGAAATATCAATCATCAAAACTGTGGATAAAGCCGTTAAATGTTCGGTTTCATTCACCATCATATCCTGCTCTTGTAAATCAAAGTTTTCTAGTCCACTCCTAATTTGCGAGTTTTTGATACTCTGATTAAAATCGATTTGATTAAAACTATCTCCATACTCATAAGCCCTTTGCTCTGGCAAAGCCTCCTCGCCTTTACCAATTTTGGATGAAGCATGATTACCACCAGGAGATTTTTTAAGTTTACCAAAAACCTGATCCAAGGAACGTTTACGAATAATTTGCTCGGATTTAGCACTTAACTTATTACCCTTACCATTAGGATTTTTAGTTAAATAACCATTTTCCTCCAAATCCTTTTTAAAATCCTCCAAAGTATAATCAGGCGTAGTAATTTTATTTTCCTCATCGATATACTTCATCCACTTAAACGTTTCATCCACATCACCAGAGGTGTGTACCATGATTTCTAAAAACAACGACAATAACTGTTCGAAAACAGATTGTTTTTTGTTATTTGCGATTAATTTTTCAAAACGAATTCCAAGCATGCGCTAAAGTTAAAGATAGATTATGAGCAAACTATTTACCACAACATAAATTAATGATTTTTAAAGTTTAAAAACAAGAATCAAGAAAAATACACAAATACCCCTTACATTTGCAGCATGAAGATACAATCCTTTGTTGCGTTTTTTAAAGTGATGAGCCAAAACTACCGTTGGAAAGTAGTTTTTATTGTGTTATTTGGAGCTATATCATCTATATTTCAGGGTTTTGGAATTATAATGTTGGTTCCATTAATAGAGCGATTTCAGAAATTTGAAGAAAGCACTAATCAATCCTGGATAAACGAAATTATACCTATACAGCACTTAAGTTTAAATCAAGTTATACTAATTTATTTTATAGTTTTAATTGGCGTATCGGTTTTTAAAGTTTTACAAACCCTTTATACACAAAGAACAATCGCTAATTTCTCTAATTTATATTCCATACAATCCATACAAATTATTTTAGGTGCACAGTGGGACTTTTTTTTACAGTATCCATCGTCCAAGTTGATTAATTTAATGAATACTGAAGCGCGTTCCATTCGTACCCTTACATTTTTTACACTTAATTTAATTAAAAACTCCATCCTTTTAATTGTGCAATTGGTTTTTGCACTTTTAGTTTCGTTTAAACTTACTTTACTTATTATGGGGATTTTAGCTATTGTAATTGCTAGTCAGCGATTTTTCTTTAAACAAACCTTTCAACTAGGAAAATCGAGGATTAACATGACCGAAGAAATGCAGAAATATTTAAAAGAAACCTTTGTTGGGATAAAAGAATGGAAATTACACGGATTAGAAAATATGCGAAAAACCGATTATACAGATCGAATAAAAAGCATAGAAAAAAACGAAGTAGATAAAGCCAAAAACGAAGCCCTAGCCGAATTAATGTACACCATATCTGGAGCCATTGCATTAATTGCCATAGTGTATTTTTCGTTAAACCATCAATGGATATCCATTGCATCCTTGTTGGTATTGATCGTTTTATTTTCGCGCATGGTAAACTTAACCAATGGCGTAATCAAACAAGTTTCCCATATCAACAACATGTTACCCTCCTTTATGTATTTTCAGGAAGTACTTAAAAAAGCACAACAATCCCAAGGAAATCCGATTCCAACGTTTAAGCACCAACAAATAAATCAACTTAAATTAGAAAATATTGGATACAGCATACAAAATAAAGAAATACTAAAAGATTTAAATTTAGAATTTGAAAAAGGAAAATTTTACATCATAACAGGTACTAGCGGTATTGGGAAAACCATTACTTTTGATTTGATTAGCGGATTAATTAGTCCGCAAAAAGGGCAAATCATTATCAACCAACAGCAACTTACTACCGAAGAAATTAAAAAATACCAAGCCTCTATTAATTATGTGCAACAACAATCCATAGTTTTAGGAATGACGATTAGAGAAAATATAAACTTTTTTAGTAATCCCAGTGAAGAAAACTTACAAAAAGCTATACAATTAGCCGGATTAGAAAAACTGATACAAAAACTACCCAAAGGTTTGGATACTGAAGTTAATGAAGACAATAGGAATTTTTCGGGAGGAGAAATACAACGTATAACCATTGCTAGAGCATTAGTAAATCCGCCATCGGTATTAATTTTAGATGAAGTTACCAATTCCTTAGATAAGGAAAATGAAAATTTAATTATCCAAAGTATCCAAAGTATTAAACAAGATTGTATTGTAATTATGATTACCCATAAAGAGTATTTATTTGATTGTGCTGATACAATTTATACTTTAAAATAGGGATGAAAAGCAATTGGGACAATTGGGGGTTTTGGAACTAATGGGACAATTGAGACAATTGGGACTGATGAACTTTTACATTAGTCCCATTTGTCCCATCAGTCCCAAAATACCAATAATTACAGTAGTTTCCCTAACTCGTTTAAAATTTGGATGTAATGCGGCACTGCATTTTGCAACTCATCTAAAAAAATAAATTCGTTGGCTGTATGCGAACGAGCAGAATCTCCCGGACCGATTTTTACACTTTCGCAAGGCATTAAAGCCTGATCGGATAAAGTTGGCGAACCATAAGTTTTTAAATTCATAATTTTTGCTACCTCACGGATAGGATGTTGAGCACTTACACCGCTAGAATTTAAGCGCGTAGAACGAGCTACTGCTGTAGACTGAATATTTTGTTGTACTATATCTAAAACTTCTGTATTACTGTAACAATCATTTACACGAATATCCACCACAAAATTACATTCTGCAGGCACCACATTATGTTGAGAACCCGCATTAATTTGCGTAACCATCATCCCTACTTCACTTAATTCCTCCGAAACTTTTGGGAATTGATACGTTTGAAACCATTGAATATCTTGTAAAGCCTTATAAATAGCATTCACCCCTTCCTTACGTGCAGCATGTCCGGCAACACCCGTAGCCACAACATCTAACACCATCAAACCCCTTTCTGCCACAGCAATTTGTCCTAAGGTAGGTTCGCCTACAATAGCAAAATCAATTTTTGGAAGGATTGGAAATAAAGCTTCCATACCATTTTTACCCGAAATTTCTTCCTCCGCCGAAGCCGCAAAAACCAAATTGAAAGGTAAATTCTCCTGATTATAAAAATGAATAAAAGCTCCCATTAAGCCCATTAAAGCACCACCCGCATCATTACTGCCCAAACCAAACAATTTGCCATCTTGTTGAATAGCTGCAAAAGGATTGTTGGTATAAGCAGGATTTGGCTTAACGGTATCGATATGAGAATTTAATAAAATAGTGAATTTACCTTGAGTAAAGTGTTTATTTACAGCGTAAACATTTTTTAAATAACGTTTGGTAGGAATAAAAAAATCATTTTCTAAAATCGATTGAACGTATTGCGCAACTAAATCTTCTTCTTTACTAAAAGACTGAATACGAATTAACTGCGATAAGTAATTTACGATATTAAAAGAAATCATTATAAAAATTATGTATAACCGTTCGTAATCCTAGGTAAAAGTAAATATTTTTTTCCTCAAAACGCGCATTCGTATACAATCTATTTGTCATCCCTATCTCAAACATAAAATGCGCTTTTGGATTCACTAGATAACTGTATCTAGCATCAAAAATTTGCAAATTAGTTTGTAAACCTTGCCCCGTTTTTTGTCCGTACAAAGCACCATCCCCCCTAACATCCACGCGGTTGGTATTGTAACTGTATAAAATATTACCTCCATGATTAATATTATTGGTATCTAAACCAAAAATTGCACTTGAGTATCTGATTTGGAAATAATTACGCTTATAACTGTATCGTAAAAAACTAACAAACTCCTTAAAATTAGCTCCTAAGGGATGTGCCATTGGTTCGTTCATTTGAGAATGTGAAGTAATGGAATCGAAATGGGAATAAGTGTAAGGACGAACATAATTATACTCGGCTTGGAAATTTAAATTTTCGATTTTCAAAAAATCAAAAACCTTTGTACCAGTTTGGAAACCATATTTATTCCCCCAATAATTATCGTTTTGTTTTAAGGCTTGAATATTTAAATCGTCCAAAACAAACTGACCGTAAACCAAAACTTTAGGTGTGATTTTATAAGATGTATTTAATCCTAACATCACTCTATCAGCCGATCCTTGTTGCCATTCGATAGGACGCATAATCACAACTGGATTTAAATAATTTAGATCAAAGGCACGTTTTTCGGTTACTTTCCAGGTAATATTTTCAAATAAACTAATATTAAACCTTTTGTTTACATTCCAGCTTAAATAATGAATAACATTAAACTTTGGATCTAAAAGTCGGTCGCCTTGTCCAGCAAATCCAAAATGATTATTACGTTGAATTAACATCACATACTTCATTTTCCAAAAATTAGCTTCCGTTTTAAAATATACAGAAGGAAAAGCATGATCACTTAACAACAAAGAGCGATACCCATCCCCTAAAAAGTGTTTACCATGCCCAAATTCGAAATTAAAAAATTGATTAGGGCGATAACTTAAAGCACCCATTGCAAAACTCCAATCCAATGCCCCAGAGGTTAAATCTTCTCTAAAATTTTTGTATCTACCTTGGCCAAAAACAACATTTTGATTACCAGCATAGCGTAATTCGTGTGGCAATAATCTTGCTTGATTTTCGTACAACATCGAGTTAAAAAATAGCTTATTGTTAAAGCTACCCTCAATCCAATATCCACGCGTATTTTGCCAAGTTCCATAATTATTATTTTCGAAATCCCTACCCAAACGTAAATTCAACAATAAATTTGCGCGTGCCTTAAATCCAGCACTATCAATTTCGACTAAATTTTCATCAAACAATTTATTTTCGCTCCAAATTAACAACTTAGCCCAAATAGAAGTTGGCAACAAATACAAACGATTAGAATCCTGCAAAGCATTATGAATGCTATCCACATTATTAAAATTATTTACCTCATCGTATCTAAAAGGGCGAATAGAAGTGTGCATTTTAGCATTAGGATGATACAAGTTTTTTTCAACAGAATTTTGTAATTGTTGATCCAAAACAAAATTCATTTGTTGCGCAAAAGACTGAAAAGCAAAAGTGACAGAAAAAAATACTATAAAAAGCCTATTAGTAATCATAATTATAATTTAAAAAAGCAGTGCGAACACCAATAAAAAAATGTTGATAATTGGTTTGATTGTCTTTATTCCAAATGGTTCGTAAATTGTAACCCCCTTCTAAAAACATATGATTGGCAGGGTTTAACAACCACGAAAATTTAAACTGATGAATTAAAGTTGTGTGTAAATCCCCTTGTAGCAAAGTATTTCCGTACTCCTTCTCGCGCAATTCATAACTTCTAAATATATCGTTTCCAACAGAAGTCAGCTCGTTATTATCTTTTCCAACTTGATGATATACAGCTTTATACTGCGTAAAAAATCTTTTATATCGATACGAAAAAATTGCCAACATTTCCTGAAAATTAGCCCCCAATGGATGCGCTAACGGCTGATAAAAATGTCCGTAGGTTTGAGCAGAATTTTTGTGTGCATAAGTAAATGGACGAACAAAATTATACTCGGCTTGGAAGGTAAAACCAGGAAACTTTTTTAAATTGCTAATTCTAGTTCCTGCTTGCATACCGTATTTATTTGCCCACCAATTGTTACCCCCAAAAAGTTCATCCGTTTTTAACTCGGTTAATACCAATTGAGAATACAATTTCCATGAATTAGTAGGAATAACCTTAGCTGTAAAACCAATTAACATATTATCTGGCGAGCCTAAATTAAGCTCCTGAGGGCGCATAATAACAAAAGGATTTAAATAATTTATATCAAAAGAAGTACGTTGTAAACTATCTCCTTTCCAAATTACAGCCTCTACCAAACCCAAATACCACCATTTATTGATTTTAATATCCAAATGATGAAAAGATCCATACGATTTTTGGCGCAAAGCATCCCTGCTGGGGCGGTTGTACATATCAATAAATTCACCTACAATAGCACTATATTTAAATCGCCAAAACTTAAAATCCAACTTAGCAAATGGGTAACTATTGGCGTTATCCGATAACAATAACGAACGGTGCCCGTCACCAATAAAATTTTTACCATGCCCTAATGTTAACTTAAATTCATTCGTCAACTTCAATTCCATTGCTCCTAAAGATTGCCAAATATTAACTGCACCATTATCTCTAATTTTAGCAAAACCCTCTCCCGGAGAAACTTTAGTATCGTATATAAAATCTTGCGTAAACGAATCATATTGTGCAACATTCTCGGATAAAATCGAAAAAAACTTAATTCTTTTCCCAATTTGTCCTTGCGCTAAAACACCCCTGCGATACTTATAAATCGATCGATTTTCGGGCGAAAATTCTCTACCAAACTGTATATCGTAATAAGGATCTAAAGTAATGTATTTGTTAGGTGATTCCTGATATGCAATCCAATTTTTATGAAATAAATAATTAGTATATTTTGCATGTTTATAATCTTTAAACAAACTATCCTGAGCATAAGATAAAAACAAGCTATCCTTAGAGAAAGGATTAAATAAAGATCGGGAACTTGTAAAACCCGTATCTTGCCCCAAAGTATTGTAATAAAAAACACCCAAATCCTGATGAATAGTATTTTGAGCGATTACTGAAGTAGTAAATAAAAGTTGAGAGATACAAACGAAAAATATAAAATTACAGTAATAAATCTTCAACATTATTTGGTGTTTGATTATTGTTTAAATTGATTTCGCTATTTTTTTTATTTCTTTTTCGGATAATATACGAAGGGATGTAAGATAAAACCGAAGCCATTAGCAATTGCACCAAAAGTAATTGTACACTACCGAAGTTACGTAAAAGAAAACTAGTTAAAATGATTAAGAAATTAAAGAAAATAATGGTAACAGAACTTTTGATATGCGAAAAACCAATTTCCAATAAACGATGATGAATATGATTTCTATCAGGATAAAACGGTGATTTACCAGATAAAATTCGTTTGGTAAATACCCTTAAAGTATCATATAAAGGAACAATCAAAATTCCAAAAGCCAAAATAGCAATGGAATTAAATGCGTAATTTGGCGCAGTTGCATTATTTTCGATAAAATGAATACATAAAAACCCATTAATCATTCCTAAAATCAAAGAACCAGTATCCCCCATAAATATTTGAGCAGGCGTTTTATTATACCACAAAAACCCAATTAAAGCACCCGATAAAGAAAATGAAATAATTGCTAAACTATTTAAATTATTCACCCAAAACCACAAACCAAATGTACTACAAACTAATAACCCTACTCCGCCAGATAACCAATTGATACCATCAATTAAATTAAAGCCATTCATAATTACCAATAAGGTAAAAACCGTTAAGGGTTTTCCAATCCATACTGGGATTTCATCAATTCCAAACAAACCATACAAACTAGTAAGTTGTAAATCACCTAAAAACACCAAAATAGAAACCGCTAAAATTTGTCCGAGCAACTTTTTTAATGGGGCTGTTATTAAAATATCGTCCTTTAAACCAATAAAAAAAATAATTAAAATAGAAACCATTAAAAATTGTACATTTTTAACAGGTAATTCGGCTGGTAAAAATAGTAACATTGCAATAAAAAAACCAGCAAAAATTGCTAACCCTCCTAAGGTTGGGATAGATTTATTATGCGATTTTCTATCATCCGGAACATCATATAAATGTTTTAAATACGATACACGAATGATGCTAGGTATTGCTAAAACAGCAATAACCAACGCAGTACAAAAAGCAAATATTATATGAGAACTCAATTAGTATAAATTAAAATAATAAACCAACGGTTAAAAACAATCTTTGTGTTCTGATATCTTGAATTAATTTATTTCCAGATGCTAAACCATTTTCATCAGCCCATGAAACATCATACGAATCCTTTTTTAAACTTCTTGTAAATGGCATACTCCAATTGATAGAAGTAACCAAAGAAACCGTACCTGCCAAGTTATATTCGGTACCAAAACCTAAGTTCAAACCACCTCTGTAAAAAAACGTTTCTTTTTGTGCAGATAATTTTTCTTCATCCCCACCTAATCTTCTTAATTGTTTTGTATCGCTATCTAAAATATCATTTCTTAGGGATTTAGCATCATATAAAATATCATTATCTAATCCAAATTCTAAAAAATAAGTAAGATAACCAATTTCTGGTGTTTTAGCTTTTATCTTGATTGGAACATTTATAGATTGCAAAAAAATTGTTCTTTCTTTAATTAAACTTTGATTTGCTAAAGTTGCACCATTATTTGAGCTGGTGTATTCATAACTATAAACTAAATTATCCGCATAACTTAATCTAGTTCCTGTTGTTTTTTGTTGTAAACCAAATGTAATACCTAAAACATCATTTCTATAAAATTCCAACTGAAAACCATAACCATATAAATATCCTGCACCTTCGTTTTCAACACCTAATCTTTTAGATTGGTTCCATGCAAATCCGCTTGTTCCTAAAATTCCAACTCTAAATCTTCTACCGTCCACTTGAGCACTTAACTGACTCAAAATCAATGTAACTAATGCCGTAAAAACTATTACTTTTTTATTCATTTCACAAAATTTATTTATAATTATTAAAAATACTAAACTTTAAATATTGATTAAGGTTGCTTTTAATCCACATTAATTAATAAATTTACACTTTAATTAAATCACAAAACTAACTAATTTATGATAAAGGATAAATTAATCGGCATAAAAATTATCATTTTACTTTTTATAAGCAGTTTTATCACTTCATGTTCCAGCAACAAATTTGATATTGAGTTAAACGAAAACCTCGATCAAATTGAATTGTTGCATTACGACGAAGTTTTGTTTGAGGGCAATCCTTACAACATCCACACCAAACTTGATAGTTTAGCAAAAATATATCCAATTTTTATTAATGGCGACTATACAAATGATGCAGCAATAAACGGATTGGTGGATTATATTCAAAATCCTTTAAACCAAAAATTATATTTAGAAAGTAAAAATCTAGAAAGTAATTTTAAAAATGCGGAGGAAGAAATTATACAATCCTTTAAATATTATCAGCATTATTTCACACCAACAAAATTACCTAAAATTTACTTTTACATATCTGGATTAAATTATGAAGAACCTATTATTATTGCCGACTCCCTTAATATTTTAGTTGGGAAAGATTTATTTTTAGGCGCCAATTACCCCGTTTACGGGCAATATCAAATTCCGCTTTTTATTTCTCAAAAATTCGATACCCAATTTTTAGCTTTTCAAATTATGCGCAGATACATGTATCAAATCTATGCTAAACATTTAAAAGGTAAAAATTTAATTGAAAACATGATTGCATTAGGTAAGGTAGAATATATTTTACATGCTATATTCCCTAAAAACTCCACCGAAGAAATTTTTAATTTTACACCCGAACAAATGAAATGGTGCGGACAAAAGGAAAAAGCATTTTGGCAACACTTAGCCGATGAAAAAATGTTGTTTAACGAAGATTATCATGCCTATAAAAAATATATAGAAGACCGTCCATTTATTTCTTCTTTAGAAAAAGATTCGCCTGGAAGAGCCGGAATTTGGATTGGATATAAAATTATAGAACAATACATGGCAAATCATAATTTAACCATATTACAGTTAATGGAAACTACTGATATGATGGAAATTTTTAATGATGCAAAATATAAACCTTAATTTATTTTTTCCATTATATAATAAAAGGAAATATTTATAAATGCTTAAACTAACAAAACTTTTATTTTTAACTCTTTTAATTTGCAAAAATATTTTTGCGCAAAGCTACCATTTTGTGCCTTTAACCGTGGATGATGGTTTATCGCAAAACGAAATTGTTAGCATCATACAAGATAAACGCGGATTAATTTGGATGGCTACCAAAGGTGGTGGCGTTACCATTTTTGATGGAATAAATTACAGATATTTAAAAGAAGAAAATGGTTTAAGTAACAATATTGTTTATTGTTTATTTGAAGATTTAAGAGGGAATATTTGGATTGGAACCTATGATGGTTTAAATCTATATGATGGCGTTTCGATTAAAACTTTTAACGAAGAAAACCGCTTAAATTCTACAGTAATAAAAACCATTGCCGAAGATGCTACTGGCCGCATTTGGGTAGGTACAGAAAATGGGGGGATTAGTGTTCTAAATCCTAAATCTAAAAATTTCCAATTTGAAGAATTCAACATTGTAGTAGATAAATATATTGGCAACAGCTTTAGAAAAATTATCGAAAGTTCGGATGGGAAAATGTGGCTTGCTGGTAATAAAGGTGTAACCGTAATTGATGGCAATAAAACCTATCATTATGTGCAAAATGATGGCTTAGCGGGTAATTATGTATTTGATTTACATGAGGATATCAATGGCGATATTGTTATTGCAACCAACAATGGTTTAAGTATTTTTGATGGGAAAACTTTTACCAATTACAGCACTGAAAATGGTTTCCCTAGTAATGATATTTTATGTATTGAAGAGGATCAAAAAGGAAATTTATGGTTAGGAACTGCGGGGGATGGTTTAATAAAATTTAATCCGTTATTACAAGAATATGAAATTTTTAATAGCAACAACGGACTCTCCGAAGATATTGTTTTATGTGTTTTAGAAGATTTTAGCAACAATATTTGGGTTGGTACTAAAGGTGGTGGAGTGAATAGATTTTCGGGTGTAGCTTTTACTTATTTCACAACTAACGATGGCTTAATTAGCGAAAAAGTAAATGCAATTGCTATTGATAAAAAAAATCAAACTTGGTTTGCAACAAGAGAAGGATTAATCAAATTCGATGGCGAAAATCATATCTCATTTACACAAAAAAATGGTTTGCCTGTTAATTTTTGCTCATCGGTTTTCGAAGATAAAAAAGGCAATATTTGGGTAGGAACTTTAACAGGTTTGGTAAAAATAGTTAACGATAAAATTACTAATGTTTACAGCTACAAAGAAGGCGTTATGAATCCTGTTGTAAGTATTATAGAAGATAAAAAAGGAAACATTTGGTTAGGAACAGATGGCGGTGGAATTATTTTATATGATGGTGTAACTTTTAAAACCTACTCCATGATTAATGGCTTAAATAGCAACAAAGTTACCTCTGTTTTAGAGGACGATAAAGGTGCTATTTGGGTAGGAACTTTTGGTGGAGGTGTAGCAAAATTTAATGGGACAGAGTTTATCAATTATGAAAAAGAGGACGGCTTAGCCTCTAACATTGTGTATAGCCTTGCAAAAGGACCTCGAGGCGAAATTTATGTGGGCACTAAAAATGGAATTACTCGTATCGAAAATAAAAGTTTTACTGTTTTCGATACCAAATCTGGATTAATTTCCAACAATATCAAAATGTTGGCTTTTGATGAAGAAAACAGCTTATGGGTAGGCTCCGAAAAAGGTTTAGACAGAATCTATTTTAATCCGCCTCAGGTTTTCCGACAAACTAAAAAAGCTATTTCGGAAATTAAACATTATGGCAAAGATGACGGTATAAAAGGCGGTGAAATTAATTCGAATGCCGTAGCGCAAGATGCGGATGGAAACATGTGGTTTGGAACCAATAAAGGAGCAATTAAATTTGATATAAATGTAGATGATTACAATTTACAAAAACCCAAAACTTATATTACAGATTTAAAATTGGAATACAATAGTGTAGATTGGTTAAAAAAAGGATTTGCGGTTTTCCCGTGGACCAATACACCTAAAAATTTGGAGCTACATTATGATTCGGCACACGTTACATTTTCCTTTATTGGCATCAATCATAAATCGCCCGATAAAGTTAGATACCAATGGAAACTGGAAGGTTTTGATCAATCTTTCACCCCTTTAACCGCACAAAATTTTGCCACTTACCCCAATCTTCCTCCCGGAAATTATACTTTTATTGTGATTGCTTGTAACTCGGATGAAGAATGTAACGATGAGGAACCTGCAACTTTTAGTTTTGTAGTAAAACCTCCGTTTTGGCAAGAATTATGGTTTATTTCACTAATGACGTTTTTTGGAATTTTAATCATTTTTGTAACCATTAAATATAGAGAACGAAAATTGCGCAAAGATCGTGAACGATTGGAATTATCCGTAAAAGAAAGAACGCAAGAAGTAGTTGAAAAAAACAATCAATTGGAATTGGTAAACCTAGAAATTGTTTCGAAAAATAAAGAAATCGAGGAAAAAAACAGCGATTTAAACTCCAGTATTCGTTATGCACTAACTATCCAACAAGCTTCTTTTCCTTCTATTACCGAGTTAACCGCTGTTTTTCCAGATGCTTTCATATTTCATCTACCTCGCGATATTGTTAGTGGAGATTTTTATTGGTACCGTAAAATTGATAATCTGTTTGTAATTGCCATTGCAGATTGTACAGGACATGGTGTTCCGGGTGCTTTTATGAGTATGATTGGAATGACTTTGTTGAATGAAATTTTTAGTGGTAAAGAAAAAATTACAGCTGGCGAGGCATTAAATCGTTTAGATGCCGGTATTGTTAAGGCTTTTGAAAACAGTGATACCGAAAGTAAAGACGGGATGGATATTGCTTTGTGTATTATTGATAAACAACATAAAACTATCGAATTTAGCGGTGCATACCGTCCGATGGTTATGATAAAAAATAACGAAATTATCGAAATCAAAGGAACTAAATACGCCATTGGTAGCAAGGATATCGAAAATAAAAATTTCGAAAACAATGTTTACCATTTTGAAGATGGCGAGTGTATGTATTTATTTTCGGATGGATATCCAGATCAATTTGGAGGGCCGGATAACAAAAAATTTAAAACTAAAGTGATGAAGGAAATGTTTTTAGAAATTCATCCACAATCTATGGACGAACAAAAACTATTGATTCACAATCGTTTAAAAAGCTGGATGGGTAAATACGAACAAGTAGATGATATTTTAATTAGCGGCATACGTTTGTAAAAATGTTAATGAACGAGGAAAGTTTTTGGGGTATTGAGGATAAAGAAAATTGCTTTATTTGGAAACCCGAAACCGATTTTATTGTTGGAACACATCAAAATTCGTGGGTGTTGTATATGCCCAATTTTTTATCTTTGGATATTGCTAAACAATATTATGATTATTTCCATCCCCAACAAAACACAATCGAATGGCAAACGGAAACCATAAAAATATTTGGTAAATCCATCTTAGTGCCGCGTTTAGTTGCATGGTATGGCGATAAAAATTATGCCTACTCTGGCGTTGTTCATTTGGCTAAAAAATGGGACGAAAAATTAATCGAAATCAGGCAGTTCATCGATATTTTAACCACTAACATCGCTCCCACATTTCATAACAATTACAACAGTGTATTGTTAAATTTTTACGCTAACGGTGAACAATACATGGGTTTTCATAAGGATAACGAAAAAAGTTTAGGCATAAAACCTATAATTGCTTCGGTAAGTTTAGGCGCAAATCGTAAATTTTCATGCAAAACCACACAAAATAATCAAACCGTAAATTTTAACCTACACAATGGAAGTTTGCTAATCATGGGCGGCGATTTTCAAAAAGATTTTTCGCACGCTTTACCCAAACAAAAAAAAGTACAACAAGCACGTATCAACCTCACATTTAGGAATATAATTTAACAAACTTCTGTGTTTTATCTATCAATTTGTAAAGTACACTATACAAAAAGTTCTATAAATTGTATAGTGTACTATACAAAAAAAGCCAAATATTGAATAGTACATTATACAATTTTGTATATATTTGTACCAAAAATAATATATGCAACAGCTGTTAGAAACCTACAAACGAATTTTAAATCAAAAAATATCTACTAAAAAAAGGTATTTGTACCAGCAAATTAATTGGAATAATCGTTTAATTGCCATAACCGGACAAAGAGGGGTTGGTAAAACAACCTTGTTGCTTCAAAAAATTAAAGAAAGTAAACAAGAAGATATGTATTTGTATGTATCTGCCGACAGCTTATTCATTTACAAACTTAACATTTATGAAATTGCCCTAAATTTTAAAAACAATGGCGGAAAGTTTTTGTTTATAGATGAAGTACATAAATATCATAATTGGTCGGGAGAAATTAAGCATATATACGATAGCATTCCCGAATTACATATTGTATTTACAGGAAGTTCCATATTAGATATTTTAAAAGGTTATGGCGATTTAAGCAGAAGAGCCGTACATTATTCCCTCCAAGGCATGTCGTTTAGAGAATACCTTTATTTTGAAACCAATATCAATTACAAAACTTATAATTTAAATGAAATTGTTCAAGGAGAATTTAAAGAAAATATAGATAACCCAATTTTATATTTCAACAAATATATCCGCAAAGGATATTATCCATTTTATAAAGAAGAGGATTATGAATTAAAGTTACTTAACGTAATAAATACAATTTTAGAAGTAGATTTGATACAATATCTTGATTTAAAAGCTGCATCTATTGCAAAACTTAAAAAATTATTACAAATCATATCCGAAAGTGTCCCTTTTAAACCTAATTTAAGTAAAATATCCGATTTAACACAGATTTCTAGATCATTACTGCCAGATTATCTTAATTATTTGGAACGTGCAGGAATAATCAGCTTAATTAATCCCTCTACAAAAGGCATTCAATCTTTGGGAAAACCAGAAAAAATATACCTTAACAACACCAACCTAAGCTACGTTTTAGTAGGTGAAAAAAATATGAATATTGGAAATGCACGAGAAACTTTTTTTATGTCGCATGCAAAAGTAAATCATACAGTAGAAGTTCCAGAAAAAGGTGATTTTTTAATTGACAAGTATTACTTTGAGGTTGGAAGTAAAAATAAAACGAATAAACAAATTTTAAATATCCCAAATGCATATTTAGTAAAGGACGATATAGAATATGCTTACAAAAACACCATTCCATTATGGCATTTTGGGTTTTTATACTAAATCAAAAAAAAACTTGTAATTAAGCATTTAGATATTCAAATACCAATTGCGCTTTGCTTTCGCCTATTTCGTTTGCAATTTCGCTAAAAGTGGCTTTTTTTAGTTTGGCTATACTTTTAAATTTAATAATTAAACTTTGATAAGTAGCTTCACCAATACCTTTCACTTTTAGTAAATCGGATTCAATCATTGCATTGGAACGTCTTGTGCGATGATGCCCTAAACTAAAACGGTGTGCTTCGTTTCGTAAATATTGTATCAATTTAAGTGCATCTGATTTTTTGGAAATAAACAAGGAATCCTTATCGCCAGGCACAAAAATTTCCTCTAACCTCTTAGCAATTCCTACAATTGCAATTTTACCCAACAAGCCCAAATCGTTTAAAGCATCGCAAGCATAACCCAACTGCCCTTTTCCACCATCTATAATGATTAACTGGGGCAAACTTTGTTCTTCCTCTAACAAACGTTTATAGCGCCTTGTAACCACTTCGTACATACTGGCAAAATCATTTGGACCTTCAACAGTTTTAATCGAAAATTTCCTGTAATCTGCCTTGCTTGGTTTGGCATTTTTAAAAACTACACAAGCACTTGCAGGGTTGGTTCCTTGTATATTACTGTTATCAAAACACTCGATATGAACGGGTAAATCTTTTAACTTTAATAAACTCATTAATTCTACCAATGAATTATCTTGAGATTGATAATCGTTATCAATTTTTAATTTCTGAAAAGCATAATATTTAGCATTTCTTTCGGATAATTCGAGTAAGGATAGCTTATCGCCGCGTTGTGGAATTTGGATATTTAGCGGACTCTCGAACAACAACGGACTAAGAACTTCTTTGGAATCGCTTTGAAATTTAAAACGTACCTCGGTATAAAAAGCTTGTAAAAGCTCCTCTATATTTTCATCCAACATCCACTTTAACTCGGCAGAGTAAGTATATAAAACCGCTCCCCTTATAATGCGCAAATAGTTTGCAAAAACACGGTCCTTGGTGCTAAAATACCCCACCACATCAATGTTATCAATACTTGGCGGCACTACTGTGGAACGAGATTGATAATCGATTAAATCCTTTAAGCTATTTTGAATTTCCAAAGCCAATTCAAAGTTTAACACCGCGCTAGCTTTATCTCTCTCCGTCTCCAAAACCTCAATCACTTCCTCAATATTTCCTTTTAATATTTTTTTAACCCGTTGTATATTTTCCAAATAATCCGTTTCATTTTGTTTCCCAACACAAGGCGCTTTACAATTCCCTACTTGGTATTCCATACAAACTCTAAATTTTTTTTGCGTAATATTTTTATCGCTTAATTCGTAAGTGCAAGTTCTTATTTTAAAAACCTTTTGAAACATTTCCAGCAATACATACACTAATTTTAAGTTGGTATAGGGTCCAAAATATGTACCTTCCCCTTTAATTAATTTACGTGTTTTAATTACCCTAGGAAAACGCTCGTTTACGATACATATCCACGGAAAAGTTTTATCATCTTTTAAACGGATATTATAGGGCGGTTGATGTTCCTTAACCAAATTATTTTCCAGCAACAAAGCATCCTGCTCGGTTTCCACCACCGTGTACTCAATATTGCATATTTTTTTAACCAAATACTTGGTTTTACCTACTTGTGCACCATTAAAATAACTTCGCACACGGTTTTTTAAGTTTTTAGCTTTTCCTATATATAAAATGTCGCCGTGTTTATCAAAATACATATAAATACCCGGCTTGTCGGGCAAAAGTCCTAGTATATTACGGATATTATCAGGTATTTTTTGTATATTAGATGGCATCAAACCTTAACTCTGTTTTATTTTTGCAAATGTCAACAAAAACACTAACTATGAAAACTAAATTATTATTTTTAATTACCTTTTTACAATTTTTAGTAGTAAAAGCACAATTACCTAATCCTGTTTTAGTGGGCTACTGGCACAATTGGCACGAAACCAATATGCCACTAATTAAATTAGCCGATGTAGATGATAGGTTTAATGTTATCTGTTTATCCTTTGCCGCTGCAACTGGAGGCGATATAAATACCTTAGGTTTTAGAGTAGATTCGTGGGGAAGTTCCGCTGGGTATACTGTTGCATCTTTAAAAAAAGACGTAGAAGATGCACGTAAAAAAGGCAAAGTGGTTTTAATGAGTGTGGGAGGTGCCAATGGTTCGTTTAGATTAACTACTGAAGCACAAAAAAATACTTTTGTATCAAAAATGAAAACAATTATCCAAAATACTGGTGTGGATGGAATTGATATTGATTTGGAACAAAAAGATTATTTATGTCAGGGCACATCCGATACCAAAAGAGCCATAACCAATCCTTGGCCGCATATGCAATATTTAATTGATGGCACAAAGGAATTGATGACTTGGTATCAAACACAATATGGACGAAAAATGATTTTAACAACTGCCCCTGAAATAACTTATACATCAGGAGGTATTAGTCCGTGGAATAAATGTAACGGCGTGTTTTTACAATTTTTAGAAGCTATGCGCAACGATTTAGATTTGGTAATGGTACAGTTGTACAATTCGGGCTCTGTGTATTCGCGAAAATACACCACTAGTTCTAGCACTAAAGAATATGGTGTAGGAACAGTTGATTTTGTAATAACACAAACCGAAGCCATGATTGAAGGATTTAAATTTACCAACAATCACGCAGGTTTATCTGGAACATTTTCGGGTATTCCTCAAGAAAAAATTGCGGTTGCATTACCCGCAAATTCTTGTGCAGCTGGTAGCGGATATTTAAATATAAGCAACACTAAAAATGCAATAAATTATTTAAAAGGAACTGGTACAAAACCAGGAAATTATACTTTAGATAAAACCTATCCTAATATCCGTGGATTAATGACATGGTCTATTAATCAAGATAATCGCACTTCTGGATGCAGTGCTTCCAAAGGACAATTTGCTAAAATTTTCCAAGATTTATTTCCAACAATAAACACTAATGTTATCACCTTAAATCAAATTAAAATTTACCCTAATCCAACTAGTAATAATTTTAAAATCGAATTACAAGATTTAGAAACGAGCGACGCCAATTTTATTCAGATTTTTAATACCAACGGACAATTAATCTATCAAAATTCTACCGCTGAGGAAATTATCGAATTTGAAACCAACAGCTGGCAAAGTGGTTTGTATTTAATTTCGATTAATGGTACAAGTACTAAAATTATCAAAGAATAAATACAATTATATTAATTTAAAAAATTCAATATCCCTCTGTGTGTAAAAATATGTATCTTAGATGCACAATTTAAACTTATGCCTCGCTTAATAACTTTATTTTTTGTTTTTATACATTGCGTTTTATGGGCGCAAAACA
>JACCDI010957713.1_pt1 | contig 19572 bp, 19 predicted proteins | sample 7442791 | NCBI WGS metagenome assembly JACCDI01 (sample SAMN15323434, study PRJNA562643) | freshwater metagenome | isolation source: river surface water | place: USA:Blue River Watershed | collected 2017-08-15
GCACGGCACTGGCGAGTTCGTCGAGTACCCGCTGCAGGCGGTCTATCGCGCGGTTGGCTACTTTGGTAGCGAGCTGCCAGACGTGCCGTTCGACGACAAGTACGGCGTCATCCGAAACCAAGGTGGTCGTGTGGTCGACGCTGCCGGCGCACAACAGGCTGGCCTGTACGCGACCGGTTGGATCAAGCGAGGCCCGGTTGGCCTCATCGGCCACACCAAGAGCGACGCAGCCGAGACGATCGAGAACCTGCTAGCCGATGCCGAGCAGCTAGCCGAGCCTGCCACTGGAAACACTGAGTCCCTGCTGGCCGAGCTTGCAAGCCGCGGCGTCGAATACACCGACTGGGCTGGCTGGCAGAAACTGGACGCCCACGAGCGAGCGCTCGGAGCCGCGGACGAGTCGCCGGTAGAGCGCGAGCGCGTCAAGGTTGTTTCGCGAGCCGAACAGGTACGCGTCTCGCGCGCCTAGGCGCACCTCGACTTAAAGCAAAAGCGCCGCAAACCCGCGGCGCTTTTGCTATTTCAAAATCTCTGGCGACTACTTGTCGTCCTCGTCGTCCGAGTCGTCGGCGTCTTCCGCCGTATCGTCATCCTCGTCTTCGTCGTCGTAAAGGTCGGCCCACTTGTCGATGAGTTCGGCCTCGCCGTTTGCCTCGTCGGCGGTGCCCAGTTCGCGCTCGAGCGCACCCAAGTCGGTGTTCGGGCTAAAGTACTTCAGCTCGCGAGCAACCTTGGTGTGCTTTGCTTTTTGACGGCCACGGCCCATGCCGAGCCCCCTAACTAACGAAGACAGACGAAAACGCGGGCGAAAAACCCGCAAAAACCTGCGGTTAGTTTAGCACTTTGGGCCTAGAAAGCCCCGAACAGACGGGGAAGAAGCACGGCAACGACGGCGAACACAGGCAGCAGCAGGTTGAGCAGCGCGTTGTTAATCGCATCGGTCCGCTTGTCGGCAGCCCATAGCTCCGCGGTCTGCGCTGCCCAGGTGCTGAAGGTCGAGAGGCCACCGGCGAATCCAGCCGAGATCGCAGCCCAGTGCCAGTCGTGATCCCAGACCACGACGTATGCGACTATCGCGCTCGCGAAAGTATTCGCCAGCAAGATGCCGACGGTTGACGACTTGCCGCGCCACTGCCCGACGAGCATTCGAAGCACCGAACCTAGGCCGCCACCCACGGCAACGCCAGCGAACACCATCAGGGCGTTCATGGTCTCTTCGTTGATCTCGATCATCGCGAAACCTTCTTTACCGCAACGTAGATCGCAACACCAGCGACCATGTGAAGCGCGAGCAGAACCGAAGGCCATACCGTCGCGTCGACCAGCGAGGTCTGCACGAACAGGTAGGCGACGGCAGACATCGAGGTGAAGCCACCGGCAAAACCGGTGCCAAGCAGTGCGCGCCACGCATCCGAATCAAAGCGTGACGACGACGCCAGGTAGCCGAGCAGCGCTGCGCCGAGCAGGTTGATGACAATCAGCGACCAGTAGGAATCCCAGACCAGATCGAGGCTAAAGCGGCCGCAAGCGCCGATGGCGCCACCAAGGAAGGTAAGCAGAGCAGTCTTGAAAGTGATCTTCACGTCGGCTTAGTCTTCGTCGATGCGCTTGGCGCGGGTGCGGGTAACTAGGTTTTCGCTACCGCGGTGGTTGCGGCGAGCAGGGCGCACGACTCCGCGACGGCTATCACCGGGGAGGTATCGGCGAGCAAAGATGTCCTTGTACTCGGCTGACTCGAGGCGCCACGGCACCAGGGTCACCATCACACCACGCAGGTACATGAGCTGCTTGCGGATTCGACCGGCGCGGTGGTTGTGGAAGATGTGCTCCCACCAGTGACCCACGACGAGCTTTGGCAGGTAGACCGAGATGCGCTCGCTGCCGTTCTCGGCGCGGTGCTTCTGCAGGAACTCGATGAGCGGCTGTGAGAACTCGCGGTATGGCGACTCGATGATGCGGAGTGGTAGCCCGAGTTCCTTTTCGAACTTCTTCCAGTCCTTCGCAAACTTCTTCGCAGCAGCAGGGTCAATCGCCACGTGCACGGCCTCGAGGTGGGTGTGGCGGCTCGAGAGCGCGTAGTCCAGCGCCTTGAGCTGCGGCTTGTTTAGCTTGTCCATCAGCACGATCGCGTAGTCGCCCTTGGCGCCGAAAGTGGTCTCGGAATCCATCGCGATCTCGCGCGAGACCTGGTCGTAGTAGCGGCGGGTGTAGAACATCACTGCAAACAACACCGGCATGATGATGAACACCAGCCACGCACCGTGGGTGAACTTGGTGATGGTCACGATGATCAGAACCGATCCGGTCATCAGCGCGCCGAGTCCGTTGATGAGAATTCCCGACATCGCCTCTTTGCGGTTGGCTTCGTTCTCTTCGTTGCTCAACTTCTTCTTAGGCGTCTGCAAGCGACCCCAGTGCTTGAGCATGCCGATCTGGCCAATCGTGAACGACGTAAATACACCGATGATGTAGAGCTGAATCAGTCCGGTGACCGAGGCCTGGTAGGCGATGATCAGGATTAGCGCAGCCGCTGAAAGCGAAAGCATGCCGTTTGAGTAGACCAGGCGGTCGCCGCGAGTGAGTAGGGCCTTCGGTGCGAACTTGTCCTGGGCCAGAACTGAGCTCAGCAGCGGGAAACCGTTAAAGGCCGTGTTTGCAGCGAGAAGCAGAACGGCTGCTGTTCCGGCCTGGATCACATAGAACATCCAGTTGTTGTAGCCGAATACGGCGCCACCGATTTGGGCCATGACCGACATCTGTGGGTCGGTTGCGCAGGCGGTCCAGTCGGGCAACTGCTCGCAAGGGTTCTCGGCGTAGTGCACCTTCGAAATCAGGGCAAGGGCGGTGACGCCAATGAACATGAGCACAGCCGTGAAGCCCATGAGGGTCATCGTGGTCTGAGCGTTCTTGACCTTCGGCTTGCGGAACGCCGGGACGCCGTTTGCGATTGCCTCGATGCCCGTCAGTGCCGAACAGCCCGAGGCGAAGGCACGCAGAACCAGCAGAATCAGTGCCGCGTTCATTGTGTTCTCGACCTGGTCGAGTGGGGTTACCTCAAAACCGGCCGAGTATGCGACGAGCGGCTGACCGGTCAAGAACTTGTAGAAGCCGGTGCCGATCATTACGAAAACCGAGGTGATGAAGAGGTACGTCGGAATTGCGAACGCAACGCCCGATTCGCGCACGCCACGCAGGTTGACAGCGAGCAGGAAGATCACGAAGCCAGCGGCAATCTCGACGCGCCAAGGGTTGAGTTCGGGGAAAGCCGAAATCAGGTTGTCGGTGCCCGAGGCAATCGAAACGGCAACGGTCATTACGTAGTCGAGCAGTAGGGCAGAGGCCACAATCAGGGCCGGCTTCTTGCCGAGGTTCTTCATTGCGACCTCGTAGTCGCCACCGCCGCTCGGGTATGCCTTGATCACCTTGCGGTAGCTGAGCACGATGACGGTGAGCAGCAGAACGACCAGCGCGGCGATGCCGGGTGCCATGCTCAGCAGGCCGATACCGCCGAGAGTGAGAATCATCAACAGCTCTTGCGGGCCGTATGCGACAGACGACAGCGGGTCGCTCGAGAAGATAGGTAGAGCGACCGTCTTCGGCAGTAGCTGGTGGTCAAGATTCTTGCTAGAGAGTTTCTTGCCGAGCAGCATGCGCTTTGGCTGAAGCAAATCGTTCACGAGAGGAAAGATTACTCCTTTATCGCGAGCGAGGTTCGGGGTTTAGTCCTGCTTGCGACGAGCCTTTGCGCCGAGGTTGAGCGTGCTCAGAAGGCCAAGGAATAGGAATCCAGTGGCCACGTATCCGGTGGTTTTGACGCCTTCCGTGAATGCCGAGTTTCCCGCCTCGAGAATCTCGGTTGCCTGCGCCGCGGTAGGCATGGTGTGGTTGGCCAAGCCAAGCTTCATGGCTTCACCCATGACCACCTGGTCGAGTGCCGGCAGGGCCCCGCCCGCAGATTCGACCACGACATCTGATGCGGCCTTGACGACGCCTTCCTGAGCGCTCGCCGGTAGCGACTGCACGTAGGAGGTTGCCGCCAGATTCGTTTCGCCAATGCTCTGGGTCGCCGTGAATAGGGCGGTTCCCAATACCGCGATGCCGAGCGCCGAACCGATCTGGCGAACGGTGCTCTGCGAACCCGAGGCTTGACCGACCTTAGCCAGCGGAACGTCGACCATGATCACGCCGGTTAGCTGCGCGGTTGCGAGACCAACACCGACTCCGTAGATAAACAGGAACGGAGCGACAGCGCCCCAACCGCCATCGGTCGGAGCGAAGATTGCAACGCCGAGGACGCCCAAAAGCTCCAGCACGACACCCGCGCGAACCTGGTTTACCGCCGAGATCTTGCCGCCTGCCGCGCCACCGACGCCCGATGCGAGGAACGCACCGCCGGCGAGCCAGAGCAGAACGAGGCCGCTCGAGACCGGGCTCAGTGCGCCAACGTTTTGCAGCCAAAGTGGAATAGCAAATAGCAGGCCGAATTCACCCATCGAGATGATCATCGCGGCGATTGAGCCATTGCGGAAGCTGGCGATGTGGAAGAGACCGAGGTCAAGCAGCACGTTCCTGCCTGACTTTGCCCGAGCGCGCTCCCACAGCACGAAAAGAACCGTCGCAACCACCGAGATGCCCAGCGAGACCGGAATGATCGAGATGCCGTCGGTCGGCCAGGTGAATCCGAAGAATTCGAATACGTTCTTGTCGCTCGCATTCCACCAGCCGTAGACGCGGCCCTCGATGAGACCGAAGACGAGGGTGGCGAACATAACCACGCTGATCAGCGCACCGAGGACGTCGATGCCACCGGGGCCCTGTGGCTGCTTCGATTCGTTCACGAACATGAGCAGGCCGACCAGGATCAGAATGCCGAATGGCAGGTTCACGTTGAATGCCCAGCGCCAGTCGAAGTCAGTAGCCAGCCAGCCGCCGAGCACCGGACCGATGGCGACCATGCCACCGATGGTCGAACCCCAGATTGCGAACGCGATGCCGCGCTCCTTGCCCTGGAAGTTAGCGTTGACGAGCGAGAGCGTGGTTGGCAGCACCATCGCGCCACCGATGCCCTGCACGATGCGAGCCAGGATCATCGCCGAGGCGTCCTGGCTGGTTCCGGCCCATACCGATGCGCCAATAAACACGGCGATACCGATGATCAGCACCAGGCGGCGACCGATGCGGTCGGCGAGCGAACCCCAGACCAGGAGCAGCGAGGCAAAGACGAGCACGTAGCTTTCTTGAACCCACTGGATCTCGGTCGAAGAAAGGTTGAGGTCCTCGATTACCGAAGGGAAGATCGTGTTGACGATGGTTCCGTCGATGATTACGAGAGAGATGGCCATCGAGATAAAGATGAGACCGATCCAACGATTGCGCTTCATGGGCTGACTTTCTGTCGGGTGGGATTGCTCTTCTTAGGCTAACCACGAGGCGGCTTGATTTATGACCGACCCCTGAAGCCCGCTTAAAAGCGAAACCCCCGAGACGTGAGATCATCGGGGGTTTAGCGTGGCTCCGCGCGGCATCGATCCGCGGACCTAACGATTTTCAGTCGTTCGCTCTACCAACTGAGCTACAGAGCCAAGAAGCTTTTCGGATTACTCCGAGGCTTCAGCGATCCTGACGGGACTTGAACCCGCGACCTCCGCCGTGACAGGGCGGCGCGCTAACCAACTGCGCTACAGGACCTTACTTGATACTTAGAACTTCCACTTCATAGTGACCCCAACGGGATTCGAACCCGTGCTGCCGCCGTGAAAGGGCGGTGTCCTAGGCCTCTAAACGATGGGGCCTACAAAGTGGATACTTCATAGCACCGAGGAACAAGAATAGTGCCTCTGGGCCTCTGTTAGCAACCCGTGATAACTTCGAACAGATGCGTAGATCAATCAGACGAGCCGTAATTGCCAGTTTGGCAACCGCTGGCCTGCTCCTTACGGGTGTGGCCGTCGCTCCGTCGTGGGCTGTTCCGAGCTATCCAACCGCCGAAGAAGTCGCCGCCGCCAAGAAGAAGGTGGCAGACAAGATGGCGATGATCAAGAAGCTCGAGGGCATCATCGCCGGCCTCGAGGTTGAGGCGGATGCGCTAAACAAGACCGCCCAGATCAAGGGCGAGGCCTTCAACATCGCACAGGACGCGGTCGACGCGGTTCAGGCCAAGGTCACCTCGCTGCAGGTGCAGGCCGACGCAGCAGAGGCTCAGGCTGCAGCAGCAGAGCGCCAGCTGGGTCAGATTGCCGCCCAGATGTATCGCGAGGGTTCGAGCGGCACATCGCTGAACCTCTTCTTGAACTCCGGCAAGGCCGACGACCTGCTCTACCAACTCGGCGCTCAAGAGCGTCTAGCCGGCCAGAGCAACGACATGTACCAGAAGTCGATCGCGCTTCAGAAGCAGGCCAAGGCTCTGCAGGATGAGCTCGGTGCGGCCAAGGCCGAACTGGCCACCAAGGCGGCCACAGCAAAGGCTGCATTTGCCGAGGCCATGGGCGCAGCGACCGCCGCGCAGGCGAAGGTCGACGAGAACGAACGCCTCAACAAAACCTTCTATGCCCAGCTCGCAACCCTGCGTGGCACCTCGGCCACCCTCGAGCGTCAGCGCGAGGAGGGACTCGCGGCCGAACGTCGTCAGCAAGCAGGTTCGGCCAAGATGGACGCCCCAGAGCTATACACCGTGGGTGACGCAAACCAGGCTGTGGTCGGCACCGCACTCGAGTTTGCTCGCGCGCAGCTCGGTGAGCGCTACGTGCTCGGCGGCATGGGCCCAGACGTCTGGGACTGCTCGGGCATCACCAAGGCTGCCTACGCCGCGGCAGGTGTCTACATCGGCACGCACTCGGCGACGAACCAGTTCCGCACTATGGCTCAGGCCCGCAAGCTCGTTCCGCTCAACCAGATGCAGGTCGGCGACCTCATGTGGTACACACAGGAGAGCGCGTTCGACGGCGACAAGTACCACGTGGTGTTCTTCATCGGTGGCGGCATGATGCTCGAAGCGCCGAACCCAGCGCGTACGGTTCGCATCGTTCCGATCCGCTGGGGTGAGACCTTCCCGTACGCCGGTCGACCAACGGCCCCATAAGCCACATCCCGCAACCGCGTTAGCGCGGAACCGGGCAAATAAAAAGGACGCCAGCTGCGAAAGCCGGCGTCCTTTTTTAGTTTTTGTCGCTTAGCAGCAAGCCTTGCCGCACTCGCAGGTCTTGGCGTTAGCGCCATCGCCCTCGGTCATGTAGCGCTGCTGAGCCTCGACGATGAGCTTCTCGGCAACGTCCTTGCCCTGCCACTCGCCAACCTTGACCCACTTGCCAGGCTCGAGGTCCTTGTAGTGACTGAAGAAGTGCATCAGCTCGTCCTTGGTCTGCTGTGGCACGTCGTTGATGTCCTGAATGTGCGCCCAGCGCTTGTCCTTGGTTGGCACGCAGATGACCTTCTCGTCGATGCCGCCGTCGTCCTCCATAGGCAGCACGCCGACCGGGCGAACGTCTACGACGACGCCTGGGAACAACGGAAACTCGAGCATTACGAGTGCGTCCAGCGGGTCGCCGTCGCCACCGAGAGTCTTGTCAAAGAATCCGTAGTCGATTGGGTAGACAAAGGGGGTGAACAGAACGCGGTCGAGGTGAACGCGACCGGTGATGTGGTCGACCTCGTACTTGTTGCGGCTGCCGCGAGGAATCTCGATTACTGCTTCGTAACCCATGGTTCTCCTAAATAGAGTGGTGAGAAGGTTTGTACCAGACTACCGAATGCCCACCCGCCGAAAGGGTTCACGTGCCAGAGCGCCCTAGATTGTCGCCAGCGATGGCCGACATTCGACGTGCCGTGCGCGATAACTGGGTTGCGCTTTCCGCGACCGGTGGTTTGGCCGTCGGCGATCTGGTTCTCGTGGCCTGCTCCGGCGGTGCCGATTCGGTTGCGCTCGCCGATGCGGTTGCCTTCGAGGGCACGCGGGCAGGGTATCGACTGGGTGCAATCGTGGTTGATCACGGGTTGCAGCATGCTTCGGCCGAGGTGGCCGAAAAGACCGGCGCTTGGCTGCGCGAGCGCGGGTTCGCCCAGGTTTTTGTGGTTAGCGTCGAGGTTGGCAAGGCAGGCGGAACCGAGGCGGCGGCGCGTGATGCGCGTTACGCGGCGTTCGCGTCGAAGGCGCGAGAAGCGGGTGCTCGTGCGGTTCTGCTCGCCCACACGTTGAACGATCAGGCCGAGACGGTTCTACTCGGTCTTGCGCGCGGCAGTGGTGCCCGTTCGATCGCGGGCATGCGTGCGATCACCGCATCCGATGGTTTTAGTTATTTGCGCCCGCTGCTCGAGATCACGCGCGAGCAGACCGAGGCGGCTTGCCAAGGAGCCGAGCTTTCGGTCTGGAACGACCCCATGAATGACGACCGCGAGTTTGCGCGCGTGCGCGTGCGCAAAGAGCTGCTGCCCGAGATGGAGCGCGAGCTTGGGCCGGGCGTTGCAGCCGCGCTGGCGCGTACTGCCGACATGGCACGCGAGGATGCCGACTTCTTGGATGCGCTTTGCGCCGACATCTTTAAGGGCATCGCGAAGGTCAACCCGACGTGGGTCGAACTGCCCGTCGAATTCTTGGCCGAGCAGCCGCCGGCCATTCGCAATCGACTGATCGCGCAGGCAATCGCGATCTTTGGCACCCCGACAACCCGCGTCCACGTGCTCGCAATTGCCGAACTGGTCACCGATTGGCACGGGCAGAAAGAGCTCGCTCTGCCAGGTATTAGAGTTAGTAGAACCGGTGGATCCATCCACCTGAAATCTGCAAAAACCCTGACTCCAGGAGCCTGTTAAGTGGACCTCTCAAAGGTAAGCAACGAGATCACCGAGGTGCTCGTCACCCCTGAACAAATCCAGGCTCGCGTTGGCGAAATGGCCAAGGATATCGACACCCGTTACGCGGGCAAGGATGTCTTGCTGGTCGGCGTCCTAAAGGGTGCAGTCATGTTCATGGCCGACATCTCGCGAGCGATTCAGATCCCGGTCCAGATGGACTGGATGGCCGTCTCGTCGTATGGCTCGGGCACCGTTTCGTCGGGTGTTGTGCGAATTCTGAAGGACCTCGACGCCGACGTTCTCGGCCGCCACGTGATCATCATCGAAGACATCATTGACTCGGGCCTGACCCTGAGCTGGTTGGTTGCCAACCTCGAGGCTCGCGGTGCCGCGTCGGTCGAGGTCGTCGCGTTGCTGCGCAAGCCTGCGGCCGCCAAGGTTGACGTCAGGGTGGCCCTGGTCGGCTTTGACATTCCTAACGAGTTCGTGGTCGGCTACGGCCTCGACTACGCCGAGAACTACCGCACTCTGCCTGGCGTCGCGATTCTCTCGCCAGCCGTCTACAGCTAGTTCTCGGTTGCGCGGGTGGCTGACGCCCGTTTTCTATCCACCCGATGCAGGCGTTCGCCCGTCACCCGTGAGCGAACAGATTCCAAACTGTCGGTGTCTGAAGGTAGCCTTGAGGCGTGAACTTCAAGAAGATTCTTCAGGGCCCTTTTATCTGGATTGCCGCCGCACTCATCGTGCTTTTCGTCGGCTCGTCGATGCTGGGCGCCAGCCAGTTTAAGAAGGTAGACACCAGCGTTGGCCTCTCGCTGATCCAGACCGGCAAAGCCGAGTCGGTTCGCGTTCTGGGCCAAGACCAGCGCGTCGACATCGTGCTCCTTGCCGAAGACCCAACGTATGGCAAGCAGGTTCAGTTCTTCTACGTCGCCGACCGCGGCAAGTCGGTAACCGACGCAATCGCGGGCGCTTACATCAAGAAGGGCTTCAACGACGACGTTCAGAGCACTCCTTGGTACCTAGCGATTCTCGGCACCCTGCTTCCGTTCCTTTTCATCGGCGCAATCTTCTGGTTCATGATGTCGGGTGCTCAGGGTGGCGGCCGCGGAGTCATGAACTTCGGCAAGTCGCGCGCCAAGCTGGTTAGCAAAGAGAATTCGACCGTCACGTTCGCCGACGTAGCCGGCTCGGACGAGGCACTCGAGGAGCTCCAGGAGATCAAGGAGTTCCTCAAGGAGCCAGCCAAGTTCCAGGCTGTGGGCGCCAAGATTCCTCGCGGTGTGTTGCTGTACGGCCCTCCGGGAACCGGTAAGACCCTGGTCGCCAAGGCCGTCGCTGGCGAGGCCGGCGTGCCGTTCTTCTCGATCTCGGGTTCCGACTTCGTCGAGATGTTTGTCGGTGTAGGTGCGTCTCGCGTTCGCGACCTGTTCGAGCAGGCCAAGGCTGCGGCCCCGGCCATCATCTTCGTCGACGAGATTGATGCCGTCGGTCGTCACCGTGGTGCCGGCATCGGCGGCGGCAACGACGAGCGCGAGCAGACGCTCAACCAGTTGCTGGTCGAGATGGACGGCTTCGACTCGAAGACCAACGTCATCCTGATCGCCGCCACCAACCGCCCAGACATCCTCGACCCGGCGCTGCTGCGCCCCGGTCGATTCGACCGCCAGATCGGTGTCGGTGCTCCAGATCTCAAGGGTCGCGAGCAGATTCTCAAGGTTCACGCCAAGGGCAAGCCAATCTCTGACGACGTTGACCTTGCGATGGTTGCTCGTCGCACCCCTGGTTTCACCGGTGCCGACCTAGCCAACGTGCTGAACGAAGCCGCGCTTTTGACCGCACGCCTGAACCAGAAGTTGATCACCTCAGAGACCCTCGACGAGGCAATCGACCGCGTCATCGGCGGACCACAGAAGAAGTCGCGCCTGATGCAGGACCAGGAACGCCTGAACACCGCCTATCACGAGGCGGGTCACGCACTCGTTGCCGCTTCGCTCAACCACAGCGACCCGGTGACCAAGGTCACGATCCTCCCTCGCGGTCGAGCACTCGGCTACACCATGGTTCTTCCGCTCGAAGACCGCTACTCGGTCTCGCGCAACCAGCTGCTCGACCAGATCGCATACGCGATGGGTGGCCGCGTCGCCGAGGAACTCGTCTTTGGCGACCCAACCACCGGTGCCTCGAACGACTTCGAGAAGGCCACCAACATCGCTCGCGAGATGGTCACCAAGTACGGCTTCAGCAACAGCGTCGGCGCCGTCTCGTTTGGCGGCGGTGGCGAGGTCTTCATCGGCCGCGACATGGCCCAGGCCAAGGAGTACTCCGAGGCAACCGCGCAGCTCATCGACATCGAGGTTCGTGCGATCATCGAGGCCGCTCACGAAGAGGCCTACCGCGCGCTTTCGACTAACCGCAAGGTGCTCGACGACCTCGCTCGCGAGCTGATGGAGCGCGAGACCCTTCAGGCCGAAGACATCGCCAAGGTGTTCAAGCCGGTCAAGAAGCTCGCCGTTCGCACCGAGTGGCTGAGCGACCGCAAGCGCCCACGCTCGAAGCAGGGCCCGATCGCAATCCCTAAGAAGGGTTCGACCGCGGCCGCAATCGAGGCAGAGGCTAAGGCCTCGGCCGCGAAGCCTGCTGCCAAGAAGGTGACTGCCAAGAAGCCGGCGGCAAAGCCTGCGACCAAGGCACCGGCTACCAAGGCACCGGCTACCAAGGTGGCTGCGCCAAAGAAGCCTGTCGCTAAGAAGCCTGCGGCCAAGAAGACCGACAAGTAAGTGTTCGATTCCAAGCGCGTCCACGACGCCGTGGTCGAGATCATTTCGGCCATCGGCGAGGATCCGACGCGCGATGAACTGAAGGCAACGCCGCTCAAGGTGGCCGAGGCCTTCGCCGAGTTCTTCAAGGGCGTCGGAGTCGACGCCAAAACCGCCCTAGCCGACACGTTCGCGGCCGAGCACAACGAGGTCGTGATCCTCAAGGACATCGAGTTCGTATCGATGTGCGAGCACCACCTGTTGCCGTTCACCGGCATCGCGCACATTGCGTACCTGCCAGACGACCGCGTAGTTGGGCTTGGTCGGCTGCCTCGCCTGGTCGAGATCATCGCCGCGCGTCCTCAGCTTCAAGAGAACCTGACCGCGCAGATCGCCGACGCACTCGAAGAGGGTCTCGGCACCAAGGGCGTGGTTGTGGTCATCGAGGCTCGCCACCACTGCGTAGTCTCACGCGGTGCCCGTCAACCGGAGGCCAACACCGTCACCATGTCTGCCCGTGGCTGCTATTCCGAGCCGGTCGCTCGCGCCGAAGTCATGGGCCTAATCAGCAAATGATCGACCCGAGGCAGTCCGCTGAAGCTGAGACCGCGCCTCTCGTTATGGGCGTTCTCAACATCACGGCAGACAGCTTTAGTGACGGCGGAAAGTATCTCGATCCCCACCTAGCCCTCGCACACGCACGAAGCCTGATCGCCGAAGGCGCGCGCATCATCGATATCGGTGGCGAATCCACTCGCCCGGGCGCGGAGCGCGTCTCGCTCGAGCAGGAGCAGGCACGAGTCCTGCCGGTGATCCAAGCGCTGGTCGAATTAGCCAGGCCAGCCGGCGTTCGCATCAGCATCGACACCATGAACGCCGAGACGGCACGCCTCGCCGTCGCCGCCGGTGCCGACATCGTCAACGACGTATCGGGCGGCCTAGCCGACCCAGCCATGCTCGCGACCGTCGCGCAGACCTCGGCCACCTACGCAATCGGCCACTGGCGCGGATTCAGCAAAGTCATGGATGCGCTTGCCGCATACGACTCGGTCTCTCACGATGTGGCCCGCGAGCTCGAGCAGCGCGTCGAAGCGGCCGTGCAGGCTGGCATCTCGCGCGAACGAATCGTCGTCGACCCGGGTCTCGGCTTTGCTAAGGACGCAGATCAGAACTGGGAACTGCTCGGCGATTTGGAGCCACTCTTTGCCCTCGGATTGCCGGTGCTTATCGGCGCTAGCCGCAAGCGTTTCATAGCCGCGCGCATCAACCCGGCCGACCCAGCCTCGGTCACGAACGAACAGCGCGACGAGGCGACCGCGAAAATCACTGCTGAGCTTGCCAATTCGGGTGTCTGGGGATTCCGAGTGCACGACGTAAAGCGCAATGTCGAGGCAATCGCCAGCGCTGTGCGCCGGCCGGTTTCGGAATAGGCTGGTTGCGTGCAAAACAACACCCACAACTACAAGATCAAACTTGAGGGCTTGAGGGTATTCGCGCACCACGGCGTCTTCGACTTCGAGCGCCAGAATGGCCAAGATTTTTACATCGATGCCACCGTCTGGATCGACGGCTACAAGGCCGCGGTCAACGACGATCTAAACGCGACAGTGCACTACGGCAACCTCGCCAAGGCCATCGTCGACAACGTGAAGAACGACCCCGTCGACCTGCTCGAGACGCTCGCCCAGCGACTGCTCGACATGGTCATGAACTTCGGTGGTGGCGACGCTACCGGCAAGGTGCGCAAGGCCAAGATCACCGTCCACAAGCCGAATGCTCCAATCACGTATGAGTTCAAGGACGTCTCGGTCACCGTGAAGGGCAAGCGCGACTAATGGCCAAGGCCGTCAAGGCGGTGCTCGCGCTCGGGGCGAACCTCGGCGATCGATACCAAAACATCAAGGGCGCAATCAAGGCGCTCGATGCTGTGCCGGGAATCAAAGTCACCGCGAAGTCCCCGCTCGTCGAGTCGGTCGCGCTAACCGAAGAGGGTTTCGACGACAGCAAGCCGGCATACCTGAACGGCGTAATCGAGGTTTCGACCACCTTGAAGCCAAAGCAGCTTCTTGAGAGTGTTCGCGACGTCGAGACGGAATTCGGCCGCATCCGCGTCGAGCGCTGGGGTTCGCGCACGCTCGACATCGACATCATCGTCATGGGTGACGAACTGCGCAGCAGCAAGACGCTGACCATCCCGCATCCGCGTGCCTTCGAGCGCTCGTTTGTTCTGGTTCCTTGGGCCTTGATGGATGAGTCCGCGGTGCTTCCCGGTTACGGTTCTGTGGCGGCCCTGGCGGCTCCGCTGCGCTCCGAGGTTCAGCTGTGGCAAAAGCCCAAGGTCGCGAAGGACTAGGCCCGTGAAGCCAACCAAGATCTCGGCGCTCGCCATCAATGCAATTGCGACGGTGGTCATCGCCTACATAATCGTCACGCTCATGGTCGGCGCAGGATTCGCAGTGCCCGTCTCGGGCATCAACCTCGTGCTGACGATGCCGGCAATCGGGTTGGTCAACATGCTGCTAGTGCTGCCGATCTTGCGCTACAAGAAGGCCCTTGCCGACTACCTGATGGGCGTGGGGCGCAGTCGACCAAAGCGCCCCGAGCCGTTTTATGCCGTGCGCGTTCTGACCATTGCTAAGGCATCTGCGCTCGCTGGGGCCTGGTTCACCGGCTGGCACGCGGGCGTCGTGCTCGTGCAGTTGACCAACCAGGAGTTCACCGAGGCTGTTTGGCGCGAGGCGTTCGGCGGCATCGGTTCGGTTCTGCTGGTGGTTGCCGCCCTGATCGCCGAACGCAGCTGTCGCCTGCCAGACGATGGCGATGACAAGAAGCAGGCGGGTTCTGTTGCCGAACCAAAGCCGGCGGGACCGATCTCGGCATGACGACACCAAAACTTGTGATCACCGTTATCGGTGACACCGAGGTAGGACGCGGTATCGCTGCAGCTCTTTCTGTCGCTGGCCACAGCGTGCTCTTGGTCGGCGACCGGGTCGAACGCATCGGCGAATCGGACCTGGTTTTGTTGGCCGTCTCTGGTTCGGCTCTAACCGAATTGATCAGCAACTTCACCGAACGCGACCTGTGGCGGCCGGGGCAGTTGGTGGCGCACACGGCTGGGGAGTTCGGCTATTCGGTGCTTGCGCCGGCCGTTGCGTGTGGAGTGATTCCGCTGGCCATTCACCCATCTATGCGTTTCACCGACAGCGGTGCCGACGAGGTTGCTATCCGCGAAAGCTATTTCGCGGTATCGGCCCCCGAGGCGGCGCTGCCGATTGCCCAGGCTCTCGTCATCGAGATGGGTGCCGAGCCGCTGACCATCGCCGAGGCCGACCGCAAGACCTATTTCGAGGCATGGTCGGTCGCCAACGACTTTTCGGGACTCGTTGTGAACCAGGCAATCGGACTGCTTCAAGACATCGGAATCACCGATCCGCGCGGCGTAATCGGACCGGTCGTTCGGGCATCGGTCGAGCAAGCGCTCGCCGATGGGCACCGCGACTTCGACGAGCTGAACGACCTCGGCGGCACGGGAGGCCAATCGTGACGCGCATCGTGCATGCGAACGCCGAGCTTGCGGCGGCAGTGGCCAGCGCGCGCTCTCAGGGAAAGCGCATCGGTTTCGTGCCAACCATGGGCGCACTGCACGAGGGGCACCTCTCGCTCGTTCGCATCGCTCAGCAGCATGCCGAGTTCGTGGTCGTGAGCATCTTCGTGAATCCACTGCAGTTTGGGGCCGGAGAAGACTTCGACAAGTATCCGCGCACCCTCGAGGCAGATGCGGCCGCGCTCGACGCCGTCGAGGCAGACCTGGTGTACGCACCGAGCGCCACCGAGGTCTATGGCGACTCAGGTTATTCGGTGACCAAGGCTGCCGGCCCAGCCGGTGAAGGCTTCGAGGGCTCGATTCGCCCTGGTCACTTTGACGGAATGTTGACCGTGGTGGCTCGACTCTTCGAACTGGTGCAACCCGACGTAGCGGTGTTTGGCGCGAAGGACGCGCAGCAGCTGTTCCTGGTGCGCGAGATGGCCGCCCGCGATTTTGCCGCGCTAGAAATTATCGCGGCACCAATCGTGCGCGAGCCATCGGGCTTGGCCCTCTCGAGTCGCAACCGGTACCTGAGCGAGCAAGAGCGGGTCACAGCTCTCTCGCTTTCGAGGAGCCTGGCGGCTGCGGCAGCCGAGAGCGAGCGCGCGGGCAGCAGCGCATCCGATGTTTTGCAGGCGGCAGAACAGGTGATGGCCGCCGAGCCGTTGGCTAAACTTGATTACCTAGCGCTCGTTGACCTGAGCACCTTCGCGCCCGTTGGCGAAGATTTCGAGGGTCGCGCGCTGATGCTGATCGCGGCACGCGTCGGCACAACTCGACTGCTAGACAATCGCGAGATTGTCATCGGTCAATAAGACTTCGAACCACATCGAATCACCGGCAGGAGCCCAAGTGAGCACTCCAGAAGAGCTGCAGCAAGACGACCTCGAGCAGGATCTGCCCGAGCAGATCGCCGTGCGAATGGGCAAGCGCGACAAGCTCAACGAGCTGAATGACGCCTACCCGGTCAGCCTGCCGATCACTCACTCGATCGACGCGATTCGTGCTGCCTACCCAGATCTCGAGGCCGACGTTGCTACCGGCCTGAAGGTCGGCATCGCCGGTCGTGTGATGTTCGCCCGTAACACCGGAAAGCTCTGCTTTGCAGCGCTGCAGGCCGGCTCGGGGCAGCGCATCCAGGCCATGCTCTCGCTCGACAAGGTCGGCGAGGAGCAGCTCGAGCTCTACAAAGAACTTGTCGACCTCGGTGACCACCTGTTCGTCTCGGGCGAGGTCATCACCTCGAAGCGCGGCGAGCTTTCGATCATGGTCGACGAGTGGAAGATGGCGGCCAAGACCATTCGCCCACTGCCGAACCTGCACAACGAACTTGGCGAGGAATACCGCGTTCGTCACCGCTACATCGACCTGATCGTGCGCGATCGTGCGCGCGAGGTCGTGCAGATTCGTTCGAAGGTCATGCAGTCGATGCGCAAGACCTTCGCAGAGCGCGACTTCCTCGAGGTCGAGACCCCGATGCTGCAGACCATCCACGGTGGCGCTTCGGCTCGCCCGTTCAAGACCCACTCGAACGCGTTCGACACCGAGCTGTTCCTGCGCATCGCCCCGGAGCTGTTCCTCAAGCGCGCCGTCGTCGGTGGCATCGAGCGCGTGTTCGAGATCAACCGCAACTTCCGTAACGAGGGTGCCGACCGCACCCACTCGCCAGAGTTCGCGATGCTCGAGTCGTATGAGGCATACGGCGACTACAACTCGATCGCCGACCTCACGCAGGCGCTGATCCAGAACGCAGCGATGGACGTCTTCGGCACGCACCAGGTTGTGCTCGAGGATGGCTCGATTAACGACCTCGGCGGCGAATGGGCTCGCATCTCGATGTTCGAATCGCTCTCGGCCGCTTGTGGCATCGAGATCACTCCTGAGACCCCTATCGACGTGCTCAAGAAGCTCGCCGATAAGGAGGGCCTCGAGATCGACCACCCACTGCACGGCAAGTATGTTGAAGAGCTCTGGGAGCACTTCGTCAAGGGTGACCTCGTCAACCCGACCTTCGTGATGGACTTCCCGGTCGACACCTCGCCACTGACTCGCAACCACCGCAGCAAGCCTGGCGTGGTCGAGAAGTGGGATCTCTACATTCGCGGCTACGAGCAGGCCACCGGCTACTCGGAGCTCGTTGACCCTGTCATTCAGCGTGAGCGCTTCATGGCTCAGGTGCAGCTGGCTGCGGCTGGCGACCCAGAGGCTATGAAGCTCGACGAGGACTTCCTCGCTGCGCTCGAGTTCGGTATGCCTCCTTCGGGCGGCATGGGCATGGGCATCGACCGTTTGCTAATGAGCCTCACCGGCCTCGGCATTCGCGAGACCATCATGTTCCCGCTCGTGAAGTAAGGTCGAAATATGACCGTTGGTGAATGGCTGACTAACGCGGGGCTTTCGCTGATCCCGCCGACCCTCGTGGGTTTGGTTTTCTATGTAGTGATGCGCTCGATCCTGCGCGCAGACTCTAAGGAGCGCCAGATCTATTCGAAGATGGAAGCCGAAATGCGCGCCGAGCGCGAGGCCGAATCGGGCGACAAGCCGACCGCCAAATCAAAGACCAAGAAGGGCGCGTAACGCGTCCTTTTTCTTTTTTCGTGGCCGCACCACGTTGGCCGATCTCAAAGCCAGTTCACCCTAGGGCGAACAAGCCTATTTAGTGTCTGTCTGGGTCGTTAGCATCGATTCAGGCGCTCCAGGGGATTGGTGCACCGAGGAGTAAATATGTTTGAGAAATTCACCGACAAGGCTCGTCGAGTTGTTGTGCTTGCCCAAGAAGAGGCCAAGCTGCTGAACCACAACTACATCGGCACCGAGCACATCCTGCTCGGCCTGATCCACGAGGGCGAGGGCGTTGCTGCCAAGGCCCTCGAGTCGCTCGACATTAGCCTCGACCAGGTCCGCGAGCAGGTTCAAGAGATGATCGGCCAGGGCCAGCAGGCACCGACCGGGCACATTCCGTTCACCCCGCGCGCCAAGAAGGTTCTCGAGCTCTCGCTTCGCGAGGCTCTTCAGCTGGGCCACTCGTACATCGGCACCGAACACCTCCTGCTCGGCCTCATTCGCGAAGGCGAGGGTGTTGCCGCTCAGGTGCTCACCAAGCTCGGCGCCGACACCAACCGTGTTCGCCAGCAGGTCATCCAGTTGCTCTCTGGCAACACCGGCAACAAGGAGACCGTCAATGTTGGCGGCGACAACTCTGCCGAGAAGCAGAAGGGTTCGCAGATTCTCGACCAGTTCGGCCGCAACCTGACCCAGGCTGCTGCCGACGGCAAGCTCGACCCGGTGATCGGTCGCGAGCGCGAGATAGAGCGAGTGATGCAGATCCTCAGCCGCCGCTCGAAGAACAACCCAGTTTTGATCGGCGAGCCAGGCGTTGGCAAGACCGCCGTGGTCGAGGGCCTCGCGCAGGCGATCGTCGACGGCAACGTGCCTGAGACCCTCAAGGGCAAGCAGCTTTACACGCTCGACATGGGCGCGCTGATTGCAGGTTCGCGCTACCGCGGCGACTTTGAGGAACGCCTCAAGAAGGTCACCAAGGAGATCCGCACCCGCGGCGACATCATCACCTTTATCGACGAGATTCACTCGCTGGTTGGTGCCGGTGCTGCCGAGGGCGCTATCGACGCGGCCTCGATCCTCAAGCCGATGCTGGCTCGCGGCGAGCTCCAGACCATCGGTGCGACCACGCTCGACGAATACCGCAAATACTTCGAGAAGGATGCCGCGCTCGCACGCCGCTTCCAGTCGGTGAACGTTGGCGAGCCTTCGATCGCTCACTCGATCAACATCCTCAAGGGTCTGCGCGACCGCTACGAGGCGCACCATAAGGTTTCGATCACCGACGGCGCACTAGTTGCCGCCGCCCAGCTGGCCGACCGCTACATCACCGACCGCTTCCTGCCAGACAAGGCAATCGACCTGATCGACGAGGCCGGCGCTCGCCTGCGCTTGTCGTTCCTGTCATCGCCTCCTGAGCTTCGCGAGCTCGACGAGCAGATCGCTGCCGTCAAGCGCGAGAAGGAACAGGCAATCGAGAACCAGGACTACGAACTGGCCGCCTCGAAGCGCGACGAAGAGAAGAAGCTCGGTGCCGAGCGCGTTCGCCTCGAGAAGCAGTACCGCTCGGGCAACGTTGCCGCCGCTGGCGTGGTCGACGAAGGCCTAATCGCAGAGGTTCTTGCGCAGGCCACCGGCATCCCTGTCTTCAAGCTGACCGAAGAAGAATCGGCCAAGCTGATGTTCATGGAGGACGAGCTACACAAGCGCGTCATCGGCCAAGAGGAAGCCATTCGCGCGATCTCGAAGTCGATTCGTCGTCAGCGTGCCGGCCTGAAGGACCCGAACCGTCCATCGGGCTCGTTCATCTTTGCTGGCCCGACCGGCGTGGGCAAGACCGAGCTCGCCAAGGCACTCGCAGAGTTCCTGTTCGACGACGAA
>JACCDI011094326.1_pt1 | contig 19565 bp, 13 predicted proteins | sample 7442791 | NCBI WGS metagenome assembly JACCDI01 (sample SAMN15323434, study PRJNA562643) | freshwater metagenome | isolation source: river surface water | place: USA:Blue River Watershed | collected 2017-08-15
GCTCTTCCGTCGCTATCCCGACGTCATCATCCGCGTCTCCTTCTGGAACCTCCACGACGGCCAGAGCTGGCTCAACAACTTCCCTTGGAAGCGCGTCAACCACCCCCTCCTCTTCGACCGCCAAGGCCAGCCCAAGCCCGCCTATGATTTGGTGATCAAAGCGCTGAACGAGTAAAGCTCACGGCAAAGGCCGAGGCGCCTTACCAGATGAACTTATTCGCGCACTTACTGCAGTACCAGGTGCGATCGTACTCTTCCATCTTAGCGGCCATCTCCTGCTGCTCCTGCTGACCCATGTTCGACTTGAACACCTTATAAAGGCCGAAACCAAGACCAGCCACGATGACGATGAAAAATGGGCTTGAAGCGAAAGCTCCCCCCATGGCGCCTACGATTCCTAAGATCAGCATGAAGATCAGCAAGCTGGAGAATCCGCATCCCATTTCATCCGGGGGCGCCATCTGGGCGGCTAGTCTGGTACGCGACGTACGCGAACTGTTCCAAGAACGCGGCGAGGACCTTCTTCCCCATCCGTAGGATGTTCCACTGCTGGTGGAATCTCGGGTGCCTGCGAGGTAGATGGCACGAGCAGTCTTGATCGTCTTTGAGTTGCAGTGCGGGCAGCGATCCGGCGGATGCGGGGGCCGAGGCGGAAGATGACTGACCGGGGGGGGATTCTGGACCGGCTGAGAAGCGGAAGGATTCTGAGTCGGATAGGAACTCGGAGTAGGAGCTGGAAACGGAGAAGGTGACGGCGCAGGCGCGGGGGTAGGCGTCGGAGCAGGCGTCGGATTCGGCCTAGGAGTAGGAAGCGGAGGAACGGGCTGAGGAGAAGGCCTAGGCGGGCTTGGCTCCGGAGAGGGCTGGGAACTAGCCGCAGTCCTATGCCCGAAACGGGGCACGCCGAGGACCAAAGGCAGGCCAGCAACGGGCAGCCATCCGGACATTCCCTTATGCCAATAATGATCCGTCGGCTCTATCTGTCCGGCTTGCCAATTCTTCAGAAGACCTGATGCATCGCCGCGGTAAAACTCCTTCCCCGCCCTGGCGACGTGATAGATATTATTGTCCCTGTTGAATGACATCTAGCGGGGTTTGCCTGAAGTTAGCCTAGGATAAGCCTTCGTCACGCTCAAACAGGGCAAAAGATGCCATTAGAATCACGGCCTTGAAAGCTGCTGGTGCATCTGCTGCACAGTGGCCAGATAGGTCGACAAGAGAATGACGCTCAGGAGGGCGCCTCCAAGGCCGATCAGCCCCCAACCAAAAGTGTTATATACGGCATGAAAGAAGGCCGGGACGCAGATGGCGAGCACCCAGAGGCCGTAGCGCTTACGAGCGTTGATCACCGCTAAGGAGATGAAGTAGCCAGCCAGACCGGCCCAAACGGCGTGGATGAAAGGCAAAGAGGTAAGGCGAGCGATATTCAGGAAATAAGCGTCATCGATGCCCTGCTTTCGGTTCAGCGTCAGCTGGTAGGCGACACCCTCGCAGATCCCGAAGCCAAGCCCTGAGATCATGGCATAGAAGACCACAGTCTGAGGCAGAAGCAGCACGCCCGGACGTCTTACCAGCCAGAAAATAATGGCTGCCTTGCAGAGTTCTTCGCTGATACCGACGCCGAAGAACATGCCGAAGAAACGTGGGATGACGGAGCCGGAATCTGCCCACTGATAGAATACGGTCCACGGCGGAATCCTCTGAAGAATGAGGAGCACGGGTATGGAGACGAAGCCAGTGACCAAGAAGCATTGGACACAAGTCTTAGGAATCATCTCCGGCGTCTTGAAGAGGTGATAGAAAAAGAGCGCCCAGATCACCGAGAAGTAGATGGCCAGGGCCCAATACCCCACCCATGCCGCGGGAGCGATGGCCAGGGCGATGGCAGGGCCAAGACCGATGGCGGCGAGATAGATCAGCCGACGGTCCTTGAAGACAGCTGAAGACGAAATCGTTGACCAAGGGAAGAGCAGCTTAAGATCGAACGACCTCAGATTCTGATAAGCTTGGGTAAAAGGATTGCCGATACTCGCCGAAGGCGTGGCCACGCCCTGCGAAGCGAGAAACTGGGCTAGAGGTACAGGTACGCTCCCGGGATTGGAAGCGTCACGCGCCAGGTCGTGAGAAAGCAAGGTTCCCTGTGAAAGATACTGCTGGGCGACCGGCAGGGTATACGGACCGAAATCCTGCTTATTACGGCTGACGATGATTCTCACGGATATAGCCCCGTCAGCCGGTACGCTGATTCACGTCGAAGTGACCCCTGACGAGAGTCAGGGATTTCCGGCAAGTCGGGCAAGCGACCTTATTGGTGAAAGATTTCTCCCAGCAGGCCATCTCGTTGCATTCACAGACAAAAAGATCGGTGGCAGAGCAGCAAGGACACGGCGGATTGCCATTAAGCTTCTTGGTGGAAACCTTAGGTCCTTGCAACGCACCCCCAGCCGCCCCCATGTCATCCTTCGATAAAGGATGCGACGTAAGAGGCTGGAAGAAACCGTCGTCGGGAGAAAAACGGAACCTCATCAGGTATGGTGTTCCCGTCCTGTAGCACGTCGCCTTTAGGAAAAGCTGGCGCGTATTCCCGTCATGGACGGGAGCCTTGCTCAGGTCGATGCGCTTGACGGCGGGAGGCAGCTTATCGAGAGCGGACTTGTCATCCCCATCGCTGACGGCGCGGCTGGCCGTATCGACGGAACTCGAGATCCAGCGGAAGAGGCTCCCGATAGCCTCGGAATCCATCGCATCGACATGGAGCACCGCCGGAGTGATGGCGCCGAGCTGGTTCCAATCCACGTCGTCACCGCAACCGATGCCGTAGATGGTGGCCTTCGTGGCCTTGAGGTCGGTCGCGCCGGACTGCCATTTGTCAGTGGCTACGCCATCCGTGATGATGAAGACGATCGGCCGGAAATCACCCTTCACATCGACCGAACCCTTGCGCACCTCGGACTTGATGGACTTGGCCGCAAGAGATAAGGCGTCCCCTAATGCGGTGCCCGAAGCAAGCGGAAGGGACGGCGGCTGGATGTCCTCCAGCGGCGTCAAAGGCATCAGCTGCTTGGCCTTCGTCGAGAAGGTGATGAAGCTCATGTATACCGTCTCCAAGGCGTGCGGATTACGGCGCAGCTCCTTCAGCATCGCGTCGACGGACTTACGGACGCCGGCGATGCCGGGTCCGATCATCGACTCCGAGCAGTCGAGGAGGACGTAGACGGGCAGACGTCGCATGAGCGTACCGTAAGATCAGCGACGGACCAGGCTCCAGGCCTTCTTGAAGGGCCAGAAGATGAGCTGGAAGAATCCGCCGACGATGAAGTCGACGAGCTTCATGATGGGGACGAAGATCCTAAGGACCGGACGGGCCACCTTCTGGAAGCCGGAGATCTCGGCGTAAAGGAGGGCGAGCGCCAGGATGATCACGATTCCGATGAACTTGCCCAGGGGTCCGATGTGCACGTGAGTGATGAGTTCGGTCAGGAGAAGTCCGCCGACATAGCCGATCAGCACGAACGAAGTGGACTCAAGGATCGGGAAACGCTCGATGAGCTTGATGCAGAGTCCAGCCACGAATCGGAGGGCAAGGATGCCGATGAAGACGCCGGTGCAGACGACCCAGAGCTTGTCGGAGAGCGCGACGGCCGCCACGACGTTGTCGACGCTCAGGCTGAGGTCCATGATTTCGATGGCGACGATGGTGGCCACAAGACCGCGTCCGGCGGCATGGACGGCGGATTCGCCACCCTCTTCCTCGGCGGCTTCTTCTTCGGCCGCCTTCTCAGCGAAGTGCTGGGACATCAGGTAGATCAGGTAGGCGGCACCGACGATCTTGAGCCAAGGATTGGCGATGATCGCGCCGGCGCAGAACAGAGCGATGCCGCGGAAGACGTAGGCGCCGATGATACCGAGCTTCAGGGCAAGCTGCTTCTGCTCGCCGGGAAGGTGCGAAGCCATGGCGGCGATCGCCAGGGCGTTATCCACCGACAGGAGGCCTTCGATGATGATGAGCGAGATGATCACCGGCACGGCGGCCTGGAGGTCGACCAAGGAGGGTAAGAATTCCATGATTAGGGGTAGGCGGGCATGAAACCCGCCCACAGGCCCAAAAACAACAATAAACCTACAGAATAAGCTAGGCCTTCACCATCTGGACGACCACCACCCTGCCCCCGTCGCCGGAGTCCAGCATGAGCTTCTGACCTTCGACGAGTTCTACCTGGCCGCCCATGGGAACCGGCTTGGGAGCCCCGTCCTTGGTGACGTCAGCCATCGTGGCGAGCTTCTGGTTAACAAAGAGCCACTTCCCGTTATAAAGGGAGAAGTATCCGACGGGCTTCATGTCATCCGCGGAAAGGCTGGGCGATAGCACCACGTTACGATTGGCGTGCCACTTGTAGAGATACTGGTTGGAATAGACCATGAGACGATGCTTATCGTCCCTGTACACTCCCTTTCCGTAGTTGGTGTAAAGATTAAGCACCGGAAGCGTGCCCGAGAAGGCGGTGCCGCAGAACGGACACTTCGGCTTGGTGCTGTTGTCGAAGACATACCACTTATGGGTGCAGCTCGAGTTGGAGCACGGCTGCATGAGGTCGACGGTCTTGATGAGCGCGGATTCCCACTCGTCGGCGAGCGGTCGCGCGCCGGGATTGTGGAGTCCGTCGACGAACGCACGATCGAAAAGCGCCTTCAGGTAAGGCCCGGTGATGGTGTACGGCAGTTTCGTGACGTCGGCGAAAGGCAGGTCTCCTTTGCGCACCTCCTTGAGATTGGGCCGGTTGCGGGTGTCGGTGGGATGTTCGACGAACAAGGCTTTCGCGCCCATCTCGAGGCTCTGGCGCTCTTCCTCGGTCTTGGCCGGATGGATAAGCCCGCCCTTGAGCGGGTGGCGATACAGCATGTACATGTAGATCAGCACCGCCAGGGCGTGGCGGTCCGTCTCGATGCGAGGAAGCTTGCGGTTCGGATCCTTCACAGGGAGGTGCAAGGTGGCCATGACCTCGGGAGCGATGAAGTCCGGAGTACCGATAACGTCGGGCGGGAACTTGCCCGGCACCACGAGGCCGTCGATGTCGATCACCGCGGCGCTGCCGGTGGTGGGGTCGACCAGGACGTTCTTGTAAGAGAGATCCGAGTGGGCGAGTCCGGCGGCATGAAGACGCTTCACGGCGCGGGCGATCTTGACGCAGATCTGGAAATAGCTGCGCCAATCCCCGCGCTCACGCTCATCCAGATACTTCTGCTGGTGCGTGCCGGTGGAGAACCACTTCCCTTCCTTGTCCTTGCCCTTGATGTTCAGGAGGCTGTCGTTGTTCTTCGAACCGAACTTGAAGAAAAAGTGGCTGGCATAGGTCGGCGCGCAAAGCCCCAGGCGACCGTTGTGTTCGACGACATGCGTAGGCCAGCAATAGACGGTCTTCCAGTACTCGCCTCCAGGCTGGTCGAAGATGCGCTGCCGGTAGATGCCGACGATGTTGGTAAGGCGGTCCTTGGCGTTGAAGTCCTGAGGAGTTCGGAAGAAAGCCACGACGTACGACTTGTCCGGCGAGAAGTAGACATCCTTCATGCCGCCCTGCCCGATCATCTTGTCGACGAACTCGATCTGAGTACCGTCGGTGGCTTTGAGTTTTACGATATTGCTCATGACTCTGGATTATTTGGATTGGTCGGCCTGGGCAGGCACGGGCTGGGATTCGGCCGGCAGGAGGAAGACGACCGTCCGGTCATCGTGATTCCCAGGGGACTTGAAAGACAGCCACTTGAGCAGGCGATCCTCCGCGCCTTCTTCGTCGAACTTGGCGGCCTCGGAGACTTCCGCCCAGAACTTGTCCCAGCAGGTCTTGTCCTTCAGGCTGGCTTCTGTCGGGAAACGCGGGTCGGTGATGCCGTCGGTCATCAGGACCACGGCGCTGGGATCCTTGACGTAGGCCGCATGGAGGCGGCTCATGTTCTTGTCGGAATCCTTGAAAACGTTGGGTACCGTGAGGAATACGGTCTGTCCGGAAAACTCCCCGCTGTCCGGCTCGCAGAATGCGATAGGCGTGCCGTCTTCGCGGCGGATTCCGACCCCACCGTCGCCGATGGTGAAGGAGACAAGGACCCAACCTTCAGCCACCTTCTTCGCCGCGCAGATGAGCAAGGTCGTATGGAAATCCTTCTGAGGCAGAGGAGGCTCCAGGCCTGCCGCCTCGATTTGGATGGCCTGAAGAGACGAATGAGCGGCGGTTACGAGCCAATAATAAAGCTGCTGCTTGAGCTTGCCGGCATCTTCTTCGCTGACGAGGGGGACGATGGCTTCGTCCAGTTTTGCCGCGCCTTCGTCTTCCAGCCACTTCGTGAGCACGGCCTTGGAGGTCTCGCAGGCGAGTTCGGAGCCGCGGCGAGACAGCTTGGCCGAACCGGCGCCGTCCGCGGCGACCAGGAGATGCCAACCTGAGGCTTCATGGAAAGAAACGCGGTAGTCGTCTTCGCGGAAGGAGCCTTCATGGGCGTGCGAACGACCGCGCATGCTCGCGGCGAAGATGCGCGAGAAAGGAGTCACCAGCTTCTCACTGGCGGTGTTAGCCTTCTGGAAAGGCGCATCCGCAGGGGGCTCGATGTTCTTCCAGAGGGAATCGGGGTCGGGATTGATCGTGACGAGCGTCGACTCCGATATGATCGGATGATGCGGACGGTCCGGATGCGTGAAATCAGCCTCGATGCGGTGCTCTCCGGAGACGGCGGGAGTGCAGACGAATTCCTTGGTACCCTCGTCGACCGAGACACCGATCGATTCGAGACCCTTCCATTTGACGTTCCAACCGTCGGCGGAACTCAGGAACTTGGAGATCGGCACACGGACGTCTTTTCCGACCGTAAGGTTCAACGGGAAGCGCTTTTCCAACTTGGGACGCTGATTGACGGCGAGAGGCTGGAATGCCTGGAACAGGATCGCATGAAGGGCGCGGAGGTCCTGCGGACGCTTCATCGGATCGGTAGATAAAGCTCCTAGGATGGCCTTGGATAGCTCAGCTTGTCCCGGGATGTTAAGAGTAAGGTCAGCCTGCCAGCTCCAGAATCGACGTTTTCCTCGGGTAGGCGGATGTCCGGCGAAGGAGCGGAAGGCGATGGCCGCGATAGCGTAGACCTCGGCTTGAGGAGTGGTCGGAGTGTCGTCGGTCAGCTCAGGCGCGCGGTAGTAAAGAAAACCAGCCTCCCGTTTGACTTCCGAATTTTCAAGATAGTCGAGATCTACGTCATTGCCGTCGTTGACGAGCAAAGTCTCCGGAACGAGACTGGGATGAACCTCACCCGCGCTGTGGAGTTTTTCATCCAGAAAACGCATCACGCGTCCTAGCGAAAGCAGGATGCGCTGGATATCTCCCTGGGCGATGTCATCGGCCCAGAGATCGAAGGAATTGAGAGGTTCGTGGGACATTCTGGGGATAAGGGGATTCAGCAGACGACGCTGATTTCAGGCGGCGGCGGCGGCAGGTTGATCTCGGAGGAAGTACCGGCGCTCACATTCCCGTTCGCGACGGCCGAGGAGACCCACTTGAAGAAAGCAAGGAAGGTGTTTCCGTCCATGGTGTCGAGGGTGACGACGTGGCTGCAAAGCTGCTTGAGCTGATCGCAGAGCTTGTCGGCGTCCTGCTTGCTCTTCTCGACGTCCTTGGCGCGGGATTTCATCACGGCCGCGCACCCCACCACGGTGCCGAAGCCAATCGACTTAACATGAGGGATGATGGCGGCGTAGTCGGCGGAATCCGAAGGAACCCCGTCCGTCATGATGAAAAGCAGAGGACGCCAGTCTCCTTTCTGGGATTCGGTGGACTTGATCACGTCGGCGCGGACCGACCGACAGACTTCGCGGAGAGCGAGTCCGGTCATGGTCGGCCCGGAGTCCGGGACGACGAGTTCCGGAAGGATGAATTCATCCAGCGGGGTCAGCGGGACGAGCGTCCTGACGTCGCGGTCGAAGGTCATCAGGCAGAGATGCACGGTGTCCAACGCATGCGGATCCGTCCGCAACGACGCCACCAAAGATGCGAGTCCGTTCTTAACGGACTCGATCGGCTCCCCCTTCATCGACCCCGACGTATCAAGGAGCACATAGACCGGCAGACGTCGACTCATAGGGGATTGTACCAGCGGTTACGAGGAAGGTCAGACCACGACCTTCACTTCGGGCGGAGGCGGAGGGAGCTCGCTGAGGCCCTGGACGTCCTTGCCCGCCTGCTCGACGCTCTTGCTTCCCTGGCTGACCGAGGAGCTGATCCACTTGAAGAAAGCCTTCATCGAGGCGGTGTCGGAGGTGTTGAGTCGGACGACGGATTCGGTGATCTGCTTGAGAGCGGCTTCATCGCCGTTGTCGACGCAGCAACCGACCACGACGCCCCACTTTTCCTGACGGAAGCGGGCAAGGCCCTTCTGCCAGTCGTCGGTCGGGCCGCCGTCGGTCATGAGGAAGACCATCGGACGCCAGTCGCCCTTGGTCGTGGCGGTCGTCTTGACGAGGTCCTTCTTGACGCTGTTGGCGACAAGCTCGAGGGCGGCGCCGAGATCGGTGGAACCGTTGGCGTCGATCGCCGGAGGCTGGAAGGCGGTGAGTTCGGTCAGAGGCACGGCGACGTTGGCGCCGCTGCTGAAGGTGATGACGCTGAGCCAGGCGGTCTCGAGGGCGTAGGGATCCTGACGGAGCGAGGCGACCAGCATCTGGACGCCATTCTTGACCTGCTCGATCGGTTCGCCGGACATCGATCCGGAGGTATCAAGCAGAAGGTATACGGGGAGACGACGGCTCATGGAGGTATGGGGAAGCACCCTACATAAGCGGGTAGTGATTTCTTAAGCAACTCAACAAAAGAGCCACCACCCTCCTTTAACACCTAACAAATCACTCTAAACGAAAAAAGCCTCCCTTCCGGGAGGCCATGGTCGGCAGGAGTTAATGCCTTCCGCCGGGTAGGTCAGGCGAATCGCTTGGCGTACTTGCTGGTGAAGGCGGCAAGGCCGCCCTTGTAGCCGATCCCCATGGCTTCGAAACGCCAGGCTCCGCCGCGCTTGTAGAGACGACCGAATTCGACGGCGGTCTCGACGGAGAAGTCCTCACCGAGCTCGTATTTGCAGATCTCGACCTGGGTCACGGCGTCGTAGATCCGGATGAAGGAATTACGGACTTGGCCGAAATTCTGCCTACGGTACTCGTAATCGTGGATTGTGACCGTGAAGATGATCTCCTCGATGCGTGAATCGACCTTGGTGAGGTCTACGCTCAAAGTTTCGTCGTCGCCCTCGGAACTACCGCCGGTCCGGTCGTCGCCGGAAGAAGAGACGGCTCGATCGTCGGATTCAGGCGAATTGTAGAACACGAAGAAACCCTCGGCCGGAATCTGCTTGTCAGCAGCCAGCATGAAAGCCGACGCATCCAGATCGAACTCTTCCCCTGGGCGCGCGCTGGGGTCCCAGCCGAGGCCGACCGCGATCTTGGTCAGACCGCCCGGCATGTCCATTCGCTGACCCTTGGTGAGATTGATAGCCATGGTGATGAAAACCTACCTGGTCGGGATTAAAGGTACTGATTGGCGAGCGCTTCCAGACCACCCGTCCGGCCGCGGCCGATCGCCTCGAACTTCCAGGCCCCGTTGCGCTTGTAGATACGTCCGAATTCGACGGCGGTCTCGGTCGAGAAATCCTCGTCGAGCTCATACTTTAGCAGTTCCTGGCCGTTGGTGGAATCGTAGATACGGATGAAGGCGTTGCGGACCTGGCCGAAATTCTGGCGACGCGCCTCGGCCTGGTCGATCGTCACGGCGACGATGACTTCGGTCACCTTGGGATCGATGGTGCCGAGGTTGACGAAGATGGTCTCGTCGTCGCCCTCTCCCTCGCCGGTACGATTGTCGCCGGAGTGACGCACGGAACGGTCCGGAGACTCGAGGTTGTTATAGAAGACGACATGGGCCTCGCTGGGGCACTTGCCGTTCTCTCCTACGAGGAAAGCGGTGGCATCCAGGTCAAAGCCTTGGCCGGGAGAGGCGAGCGGGTCGGGATTCCAGCCGAGGCCGATGGCGACCTGTTGCAGGCCGACGTCGACACGCTGTCCTTTGGTGAGATTGAGAGCCATGTTCGGGAATTAAACGGTACGATAGTCGTTGGCAACGCGCAAGACGGTCTGCCCGACGAATTCATCGGAAGTCGGTTCGCCGATCGCGGCGAACTTCCAGCCTTCGCCATGACGGTAGAGGCGGCCGAGGATCATGGCGCGGCGGCCGCGGAACTGAGGCTCGGCGGCGACGTTGTAGGCGGCCACGATTTCCCGGACGTTCGTGGGGGTGCCGTCGAACATGCGGATCTTGGCATAGGGAATCATGGAGAAATCCTCCTGGCCCACGTTGTTCAGGAAGAAGATGATCTGCGCCACGTTGGCAGGCAGGCGGGTCAGGTCGACGGTGATCGTCTCGTTGTCGAGGCCGTCGTCGCCTCCGGAGTCTCCGGCGCGGTCATCGCCGGTATGACGGAGGGCGCCGCCACCGGCGGTCAGCTTGCCGGCAGGCAGGCCGAAGCGGGCCAGAAGCGAGACGTTGTACAGGGGGGAGTAGATATGGTCGCAGCGATTACCCGCCGTATCCAGGAGCACGGCGCTGAGGTCTAGGTCGACGTCTTCGGTCGTGCTGCCGAATCCGAAGAAAGTGGACTTGGTGATGCCGCCCCAGTTGACGCCCACGCAGAAAGACGTGAGGGCGGCGCCGGAGGACTTACGCAGATCGATTCTCTGACCTTTGACGAGGTTGATAGCCATGGGATTAGGGGTAACTATCCATAACTTACCGTTCTTCGTCGTGTCGAATCGATTCTTACGACGTCCCGTACGATGCGCATCACTAACAATCTATTGATTTCCGGGCGAAGCCACGCCATCAAGAGGAACCCCCATGAAGCTCGCTTGGATTCGCCTCGTGTTCGTCCTTTGCACCCTCTCCACCCTGCTCTACGTCGGCATGGGGCTCGCCTGCACCCTGGGGAACGAAGGTAAGGCATTCATCCTGGCCAACCCTCCGGAAAGCGCATCGGTCTTCGTAGGATTGATCCTTTTCCATCTCGGACTGACCGCTTTCCTCCACGTCCTATCGTTCATCTTCACCGGACGGACCGAGCACCTTGCCTGCATGTTCGCGTGGATGATTCCGCCGATGGCGATTTTCTTGGTGTGCTTCCTGTGCGGAAACAGTACGCGCGAGGGATGGGAGACGGCTTTTGCCATCCCCTGTAACGGCCTGGCCGCGTTCGGTCTGGCTGCAGGAACCGCTGGATTCGTCGTAGAGGGCGTCTTCGGCGAGCACTACGAGAAACTCACCCACCTGCCCTGAGCCAAGGCAGGCCGATGCTTTCAGGCTGGGAGGATGCTCCTGAGCCTCAAAGCTTCCTCCCTCAAGATGAACTTATCCTCGGCGAGTTCTATTGGCATGCCCTTGGCAAGTTCGGCCAGCTGGTCCGCGGGAATGGACCACGCATTTGATAATTCGCTCAAAGAGTAGCCGGAATGCTCAGGCATGTCTGGCTTGGCAGCGGAGGACATGACGTCGGCAACGCTCTTCCATCCGTTGGCCGAAGCCGAATGACATAGCGCGTAAAATTCCTCTTTCTTCTCCATGGGGAACAAGGCGTCCTCACTCCTGGAAGGATTCGCATCCAAGACCATGCGTCCCACCATGCGGGAATGCTCCTTGGTGGCGAAGAAGCCTGCGGCGTCCAAGATATGTTCGACGTTCCAGTCCCTCCCGAGTTCGAGAGCCATCTTACGGTAGGTGAATCCTTCTTCTTCGGGCGGCCTGCTCCGCGAGCGGCGCATCCCAGCCTCGATTTCAACGGACAAGGAGTTGAACACCGGCATTTCGTATCCTGCGGGAACGATTCCTGCCGCTTGGACGTCGGCGGGACCGTCCGCGATTTTCTTGAAATGATCGGAGACAAGCCCACGAAGCACGTCAAACGGCACAGAGAGCTCCTTGGCCATTTCGAGCCAGGTGAGAGAGCCCGTCCGTCGGCCGAATTCCTCAGCCCTCGAAAGCGGCGTTTTCACCTCTGTTACGGGTTTGATCAGGGTGAGTTCAAGCGAGCGCTCCTCGGGGTCGACCTTGGAGACAAAAGCGGTGACGGTCTCTCCGGGTTCCGGTGCGAAACCATCTTGGCCGAAATTCGAACGATGGAGGATGCCCGTGGCCAAGGTCCCTGCCCTGCGGAGTATGATATAGAGGATTTCGCCGGTGGTCCTTCGGCGGCTGACCTTATCGACGACGAACTGCAGCTCCTGGTGAGGGTAAATGCCTTCGTAGGCCTCCTTAGGCAGATTCTTCCTGCCAGGTCTGGGAGCAGGCGCCGCGTCGATCGCAGCGGGACGGACGTCGGCGGCCTTGGGCAGGACGGCCGACACGGAATGGGTCGGCACCGTGATGGACCGCGCCTCGATCAGTTCGCGGTCGGCCTCGATAAGCTTGAGCAGCGCTTCGACGCTGGCGGCATCGAGCCCGCGTCGCAATTCCAGGGCAGTCTGCGCGAACCTTACCGGGACATAATAAGCGGAGTCGGCGGTGAGACGGCTTAGCGGATCCTTGATGAAGATGGCCCTGTTGAGTTTTTCGGAAATAAGGGGCGTATCGAAGACGAAGAGTCTCACATGCGGCGTGAGCAGCTGTTCGAGGTCACGGAGCGCGGGAGAAGAGAAAGCCTTCTTTCCGGCCACGATGAAACCCGCCACCCGCTGGCCTCCGTGATCGCAATGAGGCAGACAAGCCTGGCCGAACTCGGAGAGATGCGCGGGATTACGGACAAACTTGTGTCCTGCGAAATAATCCTGCTTGTCCAACCCGATCGCGTTGATGACTTCGCGCCACTTGAAAAAAACGGGACGCAGGTCCGCCAGGCGTCGAAATTCGCTATAAGTCGTCTTCGCAACCAGACGGGAAAAGGATTCGTTATGGGGCTTGATCTCGATCCGCGTCAGGGATTTGGCCGAGGAAGCCGCCACCTCCAACAAACAGCTTCCGTCAGGGCCATCGGACCATCTGCCTATGCCAAACTGGGCTGAGATCAGCTGATGGACCTCTTCCGGGGGCAACTCGCTCGGGACGTTAAGCGATAATCCGATGTCAACGGACACGGGTTGCACCCAATCATTCGCTTCGCAGTCGAACCATCCCTGGCCGAATCGCGGCAGATGGACCGTCAGTTCTTCGTCCCGGGTATTCCGCGCGTCTTCCCTGAGGGTGCTGCTGAGGCCGTCCCTGGCCTCACGGTCACCATGGACAAGGAACACCCCCTTCAGTGCAGGAGCCGCGGAGCCATCCTCACCGAGCACGTAACGACAAACCGAGTGTGCATCCGCATGCCCGGAATAGTATGGCGATACGTCGTCGAACGATGATTTCACCGAGGTTGCCTTGATCTCCTGCGCTTCTTCGTCTGGTCCGAATCCGGCAGGCAACTTCAGCTTGATTTTAGACCTTTCATCATCGCCTTTGGCCGCATCGATCAGCCGGAGATAATGCCCAGGGGATTTCGCAGGCACGAAGCCCGTCAGGACGAAGGTAGCGCCCGGATCACGTGCGTGATCGCGCAGGTAGTGGAGGATGCGAGCCCCGTTCGTCGCGCCTTTTCCGCAGATGACGACATAGGGTCCGAGGGCGCCGTCCGGAGGCGCGCCCCAGCAGACTTCCATAGGCAAACCGCCCAGAGCTGCCGGAGACCGGAGCAAAGCAGGAACTCCTTTGGATTCGAAGCCAAGAAGCGACCGGAGCAACGCCAACCCTGCTTCGCGGGTGCCGCCGGCTGACTGCAAAAAAGCGGCTGAGTCATTGATGAAAGGATTTTGCGCCCCCAGGCCTTGCTCGTAGAAGGCCAGGTATTCCCTGATGAAATCACGCGCCAGGCCAGAATCGAGATATACCCTCGGAATAAGGCCGTCGCGAAGTCCTAGCTTTGCCCGGTGGAAAAGGAAAAGGTGGCATATGTCCAAGAGAAGGTCGTGGCTTCGCTGCAACGAGAACGCGGGGAAGAAGACCTTCGAATCTGTTCCTTCGCACAGGCCTCTTTCCAGGACCTGAACCAGCTTCTCCAGACGACGCACGCAGCTTCGGGCGGAATCCGGGCGCGAAGGGCGATTTCCATACGTCGACTCGGCGATGACATAATCCGAAGCAGGCGGCTGGACTCTGGCAGGAGCCATGCTCCCGGTCTCATCCGACCTTTCGACCGGACCGATGTCGCCGGAAAAAAGCACGGATGTGACAGCACCGTCGCCCTTTTCGGCCGAGAATCTGAATGCGACGGAGCCGAAAATATGCGAAGTCGGGAAGCATTCGACATGGAGGCCAGGTTCGACCTCCAAACCCACTCCAGGCACGCATGGTATGAATCGATCAAGGGCCTCCTTAAGAAGCGCGAGGGCCGCTTTGAGACGCCGCGCATCGTCGCCGAACTCGTTCTCGGCCTGATCCTGGCAGGCGATCAACGTCAGGCGGCTCGTCTCGGCGGTGCAGTATATCTTACCCGTGAACCCGGCCTCCAGCCATCGGATCAGAGCGCCGATATGATCCCCGTGGGCATGCGTGATGAAAAGGCCGTCGAGAGCACCTATCTGGCAATCCTCAGGTAGGTTTTCTGGGAAAGCTGGCTCAGTCTCGGGCCCATTACGCTGGGCCAGGCCGCAATCGATCGCGTAGGTGCGCCCCGAGGGATTGAACCGTACGAACGAACATGAACCGAGGACCTCATCCAAGGCTCCATGGAATTTCAGAAGTAGTGGCATTTTATACCAAAACGGGGTTAACCCGTTTCAAGCGGACACCAGGGCGGATGACTACACTATTCTGGAGTCAGACGACGGCCGGCTCGCCCTTCGCTTCCCTGGCCTCCCGCACGGCGGCCATCAGCCTGCCCTGCTCCGCGTCCCTGTCGTGATACCAGTCACGGCTCCAGACCCGATGGAAACGCCAGCCCTTGGAAGACAGGAACTCCTGACGCGCCCGGTCACGGGTCCTCGCCGTCGACATGGCATGGTAGGACGCGCCGTCACACTCGACGGCCAGAAGATTTCGCCCGCTCTCACGGATCACGATATCGATGCGATACCTGCCCGCGCCATACCCAGGACGGACGTCGAGACCTGCGGCCTGGAGGAATTCGATGACCTCGGCCTCGAAGACCTTGCCGCATGCCAACAGGTCCTGGGACGGTCCTGACTTCTCGCTCGGTGGTTTCTGGGTGATGCCGAAATCATTGTCAGCCTTGGCCTGACGAAGGTAAGCGAGGAACTCACGGAACCGCTGGAAGCCCTCGCTGGCAGCCGAAGATCCCGCCAGATCGTGATCCGTGAGCGAACTCACGACGGTCATGCCGAGCCGCGAGCGCGAGGTGGCGACATTGAGGCGTCGATGCCCGCCGGTCTTGGTCAGCGGACCGAGCGAGGCCGCGCTGAATCTGCCGTCCTCCCCTTTGCCATAGGTGAGCCCGAGGATGATGTGATCGGCCTCGTCCCCCTGCACGGTCTCGAGGTTACGGAGGAAGAAAGAGTCCTCATCGGACATGAACAGCTGCACGAACCCAGGTGCGTCGGCCAGCAGCTTCTCGACGAGCTCCATCTGGTTGTAATTCATGACGACCACGCCAAGCGAACGCTCAGGCCGCTTCGAAACATGCTCAGCCACCAGTTCGACGATGCGTTCGGCCTCCGCCCGGTTGATCTGCCCGACGAACCTTCCCTCAGGTACGTACTCATGCTTCAGACCGGTCCCGCTTACGACCCTAGGCGGACAGACTTCGAGGCTGCCGTCGTAGAAACGGGCGTTGTTGAAGGCGATCAGGTCAGGGGTCTCGCTTCGATAGTGCGAAAGCAGGCCGACCCTCGTCGCGGAAGGTCCCTCTTCGCGGAAGACGCCGCCGAACTCCTCAAGCACGCTTTCGACGAAATCATCCGAGTCTTCCGCATCGGTGAGTCCGCCGCGGAAGAAATTGGTCGGAGGCAGCTGTTTCCGGTCCCCGACGATGACGGACTGCCTGGCGTAGCTCATGCAGTAGACGGCTTCCATCACGCGCATCTGCGAAGCCTCGTCGAAGACCACCACGTCGAAGGCCGGTCCACCGGTCTGATCGACGCCCACGAACGAGCTAAGGCTCGCGGGACTCATCATCCAGCATGGCTTGGCGGAGCGAAGATAATCCGTCATGCCGTCCAGCCTGAGGATCTCACGGATCGAACGCATGATGCGGCTGAGCCCGGCTAGGCGGCGGATTTCGGCCGCGGCGGGGCCGTGATTCGACGCGGCCTGCTGCTGCTGTTCGTGGATCTTGCGCTTGAGCTGGGCCACCGAAAGTTCCGTGAGCTTTCCGTCCAGTTCGGCGAACTGCCTCAGAGCCTGCCCATGTTCCTCTCCGCGCGTGCCGACGGCCACGTCGCAACGGTGGAGGAAATTGAATTGGAAAACCTTCCACGCCATGCGTGGGTCGATTCGGCCGGACATCATCGCCTGGAAGAACGACTGAAGCTCGGAAACCCGGGAGATGGAACGATACCAATAGTCCTTGCGCAGCCAGGCGGCCTGCCTGGCCGTGCCGGCCTGAAGGCCGTGGCAGATGTCACGGGATTTCGCGATGTCGTCGAAATCGTCGGCCGTGAACTCGAAGATATCCCTGATGCAACCGGTCGACCGTCCCCTTCGGGCAAGCCAGTCCCGCAACAGGGCTTCGATGTCCGTCCAGAGCACCGTCGCCAGCTCGATGGAATCCCCCCCGAGCTGCAAGGTGAGCTCCTCCTTCCATTTGACCTCCCGCATGGCCTTGTCCCAGTCGGAGGATTCAGCCAATGCCCAATGCGGAGAGACATCCTTGAGCGGCCTGTAATCCTCAAGCACGCTGAGGTTTCGACCCAGCTGCTTGCGACGGATGCCGTCGCTCAAGGTCTCGCCTAGGCACATCTCCGACGCCGTCGAATCCATGCCGACCTCCGCCATGAAGCTGTCCACCGCCTTGAGTCGGGTCTCCAATACCGACCGAAGGGCCGGAAGTTCATCCAGCCCCAGTTCACCCGCGAGCTGGACGATGCGGTTGTCCAGCATCATCGACAGACCTTTGGCATGCTGATCGGCGGTGCGTCGTGGGTTCGACCAATAGGCGGCGACGACGTCGGGCTTGGCGACGAAAAGTCCGTTCCATCGGCAATCGGCGACATGCTGCGCCGCGGTCATCATCGTGCGCAGTTCGCCGTCCTTGAGGATGCGCTTGCAGTTCGCCTTGGCGGGATCGGCTAAGAACAGGTCCTCCAGACTTGTCAGCAGCGGGAGCAATTTGCTGGATTCATGGAAACGCCAAAGTGAGTCCCTGACCTCCAAGGTATGCCGGCACAGGTCTAGCCAATCACGCCAGCCCATTTCCTCAGGCAACGATTGGGCGTAGAGGCTTCTCAGGAACACCTTGCACTCCGCGGAGGGACGGAAGTACTTGAAGATCGGAGCTTCTCCGCCTTCGGCGCATTCATAGACTTCCGCAAAAGCCTCCGGAGGGAGACCAAGCAGCCGGACGAGGTTCGGCACCTGCGGCCGGGCAAGCGACGGAGTAGCCACCCAGGGTCCGCGTTCGCAGAGGTCGGAGAGTTCCTGGATTCGCAGCCTCCACGTCGAGATCTCATCGTTAGGCGGCGAAGGCTGACGCCACCACGCCAAGGGCAACGCAGAACCCAGGACGCGAAGATTATCATGGATCGAGAGGATCGAACGGAGTTCGGACACCGCGCCCGTCGCCTTGGATCCGATGAGGTCGCAGAACTGCCGGGCGAGGCCGTAAGACGTGACCACCGATGTGACGTCGGCTTCCAGGCTTGTCCTTAGGCTCCTGAGTTCGGACCAGGTGATCCTTTCCGCCGAGGAACCCAGCGCCCGACCCAGCTGGGCGAGGCTCCGGGAGTACTTGATGTCGTCGAATTCCGCGAAACTGACGGGATGAACCCGCATCTGCAGGTTCTGGAGCTCCTGCCACTCAAGCCTGAGGCCGGCGAGGTTCCCCGAAGCGGCCTGAGCGCAGGCGAGCAGGACGCGCGAACCGACCGGCTGGGACAGGACCAACCGGGATACGTAGGCCGCACGGACCACGTCGCGGACGGAGTCCAGCGGCGCGATCAGTCCCAACCTTACGAGTCGTTCATGCAGGGCCGGCAGCTCGTCGTTGAGTTCGACCAGTTCCTTCACCGACGATCGCAGCTTGGATTCGGACGCCGGATCGGCCTGGTAAAGCTCGCCGCGCACCTGATTCCATGGGGACGCATCGTCCTTGAGTTCGGCGGCCATCTCGGCCCACTCGCTGACGACGAGGCTTAGTTCCTGGAGGCGCTGATGCGTCAGAGACGAATGCGCCGGAATCTCGAACAGCTGCAGATGTTCTCCCAGCTCCCTCTTGAGCCGGATCAGGGCCGCGACGCCCTCATGCTTGGCGAGGTCGTTCGCTGCCGGGTGAAGCGGAGAACACCCGCGGTTCCAGCCGTCGTTCAAGTGCTGACGGAGAGACCTGAGCTGGGCGAGTGAGCCATCCTGAGGGCGAGGCACGCGGGGCGCGGCCGAAGCGGCCTGTTGCACGAAGGCCTTTCGCTCCGCGTTCTCATCATGCAGGAAGAGCAAGGCTTCGCCCAGGCCGGCCCTTTCGAGACGCTCCTTCACCTGCGCGACGGCGACGGCCTTCTCGCAGACGAAGAGGACCTTCTTGTCCTTGAGGATGAAGTTGGCGATGATGTTGGCGATGGTCTGCGACTTGCCCGTGCCCGGAGGTCCTTCCACCTGGAGGCTGACGCCTTGGTCGGAAAGCTGGATGACACGGAGCTGGCTGTCATCGCAAGGCATCACGATACCAAGCCCTTCGATGCCCGCGTCCCCGACCGGAGGATTCGCCGGCTCGATGACCCTGCCCTCGAGCTTCGCCTTCACGACTTCGTTGGCGGCGAGGTTCTGGGCCATGACATCCTCCTTGAGATGTCTCGTGATCCGGATGTCCGCGCTGCTGATGTTGGCGAGAACGTAAGCCTCGTCGATGGTCGCGGAGGCTCCGCAGAGCAGTCTCAGCAGGCCGACGGCGTTGCCGACTTCCGAAAGCCCGCCGAGGGGAACCTCCGCAGGAAGGTCTGACGCCGGCCCGGCCCCTGCCTGTGCCAGCAGGAGCGGGATCATCGGATTCAATTCCCAACCCGTATCATCCGATGCCTGCCTGAGCCTGTAGCCGGAAGGTCCCGTCAGCAGTTCGGTCTTCAGAAGATAGATAGGAGCCTTGGTCTTCTTCGTCGGGTCGCTCGGCCATGGCATCTCGAGCCGTCCGCAGATCAGATGCAAGGAACGCTCCCCTTTTTCCCGGAGGGAGCTCTTGGATGCGTCCAAGAGGCGCTTGAAGGCCAGGGATCCACGCTCAGCGACCTCGGCGAGACCGCCTTGGTCGACCTCTTCCGCCCGGATTACCGCGACCTGCTGGCATCGGCCGTCACGCAGGACGGTCAGAGGCGACGAACGGCTGACGCTGGCCGAACGACGCAGCACCTCCTTGACGTAGTCTGTGAC
>JACCDI010432324.1_pt1 | contig 19563 bp, 19 predicted proteins | sample 7442791 | NCBI WGS metagenome assembly JACCDI01 (sample SAMN15323434, study PRJNA562643) | freshwater metagenome | isolation source: river surface water | place: USA:Blue River Watershed | collected 2017-08-15
ATTACGACTCGATCACCGTAATGCTTTTTGAGGCCCACGACCCTCAGACGAGGCTTTGTCCAATCAATCACAGGGTTACCCCGTTTTGCTCTCGCTCTGCATAACGCTTGGCAACAGCATCAGCAATCCGAATGGTTGGAATTGCCAAGAGGACGAAAAGAAGACCCGCCAATACATAAGGTGTGAAGTTTGCAAACTTGGCAACTTCTATTTGCGCTCCCCGAACAGCATCAATTGCCCCAAGGACAGAGATCAGACCAACGTCTTTTTGCAGAGCAACAAAGTCATTCATCAGCGGAGGAACTACCCTTCTAACCGCCTGCGGAAGAACAACCAGGCGCATCGATTGACCGTAACTAAGGCCAAGCGATCTGGCAGCCAGTCTTTGGGAAGGGTGAATAGATTCAATTCCCGCTCTAAAGACCTCTGACACATACGCGCTGTATGTGAGCGTTAGGGCAATTGTTCCAAGCACTTCAGCTGGGATTCGACCAACAAATTCCAGTCGCAACCCAGGAATGCCGAAACCCACCAGATACAAAACGATGATTAGTGGTAATCCTCGGAACAGATCTACATAGCCCTTCGATAAGACTCTGATGGGAAAGAACACGGGTGACTTCAGTGTTCGAAGGATTGCTAGCAGTAATCCAAAAAACAAGACCAGAATCGAAGCAGCTACCAGCACTCGCAGGTTTAGAAGAAGGCCGTCAAAAACTCTTGGAAAGGCCTGAACTGCGACTTCCCAGGTGAAAAACGAAGACTCAACCCTGGACCAGCCTGGGGTTGCAATAAGCCCAAACCAAACGATTAGAGCAAAAACAATCGTGCTGAGAAATGCCACCCAGACACTTCTTCGCTGCTTGGTTTTCCTATACCCACGGCGCGCAAGCTCAGCCTCTGAAACTTGCTTATCTTCTAGCGCCATGCTCTACCTTGCTTAGAGAAATAGGTGGGGCGATTTTCTCGCCCCACCTATTGTGTCTTAGAACTGCTACTTAAGCACAGGAGCGCCAGCGTAATCAGCAAGCCACTTGGCTTCGATCTCAGCTAGCTTTCCGCTTGCACGTAGTCGGTCGATTGCAGCCGATACCGCTGCAGTCAAAGGTGAGCCCTTGTCTAGTACTAGACCGAAGCTGTCGCCTGACTCAGCACCTTCAAGCTGACCGAGAATCTTTCCGCCCTCAAGTTCAACTGCTGTGAGGTAGAAAGCTGTTGGCAGGTCAACAACGATTGCATCGACCTGACCATTTGCTAGCGCAGCCTTGGCATCATCGTTCGAGTTGAACGCCTGAGCACCCGCGGTTGGCTGAATGATGTCCTCGATTGCTGCCAGAGATGTGGTTCCAGTAGCGGCACCAATTAGAAGTCCTTTCAGGCCTGCTAGGTCAGTCACTCCCTCAGCTGCAGATCCAGCAACTGTGATGACTGTCTGAGTGGTCAGGTAGTAAGGCGATGAGAAATCAACGTTTGCTTTTCTCTCTTCAGTAATTGAATACTGCTGAAGGTTAAAGTCAAAGTTCTTAGCGCCTGGCTGAATTGCCTCGTCAAAGGTTGTGCGAACCCAGACGACATCTTCAGGTGCAAAGCCAAGCTCTGCGGCAATCGCGTAAGCAACTGCTGCTTCGAATCCTTCACCGGACTCAGGTGCATCTCCAACAACCCATGGCTCATAGGCTGGAAGTCCAGTACCGATAGTTAGCTTGCCTGGGGTAAGAGTCTGAAGCTCACTGGTCTCTGCCGGTTCAGTGGTCTCAGCGGTCTCAGTTTCAGCAGGGGCACACGCCGCCAATGAAACTGCAAGTGTTGAAGCCGCAATACCCGCCAGGGCAGCGCGACCAAGTTTTCCAAATTTAGACATGTTTTCTCCTGGGAAAGATTTGGTGGGTCGCTCATATTTTGCCCTATTGATGGGCATCAAAGTAGCCAAACCCTGAAGTATTGCGAACTGTTACAACCCAGAGGGTATTCTTTTGGTATTCGCAGGCCTGCGAGCACCCCCCCCATCATCGGAGCTGCTTTGCAATTGCATCAATTCCAGCAGGTCAAGCTAACTGACCGTGCCGAGGCACTGCTGTCAGCTCTAGCTGAGCGCGTGGTGATTGCAGACGGCGCGATGGGAACCATGCTCCAGGCCCAAAAGCCATCGCTTGAGGACTTTCAGAATCACGAGGGCTGCAATGAGATTCTCAATGTCACAAGGCCTGACATAGTCGTTGGCGTTCATGACGCCTACTTTGAAACCGGAATTGATTGCGTAGAGACCAATACTTTTGGTGCTAACTGGTCGAATCTCTCCGACTATGGCATTGAAGATCGCATCCAAGAATTGGCCAGAGCTGGTGCTGAGCTGGCAAGACAGTCGGCTGAGAAGTTTCAGGCGCAAGACGGCAAAATGCGCTGGGTGTTGGGCTCGATGGGACCAGGAACAAAGCTTCCTTCCCTCGGACACGTAAGTTACGCCTACCTCAAAGAAACCTTTGCACTTCAGGCCAAAGGACTAATTGAAGGTGGTGCAGATGCCTTCATGATTGAAACCTCTCAGGACCTTCTCCAGACAAAAGCCGCTGTGAATGGCTGCAAGCTCGCAATCGTGGAAATGGGAGTTCGACTTCCCATATTTGTTGAGGTAACTGTAGAAACAACCGGGACCATGCTGATGGGAAGCGAGATTGGCGCAGCGCTCACAGCCCTCGAACCACTTGGTATAGACATGATCGGTCTGAACTGCGCAACTGGACCAGCAGAAATGAGCGAGCATCTTCGCCAACTCTCTCAGCGGGCAAAGATTCCAGTAATGGTCATGCCCAATGCCGGTCTTCCGATTCTTCAAGGTGATGGTGCCTACTACCCGCTAACACCAAATGAGCTTGCAACAGCGCACGAGCAATTCATCAAAGAATTTGGTATTTCACTGGTTGGAGGCTGCTGCGGCACCACCCCAGAACACCTTAGAGCCGTTGTTGAAAGAGTCGGCGGCAAGAAGCTAATCAATCGGAAACAATCAATTGAGCCAGGCGTTGCCTCTCTCTATCAGCATGTTCCACTCAAGCAGCAGAACACCTACCTTGCAATCGGTGAGAGAACCAACGCCAATGGATCAAAGGCATTCCGCGAAGCCATGCTTGAAGAGCGCTGGGATGACTGCGTTGAGATCGCTAAGAAGCAGGTGCGTGATGGGGCTCACCTGCTGGATGTATGCGTTGACTACGTCGGACGTGATGGCGTAAAAGATATAAAGGAGATTGTCTCCAGATTTGCCTCTGCCTCCACCCTGCCGCTGGTAATCGATTCAACAGAGCCACCCGTAATGCAGGCGGGACTGGAACTAATTGGCGGACGCCCAGTTATTAACTCGGTCAATTTTGAAGATGGCGACGGACCCCAGTCCCGCTTTCAGAAAACCATGCCACTGGTCAAAGAGCACGGTGCTGCTGTTGTCGCCCTCACAATTGACGAGCAGGGACAGGCCAGAACAAAAGAGGACAAGGTAAGAATTGCCTCGCGCCTGATTGATACGCTCACCAAAGATTGGGGCCTGAGAGTCGAAGATGTGATTGTCGACTGTCTGACCTTCCCAATTGCAACTGGACAAGAGGAAACCCGTCGCGATGCAATCGAAACGATTGAAGCCATTCGCGAAGTCAACCGGTTGTATCCAGGAGTCCACACCACACTCGGTGTTTCCAATGTTTCATTTGGACTAAATCCTGTTTCAAGAGCGGTCCTCAACTCTGTCTTTCTTCACGAGGCTTACGAGGCAGGACTTGACACCGCAATCATTGATGCGGCCAAGATAGTTCCACTTTCTTCAATTGATGAAAACCAGAAAAAGGTTGCTCTCGATCTGATTTATGACAGACGTGAATACGATGCAGACGGCTCAATCACCTACGACCCGCTATCAGCAATGCTTGAGATGTTTGCCGGGGTCAATTCCGCATCGCTAAAGGACGCTAGGGCAGCCGAACTGGCCGCTTTGAGCGTCACTGAGAGGTTGCAGCGAAGAATCATCGATGGAGAAGCCAAAGGGTTAGATGCAGACCTTGAACTTGCCATGTCAGAGGGCCTCAGTGCTCTGTCAATAATTAATGACCATCTCCTCGAGGGCATGAAGGTCGTCGGTGAGAGGTTTGGCAAGGGTGAGATGCAGCTTCCCTTCGTGCTTCAATCAGCCGAGGTCATGAAAACCGCAGTTGCTCTACTAGAGCCGCACATGGAAAAGACCAGTGAAAGTGGCAAGGGAACGATGGTCCTTGCAACCGTCAGAGGCGATGTCCATGACATTGGTAAGAACCTGGTCGACATCATTTTGACAAACAATGGCTACAGGGTCGTGAACATTGGAATCAAGCAGCCCATCAACGACATTATTTTGGCAGCAGAAGAAAACAACGCAGATGTCATAGGTATGAGCGGTCTGCTTGTGAAATCCACACTGGTCATGAAAGAGAATCTTCAAGAACTAACCACTCGCGGACTGGCCAAACGCTGGCCGATAATTCTTGGCGGGGCTGCGCTGACCAGAACCTTCGTTGAAGACGACCTTGCCGGCGAATTTGATGGTGTGGTTCGCTATGCCAAGGATGCTTTCGAAGGGTTATCACTGATGGAGCCGCTGGTGAAAATTGCCAGAGGTGAGAGTCCAGATAAGGCGGGACTTCCTCCACTAAAGAAGAGGATCCACGCGAAGACTCAGCTAACCCTCACAGACGAAGCAGATCTACCAACCCGATCAGACGTAGTTAGCGATAACAAAGTTCCGAATCCGCCATTCTGGGGAACCAGATTGGTGAGAGGCATAAAGCTAGCCGACTACGCAAGTTTCTTGGATGAACGCGCTACGTTCATGGGACAGTGGGGACTAAAGCCCTCACGTGGCGATGGCCCCGGTTATGAGGAGCTGGTTGAGAAAGAAGGCCGGCCAAGACTTAGGTATTGGCTCGACAAAATTCTGGCCGAGGGCATCTTCGATGCCTCGGTTGCCTACGGCTACTTCCCGGTCTACTCCTCAGGAAACGATGTCGTAGTCCTTCACCACGCTGACGATCCAACTGGTGTGCTTGGTAGAAAGGGCCTACTTGCTCCAGATGGCGCTTCGGGAAACATTGGGCAAGAACGGCTGAGGTTTAGCTTCCCAAGACAGAGAAGAGATCGTCACCTATGTCTAGCCGACTTCATTCGCTCGAAAGAGAGCGGGGTGATAGATGTGCTTCCAGTCCAGCTGGTAACGGTTGGTTCTCGAGTGGATCAGTTCACACAAAGACTCTTTGAGGAAAACTCCTACCGCGAGTATCTAGAGCTGCACGGGCTTGCAATGCAGCTGACCGAAGCCTTAGCTGAGTTTTGGCACAGCCGCATCAGACACGAGCTAGGTTTTGGCAGCGAAGACCCAGAGAATCTCGCAGGATTCTTTGGCCTTGAATATCGCGGTGCTCGATTCTCGCTTGGTTACCCCGCCTGCCCAGAGATGGAAGACAGAAAGAAAGTTGTTGAGCTGCTAAAGCCTGAGAGGCTGGGCATCGAGCTCAGTGAAGAACTTCAGCTACACCCCGAGCAGTCAACGGATGCTTTTGTTTTCCATCACCCTGAGGCCAAGTACTTCTCGGTTTAGATTTTTGCTCGTTGGAAAGTGCGAATCATTGCCTTTCCAAAAACCAAGATAAACACCGCCACTGAAACTGCCCGAACGGTGTCCCAGGTGAGTGTTGAGGAAAGTAGTGAATAGGTCAGGAAATTGGCTAGGTTCTCAACGCCAGTCAGGTTTGCCGAATAGGAAATTGAAGTATCAAAGCCTGTTGCGTAAGGCCAGAACCAGGCATTCATGATCAAACCGAACAGATAACTTGCAACCACCGCGTAAGCAGCAAGAAGCGGAACGGAATACCTTCGGCTAGTTGCGCGGATTCGAGCCCCTGCTCCCACCCAGCCAACGGCAAACATTTGGAACGGTGTCCACGGTCCGATGCCACCAAAAAATAGTGATGAGACGAGAATCGTCATTGCTCCAAGTAAAAATCCGAAACGCGAACCAAAAGCAGCGGCTCCGAGAATCACAATCGCAAAGACCAGCTCGAAGCCACCTGTGCCGCCCGTTGCAATCCTGACTGCAGCCCCTAATGCAGATAGGAGACCCAAGAGAGCTATTTGCTTGGGGCCAATTAGATCCCCATCAAGAATCAGAAGTGCTGCCCCCGCACACAGAACAATTGCAGGAATAACAAGTATCTGAATCAGACCCTGGTCAAAGGCAAAACCGAGCGTCCAAAACGGCCATAGAAAAATTGACAATGCGACTAGAGACAAAATCCAAAGGTAAATGCTGCGCCTCATTTGGTACCTACCTCAGCAGCTCTATTTGTGACATCAGTCAGAGATATGGTTTTGTCTGCTAAAGACTTCGCAAAGAAAAGATCATGAGTGGCAAAAACGATGGCACAGCCAGTTTCCTGAACACAACGCAGTGTCTCGGCCAGTTGAGCTCTGGATCTGGAGTCAAGGCCCTGAACTGGTTCATCCAGAAGCAGAAGTTGCGGCTTGTGACTTAGCTGCATGGCGGTGGCAAGTGCTAGTTGAGTTCCTATTGATAGGTCTAGTGGGTGCCTAGCAAAGTCGCTACCGTCAGGTTCGACAAGGCTGAGAAAGGTTGTTTTTGTGTACCCCTTGGCCACAGAACCAACCTTGTCTGCGCGAGCAAGCTCCTCATCAAGTGAGCCGGTGACAAAGTAGTCGCCAACTTTGTCAGGGACAAGCGCAACGATTTTTGGATTGGGACCAACAAATTTCTCTCCGTGCACATAAACGCAATTTTGTGCCGTGGCTATGGCTCTGAGAATTGTCGTCTTACCCGAACCGTTTGCTCCAGTAATCGCAGCAATCTCTCCCTGGCGCAGCTCCAGCTTGAATGGCTTAATTGTTTTGTTATTTAGTGCGATCTCTGGCAACTCAATCTCAATCGATTTCTCTCGACCAACAACCTGATTTTTCCGAGCGATTGGAATTGGTTCTGCGAGGGCCATGCCCGGAAGCAGTTTCCCGCTTTCGAGATACCAGTAAATTGCCTGCAATCCGGTGAAAGATGAAATTCGATGTTCAGCAATAATCACCGTGACACCAAGCTTGGCCAATTCCTCACATTTACTCAGAAGTCGAGCCAGACGTTGTTGGTCCAAAGCTGCCGCGGGTTCATCCAGTAAAAGTACCGACGGGTTTCGCTTTAATTCTTGCTCAAAAGCAAGCTCATATGCCTCACCGTGAGACAGTCCATACCCAAATCGATCTGAGCCATGAAGATCTGCTTTGGGTATGCCATCCTGCGGGAACTGAGGAACAAAAGAGGTGAGTGCGGAGGCGTTGGCAAACGACCTAAGGCTGACTTCACCCAGTTGAAGTTCGCCAGTTATTTCTCTACCGAAATGCTCTTGGGTTTGACCAGCTATCGCTTGTAGGAGAGTCGACTTGCTACTGCCAGTGGCACCGGTTATGACGTGAATGGATCCGGCTTGAAATACCACGGAAATAGGACCTAGTTCGCCTACCTTCAGGTTTGAGATTCTTACATCACAAACGATTCGGGGCCGCGCTTCACTCCTTGCAAGGCGCAGAGCAATTGCACCGGCCTTCACGATAGTTCTCTCTAGAAGCGGAACAAGGCTTGACCAGCGCGACTCACCGCGAAGTTTGCGCGCATAGAAAACCTCTCGAGCAGAATCAGCGATGCTGTTTATGCTCGCGAGGGAAATACCAATTGACGTCAAGACTTTCTTTCCATAAGGGGCCTTGGAAGAAAGATTAGAAAGATAGTTTTCCGATAAAAGTAAGGAAAGAGTTCCAAAAACGAGTATTGCTAATGCAAAAGGAACTGCCAGCTGAACGTTTCTCAAAATTCCCTCGAGAGAAACTTCTCCCAGTAACTCCACATGCCTAAACGGACCGGAAAGACGCAAAGTGGGTAAATCGAGAATTATGGTCTTGCCATCCAGGCCAGAAAAGATAAACGCGTAAACCAAACGCAGAACAATAAAACTGACAGCTAGGACCGCCGTCAGAATTAGTCGCGATTTCTTAGAAATTACTTGCCCTCAGGAGTTGGAGTTTGGCCAGCGAGAGAAAAAGCAAGCCCTACGGAATCACCGGCCGACAGCTGTAGAGAGCCGACACCTTCGGTGGCGTATTCCCATTCCGAGCTGCCACTTTTCTTTACCCAAAGTGCCCAGTAGGCAAAAGCCGGTGGCATGTCCTGGCAAGTTTCCAAATGAGGATCATTGCCCTCAACTTCGAGGGGCTCATCCGCCGATGGAACATTATTGACTCGGCAAACCACCTGATCACCGTAAGTCGCGGTTCCTTCGGTGATTACCGAAGCTGCCTCAAGAATTGTCTTAGTCAGCTCACTTTCCCCAGAGAAAGTGACGCATTTGGCGATGTTTTGACCTTCGCCAGAAAAGTTCACAAAGACGCTAACGCCTGCGCAGTCTGAGCCCAGATCGGTAGCCGAAGGCGCTGAAGTGCAGCCCGCAATCAGTGGTGTAGCGAGCAGAAGAACCAGAAATTTACGCATTTGACCTCTAACTGGGCCAGTTTAGTTGCGAAATAACTCAGGGGGGATGGTGGTTAGGAAAGGGATGGAAATAAAAGGAAAGACTTTTCTTGTTTGCGGAGCCTCTGGGGCACTTGGATCCGAGCTTGTCAAGATTTTACGGGAGCAAGGTGCCACGGTTTTGGGCACAGCTACTTCCAATGACACCGCGGCTGCAATTCCAGCCGGTGTAGAGGTTCGCCTGCTTCTTGACTACACAAAGCCGGAGAGCATCAAGACACTCACCGACTATCTAATAGCCTCAACGGAAATCGACGGCATCATCAATGCCAGCGGCGTTGTCGCGTTCGGAGAGGCAACGCAACTTGAACCAGATATCCTGAAAAAACTTTTTGAGATAAACGCGATTGGACCAATTCAGCTGTTCAGTGCTCTTTCTCCACTACTGGCAAAGAAGTCTGAGAGTGTTGTTGTGAATCTGACAGGCGTAGTTGCCGAGGCAGCTCTTCCTGGAATCGCTGCTTACTCAGCTTCAAAGTTTGCAATTGAGGGATTCTTGCAGGGTGCCGCAAGAGAGTGGCGCCGAAGCGGGACAAGAGTAATTTCTGCAAGACCTGGTCATACCGAAACCGGTTTAGCGGATCGAGCAATTGCCGGGGTTGCACCGAAATTCCCTCCGGGAAAGACAGCTCATGAGGTTGCGAGCCGAATTGTTCACGCAATTTTGGCTGATGAAAAGGAATTGCCCTCTAGCTCTTTCTAATACTGAAACCGTAGGTCTTAGTTTCGTTTTCAGCAATTAGCACTTCCGACAGGTGAGTATTGAAGGCATTCGTTCTGCAACTCATCGGTTCAATAGCGAGCATGCTCACAGCTGATTGATTGGGTCTGTAAAGCATGAAGTATTCAAATCCTTTCAAAATTGAAAGGTCGAGTTGGTAACTTTCAGTCTCAAGCTTTGCAGTTTTTGCGCCATAGAAGCAGTCATCGAGATCTCCGCCCGAGTAGGTAAAGCCTGCGATAGATTCCTCGCCAATAGGAATCATTTTCTCGTCGACAGTAATTCGATTTGTGAAGTCGGCGGAAAAAGCAAATTTCTCACCAACCAGGAAGTAGGGGTGAAAACCAAGTCCAAATAGAGCTGGCTGCCCTAGGTTGGTTGCGGATGCGTCGAATCGAAATTCATCTTCTGTGATTGTGTATTTCACAATTAGCTCAATGGCGAAGGGATAGCCCTCATCGCTGCCGAACCCGTAGCTGAAACTGATGCTTGATTCCGATTGGTCAGTAACCCCTAAAGCTCGCTCAAAAAGCAGTCCGTGATTTGCATTTCCTTGACTGTCGAGAATTTTATGCGCCAGAGTCTGGCCCCCAAAGGAATAACTCCCTCCAGCTAGACGATTGGGCCAGGGAGCCAAAAGAGAACCAAAGAACATGGATTTGGGCTCGCCGGCTGCCTTGTGAGAGACAATCTGAACTCCCCCAAGTGTGAGCTCAGTGAGGGCAGCTCCGATCGGGGAAATTACTGCCATACTGGTAGCGCTCGCGGTTTTCCGTGAGATTCTCAGTTGCTCTTCAGGGTGCAAATTTGGCACCTAACAATGCTATTGAGTGAGTAGGTGAGAAGCTGAGTGAAAGCCAGAATTAGTGGCAAGCTCGCGGATGGAAGAGACATCTTCTACTTCGATGACGCTTCCTCCTCCCACCCTCAAGCGCGCAAGCAGGATACTCGTGACCTTCCGGAGCGGCCGCAAACCGCGCAGCTAAGGTTTGATCCTCTTTCATCAGAGTGGATCACGGTTGCTTCTCATAGACAACAGCGAGCGTTTCTACCTCCCGCGCATGCCTGTCCGCTCTGCCCGACCACCCAGGACAACCTGAGCGAGCTACCCGACATGTTCGATGTCGCGGTTTTTGAAAACAAAGGTCCCGCATTTGGACCCGAAGCTTTGCCAATCGATCTGCCCAATGGGGAGAGATTTGGCTTTGCAACAACCGCCTATGGAAGATGCGAGGTAGTCGTCTTCAGCCCAGAGCACAAGGGAAGCCTTGGCGCAATGAGCGTGGAGAGGATTCGGACCGTATTCGGCGCATGGATTGATAGAACTGACGAATTGCAGCGACTAGCTGGCGCGGTTCAGGTATTTCCATTTGAGAATCGAGGCGAGGAAATTGGAGTCACGCTCCATCATCCGCACGGTCAGATTTACGCTTATCCATTTGTAACACCGACAACAAGAAAACTTATTCAAAGTATTGACAGCTACTCTGGTGACTTTTTTCAATCCTTACTGGATTTTGAGAAGTCCGGACAGAGAAAAGTGATTGATTCAGACAATTTCTTGGCCTATGTTCCATTTGCGGCCAGGTGGCCAATCGAAGTCCATCTTCTGCCCAAGAGAAACATCAGTGACCTAGCCCAACTTCGAGATGCTGAGACTGAGGAATTAGCGGTTGTTTATAAGAAACTGCTTGGAGCAGTAGACGGGATGTATGAAACCCCAACTCCATACATCTCTGCCTGGCACCAAGCTCCGATGATAGAAAATCGTGAGCGCGTTCGCCTGATGCTGCAAATCACCTCGCCAAGAAGAGCCGCCGACAAGTTGAAATACCTAGCAGGATCCGAGAGCGCTATGGGGGCCTTCGTGGGTGATATCGCACCCGAGGAGACGGCTGGAAGATTGCGAGAATTAGTCGGTGATTAACGAGGTCAAGGCGAAGTTTGCCAATCTCTTTGAACATGCTCCAGATGGAGTCTGGTCAGCTCCAGGAAGAGTGAATCTAATTGGCGAGCACACCGATTACAACAATGGGTTTGTATTCCCCTTTGGAATCGATAGACGCACATGGGTGGCTCTCTCTTTGAGGAATGACCGTATAGCGAGGGTTGGATCAACCTTCTCAAATGAAGTTTTCGAATATGAGCTATCGGAAAACAAACCAGCCGATTTGGCGTGGGCTCTCTACCCACTCGGAGTGGCATGGGCCATGTCTGAGAGATCAGGCAAAGGTTTTGATGCCTTCTTTGTTTCTGATGTGCCGGTCGGTGCAGGACTTTCATCCTCAGCCGCCATTGAGTGCTCGATAGCGACAGCACTTAATGATGTCTGGCAGTCCGGTTACACCCGCCAGGAACTGGCACTGATCGGCCAGAAGGCGGAAAACCAGGTCGTTGGGGCACCCACTGGAATTATGGATCAAACAGCCTCAATGCTCGCCAAGGCAGATTGCGCTGTTCTAATTGACTGTCAGAGCCTCGCTACTGAACTAGTCGAACTAGGTCTTACCCAAAAGGAACTGGTGGTGGCAGTGATTGACACCCGAGTTGCACACCGCCACTCTGACGGTGGCTACCGCGTCAGACGCGAGGCATGCGAGAAGGGTGCGGCCATCATGTCCGTAAATTCGCTTCGCGATCTCACTGCAGAGGATCTCTCAAGAGCAAGTGAGCTTATGGACGAGCTAACCTTCAGGCGCTGTAGACACGTGATCACCGAAAACCAAAGAGTGATTGATGCCGTGAACGCGCTGAAATCTGAAAACCTCGAGAGAATGGGAGATCTCATGCTCCAATCACACGCATCCATGAGGGATGATTTTGAAATTTCAATTCCCGAACTTGACCTAGCTGTCGAGACCGCGATGTCAGCTGGTGCGATTGGGTCGAGAATGACTGGTGGAGGCTTTGGTGGTGCAGCCATAGCCATAATTAATCAGTCAAAACTGGGTGAACTTCGCAGCCAGTGCCTGGAAGCCTTCAGTAATCAAGGATTTATTGAGCCAAATGTGTTTTCTGTTACCCCAAGTGATGGAGCAAGGCGCGACTACTGAGCAACGACCCTAACGCCAGCATCCACCATTTCATCAATGGCTGCCTCAGTTGACTGAGGGTTCACCCCCGCTGTGAGGGAAGTAATGACCTTTACGTTTAGGCCATGCTTGAGTGAATCAAGTGCGGATGCCCTAACACAGTAGTCAGTGGCTATCCCAACCACATCCACTGAGCTAATTTCCAGATCACTTATTACCTGTGCGAATGACTTGCCGCTTTCATCGATGCCATCAAAAATTGAATAGCCGTTTGCAGACTGACCTTTTTTTATGTGAATGTCAATCAGTTTTCCGTCAAGGTTGGGGTGATACTCGGCCCCTTGACTGCCAGCTAGGCAGTGCAGGGGCCAGGTTTTCACAAAGTCTGGTTCATTCCCATGAGGAGGAAAGTGACCATCATTTAGCTCGCCAGGCGTATGCCAATCTCGAGACGCAATTACGTAGTCGTAATTCGATTTTCCTGAATTGAGGTAGTCAGTGATTTTCTGAGCCACGGCTGCGCCGCCGGCACACGCTAGCGCTCCTCCCTCGCAGAAGTCATTCTGGACATCGATTACTAGCAGTGCGTTATTCATTAGTCATTCACCAGAGTAATTCCGCAACTATAAAATCCCATAACAAGCTCATCCAGAGCTTCCTGGTTTGCAATGGTCACATCACCGAGGTTATAAGCGGTGAAGATGAGCCTTGATCCATCTTCGGGTGTGAGAAAACCAGCAAGTGTGTAGCCAGTTCGAATCCAGCCCGTCTTGGCAATAACCTTTCCAACTGCGTCCTCAAACCTATAGCTGAGTGATCCGGGTGTTCCTGAAACTGGCATTCCATCAAAAATGACTTGAAAGTTCTTGTATCGCTGATCAATCTTCTGCAGAAGTTGATTCACGGTTGCAGGTGAAACCTGATTGAATCTCGACAACCCGGATCCGTCTTCCACCTTTAGACCAGTTAAATCTATGCCTGTGCCACTAAGCGCTGCTCGATAAGCCTGAGTGAGAGAAGCGAATGATCCATCGAGTCCAAGGTCTAGTGACACCAGACGCGCAATTGCTTCAGACAGGGAGTTGTCACTAACAGTCAGCATGTAGTCGATCCAGACCGTGAGCGGGGCAGATCTGACACTCGCGATCTCAATCGCATCTGCAGGAGCTTTCCCCTTGCTTAGGAAAGCGCCTGATGCCTTTGCTCCCAGCTCCTGCTTGAACCACTCCCCTGCCCTCGCAACCGGATCCGTTGATCTAGCCGAGTCTTTGGAGGCGGGATTGTCTCTGTCGCCATCAATCTGCAGCGCTGAAACATAGGACATGTAACCTTCGGAAAGCCCGCGCTTGTCCCAGACGCTTTGATACTCGCCCTTCGAGCCTCCATAGAGAGTGGTGTCTAGGACTATCTGGCTGAAGGTTTGTGTTTGGGACCAAGCTCCGATTTGCCGAGCAAGGTCCGAAAGTTTTGGTGCGTTGCGATAGACCGAGTTAGCTCCTGGCTTGGTTCTTGAAAGTGTTACATCTCCAGCCCCAACCAGATAGATGATGGATGGATCCTTGGCATCTGCGTAAACACGAGTTGTGACTCTATAGTCCGGGCCAAGAGTTTCAAGTGCTGCAGCGGCTGTCAACAACTTCATGACAGAAGCTGCCCTTGCCGGAGTAGTACTTGCACGATCAAATAGAACTTTGCCAGTGGCAGCATCAATTACCTGAGCCTGTAGGTCCAGAACCAGCGGATTTTCTTCAAGCTCTTTAACGGAGCACTCGATTATTTCTGGCGATATGCTGGCACTCTCGCTGACAACTACTTCACTGCTGTCTGTAGCGCTTGTGTTTTCTACTACATCAGCGGTCAGATTACTTTCATCAGAACTTGATCCTCCCAGAGGTCCAGCAAACAAAGCAGCCAGGACGACCAGTCCTGTGACTAGGCCACCCGAGACCCCAAATAGAATTGGCTTTAGTTCAGAGAAAGATTTCACCAATGAAGCATAAACTCTCCATCGCCCTTGGACTGGTCTTAGCGGTTTCGCTACCAGCGAGCGCTCACGACGAAGTGGTTGGACAAACCCCAGAGCAGGGCTCAATAGTTCAGGCTGGAGAGCGAGAAATAGCTATCGAAATTAGCGGAACGCCGATGATTCTTGAAGATGGCTCCGGCAACAAGATCTCTGTAACCCTGCCAGATGAATCTTCCCTCTACGAGGGATGCCTCGTCATAGAGGGGAAAAAGGGTTTCCTGCCAGTTGACCTCGACCAATCAGGTGTATACAAAGTCAGTTGGCGAATGGTTTCCTCAGATGGACATCCAATCAGTGGCGACTTTAGCTTTCAGCTTGAAAACCCAAACGGATATGTTGCAAATCCCGAGTTTCAATACCCAGATTGTGCTGCTCAGCCAATGTTGATTTCAGAAGCTCCGCAAGACTTCTACTGGGTGCTTTGGCTATCCCTTGGTGCTGCGGCTGGAATTATTGTCTTCCTGCTTCGGCCTAAGAAACGCCCAAAGCAAAGCTAGAGCTGTTAGTACGACTCCCCCAGCGACGGTTTCAAAACCTATTGCTAGACGGCCACCAGCTGGAGCTGCAAAGAGCGAATAAAGAACATCGAGAGCAGTCGAATTCATCAACCCGGCAACCATAGACACAAGCGCTACCCGGCCTATCCACCACTTTGTGTCTACTAACTTACTGGATGACCAAACAATCAAAGCCGTCAAGGCTGTGCCAATCAAAGTCCCACCAATAGCCAGCTCAAAGCTTGGGTGATAGAGATAGCTGATAGCACCAGTTACTGCAACAACTATTGGCCAAAATATTGGATTCAACATTGCTTAGGCCAGCTTGCAGAATTCATTGAGAGGTTCAACTCTGCCGGCAACCACCATTTGACTTCCAACATTTAGAACCGTCTCAGGGAATGCGGGTGAGTACTTGCCATCGCCACTCGTTACCGCAACCACAGTCACGCCATATGTTGAGCGAATCTTTAGATCAGCCAAAGTTTGACCATCAAAGCTCGATGGAACTTCAGTTTTTACCATGACGAAGTCGCTATCAATTGAAACGTAATCCAAAGTTTCGCCCGAAACCATGTGTGCTACTCGCTTGCCCATTTCTGACTCAGGGAAGATTACGTGATGGCAGCCAAGTTGCTTGAGGATTATTCCATGGGAGGTGGAATTCGCCTTTGCCCAAACATTTGGGACACCAAGTTGCAGGAGCAAAGAAGTTGTCAGGATGCTCGACTCAAGATCTGCGCCGATAGCCACCACAGCAGAGTCAAACTCCGTTACACCAAGTTCTCTCAATGTAGCCTCATCTGTAGTGTCGGCTTTCACGGTGTGAGTTAGTTCCTGCGACATCTGCTGGACAATTCTTTCGTCGGTATCCACACCAAGGACTTCATGACCCGTGCGCATCAGCTCAAGGGCAAGGGCAGACCCAAACCTTCCAAGTCCAATAACCATGACATTGCTGTGGAGAATGCGCTTTTTTGCAGTTTCTTTAGCCAATTAGGGGCCTTTCCTTTGGTAATTCATAGTGCCTCTTTGTGACACGAAGGGCAAGAGCGGAGGCAACCACTACAGGGCCCAAACGACCAATAAACATAAGTATTGCAAGCCAGACCTTTGCAAAATCTGGTAACTCAGAAGTGATTCCAGTTGATAAACCAACGGTCGCTGCCGCTGAGATAACTTCGAAAAGGAGGTTGTCTAAATCAAATTTCGTGGTGGCGCTAAGGAATACTGTGCTGACAATAATGACTGAAGCATACAGCGCAACTAATGTGAGAGCTTGACGCTGAATCGACCTAGGTAGTCTGCGGTTACCGACATTGACGGCAGTTTCCCCACGTATCTCTGTGTAAATAATAAAAATCAATATTGCTACAGTCGTAACTTTTATTCCTCCGGCAGTGGAGGCAGAGCCACCCCCGATAAACATCAACAAATTCATTCCGAGCCACGTTGCAGGGTCCATTTGAGAGACATCCAGCGAACTAAAGCCTCCTGATCTGGGCATAGCGCCCATGAAAATGGAATTTGCTATTTTTTCCAAAGTACCCAGCGGGCCTAGCGTTGACGGATTGTTCCATTCAAGAATTGCAACATAGAGTCCGCCTAAAAATAGGAGAACTGCAGTCGTTCCCAGAGTCAATCTTGTGTGGAGAGAGAATCTCTTGGGTTTTCCACTCGATTGCTTATTCAATCTCCAAATTCTCTCGTGAAGCTCAATCAAAACCGGGAATCCAAGGCCTCCAACTACCACCGCAATCAAAATTGGGGCGATTATAAATAAATCCGTTGCGAATCCGCTCATACTGCCCTGGTAGAGAGAGAACCCCGCGTTGTTGAAGGCAGCAATTGCATGAAAGATTCCATTCCAAATCGCATCCGGCAAACTTTCACCGTAAGCAAGATGTAGCCGACTAATCAAATAGATGGCTAGAGCGATTTCAAATCCAAAGTAGACAAGCATGATGGCTCGAAGAAGAGCAGGCATGCTATCGATTCCAACGATTTTTGCTTCGGTCATGGTGTTTAGGCGGTCACGCAATGAAATTCGTCCGGCAATTAGCAGGCCAATCAGCGTCGCAAAAGCGACTATTCCTAAACCACCGAGCTGAATTAGCAACAGAATGACAAATTGGCCAAACGGTGACCAGTGAGTTCCCGTCTCTACAACTGTGAGGCCAGTGATGCAAACAGCAGAAACAGCGGTGAAGAAGGCTGTCACAAAGTCAGTTGTTTTACCTGGGGAGGTAGAAAAAGGCAAAAGAAGCAAGATGGTGCCAACAATTACCGCTGCTCCGAACGCGATTACGACAATCTGTGCAGGATGCAGGGTCCGCTTGCGGCCTTCCTGAGTCACCGTTTCAGCCTATGCCTCCGAAGCCCTTTTTTAGGGCAACCTGCCAACGATACACCTCGATTACGCTTGGTGGCAATGAATCGTATTTTCATTTTTGATGGCGACTGTGCTTTCTGTAGCTCAGCCGCAAGAGTTATGCGCAAGATGACCAGAGAGGTTACGCCGATCAAGCCTTATCAGAAACTTGATTTGCCCTCACTGGGTCTTTCCTCGGAGCTAACATCCAAAGCCGTCTACTACGTCAGAGACGGAAAGTATCTGGTCGCGGCCGATGCAATCGCGCAATTGTTACTTGATTCAAAAACTATCTGGATGATTTTCGGATTGTTCCTCAAACTACCTCTAGTTAAGTACCTTGCTCGAGTCGTGTACTACTGGATTGCGAAAAATCGGCACAAGCTCCCGGGTGGCACACCCGAGTGCAAACTTGACTAGGAAATTGCCTTTTTAACCAGTTTCGTGATTTTTTTCGCGACTTCATCGTCAAACTTAATCAGAGCAAAAGACGTAGCCCACATATTTCCTTCATCTAATTGGGCATCTTCCTGGAAACCAAAAGTGGAATAGCGAACCTTGAATTTACTTGCTGCCTGGAAAAAGCAAATAACTTTGTCATCTTTGTAATAGGCGGGCATTCCGTACCAGGTTCGAGGAGAAAGCTTGTCAGAAATGCCAAGAACTAATTTGTGAATTTCCTTGGCCATTTTTTGCTCGACCTTGTCCATTTCGGCAATCTTCAGCTGGACCTGCTGCTCACCCGAGAGCTTCTTGAATTCTCTCTGCTCGCGAGCTCGCTCGCGCATTGCCTCTTTTTCCTGATCGGTGAAGGCTGATTTACTTTTGCTTTTTTCCGCCACGATTGTCTACTCCTGCCTAACAGCTCAAGCTTAAGAGCAGAACCTGGGGAGAAGACGCGTAAGGTCCGTCACATATTTCAGGGGATCCGAAACTTCTTCAGTGTTTAGGTGGTCACCTGACGCCAAACCCGAGGTGCTGACAGCCAAGCGCTCAAGCCAATTGTGCTCCCGACCTGAAGTCGACCATGAGTATTTTCCTGGTACATAGTTGTTTGCCAGGTTTGCCCAAGCAACAGAGACCTCATTCAGTTCTAGAACGCCACGCTGATAGTCACTCTGTAGAGAATCAACGGCATACCTTGTGCTCTCAGCTAGGCGCATGGCCTCTTGGCAATCTGAATCACTCATGCCAACTTGCACCTCACCTGCGGTCAAAACTCGAAGAAGCACGACCCCTGCAACTGCACTGAAGGCAAAGGAGTTAAGTAAATAGAGAAGCTTTTTTCTTCTAGCTTTCTCTTTCTGCCTAATTTCACCGCAAAGAGGACAGGCTGAAATTTCCGGGTGAAAACTCACCCCGCAGCGAGAACAAGCGGCCATAATTTAGAGAACAGGTTAGACCTTAGGAAAATTTCCCGCGGCTAAGAATCGGAGAGTGATCTTGAAGGATCCGAAGAATCTGGAGAGGCTCTGGAAGAGAGTAGGCCTCCTCCTGTTCATATTGGCCATTGTTTTAGTTGCTGGGCCTCAAATAATCGATGTTTTTCTTCCAGGATTCAGATAATTAGAGCCACCTGAGAGAATCGAACTCTCGACCTGCTCTTTACGAGGGAGCTGCTCTACCGACTGAGCTAAGGTGGCGATGCAGCAGGAAGTCTACTTGATTGCACCTAGTCTTCTCAGCCTGGCAATCGCAGCATCTTCAATCGGAGAGTCCGGCCCAATTGCAAACCTTAGAAAAGCCAAGAGATTTGTTACCACTGGCCTAAGAATCCAAAGTGGCCAGGCCTTAAGTCCAATTTGCTCTTGAATTCTGCTCGGTAGCGATGCGAGAGCAGCTTGAAAGAGCAGAAGATAAACGGGCTTTGCGGCTAGAGGGAGCGGCGCATTTCTAATCCATTTGATGACAGAGAGAGCTTTCTCATCACAACGCAACACATCCGAGTAAGAATCCAAGGTCTGAATTAGTTCAGCCTCTGATTTTGGAACGGAGCTCAGCCCAAGTGGCTCCACTGACTTTGCCCAAAGACGCACATAATCATCTGCTCCCCCTGGAATAGGTGCGCGTGAATAAAGCTGATGAGAGCGTAGGAAGGAATCCATGAAGGCGATGTGTACCCAGAGCAAAAGATCTTGATCACTTGCCTGGTACCTAACTTCTTGACCCTGTTGCCTTTCATAACTGCCACTAACTCTCTGATGCATTCGATTCACTCGGCTTGCTTCCTGTGCAACAGCTTCTTTAGAACCAAATGTGGTAACCGTAAGCCAGCGAATGGTTCCTGATAGACGACCGAGAGGATCTTCCTCATACC